>WNGA01003388.1_pt1 | contig 49779 bp, 48 predicted proteins | sample 5400061 | NCBI WGS metagenome assembly WNGA01 (sample SAMN13153366, study PRJNA577476) | soil metagenome | isolation source: 100 cm soil or saprolite under grassland replicate 2 | place: USA:California | collected 2016-06-15
GTTCAGAGGTAAAAATGGGGTGGAAAACACGTGAGAGGTCGGGTGGATTACGGGAAATAATTCGCAGCGCGCTGTCACGATCGAGCGCCTGGAAACGATCGAATAGTTGACCGGTTATTTTCAGATCCGGTTTCATTCCGAGGCGCACAAGCACCAGTTCATCTACTTCATTGGGCGCTCCGACGGCCAGGGTCGCCGGTCCCACCCTGGCGACGGCGAAATCAGGCCTGCCCGCCGTAGCCTCGGCGGAGGCGGGCTGTCGGTCCCAAACCGGCAAGGGGCTATTGGGTCGTTTTTGAAAAGTCTTATCGTCGCTGATTGCACGAATGACTTTGGAAAGGCCATGGCGGGCTTCAACAAGGTTGAATTCTCGAGTCTCTCCGGCTTCGTCCGTGGTGAGCGCACGCGTGACGCGCACTGCATCGCGGGATAGTTTCAATCCTGGGACCGATGCAGCTGCGCCGATTAATCCCGGCCAAAGCTTTGGCTGGTCGTTGGGCCAGCGTTTGGAAAGGTTCGCGCGCTCAAACTGGTCGGCGTTAATCGACACGATGGTATCGGTTTCTTGCGGGAGCCATTCGCGCCCTCGCGGAGATTGAAAAACAACAAGCAGCGTGAGCGCGAGCAGGACGAGCACTGAGAAGACGCTGAAGTAAAACTTCCGCAGCTCCTGTTTGTCGATTTGGCTGGAGAGCATGCTCAACTCCGCCCGATGTTGCAGAAGCTGATCCACCGCCTCCCGGCGGCGATGTGCCTCCGCCAGCAGCTGCGGCGCGTTTGGAGGTGCAATACCCTTTGCAGCAAGATGTCGCCCGATACTTAAATAGGCTGGATTTTTTCGCTCTTCGACGGTCTGGTGATGCGTCCGCGCGTCGCGCGCGGCTTCTTGTTGCGCCCGAATGTTATCATTCAATTTTCGGTCGCGCGCGTCGAATTCGCTTCGCGTCCGCGCCATATTTTTTTCTACTGCAGAAAGCTCCGCCTCCGCCGCGTTCAGCTTCTCCTTGGCCAGACGCACTGCATCTGCACTGCCCAAACGCGCCCGGACAAGTTCTGCCCGCTCTTCCGGAAGACGCGCTCGCCGCGCGGTGATACTGGCGGAGCGCGCTTCCAAGTCCGCCGGCGCTGGATCGAGCGCATGCAAATCGGAGAGCTGTTTCAAGAGATCGCGATCTGCAGCTTCGCTCTCCTGAACGCGGCGTTCCACGCCCGCAAGCTCGCGCTCGCACACATCGACATTGTTTTTGGCTTGATTGCGTTGCTGAAGAAGCGGCTTCTTCTCTGCTTCGAGTCTTGCAATTGCCTCAGCTTGTTCGCGGGCATTTTGTTGCCGTTCTAATTCGATCCTTTTTATTCCTTCTTCGATCCGCGCGATTCGAAGTGCGACTTCTTTTTGCTCTTGCTCGAGCTTCTTAAGCGCCACGATCTCGTTGCGCAATTCTGGAAAATTGGCGGCTTGCGCAGTGCCTTCGCGTCCGAGGTTGATTTCACTTTTTTGAAGAAGGCGTTTCTCGTGACGAAGCGCAATGCGCGTTCGCTGACGCCTGATCTTCAATCCGATCTCGCGAAAGCCTGTCCGGATGAAACTCACGAAATAAAGCTATACGAACCGGGAGCGGGAAAAAGAAATTTTGGTACCATCCGCCCCATCAGTCCCATGGGTCACATCAGACAGATGCGACATACGAGTTTATTCTTTCGACTCCGCCAATTTGGCCAGCACACTAAAATCCTCCAGTGTAGTGGTGTCGCCGGTGACTTTTGCGCCGCCTGCGATCTCCTTGAGCAGTCGCCGCATGATTTTGCCGCTGCGCGTTTTTGGAAGCGCTTCAGCAAAACGCACTTCATCTGGTTTCGCGATAGCGCCAATATGCGCGCCAACGTGATCGCGTAATTCCTCCCTCAGTTCGTGACTGGCATCAACTCCTGTTTTCAATGTCACAAATGCAACAACTCCCTGACCCTTCAATTCATCCGCCCTGCCAACCACCGCCGCTTCGGCCACTCGCGGATGGCTCACCAGCGCGCTTTCTATTTCCGACGTGCCAAGTCTGTGTCCAGCGACATTCAGAACGTCATCAATCCGGCCAACGATCCAGAAATAGCCATCTTCATCGCGCCGCGCCCCGTCTCCGGTGAGATAATTTCCCTCGAACTCGCTCCAATATTGTTTTTTGTAGCGCGCCTTGTCGCCATAAATCGTGCGCAGCATGGCAGGCCACGGCCGACGAATGATTAGTTTGCCGCCAACATTCGGTCCGACTTCACGCCCATTCTCATCTACAACAACTGGATCGACTCCAAAAAACGGGAGCGTTGCGCTGCCGGGCTTTGTTGGAATCGCGCCCGGCAGTGGCGTAATAAGAATCGATCCTGTTTCGGTTTGCCACCACGTGTCGACAATCGGGCAACGTCCGCCGCCGATATTTTTGTGGTACCACATCCATGCCTCCGGATTGATCGGTTCGCCCACCGTGCCGAGCAGGCGAAGCGATGAAAGGTCATGTTTCGCGACCCATTCGTCGCCCCAGCGAATAAATGCGCGAATCGCCGTCGGCGCGGTGTAGAGAATGTTGACGCGATATTCTTCGATGATTTTCCAAAACCGATCGGGCTCGGGCCAGTTCGGTGCACCCTCGTACATGATGACCGTGGCGCCATTAGCGAGTGGGCCATACACAATATAACTGTGACCGGTGACCCAGCCCACATCGGCTGTGCACCAAAAGATATCTTCATCGCGAATATCGAAGACGTATTTGGTGGTCGAATAAACCTCCACGAGGTAACCGCCGGTGGTGTGTAAAATTCCCTTCGGTTTTCCAGTGGATCCACTGGTGTAGAGAAGGTAAAGAGGATGCTCACTATCCAGCGGTGCAGGTGAGCAGTTCGCATCGACATACTCCAGTTCACGGTGCCACCAAACGTCGCGGCCTTCCTCCATGTGGATGTCGTTTCCGGCACGGCGAAAAACGATCACGCGCTTGACAGAGGTGCCTTCACGAAGCGCGTCATCGACATTTTTCTTCAACGGCACAATGCCGCCGCGGCGATAGGCGCCGTCGGCGGTGACGAGCGCGATCGCGCCGCTGTCGATAATGCGGTCGCGAATGCTATCAGCGCTAAATCCACCGAAGACCACCGAATGGACCGCGCCAATGCGCGCGCAGGCCAGCATGGCAATCGCGGCCTCGGGAATATTCGGGAGATAAACGATCACGCGATCGCCCTTTTTGATGTTGTTTCGTTTCAGCACATTCGCGAAGCGGCAAACTTCCCGATGCAGTTGCTGGTAGGTGAGCGTGCGTTTGTCGCCCGGTTCACCCTCCCAGATAATTGCCGCCTTGTTTCCCCGAAAGCCTTCGGGGCTCAGATGCCGATCGAGACAATTCTCCGATATGTTGAGTTTCCCGCCGACGAACCACTTCGCAAATGGAGCCCTCCACTCGAGAACCTTTTTCCACGGCACGCGCCAGACCAGTTCGCTCGCTTCGCGCGCCCAGAATCTTGCCGGCTGCCGGATCGATTCCCGGTACATCCGCCGATATTGACCAAGACTCTTGATGCGGGCGCGTTTCGCGAAGTCCCGCGCTGGTTTGAAGACACGCTTTTCGACCAGGTGCGACTCAATGTTGGTTTGCATGAGCAGTCCGTAATATGCTCAACAAGTTTTTAGAGCAAGTGCCGGCTTCGGCGGCGGTCGCCGCCGCGAGCGATCTTAATGACTGAGCACACGACGCAGTGGTGCGGCCCCGGGTGGCGGCCGCACTTCACCGCTTAGAATCCCATCCGCTCTGACAGGTCGGCCATAGTAGCGGAAATTGGACTCCCTTTGCGTCCCGATTACTGCACCTTCCAGGGACACGCCGGCAAAAAGACCTTTGCTTTTGCTGTAAGTATAAACGGCAGCCGCCGGCGTTACCGCGCCTGCTGCAGTGCGGCCCACTGGACCGGCCGCAGCGCTGACATCTGCGCCGATGGTCACGTTTCCTCCGCGAGAAAACGCCTGCACGGCAGCGTCGTTGTTCAGAACAATCACAAAATCGGTCACTTGAGCGCCAGCCTGAAGGCCCCAGCCTGCGCCGCCTGTGGCGATGAATGACGGGCCAGACCAGCCATGTGGTGTGCGAGCAACCACGACTCCCTGTCCGCCTTTGCCGCTAAAAATGAATCCCGCCTTGAGCACGCTCATGATGGCAAGTCCTCTTGCATGGCGGAGCACGTGCCTTGGAATCGCTCTCTCGGGCAGTTGCTGGAATTCGCGAACGATCGCAGCGCAACGATTCACAGTGTCCTGTTCGGTGGCATTAGCTCTCACCAGCGTGAGAGACAATAGTGCGAGAACCAAATATATTTTTTTCATGAGGTACATTTGCTTCGCCGATGCGTTTCCGGGCGGATGTATCATCTAGTGATCGACTTGTGGCCCGCATACGAAGACCGTGCGTTCGAATTGGACGGCTTGCACAGCCGCGGGTACAACTTCAACAATGATGGAATCGCCAGGCGACGAATACTTCATGCGCGAAGCGCTGCGGCAGGCGCAAAAAGCGTGCGAAGCCGGCGAAGTTCCGATTGGCGCAGTTGTGGTGCTTGAAGGAAAAATTATTGGCCGCGCCCATAATCAAGTGGAACTGCTCAAAGACGCGACCGCGCATGCAGAAATGCTGGCGTTGACACAGGCTGAGGCAGCAGTTGGCGATTGGCGATTGACCGAGTGCGACCTCTACGTGACGAAGGAGCCATGCGCGATGTGCGCAGGCGCGCTGGTCCACACACGAATTCGACGCGTGATTTTCGGTTGCACGGATCCGGCTGCCGGTGCCGCAGGCAGCGTGATGAACCTCCTGCAAATGCCGGCCTTGAATCACCGGTGCGATACAGCATCCGGCGTTTTGCAAGACGAATGCGCAGCAATTTTGCAGAATTTCTTTCAGAAACGTCGCGACGGGCAAATGGAAAATCGCAAATCGGAAATCGGAAATTGAATGGCTGCCTCGCTAGGATTCGAACCTAGACAGAGAGATTCAGAGTCTCTAGTGCTACCATTACACTACGAGGCAACGCTCGAGAAAGTTAAAGACCGACAACGTGACTGCAAGTCGAGCGCTGTCGCGTCGCGCGTGATTTAAGCGGCTGCGATCTTTGCCTCTAGCAAGATCTCAGCGCCTTCTCGAGCCGCTTCGACTTCCAGGGACTTTCCGCTTTTTGCCACCAATGCGCGCGCGTGTTCCACCATTTTATCGATCATCTGGTCGTCATGATTCGGATCGTGATGGAAAAGCAGGAGCTTGCCTACGTTTGCATCAAGCGCCAGCGAAACGACGCTTCCCAGTGAGCTGTGGCCCCAACCAATGTGCTTCGCGTATTCCTCGTCGGTATATTGCGTGTCCATGATTGCCAGGTCGCAGCCCTGGAGAAATTCGACCATCTTTGTGCGCTCGGCAGCGGCAAAATCCCGCGCTTCGTCCTCGCTGATTCCATCGCGCGAGGCCAATAGCAGCTTGAGCTCCTCGTATTGTTCATTGTCAGGAAAGTAGGCGATTGATCCGGAGCTCGTGCCAAGGCGGTACCCAGCGCAAATTCCCGGATGATTAGCGAACTTGGATCGCACCTCGACGCTTCCGACTTGAAACTCCATCTCCTTCAGTTCCTCAATCGCCAGGTGGCTTGGGAGTTGGCGTAAGCTGACGGGGAAAAACGGCGTCTCCATTTGGCTGGCCAGAATCTTTGCTAAACCAGCGCGAGCTCCTTCATAACCCAAAACGCGGATGAGATTTTTCTGATTGTACGCGGGAGAAAAAAAAGGCAGTCCCTGGATATGGTCCCAGTGAGTGTGTGAGATCAAAAGAGTCAACTTCATCGAGCGAGGTCCGAATTCTTTGTCTAAAGCGAGACCGAGCAGGCGAATCCCGGTGCCGGCATCGAGAATGATGATCTCGCCGTCGGCGCGCACTTCCACACAACTGGTGTTTCCGCCATAACGGACTGTGCTCTTTCCAGGGACCGGAATCGAACCGCGAACGCCCCACAGCCTTATTCGCGCAGGGACCGACTCACGTTCCGGTACAGATTTTGGTTCGGGACGGCGCGGGATTTCCGGCAGGAGCCGGTCGATCGTGCTGGAGAGCAGTTCCCACGTGATCGGTTTGAGCAGATATTCATCTGCGCCGGCTTCAAGGGCGCTGGTTCGATCGACCCCATAATCGCGGCCTGAGACCACGATGATCTTGGTTGGTTGCAGTTGCTCGCGAATGGAGCGGCATACCTCAAAGCCGTTCGATTTTGGCATTAACAAATCGCACAGGATCAGCTCCGGGCGATTGCGCAACGCCAGCTCCAGCCCCGCATCACCGTCCTTCGCTTCGAGCACCTTCCAGTCGTCGCGCTTGAAAAGCTCTGCGATTACGCGCCGGTTTTCGGCATCGTCTTCGATGATTAAGACACGAGGCATCTAGGTGGGGGATGAGGCTCTTCGTTTAAAGCAAGTTTACATTAAAAGCACCAGTTCTTTTTTCCAAGGCGGTTGCTCAACTTTTCCTAAAAGAAAATGGGGATGATCAAGATCGCCAGAATGTTGACGACTTTGATCATGGGATTGATCGCAGGGCCCGCAGTGTCTTTGTACGGATCGCCTACCGTATCGCCCGTCACCGCTGCGGCGTGCGCAAAAGAGCCTTTGCCGCCGAGATTTCCTTCCTCAATAAATTTCTTCGCATTGTCCCATGCGGCGCCGCCCGATGTCATTGCGATGGCGATGAACAATCCGGTCACGATTGTGCCGACCAACAGGCCGCCGAGCACAACCGCGCCCAGCGAGGGGATGCTCGCCACGACGATAACTGCAACCAGGGGCAACAACGCCGGAATAATCATCTCTCGCAAAGCCGCCTTCGTCACGATGTCCACGCAGGTCCCATATTCGGGTCTCTCCTGTCCGGTCAGGATTCCCGGTTTGACTTGCAGTTGCCGGCGGACCTCGCGCACAACCGCGCCGGCTGCCTTGCCCACCGCGTCCATGCTGAAGGCAGTGAAGACGAATGGCAGGAGTCCACCGATAAAAAGCCCGATAATCACTTTCGGTTCACTGAGCGAGAACTGAAACGAGAACACTTCGCCCCGGCGTGTGACATGCCCGCGCAATTCTTCCACGTATGATCCGAACAAAACCAGCGCCGCCAATCCCGCCGAAGCGATGGCGTAGCCTTTGGTAACAGCTTTCATGGTGTTGCCAACCGCATCGAGTTCGTCTGTTACGACGCGAACTTCCTTGGGCATAGGCGCCATCACCGCCACGCCGCCAGCGTTGTCTGTGATCGGGCCGAATGAATCGAGCGAAATGATCACGCCGGCCATCGACAACATCGACATCACCGCAATCGCAATTCCATATAGCCCGGCGAAATGGAAAGTGAGAAGAATCGCCAGGCCAATGCACAGGACGGGCAACGCGGTGGCATGTTCTCCGACAGCCAGCCCCGCGATGATGTTCGTGGCGTGACCAGTCTCGGACGCGTATGCAATTTTTTGGACCGGTCGGAAGTGCGACGAAGTGTAATAATTCGTGAGCGCGACGATCACCGGCGTCATGATGAGACCCACCAGCGAAGCAAAATAGAGTTGAGCAGATGACCGCAATATGCCGTCGATGGTAACCCCGCCCGGAAAAAGGCTGCGCGTGACAGGCCAAAATAAAATTGCAGAGACCAGCGCATTGGTCATCACCGCGCCCATCAGCACGGCTGCCGGCTTACCGCGTGCCACGTTTACAAACAAGATTCCGATAATCGCCCCCAGCACCGAAATGCCACCAAGCACGAACGGATAAACGATGGCCGCTTGATTTCCGCCAAGTGTTAACAGCCCGGCCAGAATCGCGCCAACCAAACTGACTGCGTAAGTTTCGAAAACGTCCGCCGCCATGCCTGCGCAATCGCCTACGTTATCGCCGACATTATCGGCGATGACCGCAGGGTTGCGCGGATCGTCTTCTTCCAGACCTTTCTCGATCTTGCCTACTAGATCGGCGCCCACATCGGCGGCTTTTGTGTAAATGCCGCCACCGAGTCGCGCGAAAACGCTAATGAGACTGCCCCCAAGCGCGAGTCCCACCAGGCTGCGTATGGCCGCGTCGCTTCCGATCAGTTTCGCCGCGATGGTGTAAAAAATCGACACCGAAAGCAACGCCAGGCCCACTACAAGCAAACCCGTCACCGAGCCACCGTTAAACCCCATGCGCAACGCATTGAGCCGCCCAACGGTGGCCGCCTGCGCGGTGCGGACATTTGCCAGCACGGCTACGCGCATCCCGATGAAACCAGCCGCGAGTGAACAGAAGGCGCCGATTACAAATCCAATCGCCGTCGGGTGATCTTTGAACACGAAGAGCAAAATGAAAATGATCACCGCGATCACGCTGATCGCCTTGACCTGCCGATTCAAATACGCCCTGGCGCCTTCTTGAACGGCGGCCGAAATCTCTCGCATCCGTTCATTTCCCGATGGCGCGCGGATTATTGCGGCGATCAAAAAGAAGGCGAACGCAAGACCGATGGCGGCGCACACCATCGACAACGGCACGCCTGAATTGAGAATGTTGAAGGCCAGCAAGTCCATATTTGCGTCGCGCTGAAGCGCACGACTCTATGAAGAATTACCGCGCTGGCAAACGCCTCACTTCAATTTCTCACGGCCATGCGGCTTCGTGAGATCGAGCACGGGCCCGATGGGAACGATGCGGGTCGGATTAATTTCCGTGTGCGTCATGTAGTAATGACGCTTGATATGATCGAAGTTGACGGTGTCGGCGATGCCGGGCTGCTGATATAAATCCATCAAATAACCCCGCAGGTTCCGGTAATCGATAATGCGGCGCAGATTGCACTTGAAATGGCCGTGATAAACCGCGTCGAACCGCACCAGAGTACAGAAAAATCGCCAGTCGGCTTCCACGATGCGGTTCTCGAACAAATAGCGGCTGTTCGACAAACGATTTTCGAGTTCGTCGAGCGCATCGAAAAGTCTGCGACACGCTCTCTCGTATGCTCGCTGGCGCGTGGCGAATCCGGCTCTGTAGACGCCGTTGTTGATGTTGTCGTAAAGAAAATCGCAGAGCTTCGCGTGCTCAGCTTCGAGTTCTTTTGGAAAAAGATCGACGTCTTTATTTCGAGCAAAATCGTTAAACACGTCGTTAAACATCCGGCAGACGTCGTCCTCGCAATTGTTCACAATCCGCTTCGTGTCCTTGTCCCAGAGCACCGGCACAGTCACGCGCGCCTTGTAGTGGGGATCGGTCGCCTTGTAAGCTTCGCTCAAAAATTCGAAGCCATTGACCGGATCTGTTGATTCAAATGGCGCACCCGGCGGAATCTCGCCCGAGGGATCGCGAAACGCCCAGCCTTTATCGTCCCGGATTGGATCGACGATCGTCATGCCAATTGCTTCCTCGAGCCCCTTTAATTTTCGAAAAATGACCGTGCGACTCGCCCACGGGCAGGCCAGCGCGACGTACAGATGATAGCGATCTTCGGCGGCGGCGTAAGGTGTCGATCCATCATTTGAGATCCATTCACGAAACACATCCTCCTGCCGTTGAAATTCTCCGGACTCAGTCTGCTCGGTTGGAAATTGCGCCTTCATTAATTTGGGGCTTTCACGCATTGTAGGGCGTCTGTGTCAGACGCCAATCCCATTACGACGGCGTTTCACAGAAACGCCCTCCAATTTGCGCGGTTGTGTTAATTCGTGGTTGGTCCGCTCCCGTTGACAGCCAAAAGTGGCAGTAGTACCGTCGCGCAAATTTACGCGGAAGTCCGCCAGACGCGGTTTCCTCCTAGAGATTTGCATACATCGTTAAACAGTCAGGTTCTGGTGCTCAACCGCCTCTGGCAGGCGGTGAACATCTGCTCGGCCCGCCGCGCCTTCGCGCTGGTGTATGCCGGTCACGCCCACATTGTTTCGTCCGATGAGCCGAATAATTTTTTGACGCACGATTTCGAAAGCTGGCGCGATTTGTCGGCAAACGCGCCAGACCACGAAGTTGTCACGACCATTTCGTTTAAGATTCGAATCCCGCGTGTGATTGTGCTGCTGGTTTTCGATCGGCTTCCGAAAAAGGAAGTAAAGTTTACTCGCCACAACGTTTTCGAGCGTGACAAAAACACCTGTCAGTATTGCGGTGAGGTTTTCGATCGCAGTGAACTCAATTTGGACCACGTCGTGCCGCGCGATCGGGGCGGGACAACGACGTGGGAAAACGTGGTCTGCTCCTGCATCGCCTGCAATACGCGCAAGGGTAATCGGCTTGCGCGCGAAGCGCATATGAGTTTGATCCGGAAACCCAAGCGGCCAAAATGGCGGCCATTTGTTCAGATTACCTTTTCCGCGCCGCAGCACGACCTCTGGAAGCACTTTGTCGATCTCGCTTACTGGAACGTCGAATTAAGCGATTAGCATCGCTTGTTAACGCCTAAGCGCTTCAAAAATCGGCTGCGGATAAACGCCCAGCCAGATCGTCGCGATAATCAACGCGCTGATCGCCACGCGTGACAGCCTGTTCACGGGAATTCTATCGATCTTGCTCGTGGACTGCCAGTACATGGCGCGAACGACCTTGAGGTAATAATAAAATCCACAGCCCACGGTGAGCACCCCAACGATGACCAGTGTGATCTGGCGCTGCAAAACTGCTGCGTAAAAGATATAAAACTTACCCAGAAATCCCGCGGTAAACGGGACACCCGCAAGCGAAACCATTCCGATCAGCATCGCGAATGCGAGAAATGGCGAACGTTTGGCGAGGCCGTCAAAATCGGAAATCTCTTCGCCGGTTTGTTGCGCGACGATTACCAATACTGCAAAGCTCAGCAGGGTCATCAACAGGTAAGCGACGAGGTAGAACGTAATCGCGCGGACATCGAAGCAGACAACTCCGATAAGCAGATAGCCCGCATGCGCGATGCTGGAATAAGCGAGGAGCCGTTTCAGGTTCGCCTGCGGCAGCGCTGCGAGATTTCCGTAAATCAACGTGAGCAGCGCGACCAGGGCAATCAGCCGCTGTGTTTGCGGCAGCGTCAGGAAAGGGAGTAAAACGCGTAGCAGCACAACGAAGCCCGCCGCTTTCGAAGCAACAGAGAGATAGGCAGTCACTGGCGTCGGCGCGCCTTGATAAACGTCTGGCACCCAGATTTGAAACGGTACCGCAGCGATCTTGAAACCGAGCGCGACCAAAACGAGAACCATCCCGAGCAACACTGCGCCGCGATCGGTAGCCGGATTTGCCAGCGCCTCGCCGACGCGGTGCAGATTGGTCTGGCCGGTCACGCCGAAGATCCACGCGATTCCATAGACGAGAAAAGCCGTGGAAAGTGCGCTGAGCACCAGATATTTCATTCCCGCTTCGAGAGTGATCGGATTGCGACGGGTAAAGCTGACCAGCACGTAAAACGAAACGGCCACTAGCTCGAGGGAGATAAAGATAAAGACGAAATCGATTGCCGACACGAGGTACATCAGTCCGGCACACGTGAAAACAGGAAGCGCAAAAAATTCGCCCAGACCTGCGTGTGGGGTCGCGCCAGGAAAGGAACTGCGCACTACAGGCGCGTAATCAGTCATCATGATCAGCACAAAAATCGTGGTCAGCAGCGCGAATTGCTTGAAAAAGATCGACAGCCGGTCCGCGGTATAAAAATTCCAGAAACCGATCGCTTGATCCGGCGAGGATGACGGAGCGACAAAGAAGGTGCCGAGAAGAACAATTGCCAGGCCGGCTATTGCAGCGAAGGCCAGAATGCGTTTGTCGATTTTGGTGGCAAACGCTTCGACCATCAGGATCACCATCCCAAGCACCAGCACTGCAATCTCAAGTTCTGGCGCTGTGATCCTCATTATCTGTTTGCGGTGAGGTAGGTGCGGAACGTGGGTGCCACCATCCGCACGAAGGATTGCGGGAAAAATCCGTAGCAAAGAAGTGCGCCGACCAACAGCGTCACTGGCACACGCAACGCCGGACGAAGATCGACAAGTCCCTTCCACTGCTCGCTCATCGTTCCCATGAACGCCTTGCGATAGGCGCGCAGCATGTAAACCGTCGAGATCACGACGCCCCAGAGCGCAAGCACCGTGGTGATTTGAAAAATATGAAAGCCATCCATCGTCCAGCCGTTCTTGAACGCGCCAAAAAAGATCATGATTTCCCCGGCAAAATTCGCGAGGCCGGGAAGGCCGATCGCAGCGAATGCGCCGAAACCAAAAGCGAGCCCGGCGAACGGCATGACTCTAGCAAGACCGCCAAGTTCATCGAAAACCAATGTGCCCGTTCGCTGACGTAATTCGCCTGCAAGGGCAAATAGCAGCGCAATCGAAAGGCCGTGTGCGAACATCAAAACGGCCGCGCCGGTCACGCCAAGAATGCCAGCGCTGGCGATCCCAAGAAAAATGTAGCCCATGTGCATCACGCTCGAATAACCGAGCATCCAATCGAGTCGCTTCTGAGCAATTGTGACTAGGCCGACGTAGATGATGTTTCCGAGGAGCAGCACGACGAGCAGAGTCGTCCAGTGTCGCGCGCCCTCGGGCAGGAGAGGAATAGCCAGACGCAAAAGGCCGTACACCCCAAATTTTTTTAGCACCCCGGCATGCAACATTGCCGCCGGCGCCGGAGCCGACGCGTAAGCTTCCGGCGCCCATGTATGAAACGGGAAGAGCGAAACGAGAATTCCAAAACCAATAAGCAGCAAGAGGTAGATGTGATGTTGTGCGTCTGCTGCAATTTGGCCCAGTGAAGCTGCGACCGTTAATGCCCGAATGTCGAAGCTGCGCAGGGGGGCCGGAACGCTTTGGTAAAGCAAGATCAAACCCAGCAGCAGAATAAAACTTCCGATTGCCAGATAGATCGTAATTTTCCATGCTGCCGCCACCCGATTTCCGGTCCCCCAGATTCCGATCAACAAAAACGTGGGAATCAGCGCGAGCTCATGAAATGCGTAAAAGAAAAATAAATCGAGTGATGCAAATGCGCCGACTGCGCCGCCCGAAATGAACAAAAGGCACGCGTAGAATGCGTTTTCATATTTGTCGACAGCGCCGGCGAACCAAACAGCGGCCAGTGTGACGATGGTGGCAAGCAGCACCATGATCAGACTCAATCCATCGATGCCCGTCGTGAAGTTCAGCCGCCACTCGGGGGATATGGCGAACGATGTGACGTATTGAAAATCGGGTTGGCCCTGTTTAAAAGACGCGAGCAGAAGCAGTGCCGCCGCAAAGGTCAAAACCGACGCGGCTAGCGCCGTCTTGCGCGCAGGCGCGCCAACCATGATCAAGATGGCGGTAACGATCGGGCAAAAAATGATAAAAAGAACCATTACGGATCAAAATGACGCAGCACGAATGCCGAATGACGAAGGAATGTCGAAACCAGAATGACGAACGGTCGGATCAACACGTTCAGTTTTTGGATTTCGTCATTCAGGTTTAGTTCATCATTCGTCATTGCCTTGGCGTATGTTTCGTGGTCTGACATTTCATTAGCGGAAAACGGTGAAGTAGATGATTGCGACGACGCCCAAGCCGAAAAGGAACGCGTAAGCTTGGAGATTTCCCACTTGAACCAGCCGCAAAAGCGCGCCGATGCCCCAGGTCCCACGACTGCTCCCGCCCACCATGCCGGCATCAATGATCCATCGATCAAAGAAAGCTGACACGCGCGCGAGGAGGTCCTGCGTCCAGTAAACCAGCCAGCTGTAGAACTCGTCAAAGTAAAACTTGTGGCGCAAGAGCGCCAGATCCAGCGGTTCAGAGGCCCGGCCACGGTAAAGAACAATCGCCAGCCCACTTCCCACAATCAGAGCGATGATCGCAAGCGTGGGAACAAGGATTGCGACCTTTTCGACTGGGAGCGTGAGGAAGTTTCGCGCGAAAAATGCAAATCCGCCGAGTGCCGCCAGGAGCGCGAGCACGATCAGCGGCACCGTCATTACCGGTGGTGATTCGCGGCTTCCGCGCGAGATGTCGCTGTGTGGGGTTCCAAAGAAAACGATGACGAGCATCCTTACCACGTAGAACGCTGTCAGAAACGCAGTGAACAATGCCACGGCAAAAATCGGCGTGTTCCGTTCGTAGGCGAGCGCAAGAATTGCGTCCTTGCTAAAAAATCCGCTGAACGGCGGGCAGCCGATCAACGCCAGCGCGCCAACAGCGAAAGTAACAAATGTGATTGGAAGTCTTCGGAAAAGCCCTCCCATTTTCCAGATGTCTTGCTCGTGATGAAGCATGACGATGACTGAGCCGGCGGCGAGGAAGAGAAGGGCCTTAAAAAACGCATGAGTGAAAAGGTGAAACATGGCTGCATCATTCGAGGCAAGGCCCACAGCCATGATCATGTAACCGAGTTGCGACAAGGTGGAGTAGGCGAGGATCCGCTTGATATCGTTCTGCTGCGTCGCGATCAGCGCAGCCATCACCGCAGTGATCGTGCCGATCCAAGCAATAACCAGAAGCGCCGGTTGCGAAGATTGAATGACGAACGCGACACGCACCAGCATGTAAACACCTGCTGCAACCATCGTAGCGGCGTGGATCAAGGCGGAAATCGGCGTCGGACCTTCCATCGCGTCCGGCAACCAGACGTGCAGCGGAAACTGGGCCGATTTGCCGATCGCTCCGCAGAAAACCAAAAGCGCGACAACTGTGACAAACGTCGAGTGACCCCCCAGCGCCGATATTCGCGGCGCGATTTCAGCGAAAACAATAGAGCCAGTTGCCATCCAAACCATCAGGATTCCAATCATGAAACCGAAATCGCCGATTCGCGTGGTGATGAATGCTTTGTTGGCCGCATCCGCAGCGGCATCGCGATAAAACCAGTGGCCGATCAGGACGTAAGAAGTAAAGCCGACCAATTCCCAAAAGATGAAAAGCATGACGAAATTGTTCGCGAGAACGATGCCGAGCATCGCGAACATGAAGAGCGATAGCGTCGCGAAATAACGGGACTTACCTTCGTCATCTCGCATGTAACCGAGCGAATAGATATGAATGACCGCCCCAATGCCGGAAACCAGAACAGCCATTGTCCTGCTCAACGGATCGAGGGTCAGGCCGAACGGGACTTGGAAGACGCCGCTAATACCAATCCATGTGAACTCAGCCGCGGTGGTGATGTGCTGCGCAAGGATCAAACAACTGCAAGCAAAACTTACCAGCACCGCGACGATTGAGATCGAACTGCTCAATGCTTTCCATCGCAGCGTGAACAGTGTGATTGCAGCAGCGCTAATCAGCGGCGCGAGCAGAATCAGCCAGGGGATGCTGGAGTTCATCGTTAGAATGACGAAGCACCAATGACCGATGCCGGTAGTCTTGGCCAATTGGTTGGGATATTCGGCTGGTGCAACGGGCCGCATCCGTCTGGGTCGCCTCTCCCTGCTCTAAGGGAGAGGGGGAGGGTGAGGGTTAGTTCAGGCGGCCAGGGGCTGCGCGAATCGAACCCCTCACCTTCATCCTCTCCCCTTGTCCAAGGGGAGAGGCGACGGAGGCTTCCTGTCTCTTCCTTCGTCATTTTGTCGTTCGTCACTCTCTTTATTTGCGTGATTCGCGGGCCTAAAACTTCATGCTGCTGATGTCTTTGACGTCGGTCGTCTGCCTTGCGCGAAACAGCGCAACGAGAATGGCAAGGCCCACCGCGACTTCGGCAGCTGCCACTGTGATGATGAAAAAGACAAACACCTGCGCGTTGTAATTGGGCAGGCCGCTTGGATCGAGACGGAATCGCGAAAAGGCTACGAGGGACAAGTTTGCCGCATTCAACATCAACTCCAGCGACATCAGAATGATGATGAGATTGCGCCGCAACATCACTCCGGCAAACCCAATTGAAAAAAGAATGCCGCTTACGAGGAGATAATCGCCAAGTGTGACCATGCTATTGAGGCTCGCGTTTGCTCAAAAGCACCACGCCAATGGTCGCGACCAGCACCAGAACACCGACGATTTGAAAGGGCAGATTGTAGTTGCGGAAAAGCAGCGCGCCGATATTCCACACATCGTCAGTTGTCGAGCTTGCAAGCGGCGGAAAAGTCTGCCGCGCAGCTTGGAAGTGCCCAATCACAAGGTAAATCTGAACGAGTAAGGTGAGCGCTACCCCGATGCCGCCCGCGGCAGCGAGCCAATTGATTTGACGCCGTTCTTTGGTCTGGAGGTTGAGAAGCATGATGATGAAAAGAAACAGCACCATCACCGCACCTGCGTAAACCAGCACCTGAATGATTCCGACAAAGAAGGCGTCAAGCGACATGAAAAGAGCGGCCAACCCAAGGAAGGAAACAACGAGGCTCAGCGCGCTCGCGACCGGATTACGATTGATAATGACGGCGGCGCCGAAGATCAGCATCAATAACGCGAAAGTCCAAAAGAGAAACGGAGACATCGGCTTAGTTTCGAATTTCGAATTTCGAATTTCGAATTTGTGAGCTCATTTCTTTTCGTTCCATTTCAACACGACGCCATGCATGACTCCGCCGATTACTCTGTCATCCTGAACGAAGTGAAGAATCTCACAATTGAATTCTACATAATCCACCAACCACGGCGTGATCGTTTTGCCCAGTGTGAGATCCCTCGCATGCGCTCGGGATGACATTCGTTATTTCTTTTCGTTCCATTTCAACACGACGCCATGCATGACTCCGCCGATCTCCAGAAGTTTTTCTTTGTGATGCACCATGTCCGCGCGCGTATAGCCGGTAATGGCATAATCTTTACGCAGAAAGATCGCTTGTTCGGGGCAAACCTCTTCGCACATCCCGCAGAAAATGCAGCGGATCATGTCGATATCGAATTCTTCGGGATATTTTTCGACCTTGGCAAAGCGGTCGAGTGAAGGAATTTCGCCGGGAATAATCTTGATCGCGCGTGGCGGACAAATGAATTCGCAAAGCTGACACGCGACGCAGCGCACACGGTCGTCCTCATCCCGCACCAGCGCAGGCGCGCCACGGTAGTGATCCGGCAAGCTGCTGTCCCATTTCTGCTCGGGATATTGCATGGTGACCTTGGTGCGTCCGAGCAGCATGTTTTTGAAATGCTTAAAGGTGATGGCGAGACCGGCCACGATGGCGGGCAGATACAATCGCTCTCGCCAGTTCAATCTCGGTCTTGGGACAGTAACAGCCATGGATTTCCGGATAGTGTTTATAGGATTAAAATCGGTGGCAAGATCAATGGCGGCTGCTTGCCATTTGTTTGGTGTTCATTTGGGGTTATGCGCGTCGGCTTTTGCTTGTCAGGCAATCGGATTCCGCCACTTGAGACCCCGGAAGCGAGCGAAGTCGGTATCGGTGGAAGCCAGAATAGAATTGTGCTCCACGGCCAGCGCCGCAAGGTGCGCGTCGGGAACCAAATTGCCGGTTGCGTTGCCACCTCGCAGCATCTGGTGGAACAACGTCCAGTGCTGCTCTGTCGGGATCAGAACACGGGTGCATGGCTGGTCGAGCCAGCTTTGGACGCGCTCCATGGCTTCTTTTAAGGTGAGCGGTCGCTTGTGTAGGCGGACATTTGTGGCAATGCGCATAAAGGCCGTTATCACTGGCCAGCACAGCGCTACCGGTTCCTGGCCGCTCAATTGTGTATCCCACCACTCTCGTGCGGGGTTATGATGCTCGGAAAGAGTATCCTCGGCGTACAGCAGAATATTCGCATCAACCAAGATCATGAGTGGTCTTCTCCCTCGGCGCGCGCGAGCAGCTCAGCGATATTATCGTAACTAAAGCCTTGCCGGAGCCCGAGCGGGCGCGCTTTGGTTCGGTAGGCTCTGGCGGCGGGCGGCTTCAAGACTTCATCCAAACCAATACGCAAGGCGGTGTTGATGACGTCTTTGAATGGTTTGCGAAGCTTGGCCGCGCTTTTCTTCGCCTTGGCAGCGACATCGGGATCGAGCGTCAAGGTAGTTCTCATCTTAGCATCATGATGTTTAACCATTAAATGTCAAGATGTTTAGTACGCGCTCCGACCCGGAATCAGTCGATGAATCGCAAGATTGCCGCAGCAAGAAAGATGTTTACCAGAGCAATTTCGAAGAAGAAAAGCCAGCCGAGCCGCATGAGTTGATCGTAACGAAAACGGGGCAACGTCCAGCGGACCCACATAAATACGAAAATCAAGGCGGCGACTTTTGTGAAGAAGACTGCGATGTTGATCAGGCCGAAGATCCACCCCCGAGAACCGTCCGGAATTCCCGGGAAATGCCAGCCCCCAAAGAATAATGTAACGATTACAGCTGAGCCCGTGATCATTGCCGCGTATTCGCCTAGGAAATAGAGGGCGAACTTCATGGAGCTGTATTCGATGTTGTAACCGCCTGCCAACTCCTGCTCAGCTTCGGGAAGATCAAACGGCAGCCGGTTTGTCTCGGCAAAAATCGCGATCATGAACACGAAGAATGAAATGATCATGGGAATAGCGAGTAACCATTTCCATGGATTCGCCCAATCACCGACAAAAGGCGCAATGAACCACCCGTGCTCAATCTGATAACGCACCACGCTGGTCAGCCGCAAATTTCCGATGACCATAAAGACAGGAACGACAGCGAGCCCGAGCGAAAGCTCGTAGGAAAGCATCTGGGCGCTGGAACGGATTCCGCCGAGGAATGGGTATTTGGAGTTCGATGCCCAACCGCCGATCACGATTCCGTAAACGCCAAGTGAAGCGATGGCGAACACGAAGAGAATTCCAACATTCACATCGGCGATGACCATTGGAACACCAAACAGGGTGCTGCCAAACGGCACCACCGCGATGGTGATGATGGCCGGCATTACAGCCAGGCACGGCGCCAGCCAGTAATAAAACGTGTTGGCCGCGCGCGGTGTGAAATCCTCTTTCAAGAGGAGCTTAAGTATGTCGGCGACCGGCTGGAAAAGACCGAATGGTCCCACCCGATTGGGACCAAGCCGATCCTGAATGGCCGCGCTTACCCGCCGCTCGGCATAAACAGCGTAGGCAACCATCGGTAGGATGATCACAAACAGAATCCCGACGATTTTCAGCAGTGAAGTGATGATGAAGAAAGAGTCCATGTCGATCCTGCGGGCCTAGTGTGTTCTAACAGCTGCAGCTTTACGGGCTTCGAGAAGCTGTTGCGGGACGACACGGCGTCTTGCCTGGATCGCGACGGCTTGCTCGATTGCTTTTTCATCGCTGGGGTGCATCGGCGGCAATTCTTCCATTTCCAAAATATGCACACCGAGGTCGCCGATTTTGCTCAGACTTAGCCCGTCGCATTGCGGAATCGCTTCGCTGATCCGACGAAAGACATCATCGACAGAATGGAGCGAGTCCCCTCCGCCGATTGTCTGAAGCAAATCACGCAAGACTTCCCAATCATCGCGCGCGTTCCCAGGCGGGCGCACGGCGCGATTCAATCGTTGCAATCGGCCTTTGCCGTTGATCATCGACCCGCGTTTTTCGGCGAAACCGCACGCGGGCAAAATGACGGTCGCTTTTTGAGTAGCCTCGTGCGACAAAATATTCATGACGATGAACACTGGGAGCTGAGCGAGTTGTTCGACGGGTATGCCCAGATGCATCGCGTTTTCTTTCAACATCACCAGCGCTTTGATTTGTCCGGATTTCACAGCGTCGGCAATCGCCATAAGTTTGGCCCCAGGCTCGGATGTTGATCCGAGAATCAAGCGCGCACCGTTTGTGTTCGGGTTGCGGTCTTCGCTCAACAGAATGTCATCCCCCGGCTCGCGCCGCGGGACGATATCGATCATCTGCACGCCTAACGACTTTGCTAGCTGCGACGTGAGCCAAAGCTCTTCGTTGGTCATGCGGCCAGAAGCGACAATGGCAATTTCGTTGCCGGTAAACTGTTTCAATTGCAGCGATGCTTGTGCGATTGCTGCTGGCCAATCCGCGGCGACCAGCTTTCCGTCCGAGCGAATCTGCGGCTCGAGCAAACGGTTTTCGGCTTCGAGATACTTGAAGTTGAGTCGGCCGTAATCACACATCCAACACGAGTTCACGTGATCATTTTCTCGCGGCGTTTGCCGATAGATCACGTCCTCGCGCGTGCCAATGATGGTGTTGCAGCCCGTCGCGCAACTGGTGCAGATGCTCTTTGTTTCCTTTAGGAACCATACGCGCATTTTAAAGCGAAAATCCGTAGAGGTTAGCGCACCGACCGGGCAAATATCGACGGTGTTAAGCGAATAATTATTTTCCAGCCGTTTGCCGGGATGCGCAGTTAGCACCGTGTAACTGCCACGATCGACGAACCCAAGGACGTCGTCGTGTGCGATCTCCTGGCAAAAACGGATGCACCGCGAGCAGAGAATGCAACGTTCATCATCAAGCGTGACCCGCGGTCCGAGCACAACATTCTTGGGCTTCTTGACTTTGTTCTCCAGAAAGCGCGACTTCGAATCGCCGTAATCGACGCTGAACTCCTGCAAACGGCATTCGCCAGCCTGATCGCATATCGGGCAATCAAGCGGGTGATTGATGAGGAGAAATTCCATCACGCCGCGCTGACACTCCTTTACCAGCGGCGAATTGGTGCGAACCGCCATGCCTTCGGACACGTCTTGGGCGCAGGAAATCTGCGGACGCGGTATCCAGTTGATGATCGGCTTGCCGTCAGCACCGAGCTCCGGCTTGCGATCCGGGCCGAGCCTCGGAAAGCCCATTTCGATCAAGCACATTCGGCAATTGCCCGGCGAACTGAGCTTTTTGTGATAGCAGTATCGCGGCACATAACTCCCGGCTTGTTCGCACGCCTCGATCACGCGCGTGCCTTTCGGGAACTGATGCCACAGACCATCAATCTGGACGTTGAACAGCGGAACTGATGATTCGGAAGGCATTATTGAATCAGGAAAGCAGGAAAACAGGAAAACACCAGAACTACAGCACAAGATCGACATCTTCGTTTTCGAGTGGACGCTCGCGGCAAAAACGTTTGATCGTTAGGGGCGCGGTCGCGAAATTGAAAAGCAGGCCATCGTCGAGATTTGTGGCTTTGAGATAGCTGCGGCCAATCGCAAAATGAATATCCTCCAGTCGGCTAATCGCCTTCGCTCAACGATGATCTTGCCTTCAACCAGGAAATCCAAACGATGTTCCCCAATCTGGTGATCGCGGTAAAACAGTGGCACCGGATGTTGTCGAATGAATTGGATTCCGCTGAGCGGCAAATTCCACGGCGAGCGCTTCCTCGTAAACTGATTCTAGAAAGCCTGGACCAAGCGCCCGGTGTACCCGGATGGCCGCAGCGATAATTTGCTCGGTTAGCTTGGAATCTTTGAGATTTCTTCCTGCTTTCCTGCTTTCGTGATTCATATTTTAGATCGTTCCTTTCGCTCCGGCTTTTTCCCAGCCGGGATCGTGCGCCAGCGGAGCGGTTGGGATTTGTTGTTCTTCGATCAATTCTTCGGGCGTGTATTCAGGCGGCAGTGGTGGAGGAACTGGTTTTTGCGCGCGGGCGGCAAATTCTTCTGGAAATTTCTCGACAAAACTTTGCGTCGGCCACGCGCACGCTTCGCCAAAAGCGCAGATGGTGCGCCCGGCGATATTGTCGCCAATGGTCTTGAGCGTGTGCGGATCTTCCACAACGCCGCCGCCGCGCAGCATGCGGTCGGTGATTTTCTTCATCCAAAGCGAGCCTTCCCGGCAGGGCGTGCATTGGCCGCAGCTTTCGTGCGCATAGAACTCGTTGATGTTGTTGAGGACCCAGACCATGTCGCGCGAATCGTCCAGCACAATCACGCCGCCGGAACCGGCCATCGAGCCTGCCGCTGTCAGCGAGTCGAAGTCCATCGGAATATCGTTGATCGACATTTCCCGTTCGATTACCGATCCGTCGGGTTGTTTCACCTTGAGCTTGAATCGCTCGTCGGCGCGCAAAACCTTGGCAGAACTTCCGCCTGGAATGACCGCCTTTAATTTTCGACCCGGTCTTAAGCCGCCAGCCATTTCGTAGATCAACTGACCCATCGTCACCGCCCCGACTTCAATTTCGAAGTAACCTGGTCGCTGAACGTCCCCGCTTACACACACAACGCGCGTGCCTGTGTTGTTAGGCCGGCCGAGCCGCGCATATTCCGCGCCGCCCATGGCAATAATGTGTTTTACCGCACAGAGTGTTTCGACGTTGTTGACGATTGTTGGGCACATGTAAAGTCCAAGCACTGCCGGAAAATATGGCGGCTTGATTCGCGGATAACCGCGCTTGCCTTCGAGCGATTCGATCAAGCCTGTTTCTTCCCCGCAAATGTAAGCGCCGGCGCCCCGATGAATGTAAACCTCGACGTCAAATCCGGACCCCAGAATATTTTTTCCAAGGAAATTATGTTTACGCGCTTCATCTATGGCTTGTTCGAGGATTTTCGCGCCCTCGGGGAATTCGCCGCGTATGTAGATGTAAGCCGTGCGCGCGTTAAGCGCGTAACACGAGATCAAAATGCCTTCGAGCAACTGATGTGGGTCGTAGTGGATGATGTAGCGATCCTTAAACGTGCCCGGCTCTGATTCATCGGCGTTGCAAATCAAATAGACCGGCCGCTTTTCGTCCGGTTTGATGAAGCTCCATTTCAGACCGCAGGAAAATCCTGCTCCACCTCGGCCACGAAGGCCAGAGTTTTTGACTTTGTTGACGATGTCACTACGCGGCATGGTCAGCGCTTGCTTCAATTGCTCGTAACCGCCATCACGTAGGTAACAATCAATGTCGGTCCGATCCGTGCGTCCGATGTTTTTATAAATCAACCGGTGTTCGAGCGGGTGAGGGGGTGTTTGACGTTTGATGTTTGATGTTTGATTTCGGAGGAGATCGGCAATCGAATTTGGATCGAGTTGCTCATGCAGTTGTTCACCAATCATGCACACGGGCGCGGTGTGGCAGCTAGCTAAGCACTCCACGAACTCGACGCTGTAATTCCCGTCGGCGCTCAAGGCAATGGGGTCATGAATTCCCTCGCCGTCTGGTGGGTGCTGGATTTTAAGAGCCGCACACAACTTTTCCATCAGCTCGAAACCGCCGGCCATCGCGCAACTGAGTGTACGGCAGACGCGAATGTGAGTTTTGCCAGCCGGCTTCTGGCGAAACATTGGATAAAAGGTGACGAGCTCAAAAATATTGATCGGTTGCAAGCCCAGCTTCTCCGCGATCCATGGCACGGCCTCGTCGCTGATGAATCCGAAATGTTCCTGCCACAAATGCAACAGCGGCATGGCCGCACTTCGCCGGTGATCGCTCGGATAGCGCGCGATCGCTTCATCCATTTTCCGCTCCAGCCCGGCGGGAACGGAGACGTTTGCTGGGTCTGCCATCTAGAAAGCTAGCGCAACGCAGTGATAGGCAGCAAATCCCGAAGAGCGCTGTAGCGTGCGCTGTCATCAGCGCACTCGTTTGCACGCGAAAAACCGTCGAGGTATTCCGCTGAGGACAGCGGACATTACAGCACTAATCCGAGAGCGTGCTCTTTTTCGATTGCACTTTGTCGCCTTTAAAGACGATTGCGACTGTGTCTTTACCCTGCCGATAAACGTAAACGTCTGTCGTGCGAGAAGTGGGCGGGCCCAGGATCGATTCCACCTGTTTCTTCGACATGCCTTCCGTTACCTGATCGACATTTGCCTTGGTGATGCGCTTGCCGGAACAAGAGACGCAGAGCGCGATCAGAAGCACGAGCAAGAGGCGCGTCGCCGTAAAAATGACGAAGGACGAATGACGAATGACGAAGGAATGACGAAGCACAAATGGCGAAGCACTGCGGGAAGGCCCTTTGGTGGTTCCGTCTTTCGTCATTTGGATTTCCTTCGTCATTGGGAATTCGTCATTCGTCATTATCCGATTATCTGTCGCATTCGCCCATGACGAAGTCCAGACTGCCTAACACAGCGGGCACGTCGCTCACCATGCAGCCTGGCAGAAGCTCTGGCAGGATACTGAGGTTCACGAAAGATGGCGCGCGAATTTTCAAACGATACGGCACGCCGCCGCCTCTGCTGTTAATGTAAAAGCCAAGCTCGCCCTTGGGATTTTCCGCTGCGAAATAGACTTCGCCCGGCGGCGCGTCGAGCCCTTCCGTGACCACAATGAAATGATGGATTAACTCCTCCATCTTCGTCATCACCCGTGACTTGGGCGGAGTCATGTTTTTCCAATCCGCGACATTGATCGGTCCGCCGGGTAGTTTGTCGATCACCTGCCGCAAGATCCGCACGCTTTGGCGCATTTCCTCGATCCTTACCAGATAACGATCATAACAATCGCCCGCGCTGCCGATCACCACATCGAAATCGTAATTGTCGTAGTCGAGATACGGATGTTTGCGTCGCAAATCGTGTTCGATTCCGCTTCCGCGCAGATTCGGGCCGGAGAGCGCATAAGCGATCGCACGATCCTTGGAGATGAAGCCGATGTCTTTGGTTCGATCGACGAAAATTTTGTTCCGGGTCAGCAATCTGTCGCACTCATTCAGGCTCGGCTCGAAATCGTCGAGGAATTTTTTCAGTTGTGGGATGAAGGCTTCGGGCAAGTCGCGGATTTGCCCGCCTACGCGTGTATAGGAAGTGGTAAAACGCGCGCCGGTGAGCAGCTCGAAAAGGTCATAGAGTTTTTCGCGCTGGGTAAACGTGTAGAGGAAGACCGTCATCGCGCCGAGATCTAGCGCCATCGAGCCAAGTCCCAGGAGGTGCGAGGAAATGCGCGAGGTTTCGCAGCAAATCGTGCGAATCGCTTTTCCACGCGGAGGGATTTCCCAACCCATCAATTTTTCCACAGCGAGCGCGTAAGCCACGTTGTTTGAAAGCGGCGCGAGATAATCGAGCCGGTCTGTATACGGGACAAACTGGTTGTATTGCATGTTCTCGGCGATTTTCTCGTCGCCGCGATGGAGAAAACCAATGTCCGGGATGGCCTTGGTAATAATCTCGCCATCGAGCTCAAGCACCAACCGCAACACGCCGTGCGTGGCTGGGTGTGAGGGCCCCATGTTGAGCACCATTTTCTCGCCGATGTCGTCATCGGTCGGCTGTCGCAAAGCTGCGTCGGCTGCGGCCACTCGCGTTACCGGATCGGGTGATTCGATTTCGCGCACGGTAAATGGCATGAGAGGAAGTTACAAAGTTAAAAGGTTACATCGGAAAAATGGACGAGCGGTGAACTAGTTGAAACGTGATTGGCAAATTCAGCTTGGTTCCAACATACTCTTTGTGCGCCCTCCACAATCTCACTGCTTGAATTGCGGCTTGGTCGAGGAGTGCATGTCCGGAACTCTGGATGATTTGAATATCTTCCGGTTTGCCATTCTTACCGACGACTAATCGTATTCCGACTGTCCCCTGCTCTCCGAGGGCTCGCGCCTGAGGGGGATATGATGGAAACGGAGCAGACATCCACATCTGAGATGTGCTTGATATGCTGATAATCCCACCCTTCGTGGTAAAAGCGGCGACTCGATCACGGTGAACAGCAGCGATCGGAGCTTCCTGCCTGAAGTCCATGACGATTTCACGACCACTCGTTAAATCAGTTGGCTTGAGAGCATCTGGCTTCATTTTCCATTTCAGAACAGCTTTTCGGGCTACTTCGTCTAGTGCTCGATCTCCACTGCTCTTGGAAATCGTTGCCTGCGTCACGCTGCCATCTTTCGCGAGGACAATTCGAAGCCTCACCGAGCCTTCCGAGCCGCTTTTCAGTGCCTCGCTCGGGAACTCTGGTTTAGCCGCTGAAAGCCAATTGCTCGCGCGCGATGGAGTTTCGGTGATCGCAAATAGTGTTATCCCAATGCAAAGTAGAACGGGGATTCTCATGGCAATTGAATGCTCGCGAGTGAACCCTTGCGTGCAAGCGTAAAAAAGAGCGTGTGTCATCCTGAGCGAAGCGAAGGATCCCCCAAAAATGTGATGGATCACACAAGCTATTTCCGGGTATCAGGGAGCATGTGTGAGGTCCCTCGCTTCACTCGGGATGACGGCGTAGAAGTATCGCGTAATTGGACGCTCGCATGGTCAACAGATCATAGTTAACTACGGTTGTCGGAATGGGACGTGATCTCGCCGACCAGTTTCCTAGCGCGGCCGAATTGTTTCAGCAAGCGGACGAAATTCTCGAGCGGAAGTTAAGCCAAATTGCGTGGAACGGGCCGTTAGAAGAATTGACGCTTACCTCCAATTGCCAGCCGGCGTTGTACGTTCATGGCTTGGCGTGTTTCGCAGTGCTGCGTGAGATTGCAGGCAATTTTCCAATCGGCGGCGCGGCGGGCTTGTCGTTAGGCGAAATGACTGCTCATGCCGCCGCAGGCACATTCGATTTCGCGACCGGTCTGACTCTCGTGCAAAAGCGCGGGCAATTGATGGATGAGGCGTGCGCGGCCACGCGTGGCGGAATGGCTGCGATGATTGGTGGTTTGGAAAACGACGTGCGCCGGCTTGCCGCCGATGAAGATGTCGACATTGCTAACATCAATGCGCCTGGGCAGATCGTCATCTCGGGTGAGTTAGCGAAAGTTGAGGCCGCTGTCGGTGTGGCCAAAGAGTACGGCATCGGTCGCGCTGTGATGCTCAACGTCGCAGGCGCGTATCACTCGCGCTTAATGGAGAGCGCGTATGAAAAATTCGGCGCAGCACTTCAGCACGTCACGGTGCAACCGCCACGTTTTCCCGTGATTAGCAATGTGACCGGTCAAGAAGTGGAAACGCCGATTGAAATCTGCCGCACCTTGCAAGATCAAGTGACAGGGACGGTGCGCTGGGCCGATTGCATGACACGACTTGTGGCGCTTGGCTGCGATTTTTTCATCGAGCTGGGACCGGGCGGTGTGCTGGCTGGTTTATTGCGGCGCACATTTAAAGACGTGGCTGTGATGTCGCTGAGCGACGCCGACTCGGTGCGGAAGTGCGCTGAGCAAATTGCTGCGCAGAATCAGCCCCGGTAGGATTGAACCGGAGATGGCACTGGAATCTACAGCATCGATAAGGCGAGGTGTATCTTTACGAGGCAGATCGCTCGCGCAACGCGGTGCCGAGTACTTTGGCATGTCCGGGTCGGCGGAGTTCATGGCGGCTGTGAGCCTTTTCATACTCATGATCGTACTCCGCCTCGTGAATATGATGCAGTCGCGCTTCGACAGCGACGAGTCGCAGCACATGCATGTGATCTGGGCCTGGGCGCGGGGCTTCATTCAGTACCGCGATGTGTTCGATAATCACATGCCGCTCTTCCAGGTCATGTTCGCGCCGATTTTTGGACTGATTGGCGATCGGGCAACCATTCTTTATTGGATGCGCTTCATCCTGTTGCCCCTCTATTTTGTCGCAGCGTGGTGTACTTATCGAATCGGCGAATTACTTTTTTCTCGGCGCGCCGGGATTTGGGCGGTGATTCTGACTGGCCTTTATCCCAAATATCATTTCATTTCATTCGAATTTCGGACTGACAACCTCTGGGCGCCACTCTGGCTTCTATGCATTACGACGCTGCTCAGTGGAGCGCTTACCGTGCCCCGAGCGTTGATCGGCGGGCTTTTGCTGGGGTTCTGCTTCGGCGTCTCGATGAAATCGATTCTGTTGTTGCTGACGCTTCTGATCGGCGCCGTGATTGCGCTCCTCCTGGTGGGGAGAAAACAGTTGGGCCAATCATGGCCACATCTCGCGCGTTGTACGGCGGCTTTTGCCGCTGCGACGGCCCTGGTTCCTTGCGTAATTGCAGGCGCGTTCGCAGTTGCTGGCCTGTGGCGCGATTTTCGCTATTACAATTTTGATCACAACTTGCTGCCGCAGCCTGATGTTAGAAATCATCCACCCTGGTGGATCATCATTTTCCCAATCACAGTCCCCTTAGTGATCTACGCTGCGCGCCTAATCGTTCGCGCGATTCCTGAGCCTGTGGTGGCATTTCGGCGGGCTTTCATTTTTCTTATCTGCGGTTTTTATGTGCCAGCTCTGTACAGCTTTTGGAGCCTGCGCAGTCGTCAGGATTATCTTCCACTTTATCCTCTGGCATTAACTCTCCTGAGCGGAGCTTTACTTACTGTGTCTTCTTACCTGGCGAAACGCGACTTGCATATCAGTCCCTATCTGCGGCGTGTTCCTTTGCCCGCGTTTATCGCTCTACTAGATTTTTCTCTCGTGATCATCACGCGGCCGTTTTGGATCAACCGGGCTCAAGTCGAGACAAATTTGCTCCGCGGCCTTTTAAGATTGACCGATCCCGGTGATTACGTCCTTGATTGCAAAGGCGAAACCATCTTTCGACAGCGCTGCTTCTGGCCGGTCACGGAATCGATCATGTTGGCGCGCCTTAAGCGTGGAGTTGTGGCCGATAACGCCGCCGAGCGCGCCGTTGAGACTCAAACCTGCGTGGCAGTCATGAAGGGCCGGATGCCCCCCACGGCCAAAAAATTTATCTGGAAAAACTATATTCCTGTCGGCAACGATTTGAAGGTAGCAGGCAGGTTTTTGGGACCCTCTGCAACTGACAGCAGGCGGATGGACTTCGAAGTTCTGATCCCGGCGCCTTACAAGATCATTGCACGTGATGGGCCGGTGAAAGGAACACTGGACGCAACGCCATACGATGGTGCGCGATTTCTCGCGCCGGGCTGGCACACTTTTGTGCAAACGTCATCGAGAACACAACTCGCGTTTCTCTGGGCCCAGGCAGTGGATCGGGATTTTCTTCCCGAGAAATACTCCCAGCCGCAGCCATAGGATAGGAGTTCTGGCATTGCCTTTTGCCTGCGCTTCTGGTAAAAGACTTAGCCGTGCCGGTTCCAGCTTTTACTTCGCGTTCTTGCTTGTTGCTATTCGCACCGCACCCGGACGATGAATCGCTCGCGTGCAGCATTCTTCTGCAACGAGCAGTTCGCGCCGGTGCAGTGGTTCGCGTCGTCTATGTTACCGACGGCGACGATAATCCCTGGCCCCAACGCGTGCTCGAACGCAAGTGGCGCCTGAACGGTAGTGACCGCAGACGTTGGGGAAGGTTGCGACGAACAGAAGCGCTCGCAGCATTGCGTGTTCTGGGCGTGAATAGCTCGGCCCCGCGTTTTCTGGCCTTACCCGATCAAAAATTGACCGCCATGTTGACGGGCGACTCCGAAAACCTTCGCGGGCCCCGATCCGTTGCGGATTGTCAATCTGCGCTTCAACGCTTTGCAGCAATCATTGCTGATTGGGGGCCGACGGATCTTCTTATGCCGTCGGTTTCTGATACGCATCCCGACCACAGCGCGCTCGCGGTAATGCTTCGGCTTGTCTTGAGCGAATCTTTTTCGGGTCCAGTGGCGGCCGGAGAGATGGCTGTCTGGAGTTATGTTGTTCACGGTAGGAGTGCCGCGTTTTTTGATCGTGCAGAGACGCTCTGCCAATCCCACGTCGAAGCAGGGACCAAGCTTCGGGCAATTCGCTGTCACAAAACGCAGCTCAAATTATCGCGGAAACGATTTCTCGGGTATGCTGGCCGGCCGGAGCGTCTGGTTAAGCTTGGCGCGCGAGATAAAACCATCGCCGATGGCTCAATTACTTCAGCTTTCAGGTTGCCTGATTCGCTTCGCGTAGAGGTGCGGCTCTCTCCAAAAGCCATGCGTGTGTCCGAGCCGGCACTTTTTGTTTTGGGATGGGACGAAACTCGCGCGTTGCGTTGTGTGATGATGCGCGTGCCTGCCCGATCTTCACCTGTTGAAATGCTGGACGCGAGCTCGCTGGACGACGTCGCTGGGGCACAATATTGCGGGAACGCTTTCGCGGGCCAACTCACCATTCCGCTTTCGATTTTTTCATCTGTGTCCACCATTTTTATTAAACTGGAACGCCGTTCGTGGTTCTTTGATGAAGCGGGCTGGCTGGAGATCTCGCCGGCCGAATTCCAGCCGATTGCAGAGCCGCAACGCGATGAGGTAGAAGCTGGCCTGGTGACTATTCGTTAGGCGATTCCGGTAGGGTCGGCGCGCGGCGCCGACTCCCGAAACCTTTCGGGACAGCGCGGCGTCCCTACCACGAAGGCGGACGACCGCCGATTCTTTCCGGCATTGTTGCGCAGGAGAATCATTGCCGTAGCCTCACAAGATGAATCTGTCACAGCGCATTGATTTGGATTTGAAAGAGGCCATGCGCGCCAGGGACACAACAAAGCTCGGCGTTTTGCGCATGCTCAAATCAGCCTTGAAGTATGCTGAGATTGCAAAATCAGGAACAGAAGCCGAACTGAGTGACGCCGAAGCGGCGCAGGTCATTCGGAAGCAAGTCAAGCAACGCCAGGATTCGATCGAGAGCTTCGAAAAAGGCGGACGCGCCGAACTAGCCACCAAAGAAAAAGAAGAACTATCGATTTTGAATGCGTATTTGCCCCAAGCGATGAGTGGTGACGAGTTGGCAAAGGCTGTGCGCGAAACGATTGCAGAAGTCGGCGCCACATCAAAGGCGCAAATGGGCGCGGTGATGAAAGCGTTGCAAGCGAAAGTCGCCGGTCGCGCGGACGGCAAAACGCTGAGCGCGGAGGTGGCGCGACAATTGTCGCAAAGTTAGATCGTTACAAGGTTACAAAGGTTACATCGTAAATTATTCAAACGGCAAACGGATTGCGTCATTGTAACATTGTAACTCTTTTAACTTTTTTAACCTCTCAACCATGCTAAACGCCATCATTGTCGCCGCTGGTGACAGCCACCGCATGGGTTTCGATAAATTGTTTGCGGCGATTGCGGGCAAACCGGTTATCGCGCACACGCTACGCGCATTTGAGCGCGCTAACTCTGTCGATGGAATTATTGTCGTGGCCCGGGAAGATCGACACGATGAAATCAAAACGATCGTTCGCCATGAAAATTTCAAAAAGGTTACGGCGATCATTCCGGGCGGAAAGCGGCGGCAGGATTCCGTGTGCGCCGGGCTGGATCATCTGAAGTCCAATGCACGATACGTCGCGGTGCACGATGCCGCGCGGCCATTGGTCACTTCGGAGCAGATCGAGCGAGTCATTGAACAGTGCAGTGTCCATGGTGCAGCCGCTCTTGCCGAGCCAATCAACGACACATTAAAACGCGCAGACGCCGATCTTCTGGTGACCGGCTCGGTGGATCGGCAGAAACTTTACGCCATGCAGACGCCGCAGATTTTCGAGCGGCAATTGATTGCGGAGGCGTATCGCGCCGTTTATGCGGAAAACGTCTCGGTGACCGATGAGGTTTCAGCAGTCGAGCGACTCGGTCGCAAGGTCACCCTCGTTCTCAACGATGATTTCAATTTCAAGATCACTTATCCACGCGACTTGCCGCTGGCGGAGTTTGTTCTGGAGCAACGGAGGAACCTTCGCGCTTGAGGTTCGGCGTGCTAGCGAAGAATTGTGTCAAAAGTGAGGACTGACCCCATTTCTTTCCCGCCATTTCTTTCCACGCAACGGAGGAAACCTGTGGCAAATTGAGGTTGTCCGTCGTCAGCTAAAGTCGATCAGGGGTTGAGGGAGGAGAAAGGTGTGAGCAAGCCGGTGCTTTCGCCATAGTCACGAGCGATGGGCACGTGTCGGCCTGAGCCTATACGGGAGATGAAGTTTGAGAGTCGAGCAGGTCATTCAGAAAGTGAGCCAAAACAGAGTCGAAAAGGTCAGCAATGGCGAACACCGTCTAAACGCAGGCCGCAGTGGAAGTGAATACGTGAACCAAGCAAGCTCGATGAGAGTCGTTAAAACCCGCTTCGCCGCTACCATTGTCGCGCTCTGGTTGGCGGTTTGTGCTAGTGCCAGTCAAAGCGATTTTAACTATCTTTATGATTACTATTTCCCTAAGGAGAGCGAAGACGTTCGGGCAGGCTACCGCCGCGCTTTTGACAAGCTTCTCTTTGGCCCGCCGCCTCCATCATCGGAGACAAAGCGGACAACTCAAGTTTACCATGCCCTGCGTGGAGACGATGCTGCATTTCACGCATTTCTCCACAATCCAGATTGGGCGGTGAATGGAGCACCGGGTGAAGAATGTGTTTATGAGACCGTTCTTCTTCTGTTGCGCTTAGGGGACGACCGTTTCTCTCAACTTCTTGCTCGCGAAGATGCGAAAACTCGTAAACAGGTTGGGTATGCCATTGATCCCCAGATAGACTGGGACAAGCATCGCTTTGCGAAGACGCGTGCGCTGTACTCGTATCGATATGTGCGAGCGTCGCAGCAGCGCACGCAATCTCTACGGCAAAGGGATCGATGAACCGAGCGAGTGGGGACACCGCGAGATGGACGGTCAAGCCCGTGAGGGCAGCGGGCGAGACGAGCGGGAGCGAACGAGTCAAATTCTGATGCGAACGGACTACACGTTTAATCCCGTGGTTACGTTCTATCCGCAGCAAGACCACGAAGGTAACGTGACGCACTTGACTAACGCCGACGGCGCTGTGATCGAGAGGTACCGATACGACGTGTTCGGCGCGCCGACCATCTATCCTCCTCCAACGGCTAGTCCCACTCCCACTCCCCGGCAAGCTTCCATCGTCAGCAATCGTTTCCTGTTCACCGGACGCGAGTACGCCGCCGCGTTCGGCTTCTACGAATATCGCGCCCGCGCGTATCATCCGGGCCTGGGTCGTTTCACGAGCGAAGACCCGAAGCTGTTCGACGCCGGCGATTACAATCTCTATCGCTACTGTCACAACGATCCGCTCGATATGACTGATCCCATGGGACTGGATTTCAATCTGGCTGGAAACTCCGAAGCAGACATTGCCAGGTGGAACCAAGCTTACGCAGCATGGAGCGCGAGTCCGACGATGAATCCGATATTAGGGTTCATTAAGAACTCAGGTGTAAACATCCCTGTTGTCCTTAACCGGGCAAACGACAATCAGGGCGGAAACGAACTTCATTTTGACCCGTACCACGGCGGGGAACTCAAGGACGGCGGGATAAACAGCCCTGGAGTAAGGGGCTCTCACGAGCTTAGGCATGTTGCTGACTACGTAAAGGATTCTCAAGGCTTCCAAAGAGACAAAGAAAAGACCGATAAGCGAAGTATTGGTATGCACAAGGCGACGATGTCGAATGCTAACGAAGAGCGCGCCATGAAGACTGAGCAGGCGTATGCACGCGAACGAGGCGAGCCAGCGCGGCCGCGATACGAGCAGTATAAAAGCCAGCCCGAAACCCGAGGCGTAAACAGCAATGTGCCAGCTCAGCCAGACAAGAAGAAGGATCCTCCGCCCGATCAGCACATTCCACGGGTGATTTTGGACCGGTAAAGGGTCTATATGAACTTGGGAAATTTACTGAGGCGTCGATCTTCCAATCCGCGCCTGTGGATTCTGATTTTCGCCCTGGCTAATTTTCCTACCTGCTCTGAATCATTTGCCACTGTGGAGCTCGCCAGCCGGGGGGATGTGACGCGCATTCTTCGCGACGAGCGCCTCGAACTGGTCCACCACGTGCGTCAAATCTCTGCCCGTGATTGGGCGAGTGCCGGCGTGCTGCCGCGAGGTCGAAATATTACGTCAACCATGGTCGATCCCGGCCAGATTTATCAGAGCGGCGATTTTGCAACTGGCAAGCTGCCAGAGCGCCAACTCCTCCTTGCCGCGAAAAACGCTCGGCACGAGGTGCTCTGCTTCTGGCAAGGCTCGCATGGGGGCCCGTGGCTCCACGTCATGGCGATCGAACGTGGTACGCCCAAGTCCACGCTTATCTTTTCCGCCATCATGAACAACGACATCGCGCAGGATAAGTGGACGTGGGAGGAAGTAAAGCGGCACATCCGCGATAACAAAATGGACGTCCTTATTTCAGCGGAGCACCCGGGTGTGTTTGATAACAGACTTCCGTAACGAGCTAGGAAAACCGCGGCCGCCAATTAACGGGCAGGACGAACTGAACCCAAGACGATGAAAGAACGAGAACGGGGTCGAAGGACGAGGGGGTAAACATAAACAGGGTCGCGTCTCAAGGGCGTGTTGCCCAAAGCAGAACTTTTCAAAAGAAAATAGTACCCAAGCTGGTGATGATGTGCTAAAGCAGTGTTCCCATCATGATGGGAGAGCAAAAGAGCGAGCCGCAGCTCTTTAATTACGCGGTGAACTTGGAGAGGCGGGTGCGAGCCAATCATCCACTGCGCCAAGTAAAAGCGGTCATCGATTTTTCTTTTGGAGATGAGAAATGGGGTCGGTCCTCACTTTTGACACGCTAAGAAAGAACACTTCAGTCGTCACCAAGAGGGAAAGAGGGGTCAGAGTAGGGTTGCATTGATTTGACGGACAGTCGGCAATTCGATCGATTGTTTGTTCTCACACAACGGAGGAAACCTGTGGCAAATTGAGGTTGCCCGTCGTCAGCGGCCGATTGCCAGCCGCTCGGCAAGCGGTTGCGGCAGACCGGCTTTAGCAATCTTCTTTTGCGCGGTCGCCAGATCGTATTTTACCCGCAACAGTTCGACCAGACTGTTCTCAATATCGTAAATGCAGTACGCCGCGCGCCAATTTCCGTCGCGCGGTTGGCCCACGCTGCCTGCGTTGATGAAATACTTCCTGCCAAGCTCGATGCGAATGTGCTCTTTCCTTTCCTGTCGTACGCCGCTCTGGCCCCGGATAAATGCCATGGGCACATGGGTGTGGCCGAAAAAGCAGACGGCGGTGCGCTGATAAGTAAAACTCGCGACGGCGTCGAGGACGTTAAAAACATAGCCCCATTGGCCAGGCGTATCGAGCGTGGCGTGCACGATCGTAAAATCGTGTACTCGCTTCTGTAACGGCAGGCCGCGCAACCATTCCTGGTCCTCATCCGTCAAATTGTCCCGGGTCCACTGGATGGCGCGCTCAGCTAATTCGTTGAACCGCTCCGACGACGCGGAAAGCGTTACCTCCTCGTCGTGATTGCCTTTTACCACGGGGCAATCCATTTCGCGTACGCGTTCGATGCATTCGCGCGGATTGGCGTTATAACCGACCACGTCGCCCAGGCATACAAAGTGCGTGCATCTGCGTTCGCGCGCGTCCGCCAGTACTGCCTCGAGGGCTTCGAGGTTCGCGTGGATGTCACTGAAAATTGCAAAACGCATGATGAGACGAAGTTAAAACGTTAAAAAAGTTACAACGTTACAAAGGAAGGGCGTGGACGCATCAACCATTCAGTCCTTTAAACGATTTAACAGCTGTACCGATTTACCGATGCAACGATTTAACTATTTAACCGATTTTGCTTCCTTATCGGGAATTCTTTGTTCTTGCGGGATTTCAAGTTTGTCTTCGAGGACCTTCAGCCGCTTGATCAAAGTGGGGAGCCGCTCCTTTTCTCCCTCGTCGTACAGGCTGCGCAGGCGCTGATGCGCTTCGCGCTCGCTTCCCTCGCAGTAGGAAAGCTCGTAGGCCGAGAAACGCCTGTCCCACGGAGCGGCTCCGGGCAGGGCCGCTGCCTTCGCGTAATATTCAGAGGCGCGCTCGTGATCTTTGTATTTTTCCTTGTAGAGTCGGGCAAGCGCTTCGTAGAGCTCAGGGCGATCGGGATTATTTTTTATTCCGTGTTCCAGGAAATCTTTGCCCAGCGCAAAATATTCACGCTGCGCTTTGACGCGCAGCGCAAGGCGCGGCTGGGTTTGATCATTCATGGCGGCCACGCTCGCGTTCCAGGCCATATGCCAGGCCGCTGTGTCCCAAAACAGGAGCACCCGTGGTTGTAGCGTCGTGATGTGCCGGAACAATAACAACATTCGGCCCCATTCGGTGTTTTCCCATGCCGAGTACGCCTGGAGGAAAAGGGCGTCGGCGACGATTGCTCGAAATCCGCTCAGCGCCGCGATGAATCCGAGTTGCCCGATTTTTTCGCGAAGATCGAGATTAAATTCGACGCCGCGGAAATGTTCCTGTCGATGAAGAGCCGCCAGGTTGCGTTCAACTGGCAATTTGAGCGCGCCAACCACGATCAATACTGCCAGCGCAAGAAGGCCGCGCATCATAATTCTTTGCCGTAAAACACAAATGCGGCCAAAAGCGTGTAGATCACAGTGTAGAAAACGCCGAGCACGGCAGTTTTCGTGAAAAGCGCCAGAGAAATGGCGGTGCCGGCGACGATGTCGTCCACCAGGTTGAAAGCCTGCAAGTCGGGGAAAAGCAGCGCCACCACCGCAAGAAAGACCCGAGCAACCAGTCCACTGCTATGTTCCTGCATCCAATATTCGCGGCCAGTGGCTTCCAAATGTCCGATGAAATAAATGAAAGCCATCACCACAATGGTGAAAATGTTTGAAGTAGCGAATGTAGAAACAAAAAGGGTTAGAGCCGCGAGCAGGCACGCTTTCAGGTAAATGATCGTAATTCCGGGAACGATATCGATGTTAAAGGCAGAAGATCGTACCACCCGCAGAGCATCGGCGACTTGGTCGGGAGGTGCGCCCGACATTTGTCTCGCTGTGACGTGCAGCACGGCTTGTTCGCGCATATAAAGGACGAGCACAAACGCTGCGGCCATCACCAGGGTGCTGATCGCAAGTAACAAAAGAACGCCAGCAATCTTGCCCAGCACGTATTCGAAGCGCGGCACAGGCTTAGCGAGAATGGTATACACCGTGCGGTCTTCCATGTCCTGTGGAAGCAACCGCGCAGTGGCAACGATTGCCAGCAGCGAGGTAAAAATTGAGATCGCGCCGAGCGAAACATCCTTCAGGATTTGGAATTCCTGCTGAAACGAGAACTGCGCCATGAAGATCGAGCTGGCAATCAAAACAAGTGCGAAGACCAGCAGGACATAAAAAACTTTCAGGCGTGTCAGCTCGGTGACGGTGTTGATCGTAATCGCGTAAATGCGAGAGAAAGAGAAGGGGCGATACCGCTTCGCGGACGTTGAAGCGTTGCCCCGAAAGCTTTCGGGGCCAGGGACGGGTTGAAGCGTTGAAGCGTCTGTCATTTCTGTCTGGTCATTCCTTCGTCATTCGTCATTCGAGCTTTGTCATTTCTCGTCGCCTCCAGGAACAATCTCTCCAGTGTGGTGGTCGATTTGCGCCGCTCGATCAATTTTGCCCTTGAGCGGTCAACGAACGATTCAATCTCCCGGATGAGCTCGTCGGAAGCATCAGCGATGACAAGCTCTGTTTGATTTTCAATCGCGATCAGTTCCTGCAAATGCCCTTCCCGCACTAGCACGCCGTCCGCGAGAATGCCGACACGGTCACAAATTTCCTGCGCCTGCGTGAGCAAATGCGAAGAAAGCAGCACGGTGATCCCTCGGCGCTTCAGGTCGAAGATCAAATCGCGAATGTCCCGGGAGCCTGCCGGATCGACACCGGCGGTCGGCTCATCGAGTACCACCAGCCTTGGGTCGTGGATCAATGCCTGCGCAAGCCCAATGCGTTGCAACATCCCTTTGGAATAAGTTCCCAGGCGGCGGTTGCGCGCTTTGCTTAGCCCGACCAGATCGAGCAATTCGTTTACGCGATTCCTTAGTTTTGCGCCTCTCAGTCCGCAAAGGCGCCCAAAGAAACGCAGCGTTTCCTTGCCAGTAAGAAATTTTTGGAAGTACGGATTCTCTGGCAGGAAACCGACCGCGTCCCGGCTTTCTACGAGACGACTATCCCGTCCGAAGATTTCCGTGCGCCCACGCGTTGGAGATACCAGGCCGAGAATAATTTTCAGTGTGGTGCTTTTACCGGAGCCATTCGGCCCGAGCAGCCCATATACCTCGCCCGGTTCGATGCGAAGGTTGAGGTCCTTCACCGCGACGATCCCGCGAGTGGGATGAAACGGAACGGGAAAAATTTTGGTTAGGCCATGAACGGCTACTGCCGGACCCGCCTCCGCAGAGCTACGGCGTGGCAAGTTAGTCATAGCGAATCTCAAAGCCACGAGCAGTGACCGGTTTGTTCAATCGATTTTCGGTTTGCTTGTGAATCAACCCATGGAGCTCGCCTTGCACAACGCGGTCGAGGAACGCGCGCACTTCGTCTTCCTCTCCCGTAAGCTGAAGTTCCACGCGGCCATCCGGCAGGTTACGGACCCATCCAGTTACTTCGAACCCCTTTGCTACATGGCGCACCGACCAGCGAAACCCAACTCCTTGCACGTTTCCCTCGTAGAAAACTTGGAGCGAAATCATGGCCTGCCGTCTATTTGTACGAATAGACCAGACAGAAACTCCCTCCCTCGCCTTCAACCCGATCGACCGAAACAAAGTACTGGCCGCTGTTCGCCGGTGAAAATCCGGCCGCCGCTCTTTCCCCGTTATTGTAGCTGTCCGTCGTCACTTGTTTTCCAGTCTCATCGTAGACGCTAACCGTAATTTTTTCCGCCGGTTCCGATGTTGCCGCGGAGAACCAGTACTGGTTTCCCGCGTAGAGATTTACCGCTACCAGGGCGTGTTCGTGCGGCTTGACGACTCCGCACCAGTGTCCATCTCGAATCTTGAAACCATCGTTTGAAAATGCTCCAGCAACGTTGAGCGCATCTTTACGCGCGCGCACTTCGGCATCTGTTTCCGCGCGCACGGCAATGCTCGCCGCCAGCACGAGGATTGAGAGGAAAATCGGGACCCAGCGTGTCATTTCGGCAGTTCTTTACTCTCTATTTCCGACATCACCTTGCCAACCGCTTCGTTGACTTTCCGCACTTCATCTACAGCGGGTGCCTTGGCCGCTGGAAATGAAACAAGCTTCTCAATTCCGTTCAGCTGCTCGCTCACATCTTTGACCAGGGGCTCCTGCCGTAATTCGGGCGAGACTTCATTGATTTTGAACTGCATGAAGTGAACCAGCGCTGGTTGCCGCAGAACTTTTGCGCTGTGCTCATCATAGTTCTGTAGGATCGCTGCCGTAACCACCTGGGTGCCGCGAATCCAGCCGCCGAGAGTGACAAGGATTACCAAGTCCTGGTCGGCATGCGATTGCATTGAGGATTTAACTTCGTTTTGCGTCGCTTCCAGCTCTTCCTGGAGCGTGTCCCACTCGTTGTTCTCGGCGAATTCGTTGATGCTTTTGCCGCGGCTAAGCAGGTGCTCACTAACTCCGAGCGCCTTTGCGAGCTTGATGATGTCTGACCCGATGTTTTTGACCTGTTGACTGTCTTTTGCTTCGACAGCGATAAAGCCGTCAGCAATCAAACCGCCCAGGTTCAGGGCGATCTGCGCGCGGTTGCGGTAGGTTACAGGCATTGGCCCACGATACTGGCCCGACCAGTTCGTTTTCCCCCGCTTTCCAAGCGCAGCGAAAAGTTCGCCCGGTGTCGGGATGCTGATCGAGTCGCTTTTGACCGCTTTTTCCAGTTGGTCGGCTGGGAGACGTGCAGTGTCTGTGGTGCCCGTCGCTGCGAAAACACCAGCCACCAATGCAAGCATACCCAGTTTAGCCAAATGAATCATCGCTCATGATTATGCGTGCCTGCGTCAAATTGCCAACGGGAATCTCGCGGCACAAATCGAAGAAGAACTTGGTGACAAAGCTGTGTACGACGCTACACTGCGCCAAAGTGGATCACACTTACGGCGATTTCCGCGCTCGTCGCGAAGCCAGCGTCTGGCGGCGATTGAACCGGATTCTTCTCGTTCTGCTCATCATAGCGATCTGGCTGGTGATCGTGAGCTTATTTGTTCCGCCATATAAGAAACTGATGCAGAGCCGGGCGGAAATCGACAACCTGCAACAACAGGTGAATGAACAGCAAAGTTTGCTCGCGCGTCAGACCCGCGAGGTCAATCTGGTCAAGACCGACGTGACTTATCTGGAAACGATCGCGCGCGACCGCCTTGATCTGATGAAGGAAGGCGAAACAATTTTTCGCCTTGAGACGGCGCGAGCCAAACCGAAGCCGAGCGATTCCGCCCGCAGGTAATTGTAGAGGCGCTTGTGCCAAGCGCCTGAGAATCTTGAGCGTCGGCGTTTGACACAAACGCCCTACAGCTTTGCCATTCGCCCCGAGTTGGATTATTTTCCTTCATGCCAACCGAAATCTCCATCCCAGATGCTGAGGATCTGAAATCGCGTGTCCGCGAGTTGCGGAGGTTTCTTTGACGTCGAAAAGCTTCAGAAAGATCTAGCCGCAATCGAAGGGCGCATGGCGGCACCGGATTTCTGGTCGAACCGAGAGCGCGCTCAGGCCGATGTCGAAGAAGTTTCGCGATTACGCTCGCTGATTAATCCATTTCAAGAACTGGAACGCGAGATCGAGGATTTTAGCGCGTTACAACAACTGGCTGGGGAAGAAACTGATCCCACGGACCGCGCTCACGCGGAGAAGGAGGTCGCGACTGAACATGACCGCCTGGTTCACAAGCTGGAGGAATTCGAGCTGCGCCAGTTTTTTTCCGGCGAAAACGATCGCGCGAATGCATTTCTTACCATTCACTCCGGCGCCGGCGGGACGGAGTCGTGCGACTGGGCCGAGATGCTATTGCGGATGTACGAGCGTTGGATTGAGCGAAGCGGTTTCAAATCCCAGACCGTGGACATTCAACAGGGCGAAGAAGTCGGTATCAAATCGGTGACCTTGCTTGTGACCGGTGAATATGCGTATGGCCATCTGCAGACCGAGCGCGGTGTGCACCGGCTCGTGCGTATCTCGCCGTTCGATGCCAACAAGCGCCGGCACACTTCGTTCGCGAGTGTGGATGTTGTTCCGGAAATTGCCGACACCGCCCCGATTGAAGTCAATCCGGCGGATTTGGAGATCGACACATTTCGCAGCGGCGGCAAAGGCGGGCAGAACGTTAACAAGGTAGAAACTGCGGTGCGGATCGCGCACAAGCCCAGCGGAATTGTGGTGGCCTGCCAGGCCGAGCGCAGCCAGGGACGCAATCGCGAGTTGGCGATGAAAATGTTAAAAGCAAAACTTTACCAACTCGAAGAAGACAAGAAAAGCGCTGAGATGGAGCGGCAATACGGGGAAAAAGGCGAGATCGCTTGGGGAAATCAAATTCGCTCCTACGTTTTCCAGCCGTATCAAATGGTGAAAGATCACCGCACCGGAGCGGAAACGAGCAATGTGCAGGACGTGATGGACGGCGATATTGACATGTTCATCCAGGCGAAATTGCGCGGAGAGGAAGCAACGAAGGGCGAGGAGAGCCATAGTGAAGCATAATCGCGCTTGAGCTTTTCGTTGTCATTCCGAGCGGAGCCGAGGAATCTCTTTGATTTTTGTTCTGCGTTGTGTGCCAGACCGAAAATTAGAGATGTCTCGACTTCGCTCGACGTGACAACGAGGTGGTAGGGACGCCGCGCTGCGGCGTCCGGCCGGCGCAGCGCGCCGGCCCTACCTCGCAAGCCCTAAGCGAAACCGTGCATCGAATTCTCCGCCGTTGTGCGCTCGGCAGCAGGCAAGGCATGCCACTGCACGGCGTACGCGGCGGACGCGCGGAAATTCCTGGCGGCAATTTGGGCACCGATAAATGAAATGCGCCACGTATCGTCTTGCCGTAAACGGGAGATCATGACAGCGCTTCTCTTCCTTGATTCCAAGGTCGCGACACGCCTCTTGCCACTCCTCGCCATGCGGGAGAATCCGGCGCCGACCCGCACGAAATTGAGCGAGAACATGGGCCAATTCATGGCGCAGAGTCCGATCGATTTCCGCCGGATGCTCACGCAATCGCGGGTTTAGCGAAATAAGTTTCTGACAATAATCAGCGCGGCCAGCGGATGTTTTGAGACGCGAATTCCACTCAACGCGAAGCTGCGTCGCAATTCGATTCGCATCGTGCGATCGCAAAAGCTCGCGCGCGATTTCTTCGACATTGAGATTGCGTTCGACATTGTTGTAGCCGGGGTCGATGACCCCGATGATTTGAGGCGCCATGAGACGGCCGGGATCACCGATCCCGGCTACAGACGGGCTAGGAAACACAAATTCCAGTTGCCTAAGCAACGGCATATGCGCTCTTTCGCGTCTGCAAACGTTCGACAATTTTCTGCACGGCGTCTCCGGTCGCTTTGATCTCGTCCGCAGTCGTCCATTTGCCTAACGAGAAGCGAACCGCCGAGCGGGCTCTCTCGATCGGCAAACCCATCGCGAGCAAAACGTGCGACGCCACTACTGAGCCCACCATGCAAGCCGAGCCGCTCGACGCGCACACGCCTTCCAAATCGAGCGCGATGAGAAGCGTCTCGGAATCGAGCCCAAGCAAACTCACGTTCAATGTGTTTGCCAGCCGGTGCGCATTCGCGCCGTTTTGTTTGGCGTCTGGAACGTTCTCCGAAATTCGCGTCCATAGTTCGTCGCGCAACCGCGCCTCGCGCTCCTGTTCGCTCTCACGGTCTCGCAGTGTCCATTCCGTGGCTGCTGCCATTCCTGCAATTGCAGGAACGTTTTCTGTCCCAGGGCGTCGCTCATTTTCGTGTGCCCCACCAAACATGATCGGCTGGATTGATAAGCCGCTCCGTAGAAAAAGAAATCCCGCGCCTTTCGGTCCATAAAATTTGTGCGCAGCGAAACTGGCGGCATCGACCAGCGAAAGATCTGTCTCTATTTTTCCAAACGATTGCACCATGTCGCTGTGTAACAGGACGCCGCGCTCGCGGCAGATCTTTGAAATTTCGCGCATCGCCTGGATCACGCCCGTCTCATTGTTTGCCGCCATGATCGACACCAGCCGCGTCTCGGGTCGGATCGATTTCGCGAGCTGATCAGTATCGATAATTCCGTCAGACGAGACATTGAGCCATGTCACTTCGAAGCCTTCGTGCTTTTCCAAATGCTCGACGGCGTTGAGTACCGCGTGGTGCTCGGTTTTGGCCGAAATCACGTGACCGCCACGTTCCACCCGACATCGCGCGAGACCAAGCACAGCTAGGTTGCAGGATTCCGTTCCGCCGCCGGTGAAAATGATTTCATGCGGCTTGACGTGCAGCCAGCCAGCCAGTTTATCGCGAGCATTGTCAATGGCTGCGCGCGCTTCGCGGCCGGCTGCGTGCACACTCGACGGATTGCCAAAGTGGCGGTCGAGATATGGCAACATCGCTTCGCGCGCCGCGTCGCACAGCGGCGTCGTTGCGTTGTAATCGAGGTAAATCATGAGTGCCCTAGAATTTCGTTCAAACCTTCAATCAATTCGGCGAGTTCCTCGTCGCTGACCTGCCCCAGTTTAGCACCGAGCCTTTGAACAGAAAGGACACGAATCTGGCTGATCTTTACCCAAGAACGCTTCGGCAGGCGGACAGATTTCAATTCCAATGTCAGCGGAAATCCGGCACGCGGCTCTTGGCTCGTCAGTGCCATCGCAATAACCGTGCCCGAATTCTCATTGAAGACGCTCTCGCTTATCACCACGACCGATCTTTTGCCAGCCTGTTCGGAACCCCGCGTTGGATCGAGATCGGCCCAGCGAATTTCGCCTCTCAGTATTCGGGCCATTCTTTCGAGTCAGCTTTAAAGCCAAGTTCGGCCCATTGCCGTTCTTCGCGTTTCGAGAGCTTTGCGCACTCACGGGCCAGGCGTGACTTTTCTAATCGCCCCAGTTTTTCCTGAACAGCTTTTTGAATGGCTTCGCTGCGGGTTCTAAAGATGCGATGGCGGACCAATCGATCGACGTGCCGAAGCAGTCGCTCATCAATCGAGATAGCTACTTTCGCTGCGCTCACGAGGGTAGTATTACTCAGAGTATGACCGGAGCGCAAGCGGCTATTCAGTGAACTCTTCGCGCGTGCTCGCTGGCCGTCGCTTTCGCTTCGGCACGATGCGCAATTGTTTTTCTTCGTAATATACCAGCGAATCCGGCGGAACGCTTTGCACGAGAAAGACGTTGCCGCCGATGGTCGATCTCGCGCCGATCACCGTTTCGCCGCCCAGAATCGTTGATCCCGGGTAAATCGTCACATCGTCTTCGACGGTGGGATGGCGTTTTCCACCTTTTTTGATTTTGCCATGCTCGTCTTTCTGAAAACTGCGCGCACCGAGCGTGACCGCGTGATAAAGCTTCACGCGCGCGCCGATCTCCGTCGTCTCACCGATGACTACACCAGTACCGTGATCGATGAAAAAGTTTTCGCCAATTTTCGCGCCCGGGTGGATATCGATCCCGGTACGGCTGTGCGCCCACTCGGTCATGATGCGTGGGATCAACGGCACTTTGTCGTAAAGGAGATGCGCCATTCGGTAAATGGCGATGGCTTCCAACGCGGGGTAAGCGAGAATGATTTCCTCATAGCTTTTCGCAGCCGGATCGCCTTCGTAAGCAGCGTCGATGTCCGTCCAAAGCAGTCGGCGCACCGACGGCAACTCCTTCAAAAAGACGCTCAAGACTTCTTCCGCCTTCGCTTCCGTTGCTTCATCAGGCGGGATTTTGCCGAGGCTTCTGCAGATTTCTGTTTTCAATCGCGCGTGTAGATGCCGGACGCGAATGCGCGTGGTGTCAGCCAGATCTTCGGAGCTCACCAGCGCTTCGCTGCGGAAGCCGGGAAACATCAAGCTCATCAGCTCGGCGCACGCCGCTTCGATGGCGAGACGCGAAGGGAGCGTAGCGGCGGCGTCGAGATAATTAATGCCGCCGGTTTCGCCATAGGTCTGGAGCAATTCCTCAACCGCGTTGCGGTTCGTCGAAGCCATCGCCTGAAATATGCGACCAGATGCTGGCGAACAAAAGGGAAACTGTTGGGATAAGATCGTGGATTACTGATCCACTTAGCGCCAAAGGCGTGGTCTCATGGCAGCCTGGGGAAGCGCCCCAGGAATCCAAAGCGTCGCGTAAACAAGCGCTGAAGGCGCGTTTCAATCACGCGGTTGGATCAAACTAGCGCTGGAAGTGAATCGCGCCTTCAGCGCTGATCTTTTGGTGTTTCACAAATCCTGGGGCGCTTCCCCAGGCTGGCGGTAAATGCCGCGCCTTTGGCGCTAAAAACAGTCCGGCCTCAAGACCGGTGTTAATGAGACGGGCCCGCGCGCCTCTACGCCTCGCGCGCCTGCAACCATTGGAGCGCGAAACGGGCGACTTCGCGCGAGTTCTTCAGATCGAGTTTGTCTTTGATATGCGCGCGGTGAGTTTCCACCGTTTTTGGGCTCAGATGCAAAAGCTTCGCGATCTGACGCACTTCATTGCCTTTGCCAATCAGTTCCAGAATTTCAAGTTCGCGATCGCTAAGCCTCTCGACCGCGTCAGTCTCGCCTTCAGCCTGGCGGTGCGCGAATTTGGTGATGACCTGCGCCGCCATGGCCGGGCTGAGATAAGGGCGTCCGTCAAAAACTTCGCGGATTGCCTGGATCACATTGGCCATCGCCTCGTGTTTCATGACGTAGCCGTCTGCGCCGGCACGTAGCGCGCGCACCGCATAGAGCGATTCATCGTGCATCGAGAGCACGAGAACTGGCAACTTCGGAAATTCTGCGCGGATATTCTTAATCAACTCGATGCCGTTGGCCCCCGGCAAGCTAAGATCGACAATCGCCAGATCGGGATTCAGTTTCCGAATGATCTCCATGGCTTCCGCGGCGTTCCCTGCTTCTCCGCAGACGCCGAAGGTCCCATCAGAATGAATCATTTCCTGGAGTCCCTTTCGAAACAGCGGGTGGTCATCCACAATCAAAATGCGCTTCGCCTCCGGTGGGTCGCATCGGGGATTCTTGTTAGTCGCGCGCGCAATGTTGGTTTTGGCTGTGGACGGTTCGGCTGGCGTTGTCGCACTGCGAGTCATGAGCTTTTCTCTAGTTCTCTTTTAGCGATTCGCTGCTCAGCGGCTCGCCCGATGTAGAAAGTTTAGATCAAAGCGGTCAACGCTTTTGCGATTTTCCCTGGGAGCCCTGACCGGGCGTTTTCTTTCTTGCGCGATTGTAATGCCTTATTCGATAGATAACAGGACACACGCGTGCCGCCTCGTTTTGGGGAGTCGATTTCCAAACGGCCGCCCATCAAATGAGCGCGGTAATTCATGATGTGAAAACCCAGGCCGTGTCTCAGTTCCGCCCCATTTGAAAATCCGACACCGTCATCGGTTATGCGCAAAACCATTCCCCCTGGCGATCGCTCTAGTCTGACGACAATTTCCCGCGCCTGAGCATGTTTGTTGGCGTTGATGACCGCTTCGCGGGCGATGCGATAGAGCTGCGCCGCGGTCGTGTCATCCTCGAGATGAAATGATGGTTTGACTTCCAGCCGGCAGGGTGTCCTCCAGATTTCCCGGTCAACCAAGTCTTGCAATGCATCAGTCAGTCTAGGCGCGTCGACGTCGCTCTGATGCAAAGCGCGGGAAAGATTGCGCATGTCGCTCGCACCTTGGTTTACTAGCTGTGCGATTTTTTCGATATCACTTACTTCAATGACACGATGGTTCTTCAGACGCAACGCGACCGAGCGCGCCATGAATGCGACCGCGGTAAGGTGCTGGCAAACTCCGTCATGTAGTTCCTGACCCAGCCGCTGTTGCTCCCGGTCCGAAACAGCAAGGATTTCTCCTTCCAGCCCCTTGCGACGCTCGATCTCGCTTTTCAAGTCGGTGTTTGCCAGACGCAAAGCTTCCGTGCGCTGTCGCACGAGTTTTTCCAGCAATTCCTTCGATCTTTGCAGCGCGGCTTCTGCTTTTTTGCGCGCGGTGATATCCACAATCGAGCTTAAGATCAGAGTCTGCCCACCCACTTCGATCGGGTTAACGCCAATCTCGATGGGCACTTCGCTTCCGTCTTTGCGCAAACCGTAGAGATCGCGTCCTGCCCCCATCGCCCTGGCCTGTGGCGCAGCCGAGAAGCCTGCTCGATAATCTGCGTGCCGGTGGCGGAAGCGTTGGGGAACCAACAAGTCTACGGATTTTCCGATCAACTCTTCACGGTTGTAACCGAATAGTCGCTCGGTTTGCGAATTAACCAGCGTGATCTTGCCCATCTTATCGACCATGATCATGGCACTGGGAGAGGACTCGACCGCTAGACGGAATCTATCTTCCGCCCGTTTGCGCTGAGTGATGTCGATGCTGTACACGCGCAGGCGTCTGATTTTTGGAATGCGGACGGCGGTCACTGCGTAGCAAGTTTTGCCGATATTGATTTCAGCGTGGACCGCTTTTGTTCTGCCTTCGAGCAGCGGCCTGGCGGCTTGCAGCACTCGAACAACAAAGGGATGTCGAAGTTGCAGGCGTTGCAGGTCGGGAAACGATTCATAGGTGGCGGGATTGGCGTAATAAATCGCATTCGTTTCCAAATCGAATTCCAGGATCGGGTTTGGATTGTCGCGTGGATAGGCAGCAAGCCACTTCACTTTTTCTTCAGCAGCTTTGTGCTCAGTGACGTCGCGCACCGCGCCGATGGTGTATAGCGGGGTCCCGTCGGCACCGCGCACGATCGAACGCAGTATTTGAGCCCAGATAACAGCTCCATCCTTTCGCACATAGCGTTTTTCAATTTCGTAAAACGGAATCTCGCCTGCCACGAGTTGGCGATGCAGTTTGATGTCGCCCGAATAATCTTCTTTGTGCGTTACATCTTTGATGCCGCGTTGCAGCAGCTCCTGTTTCCTGTATCCCAGAATGCGGCAGAACTCTTCGTTCGCGCCAACGTATTTCCCCTCCGGTGAAGATTCGATGATGCCAATCGGCGCGCGTTCGTAAGTTGCTTGCAGTCGCTGCTTGCTCTCGCGCAACGCTTGCTCGGCGCGTTTACGCTCGCTTAAATCCATGATTGCGGTTTGATAGAGCAGGGCTCCATTTCTCGTCGTTGAAGTAATCGGCGTACTAAAAAGTTCCGCGGGAATCCGCGCGCCCTTTCTCGTCTTCAATTGCAGTTCCGTCTTCACCTTTTGCTCTGACGTCCGGCAATGAAGGAGGTGCCGCAGGAACGCATCCAAGTCTGCGACATAAAACGCGAACGGCCGGCCGATTAGCAAATCCCGCGGCTCACCAAGCAACTCGGTCGCAGCCAGATTGGCTTCTTCGATTCGCCCGGCACGGTCGAAACTGACGTATGCGATCGGTGCAAAGTCGTACAGATCGACAAAGCGCTGAATGGCGGCTTCCAGTTCAGTCTTGGGATGCCGCCGACGGCGAATAGAGGAGTTACCATCGCGATCGCGCCGGCGGTTTGGACCGCGCGTCGCGCCGTTGCGCGTCGATCGTTTTTCCTTCCGGGCGGGGCGCTTCAACTTTTTCATTGCGAGAAAACGCTACAGATAAATTTCGGCGGCAGGTTGCGGAGAAGTGCCGTCCACAGATTGCGCAGATTTTCGCAGATCATCAGACAAACCGAAAACCAGCCGACGATGCTCGAGACTTGGCGCTCCAAGGTTCAGTAAAAGTCCCCGATGAAATAAACTGTCATCCCAAGCTGAGCTAGGGATCTCACAGTCGAAGCGTGGAGCACACAAAGTACTCAGCGTGATCAGCACGCTTATGAGAGGTCCTTCTCCCGCGACTGCGGGATCAGGATGACGGCGTGGCAAGTGGCAATTATGTCGAACCATCTCAGGATCTCTCTGCATAGCAAATCTGCGTAAATCTGCGAAATCTGTGGATTGGAATGAGGAATCGGTAGCTCGGCATGATTACTTAGCTCGTCCGCGTTGGTTCTTGCTTTCGCCGCGCACGCCGTGCGCTGTCTCCATCGATGTCCACGAGCGTGAGAACGGCGCCGTCGATTTTGTTGTCGGTTGTGCGATACGGCCGGATCCGCAGCGAATACTTGCGGCCGCCTTTATCGGTCACTTTGCGCTCGCGCGTGCCCAAGGTCTCGATCACTTCGCGCAAAATGTTTTCCAAATCGGGGACATCAATGTTTGGCCGCAGCTCGCTCAGCGGACGGCCGATGTCAGTAGACAAAATATTAAAGGCGCCGCGTGCCGCAGGCGTTGCCCGCCGCACCGTCAACGCATTGTCCACCATCACGATCGGCATTTGAATGCTGGCCAGCAGATTGTTCAGTTCGTTGGTCAGCTCCATCATCTCGAGGTTTCGATTGCTCAGCTCTTCATTTAGCGTCGTCAGCTCTTCGTTGGTCGATTGTAATTCTTCCTTCGCCGTCTCCAGTTCTTCGTTGGTCGATTGCAGTTCTTCATTGCTCGACTCGATCTCTTCGTTGGCCGACTTCAGCTCTTCATTCGTGGCTTCCTGCTCTTCGATGATGCCTTGCAACGACTCTTTGGAAGCGGCCAAATCGCGGCGCAGCTCAGCCACTTCGCGTTGCGCAGCCATTTTCCCCAGCGCACGTGGTACTTTTCCCGGCTTGGACCCTTTAGTAGTCTCGTCAAAAATAACCAGGAACCACGATTTGACGGACCCGGGGACTTTGAATGGCATAACCTGAATATTTATTTCGCAGCCTCTGCCTCTAAGCTTCACTTTCGCGCGCTCTGTCCGGACCGCTTTGTCCGTTTTGATCGCGCGACGAATCGTGGCGCGCAGGTCCGGCACCAGACTGGGCCGCGCTAGCTGGAGGAGATTGAATGTCGCCGGACCCGGCGCGTGTTCGAGAAACAGTTCCGTGCGGCCGCGAAACTGTTGCACTTGCATGTCCTGATCGATTACCACCGCCGCCGGCGCGTAGGTGCTGAGCATGATGCGGTCGGCCACTTTCAAAAGGTCGCCACCGAAGTTTGCGGCAGCAGCGGCTGTCAATCTGGCCCCGAAGTGCGCGAGTCCAAGGCCGCCCTGAGGGATGAGGTTCGCCGTGAGCGGTATGGTCACCGTTGCCTTCGTGTAAATTTTGTTTTTCTTGTCCACTAGCTTGAAAAGCTCATCGTACAAGCCAACCGATTCGGCTGGCCCGAGAATCAAATAGCCGCCGGCGTTGAGCGCGTAGTGAAACTGCGGGATGCAGCGCTTGTGCAGTTCCGGGCTCAGATAAATGAGCACGTTGCGACAACTGATCAGATCCAGTCGGGAGAATGGCGGATCGGCTGTAATATTTTGCCGCGCGAACGTG
>WNGA01005187.1_pt1 | contig 49779 bp, 52 predicted proteins | sample 5400061 | NCBI WGS metagenome assembly WNGA01 (sample SAMN13153366, study PRJNA577476) | soil metagenome | isolation source: 100 cm soil or saprolite under grassland replicate 2 | place: USA:California | collected 2016-06-15
TCGCAGCTCGCCGCGAGCGACGTCAAGGTCGCGCTCTCCGGCGAGGGCGGCGACGAGCTGTTCGGCGGCTACTACACCTACGCGGCCGACCTACTCGCCGCGCGCGTCGGAGCCCTGGCGCGCCTGGCCCGGCCGCTCGTCGAACGGCTGCCGACGTCGACTGCGAGGGCGAGCTTCGACTACCGGGCGAAGCGCTTCGTGCGCGCCGCCCATCTGCCGCCGCTCGAGCGCCATCACGGCTGGAAGGAGATCTTCTCCGCGGATGCACGCACCGAGCTGATCTCCGGGACCTCCGCGTTCGATCCCGTCGACCTCCTGCGTGCGCGCTACGCGGAGACGGCCGGGGCCGACGAGCTCGCCCGTCTCCAGGACGTCGACCTCGGCGTCTATCTCGTCGACGATCTGCTCGTGAAGACGGACCGCGCGTCGATGGCGCACTCTCTCGAGGCGCGCGTTCCCTATCTGGACACCGTGGTGACGAATCTCGCGCTGGCCCTGCCGACGCGCCACAAGGTGCGCGGGCTCTCGAAGAAGGTGTTGCTCCGCAAGGCAGCGGAACCGCTGCTGCCGCGCGAGATCGTGCACGGGAAGAAGCGCGGCTTCTCGATCCCCGCGGCGGCGTGGCTGCGGGGCGAGCTCGCACCGTTTGCGCGCGAGACGCTGTCCGCGGACGTCCTGCGCCGTCAGGGCTTCTTCCGGCCCGAGGTCGTCGGGCGGCTGCTCGACGACCACGTCGCCGGCAGGGAGGACAGAAGTCGCCAGCTCTGGGAAGGTTGCGCCGGTCTACGCGGAGCTCGAGCGCCGCAGCCGCCTCGATCAGCGGCTCGTGCACACGGGTCAGCACTACGACGCTCTGCTGAAGGACGTCTTTTTCGCCGAGCTGCCGCTGCCGCGGCCGCACGTCGAGCTCGAGGTCGGCTCCGGCTCGCACGGCGGGCAGACCGGACGCGCGCTGATCGAGCTCGAGCGGGTCTTCCTCGAGCTGCGCCCCGACCTCGTCGTCGTCGCGGGCGACGTGAACTCGACGCTCGCCGGCGCACTGGCGGCGGTCAAGGTCGGGATTCGCGTGTGCCACATCGAGGCGGGTCTGCGCAGCTTCGAGTGGGACCTGCCCGAGGAGCACAACCGCCGCGTCACCGATCAGCTCTCGTCGCTCCTGCTCACGCACTCGGAGAGCGCGAATCAGAACCTCGTACGCGAGGGCATTCCCGAAGAGCAGATCGAGTTCGTCGGCAACACGATGATCGACACGCTCCTCGCGAACGTCGATGCGGCGCGCGCGCTGGAAACCCGGCGCGAATTCGGACTGGAACCGCGCAGGTACATCCTCGTCACCCTCCATCGACAACGTCTCTTCGACGTCCCGGATCTGCTGGGACGCGCAATCGACGCCCTCGAAGTCGTCGCCGACTCCCTGCCGGTGATCTTTCCCGTCCACCCTCGCACCCGGCGGGCGCTCGAGGCAGAAGGTCTCACCGGGGGCGGGCGGGTGATCCTGACGCCGCCGCTTCCTTACCGAGCCTTTCTGTCGCTCGAGGCCGACGCGGCCGGCGTCATCACCGACTCCGGGGGGGTGCCGGAGGAGACGACCGCGCTGGGAGTGCCCTGCTTCACGCTCCGAAGGACGACGGAGCGCCCCGTCACCGTCGAGCTTGGCACGAACACCATCCTCGGCCAAGATCCTGAGGCGCTCCGAGCTGTCCCGGCGCTTCTGACGGAGGCACGCCCGGCGCAGATCCCGCCGCTGTGGGACGGTCGAGCCGGAGAACGCGCCGCAGACGCGGTCGAGCGACTGCTCTCGCTGGTGGAGGTTCCCGCCTGAGGGTGTGGGTCGACATGACCGCGTCGGCGCACGTGCTCGTGTTCCGGCCGCTCATCCGGTTGCTGCGCGAGCAGGGCGACGAGGTCGAGATCACGGCGCGCGACTACGCGCAGACGATGCAGCTGCTCGAGCTGCACGGGCTCGAGGCGACGATCGTCGGCCGCCATGGGGGCCGCTCCCGGCTCGGCAAGGCGCGCTCGCTCTTCTCCCGCCTGCGTGCGCTCCGCCGCTGGGCGAGACCGCGCGAGTTCGACCTCGCGCTCGCGCACGGCTCACACGAGCTGACCCTGAGCGCGCGCCGACTCGGGATCCCGAGTGCGACGACGCACGACTACGAGTTCGCCACGCTCCAACATCATCTCGGGATGCGGGCGGCGACGAAGGTCGTCGTCCCGGAGGCGATCCCCGAGGAGCGTCTCGCGCGGTTCGGTGTCAGACCGCCGAAGCTGCTCCGGTACCCGGGACTGAAAGAGGAGTACTACCTCGCCGACTTCGAGCCGGATCCAAAGGTGCTCGACCTCTTCGACCTCGACCGCGAGCGGGTGCTCGTCGTCCTGCGCCCCCCGCCGGACGTGTCCCTCTATCACCGGCACTCCAACCCCCTCTTCCCGCAGACGATCGACTATCTCGGCAGCCTCGACGGCGTGCAGGCCGTCGTTTTGCCTCGGACCGAGGAGCAGCGCAAGTTCGTGCGCAGGCTCGAGCTTCCTTCGGTGATCGTCCCCGAGCGCGCCGTCGACGCACAGAGCCTGATCGCGCTCGCCGACGTCGTCGTGTCCGCGGGCGGGACGATGAACCGCGAGGCGGCCGCTCTCGGAGTGCCCGTCTACACCACGTACGGAGGGCGACTCGGCGGCGTCGACGAGGAGCTGATCCGGGAGGGGAGGCTCAAGCCGCTCACGGATCCACGCGCGCTCGAGCTGCAGAAGCGTGAGGACGGATCAGGCAACCGCGTCCGCCGCGACCCGCGGCTGCTGCTCGAGCTCCTCCTCTCCGCACTGGGCGACGACGCGTAACACGTCGCCTCCATAGCGTTCTAGCTTGGTCGGCCCGACGCCGGCGAGGTTGCCGAGCTCGGACAGATCTCGCGGGCGCCGGCCGGCGATCTCGGCCAGCGTCGAGTTGTGGAAGACGACGTACGCGGGGAGATCGTCCGCGGTCGCGCGCTCCAGCCGCCAGCGTTTCAGGGCCGTGTACAGCGGATCGTCCGGCTCCGCCGCGCGCGGTGCCCGCGTCTCGATCCCGAGCTCGGCCAGGAAGCGGCTCGGCTTCCCGCTCCAGGTCACGGCGAGGTGCCGCTTGGCACGCGTCATGCCGACGTAGAGCAGGCGCCGCTCCTCGGCGATCTCCGCCGGGCGCTTGGCCTGCTTGATCGGAAGCTCGCGTTCCTCGACCCGGGGAATGAACACGGCCTCGAACTCGAGCCCCTTCGCGCGGTGCAACGTCAGCAGGTGCACGCCGCGCCGCTCGGGACCGGTCGAGCTGAAGCGTGCCTCGAGGTCGGCAATGAACTCTCGCGTCGTGCGCACGCCGTCGTCGAACTCCGCAGCGAGGCGAACGAGTCGCGTCAGATCGCCCTGACGCACCACTTCGCGCTCGCCGAGCTTCTCCGGCGGCCGCTCGACCCACCCGGCCTCCTCGGCCAGACCGCGAACAGCGGCGGCGACGGCAGTGGAGTCGAGCTTGCGCAGCCGCTTCAGAAGCTGCCGCGCAGCTTCGCGACCCAGGAGCGCCGCACCCTGAAACGGGATCTTCGCCTCGTGGAACGGCTCCTCGAAGTCGGCCAGGCGCGCGTTCGTGCGGCACAGGACGGCCATGTCCTCCAGGGGCACCCCTTCCCCGTGGAGAGCGCGCACACGTTCGACGACGTAGGCGGTCTCGGCCTCGCGGGCCGGAAACGCCTGCGCCGTCGGCGCGGGCCCGCCGTCGCGTGTCGCGCGCAACACCTTCTCCGCGCCGCCGAGCGCGGGGACGATCCTGTTCGCCAGCCCGAGCACCTCGGGCGACGAGCGGTAGTTCGACTCCAGCCGTACCACGGTCGCGTTCGGGAAGCGCCGCGGGAGACCGAGCAGGTAGGCGGGCGTCGCACCCGTGAACGCATAGATCGACTGGTAGTCGTCCCCGACAGCGCACAGCTCGTCGCTTCCTCCGAGCCAGCGGTCGAGCAGCGTCTGCTGGAGCAGGTTGACGTCCTGGTACTCGTCGACCGTAAACGCGCGAAAGCGCCCGCGAGCCTCGGCAAGCGCATCCTCGTTCTCGTCGAAGAGGCGGATCGTGAGCTCGAGGAGATCCTCGAAGTCGACGTGGCCGCGTTCCGCCTTCTCCCGTTCGTAGGAGCGAAAGACCCGCAGCATGAGCTCGGGAGGAATCGGCGACTCGTGCTCGCGGAGTCCCTCGAGGTAGCCGTCGGGAGTCAGGCGGCGGTTCTTCGCCCATTCCACCTCGGTCGCGAGGTCACCCGCCGGACGGAACTTGTACGGCGGCGGCAGCGTGTTCCCGATGCGCCGGAGGATGAGCGCCTTCGAGGGAAGGATGTGCTGCGGCGGCTCCCCGAGCCAATGCAGCTGCGCGAGCGCGGCCGAGTGGAAGGTGCGCGCGGTGACGCCGCCGACGCCGAGGACCTCCAACCTGTGGCGCATCTCCGTCGCCGCCTTGTCGGTGAACGTGACCGCGAGGATCTCTGACGCCGCGAAGGTTCCGCTCGCAACCTGGTGCGCGACGCGCCGCGTGATCGTCGTCGTCTTGCCGGAGCCGGCGCCGGCGAGGATGCAGACGGGCCCGCGAACCGCTTCCACGGCGCGCCGCTGCTCGGGATTCAGCCCGGCGAAGATCCGCTCGACGTCCATCCGTCCACCCTAGAGGCGCGCCGGGACGGAGCTGCCGCGATCTACGCGCGGAACTGCGTCGACTTCGTCACGGCTTTGGAACGATCGGAATCGGACGTCCGACGACGCGGTTCGTGCGCGGATCGACCTTCGTCACGGTGCCACGCGTGCCGTCGCCGTTGCCGAGCAGCCAAACGGCGCCTGAGCCGACAGCGACAGCCGAGCCCGGCGCCTCGACGGCTGCGACCGTCGCCAGCGACTCGGGATCGAGGCGTCGCAGCGTTGCCCCGTCGGGAAGCCAGAGCGATCCAAACCCGGGCACGGGGGCCACGATCGACACCACGCCGGACCGGGTGGCGACGGTACTGCCACTCGACGGATCGATCCGCGCCAGCGTCCGCGCGATCTGGTCGGTCGCCCAGAGCGAGCCGAAGCCGGCCGAGAAGCGGATCCACCCGGCCGTCTCGACCGCAGAGTCGAGCGGTAGGCCGGTCACAGGGTCGAGCGCGATCAGGCGGACGTGTGCGAGGTCGTCCTCGACCAGCGGCGGCTTCGGGTCGGTGTTCACCTGCAGCCACAGGTGGGACGGATCGGCCCACAGCCAGAGCGGCTCGCCCGCGGGGATCCCGACCTTCTCGTCGATGCGATTCCGAGCCGGGTCGATCCGGCGGAGCTGACGATGGGCGCCGTCCAGTATCCACACTCTCCCGGCCGAGACTGCCACGGCGGTGACCGTCCACAGGTCGCGGCTCCAGATCTCGCGCACGCGCCCGGTGGCGGGATCGATCCGCTGGAGGACAGCCGTGCCGCTCGAGACCCAGATCGAGCCGTACGCCGGCACGAGGTCGTGGACGAAGCCATAGATCTTGATCCGCTGCACGACCCTCCGCCTGCGCGGATCGATCCGGAGCACCGATCCCGAGCCCGTCCCGACCCAGACCGATCCGTAGCCGGTCGCGATCGTCGTCGGGCCGTCTCCCTTCCGCACGGCGCCGTTCGCCGAGCCTCCGGCGAGGAGAACGCCGGCGATGAGAGCGGCGAGGAGGACGCGCGCCACGCCGAAAGTACGGGCGGCGCTGGGGGATGAGTCCTAGTGGAGTGTGTCCTCGAGCACGGCAGCGCCCGCGCGCCGAGGCTCACGCAGCATGGCGGCGAGCTTCGAGACGACGTAGAGCGTCTCCCCGCGCGAGACCATCCGCTCCAGCTCGGCGAGCTCCTCGTCGAGCCAGTCGACGTCGATCGGGGGTCGGGCGGCGCGCAGGATCTTCGGATGCGAGGTCGGGCCGACCGTCTCGCCGTCCGTCCACAGCTCCTCGTGCAGCTTCTCTCCCGGCCGGACCCCCACGAACGTGATCGGGATCTCGGTCTCGGGCTCCTTTCCGGACAGGCGGATCATGTTGCGCGCGAGCTCGAGGATCTTCACCGGCTCGCCCATGTCGAGCACGTACACCTGCCCGCGACCGCCGATCGCGCCCGCCTGGACGACGAGCGAGACCGCCTCGGGGATGGTCATGAAGTAGCGCGTCATCTCCGGGTGGGTGACCGTCACCGGACCGCCCTTCTCGACCTGGCGCCGAAAGATCGGGATCACGCTGCCGGACGAGTTGAGGACGTTGCCGAAGCGGACGGCCACGAACCGCGTCCTGATGTCGTCGCGATGCCCGTAGCCCTCGACGATCCATTCACACAGCGCCTTGGACTGGCCGAGGAGGTTCTTCGGGTTGGCAGCCTTGTCCGTCGACACGAGGACGAACCGCGCCGCGCCGTACTCGACAGCCACGTCGGCCACCGCACGCGTCACCAGCGTGTTGTTGCGGACGGCCTCGAGCGGGTTGGCCTCCAGAAGCGCGACGTGCTTGTACGCCGCCGCGTGGAAGACAACGCCGGGACGGTAACGCTCGAAGACCTGACTCATCTTCGCGCGATCGCCGCAGTCCCCGAGCACCGTCGCCACGGCCGAGAAGTCGCGCTCGCCCACGAGCTCCCGCTCGATGTCGAACAGCGCCGACTCCGAGTGCTCGACGAGGACGAGACGGGCAGGATCGACGCGCGCGATCTGGCGGCAGAGCTCAGCGCCGATCGAACCGCCGGCGCCGGTCACGAGCACGGTCTCGCCGGAGAGGTACTTGGCGATCGAGTGGACGTCCACCTCGACGGGCTCGCGGCCGAGGACGTCCTCCACCTGAACAGGGCGGATCTGCCCGGCGAGGTTCAGGTCGCCGGAGATGAGCTCGTAGATGCCGGGCAGCGTCTTGACGGGGACGTTCGCGTCCTGCGCGATCTCGACCACCCGCTGGCGCGTCTCGCCGGAGGCGGACGGGATCGCGATCAGCACCTCGTCCGGCGGATTGTCGCCCAGGATGTGCGGGAGCTCGGCCGTCGTCCCCAAAACGCGGATGCCGTGGAGCCGCAGATTCTTCTTGCGCGGATCGTCGTCGATGAGGCCGATCGGCGTGTAGCCGAGCGCGGGCGCCTTCAGCATCTCGCGGATGACGAGCTGGGCGGCGTCGCCGGCGCCGACGACGATGACCTCCTTGCCGCGCGCGACGAGCGACGCCGCCCCGGGGCGCTCGATCAGGCTGCGCGCGATCAGGCGCGTGCCGGCGACGAAGGCGAGCAAGATCAACCAGTCGAGCACCGCGATCGAGCGCGGCAGCGGGAAGCCCTTGACGGGATGCGCGAAGTAGACGACGAGGTCCGCGACGACGCAGGCGACCGTCACGCCCCGGGCCGCGCCCCACATGTCGCGCGTCGACACGTAACGCCACCAGCGGTTGTAGAAGCCGAACGCGATGAAGACCGCGAGCTTGATCGCGACGATGACGGCGATCGTGTCCACGAAGAGCCGGTGGTACGGCCCCGGCACGCCGTGGTCGAACCGAAGCCAGAACGCCAGCCACCACGCGGCGGCGATCAGCGCTGCATCGGCGAGCAGCTGCCAGAGCCGGTGCCGGTTGACCGGAATCACGAGACGACCGGCGCCGCCGCCTGCACGACGGAGACGACGCGCTCCTGCGCATCCGCGTCGATTCCGGCCCAGAGCGGAACGGAGAAGTTGTCCTGTCCGAGCTGCTCGGTCACGGGAAGCGCGCCGCTGCTGTAACCGAGATATGCGAGCGCCGGTTGCAGGTGCAGCGGCGTCGTGTAGTAGACACCGGTCCCGATCCCGGCCGCCTTCAGCGCTGCGCGGACGCGGTCCCGCTCGGGCGAGCGGCAGACGAACAGGTGGTAGGCGTGACCCGGCTCGTCCTCCGGCAGATCGCACGCGGCGGCGAGGCCGAGCTCGGCATAGCGCGCTGCAGCCTCACGCCGGAGAGCGATCCAGCGGTCGAGCTCGACGAGGAAGACGCGCAGTACGGCAGCCTGAAGCTCGTCGAGCCGGGAGTTGTAGCCGAGCAGCTCGAAGTCGACCTTGTCGCGCGAGCCGTGGAAGCGCAGCATCCTGATTCGCTCCGCCAGGTCCGAGTCGTCGGTGGCCACGAGCCCGCCGTCGCCGATGCAGAACAGGTTCTTGGTGGGATAGAAGCTGAAGGTCGACGCAATGCCGGTGCGGGCGATCTCGGGCGAGCCGAACGCCTGCGCGGCGTCCTCGATCAGCGGCACGCCGAGCTGCGCGAGCTCGGCGACCGGAGCAGGCCGTCCGAAGAGATGGACCGCGATCACGGCTTTCGTCCGGCGGCTGATCCGCGCGGCGACGTCATCCGGGTCGAGGTTCATCGTCGCGGCGTCGGCGTCCGCGAAGACGGGAGTGGCGCCACGCCGTGCGATCGCCTCCGCGGTGGCGTAGAAGGTGAATGCCGGACAGATGACCTCGTCCCCCGGCCCGACTCCGAGGGCATCCAGCACGAGCACGAGGGCATCGGTGCCGTTGGCAACGCCGATGCTCTCGCGAACGCCGAGGTAAGCCGCTGCCTCGCGCTCGAACGAGCCGACGTTCGGGCCCAGGATGAACTCGCCGCTCGCGAGCACGCCCTCGATCGCCTCCCGGAGGCGGGGCAGAAGCGGGTCGTACTGCGCTTTTACGTCAACGAGCGGGATCGGACGCACGGCGACCAAGTCTAGAAGACCGCCGTCTGCGCACGATCAAATAGACCGCGATCGCCACAATTCCGCCGATCGCCGCGTAGTCGACGAACCGGAAGTCCCGGTGGAAGCTCTCGTAGCTTCGGCCGGCTCCCCAACCCGCGCCGGCGAGCGCGAAGCACCAGACCGCCGAGCCGATCAGCGTCAGCACCGTGTAGCGCCAGAAGGGCATTCGGAAGATGCCGGCCGGAATGGAGATGAACGACCGCACCACGGGCGTCACGCGTCCCACGAGCACGGCGAGCTCGTCCCAGCGGTCGAACCAGCGCTCGGCGCGCTGCAGCTTGTCGCCACCGAGGTGCAGCCAGCGCCCCCGCCGCTCCAGCAGTGGCCGGCCGCCGTAGAGGCCGATCGCCCAGCCGACGATGGAGCCCAGCAGGTAGCCGAGCGTGCCGGAGAGCGCCATCACGACATACCCCCAGAGGTGGGAGGAGATCCTCGTGCCGAAGAGATCGACGTGCTGCCCGGCAAAGGCCGACGCGGCCAGGGCGCCCGCGTAGACCATGACGAGCTCGCTGAACGCCGGGAGCACCGCGTCGATCGCCATCAGCAGGAAGACGGCATAGACGCCGTGGTTTCCGATCAGCGAGGTGAGGGTGCTCGTGACGCCGGCGACCGGCATTCGGCGGAGGCTACCGGCGTAGGCGGAACGGAGCGGTGAGCTCCACGGCCCCGATGTCGTTCGTGGCGGTCACGCTGAAGACGTAACTCCCCGGGCTGCCGCTCCAGGCCACCGTCGCATCGCCCGCGGAGAGGCTTCGGCCGGGAAGCGTGCGGACAATCGCGCCGCCGGGTGTCTCGATCCGCAGCGCGACACGCGCGGGGCGCGCGAGCTTGAAGCTCGCGACGACGCGCCGCCCGCTTGCACGCGCTGACAGGAAGCCGAGCGTGTTGTTGAGCGAGAACTGCCGGTCGGCGGCGGAGTGGCGGCCGAGGTCGTCGTCCGCGGCCACCTTGAAGGCCCACGCTCCTTCGGGCTGCCCGGCGCCGTTCCAGCTGAACCGATAGACACCCGGCGGGCGGGAGCCGGAATCGAGCGGGATCACGGCTCCTCCCGGCCCTGTCAAGGTCGCCGAGACCGTCGACGGGCGAACGAGCTTGTACGCGAGCGTCTGCGTGTCGTCGAGACCGTCCGCATTCGGCGAGAGGACGCGACTCGGCAGAGCGGGCGCATAGACGCCGTAGTAGAAGAGCGTCAGTGCTTCCGCAACGGCGCGCTCGCCGTCGCGATCGGACGGGCTGTTGAGAAGCTTCCCGTCGAAGGCCATCGTCGTCGACCCGCCGGCGTCGAGCGCGGAGGCCGTCACGCAGCCGAGCCGCATCATCGCGAGGGCGAGCTCGAAGTTCGTCAGCCCCGTGCTGTATCCGGGTTGCCGCCCGTCGACGGCGACGAGGACGATCCGGCCGTCGGCAAGCTGACCCACGCCGGTGCGAGGGTGTCGTCGAGCGAGCTGGTCGGTCGTGAAGGTTTCGAACGACCTGTACACCGGCTTGCCGTCACGCACGATCATCGGCCCGCCTCCGAGCGCTTCCGGCACGTTCGACCACTGCGGCGTCAACGTGAGCAGAATCGTGACGTTCGACCCGACAGGAGCCTCGGCGGACAGAAAGCCCGCCTGCGCGCCGCGGGCGACGAGGACGGCGCCGTCAGGCGGAATCGGCTGATTCCCGCCGCTGACATACGCCGTCACCGTCGACGTCAGCGGCGTGTTCGGCTTCGAAGCGGGAAAGGTTTGCAGGATCGCCTGTGCGCCGCCGCTCTCGGCCGGGGTCCTCGCGCCCCATGCACGCGTGTACAGCGTCGTGCGTCCGGCACGCGGCGGCTCGTTGATGCCGAGGATTCGTCTCTGGCCCGAACCCTGCCACGTGCCGGCGAGCCGGAGGCGCTCGACGTGCAGGACGCCGTCCGTGTCGATTCCCACCGTCGAGCGGAAGTCGACCGGCCCGCTGTCCAGGACACCGCCGCGGATCAGGCCGCCGGTCGGATGGCCGTCGGCGAAGCTGAACAGATCGCCGTTGACGCCTGCGACGGTCGCTTCCGCCGAGACGCGGCGCTGCATCGACGTGACTCGCTCGCGGCCGAGGATCGCATTGTTCGAGAGGACCGGCCTCAACGCAAAGAGCCCGGTCGGCTTCGGCGCGGCGATCACGTGCAGCACGACCGGTCCGTGCGCGGTGAACTCCAGCTGGCGCGAGTAGACGACGCCCGGCATCAGCACCTGGCCGCGGATCGGCGTTGCCGCACGCGCGCTTCCCGGTGCGACTAAAAGCCCTGCACAGAGGGCGCAGATGACGGCTTTGCGGACCACGACCCCGGCCGAGGGTAGCTGACCCGCCTGCCGGATCGTGTAAAGACTCTGCCGGCTTTCGCTGGACAATCTCTAGTGTTGTCGCGTTGGCCATCGCGGCCCGAAGCCGCCCGATCAAGAAGGGGTTGTCATGAAACGCATTCTCGCCGTCGCGCTTGCCGCGCTCGCGGCCGGCGCTGAAACGACTCCGCACGCGGCTGGGGCGCTAGGGATTCGACATCTTGGCGTGGCGGAGCGCCTGCTGCCGCAGGCGCTCCTGCGCTTCGAGCACGTGACCATGCGCAGCCCAGCCATGGGCCGCGCCCCGCGGGACCTCGCCGTTCCGGAAATGTCCCGCTGCCGTACGGCAATGCTCTGCGGCGAGGTCCAGCTCGGCGGCGGCCTCGTCGTACAGCTGCACTTCAGGCTCTAGGCGGTCGTTCAATTCCACACCTTGACGTCGCGGTAGAGCGTGTCGCGCTGAACCGGTGTCTTGCCGAGCGCCTTGATCAGGTGGACGAGCTCCTCCGTCGACGTGCGATGCGTCGTGCCCGCAGCGGAGACGACGTTCTCCTCGATCATCACCGACCCCATGTCGTCGGCGCCGAAGCCGAGCGCGACCTGGCCGATCTTCATGCCCTGCGTCACCCACGACGACTGGATGTGGGGAACGTTGTCGAGGTAGATCCGAGAGACCGCCTGCGTGAGCAGGTAGTCGAATGAGGTCGGCATCCGATCGCGGTCGACCCGCGCAGCGAGTCGGTTGCCGTCCGCCTGGAACGTCCAGGAGATGAAGGCCCGGAAACCGCCGGTCTCGTCCTGGAGCTCCCGGATGCGACACATGTGCTCGACGCGGTCGGCGGTCGTCTCGACGTGGCCGTACATCATGGTGGCGGTCGTCGACATCCCGAGCCTGTGCGCGTGACGCATGACGGCCAGCCACTCGTTCGTCTTCGTCTTCTTCGGCGCAATCTCGTTCCGCACGCGGTCGACGAGGATCTCGCCGCCGCCCCCGGGGATCGAGTCGAGCCCGGCGTCGCGAAGCCTGGAGATCGTCTGCCAGAGGGTGAGCTTCGATCGCCGCGCGACGTGCTGGATCTCGGGCGGCGAGAGCGCGTGCAGGTGGATCTTGTAGCGCGCTTTGATGGAGCGGAAGAGATCCTCGTAGTAATCGATCCCGAGATCGGGATGGTGTCCGCCCTGCATCAGGAGCCCGGTGCCGCCGAGCGCGAGCGTCTCCTCGATCTTCTTGAAGATGACCGGCTTCGGGAGGAGATAGCCCTCGCGCGTGTCACCGGGGCGCCGGTAGAACGCGCAGAAGTCGCAGTCCGTGTAGCAGATGTTCGTGTAGTTGAGGTTGCGGTCGACGATGAACGTGATCCGGTCGGGGTCAGCCTTGCGATTGCGGATCTCGTTCGCCGCACGCCCTATCGAAACGAGATCGCGCGACTCGAGCAACGCGACCGCCTCGTCGTCGGAGATGCGCTCTCCCTCGAGCGCCTTGTCCAGCACGGCCGCTACGGCATGTCCCGTCACACCCACGTCACACCTCCGGCACGGTGTCTGACACCCGGCCGTGGCCGCGCGGGACGGGGGGCGAGGCGGCTTCGGAGGCGGCGTTGCTGAATCTCGTCACAGTTTCGTGACACTCCCGGCACGGTGTCTGACACCAGGCCGTGGCTCACGCGGGCACGGCCTCTCGGACGAAGCGCAGCTCCGGGACCTCCTCCAGCTCGCCGGCGTCGCGTGCAAGCTCGAGGAACGTCATCAGGCCCGCGCGCTCGCGCGGGCCGAAGCGATAGCGCAGCTTCTCGAAGTACCGCGCGAGGAAGCCGGCCGGATAGCCGTAGCGCTCACTCGCCTCGTGCGCGAGCTGTTCGGGTTCCGCGCGCGCGAGACGCACCGACGCGACGAGGGCGTCCTCCAGCTCACCCAGTCCGGCGCAGAGCGGCTCGGGACAGGCCCACACCGCGAACACCATCGGCAGCCCCGTGCGTTCGAGCCACAGTCGGCCGAGGTCGTAGTGCGGCGTCGGATCTTCGAACGCGGACTTCAGCGCAGCGTCGCCGATCAGGAGCTTGGCGTCGGCTTCCTCGCCGAGCTCCACGTGCCGGGCCTCCGGCAGCAGCACCTTCGTGAGCACGACCGACGTCGCGGACTCTGGGGTCACCGCGACCGAACGCACCTGCTCGAGCGGCTTCCGCGAGACCAGCTGAATCGAGTCGACGGCTCCTTCGGAACCGACGCACAAGCGGGGCAAAAGCCGCAGGCGGTCGGCGTTTCGCGCGTACTCGATCGACGAGATGGGTGCGAGATCGAGCTCCCCTGCGAGCAGCCGCCGGTTGAGCTCGGTCGGTACGCCCTGCACCTCCTCGACGTCGGCGTCCAGCCGGTAGAAGACCGGCGCCATGTTCACGTAGGAGATGCGACCGAGGCGAAGCCTGCTCACGCCTCGATCCTAAGACGCTTGTCTACGAGCCGGGCGCCTGCTGCACGTCTCGCGCGATCGATCCGGTCGCCGTCACGCCCGCGGCCTTGACGTCGTTGTCGATGACCTCTTTCAACCTCGCCGTGAGCCTGTCGAGCGCCTCGTCGAGCTCGAGGTTCCGTGGCGTGCACGGAAACGGCGGCTCGGTGAAGCATGGATCGGTGAGACGGTCCGACGGGAGAATCGACGCCGCGGTGTCTGCAATCTCGGCTCGCAGGGCGGCGACCTCCTGCACGGTAGACGAGCTCAGTTGCACCGGCCGACTGGTGAAGACCCAGTACTGCCAGGCGTACGCATAGCTCCCGCAGCCGTTGCATGCCGCGTTCACCGCGACGGCGGCGTTCCCCGGCGTTGCGACTGACGGGCTGCCGGTCACGAGAGTCACCTGCACGGCGACAGCCGTCGTGTGACAACCGGTGCAGACCGCCGAGGTGGCGCTCGCGATGTTCGCGCTCGTCCACGAATCGCCGCCGAAGGTCGCTACCTGCGTCCCGGTCCGGACGAGCCACGAATTGTCTGCCGTCGTCGACGCCAGGATCAGCTGGTTCGGCCCCCCAGTGCCGGTGGGAATCGGGAACACGTCCGCCGCTGCGGGCACGCCCGTAAAAGCCGCGGCCAGAGGAGCGAGTCCGAGGACTGTAATGAGACGACGTCGGATCGACATACCACTTGAAACCCGTAAAAGCCGCCATGTTGGTCACGGCCACCGCCGCAGTTCGTTGTAGAGCGTGTCGCGCTGAGTAGGAATGCGGCCTGCAGCTGTGATGAAGCGCACGAGCTCGGGGATCTTCTGCTCCGTCGCGGTGCGCGCACCGGCCGCGTGGAAGATCTCCTCCCGCACGACCGTGCCCTGCACGTCGTTCGCGCCGAAGTGCAATGCGACCTGCGCGAGCGGCAAGCCCATCATGATCCAGTACGCCTTGACGTTCGGGATGTTGTCGAGCAGCAGCCGCGACACCGCGATGAGCTTCAGATCGTCCGAGCCCGTCGTGTGCTTCCAGCCGCGGCGCTCGAAGACCGTGTTCTCGGGATGGAACGCGAGCGGAATGAAGGCGAGGAAGCCCCCGGTCTTGTCCTGCTGCTCCCGCAGGCGCAGCAGATGGTCGACCCGCTCCTCGTACGTCTCGACGTGCCCGTAGAGCATCGTGCAATGGGTCGGGATGCCGAGCTTATGCGCGGTGTCGTGCGTGTGGAACCAGAAGTCCGGATGTTCCTTCCCCGGCGCAACCAGCCGCCGCACGCGGTCGGCGAACACCTCCGCGCCACCGCCGGGCAGGGATCCGAGGCCAGCATCGCGCAGGGTGCGCAGCACCTCCTCGTGCGTCAGACCCGACAGGGTGGTCATGTGATGGATCTCGCTGGCCGTGAAGAGCTTGAGGTGGACGTCGGGAAGCGCCTCGTGCAGCGACCGGACGATGTCGACGTAGTAGTCGAAATCGACGTGCGGGCTCTCACCGCCGACCATGTGGATCTCGGTGAACCCCGTCAGCTCGTGCTGGCGCAGCGCATCCTCGACGAGCTCCTCCCCCGTGTAGGTGTACGCATCCGGCTGCTTCCGCGTGACCGCGAAGGCGCAGAACTTGCACTTCACACGGCAGACGTTCGTCTGGTTCAGATAGAGGTTCTGGACGAAGTAGACGCGATCGTCGCCGCCGCGTAGACGCCGCGCGAGATCGGCGAGCTCGCCGAGCCCGAGGAGATCGTCGGACTCCATCAGCGTGACGCCGTCTTCGAAGTCGAGCCGCTCCCCGGCCTCGATCTTGTCGCGGATCGGCGCGAGCGTGTCGGTGCGCTCTAGCAGCGCCACCTATCTCTCCCTGTCGACGACGGCGTAGGTCAGCGACTCGAGCTCTTCGCGGTGGAGCTCGCCGTTCAGGCACGCGCGCGCGTTTCGGGCGTACGCCAAGGCGACCTCGCGGCTCTCCTCGATCGCGCCCGTGGAGGCGACACGAAGCAGCGCGCCCTCGAGCTGCGCTCCACCGGCAAGAGCGGCGCGTACCGCCTCGTCCCGCTGCGACGCGAGCAACAGCGGCAGCGTCGGCGTCCCTTCGCGCAGGTCGGTGCCCGCGATCTTCCCCGTCTCGATCGTCACGCCCGAGCAGTCGAGGATGTCGTCCGTGATCTGGAACGCCACTCCGAGCGCGAGCCCGAATGCTCCGGGGCCGCCGGCGAGGCGACACGCAGCTTCGAACAGCTTCCCCGTCTTGAGCGTGCAGCGCTCGAGGTACGCCTCGACGGTCGTGTCTGGATCGAAGCGCTGCCGCCGCTGCATCGCTTCGCCGCGGGCGAGACAGAGCGTTGCGTTGGCGAGGATCGCGACGGCGCGCGCGTCTCCGGTGGCGGAGAGCTCGGCGAACGCCCTCGCAAACAGGTAGTCACCGGCCGCGCGCGCGGCCCCTGGACCGTGCGCCGACCAGGCCGAGGCGTGCCCGCGGCGAAGCCGCGCACCGTCGATCAGGTCGTCGTGCATCAAGGTCGCCAGGTGGACGAGCTCGACGGCGACCCCGGCGACCACCGGCGGCTCGGCGGCAGGCGGCGTCGACAGGTAGACCAGCAGCGGCCGCAGCCGCTTCCCTCCGGCGGCGAGCGCCTCCGCGCCGACGTCAGAGGCGACGCCCTCGTACTTCGCGACAGCCTGCTCGAGCCGCTCCTCGAGCTCGGCCAGGTACGCGTCGAGCCCGGGCGCGGCGTGGATCTCGGCCAGTGCGGTCACTTTGCGCTCGCCGTGTGCAGGGCGACGATCCCGCCGGCGAAGAGCCGCACGCGGACGTCGGCGAATCCGGCCGCAGCGATCCGCGCCGCGAGGTCCTCCGGTCCCGGAAAGCGGCGCACGCTCGCGGGGAGGTACGTGTACGCAGACCCGCCCGGCAGCAGCTTCCCGAGCAGCGGTACGACGCCGTCGAACCAGAACTTGTAGAAGGGAGCAAGAACCCCGCGCGGGCGGGTGATCTCCAGGATGGCGAGGCGGCCGCCGGCGCGCAGAACCCGGCGCAACTCCCGCAGTGCGCGGTCGAGGTCCTCCACGTTGCGGACGCCGAAGCCCACCGTCGCCGCGTCGAAGCGTCCATCCGCGAACGGAAGCTCGAGCAGGTCACCCCGCACCCACTCCAGCTCGGGCGCCTTGCGGCGCGCTCGCTCGAGCATCGGCTCCGAGAAGTCGAGACCGGTCACGCGTGCTCCGGCGCGCGCGCAGGCGACGGCGAGGTCGCCCGTGCCGCAGCAGGCATCGAGGACGGAAGCGCCCGGCCGGACGACGGCCTCCGCGGTGAGACGCCGCCAGCGGCGGTCGAGGCCCGCGGTCATCGTCCGGTTCATCGCGTCGTAGACGGGGGCGATGCGGTCGAACATCGCGCGCACGCCCTCGGCAGGTAGACGACCCGACGCGACGCTCATTCGCCGCCCCACCGCTTGACCAACTCCACGTCGAGCCCGAGCTGGTCGAGCGCGCGACTGACGATGAAGTTCACGAGGTCGTCGACGGTCTCCGCACCGTGGTAGAAGCCCGGCGCGAGGAACAGCACCGTGGCACCGGCCTCCTTTACGGCGAGCATGTTGCGCAGGTGGATGAGGGACAGCGGCGTCTCGCGCGGCATCAGCACGAGCTTGCGCTCCTCTTTGAGCGCGACCGACGCCGCGCGCTGGATGAGGTTGGACATCGCACCCGACGCGATCGTCCCGAGCGTGCCCATCGAGCAGGGGCAGATCACGTACGCGTCGACCTTCGCGGAGCCGCTCGCGTAGGGGGCCTTCCAGTCGTTCGGCTCGTAGACCGTGACGTTGCCGCCCGATGCGTGCTCGAGCAGGCGTGCAAGCGTCTCGTCGCGCGAGAGCCGCGCGTTGCCGTAGAGCTCGGTCGCCAGCACCTCGATCCCGGCAGTCGAGGCGCAGATCCCCAGCTCGACGTCGGCGGCGGCGAGGACCTCGACGAGCCGGGCCGCGTACGGCGCGCCCGAGGCGCCCGTTATTCCGAGGAAGACGCGCATCAGCGCTCCCCCTTCGACGCCGAGAGGAAGACGGCGAGCTGATGCAGCCTCGTCTTGCCGAGCGCTCGGAACTTCGGCATCACGTCGTCACCGAAGAGGCTCGGATCGGCGACGTATCGCTCGAAGAACTCTTCGTCGTGGCGGCGCCCGACCGCCGACAGGTCTCTCGCGCCGAGATTGGAGCTGCCGCTGCCGAGGTACGTGTGGCACGCGGCGCAGCCTGACCGCGCGAAAACGTGGGCGCCGGGAACGGCGGCGGGCGGGCAATGTTCGCGCTGGATCCAGTGTGGGACGGCAGCGTCGAGCTCCGACTCGAGCGACTCCTTCGCGACCTCGCGCCCCGACTCCCCGTCCCCGCAGCCGACGAGAGCGACCGCGGCGAGGAGCAGGAAAGCGGCGCTGAACGGAGCCGACACGGCTCCTATTTCGGGCCCTTGGAGGCGTTCATGAACTCGCCGACCTGTTTCAGCTTGGCCTCCCCGAGCGCCGCGAACTTCGGCATGACGGGGTTGCCGAAGCTCGACGGATCGGCGACGTACTTGGCGAAGCCCTGCACGCCTCGCCCTCCCTTGCCGATCGCCGACAGGTCGGGCGCTCCCAGGTTCGAGGTTCCCGTGCCGAGGTACGTGTGACAGGCCGTGCAACCGGAGCTGGCGAAGATCTTCGCGCCGGCGACTGCATCGGCGTTGTCCTGGAAGCCCTCGCGTGCAGCCCAGCTCGGCACCGCCTGCACGACCTCGCTTGCAAGCGCCTCCTTCGCAACCGCGCCCTTGTACGTGAGCACACCCATCGAGAGCACGACCAGCACGGCTGCGACGACCGCGACCGGGCGGCGCAGCAGCCGGCGCTCGCGGCGGACGTCCACGAACGGCAGCAGGAACAGGATGATCAGCAGGATCGTCGGGATCCCGATCGTGCCGAGGATCACCGAATCCGGCCACTTGAAGATCCGCAGCAGATAGAAGAGGAAGTAGAAGTACCAGTCCGGCCGGGGGACGAAGTTCGTCGTGCCTGGATCGGCCGGCTCCGAGTAGCGGGGCCCGAGCAGGCAGGAGTCGCCACTCCCGCACGTCTTCGGATCGGCGCTGGACGTGAAGTACCAGACGCAGGCCAGTCCGATGATCACCGTCACGACGACGAGGCTCATGACCGTGTCGTGGAACATCGCGTATGGGTGGAAGGGCTTCCCGCGCTTCTTGACGTCTTCCTTGTAGAGCTGGAACTCGGCGCGCCGTTCGTCGATGGAGGCCATTACAACTCCTCGCCGTTGCGCCGCCAGTTACGGCGAGCGGTGGGTTGCGTCAGGCCGCGCCGCCCGTCCGTCGAGACCTCGCGTTCCACCCACTCTGCACCTGCGGCCTCGCGCGACCACGGCGGAGAGCTGACGCCGAGCCGGATGACGAGATAGAGGTGCAGCCCGATCAGCGCAAAGATCGCGCCCGGAAGCAGCAACATGTGCAGCGAGTAGAAGCGGGCGAGCGTGTCGCCGCCGATCTCCGCGCCTCCCCGTAAGAAGTCGGCGAGGTAGGGCCCGAGGATGGGCACGGTGCCGTTCAGGTTGATGCCGACGACGGTCGCCCAGTACGCGGTCTGGTCCCACGGCAGCAGGTAGCCCGTGAAGCCCTCGAGCATCCCGAAGGTCAGCAGCAGCACGCCGACGATCCAGTTCAGCTCACGCGGATACTTGTAGGCGCCGAACAGGAACACGCGGGCCATGTGGAAGAAGAGCAGGATGATGAAGACGCTCGCCCCCCACTTGTGCATGCCGCGGACGAGCCAGCCGAGCGTGATGTCGTTCGTGATGTGGTCGATCGACTGATACGCGCTGTTCGGGTCCGGCTTGTAGTACATGGCGAGGATCACCCCGGTCAGCGTCTGCACGAGAAATGCGGTCAGCGTCGCCGAGCCGAGGGTCTGCATCCAGTTCGTGTCGGCCGGAACCTTGCGGAAGAGGAAATAGCGCAGCCCGCCGATCAGGCCGGAGCGCTCTTCGAGCCAGTCGATCGGGTAGTTGATCGCCGCCTCCATCCTCTGGCGACGCGCGGACTTGCGGCGGCGGGCGGTCGTGGCCACTAGTGCGGAGGCTGCAGGGGGTAGAGGATCTGCTCCCAGCCGTCGACGTGCTGGCCGGGACCCGCGAGCTTGTACTTGTGGATCCGCGCGTTCTTCCCCCCACCGTTCACCTTCGAGACGCTGTAGGGGTTGCCGAGGATGAGGTGGCCGTTGCGGATCTCGTAGTCGTAGCGGTCGAGCGCGCGCACCGGGGGCCCGGCGGTGCGGTTGCCCTCGGGGTCGTACTGACCTCCGTGGCAGGGGCAGCCGAAGCCGCCGGCGGGGATGGTGGGGATCAGCGTGACGCGCTCGCCGCCTTCGCCCTTGACGACCTTCTTCTGGTCGTCCTGGACGGGGCCGTTCGGCTGCACGGGACAGCCGAGGTGCGCGCAGCGGTTGGAGATGATCGTGAAGCTCGGCTTGTCCCCGAGCAGACCGTTGTTCCGGATGTAGGCCGTTCTGCGCGAGACCTCGCCCGCCTCCGGATGCAGGAAGAACGTCGTCACGAGCCACTTGCCCTCGGCGAAGTTCTCCAACGGTCCGAGATCGACGTCGGGGTAGCCCTGCTTCACGTACGCAGGCGCCACCATCAGGCCGATCGCGGGAACTGTGACGAGACCGCCGATCAGCCCGCCGAGCCCAAGCGTTGCCCCTTCGAGGAACCGGCTGCGCGGAAAACGCTCGCCGGGCTCGGGCTCCGCTAGCGCGGCCTCGCCCCGGTCGGCCGGTATCGGAGGCGCCTCGGCGGTCGGCGGCACCTCGCGCCGCTCCGGCTCGATCGGCTGCGGCACCTCGCGGTACTCCATCGTCGCCTCGCGCGCCCAGAGAAAGCCGAACACGACCGCGATGACCGCGCCGATCGGTGCGACGACGCGCGGATTGACGATCAGCCCGACGAGGATGCAGGCGACGCCGGCCGCGAACCCGATCGGGTACAGCGACGGACCCGGAAGATGCGGTCGGTCCCCGTGCTGGGGCTCCATCACCGAGCCTCCCCCATGTGGGTCACCACCAGTGGATTCAACCCCCGCGTTGTTCGGCGTGTCAACGACGTAACAAACGGCGCAACGGGCGGGAACTCTGACTGATTCGGCCGTTTCCTGCAGCGCCGTCGAGCGGGATGCCGTACTGATCCCAGCGGCGGTCGACCAGCGCCTTCACCTCCGGCGTCATCTCGATCTCCGGCGGCCACTCGCGGGTTCCCTCCTGGGGGCCCTTGTGCGTCGCGTCGATGCCGATCTTCCCGCCGTAGAACTGGCGTGTCGGCGCATGGTCGAGATGGTCGAGCGGGCCTTCGGTGATGAGGACGTCGCGCTGCGGATCGACGTTCGCGCCGACGCGGAACAGCACCTCTGCGTAGTCGTGCACGTCCACCCACTCGTCGACGACCACGATCGCCTTCGTCAGGCTGAGCATCCCGAGGCCCCAGATCGCGTGCATGACCTTCTGGGCATGGCCGGGGAACGCTTTGCGGATCGAGACGATGCAGCAGTTGTGGAACGCGCCCGCGATCGGCAGGTCGTAGTCGACGATCTCGGGGACGGTCATCCGGATCGCAGGGAGGAAGATACGTTCCGTCGCCTTGCCGAGCCAGGCGTCCTCCTGCGGTGGCTTGCCGACCACGATGGAGGGATAGATCGCGTCGCGCCGCATCGTGATCGCGGTCAGCCTGAAGACGGGAAACGGCTCCGCCGGCGTGTAGTAGCCGGTGTGGTCGCCGAACGGTCCTTCGTCGGTGAGCTCGTCTTTGTCGATGTAGCCCTCGAGCACGATCTCCGCGTTTGCGGGCACGTCGAGGTCGACGGTCTTTGCGCGGACGAGCTCGACGGGCTCGCCGCGGAGGAAGCCGGCGAGCATCAGCTCGTCGATGTGCTTCGGCAGCGGCGCGGAGGCCGTGTAGGTGGTGACGGGATCGGTACCGAGCGCGACGGCGACCTCGATCTTCCCGTCGGTGGCGAGGTAGTCGGCACGGCCGTCCTTGTGGATCTGCCAGTGCATCGCGGTCGCGCGAGGGCCGAGCTTCTGCATGCGGTACATGCCGAGGTTGCGTGTCCCCGTGCCCGGGTCGTGAGTGATCACGGCCGGCAGCGTGATGAACGGTGCGGCATCTTGCGGCCAGCACTTCTGGATCGGCAGCAGGTCGAGGCTCGCGTCGTCGCCTTCGAGGACGATGTCCTGGCAAGGAGCGCGCCTGACGGTCTTCGGTCGTGAGTCCGCGATCGACTTCAGCTTCTGCAACCCCTTGACCTTGTCGATCAGCCCTTGAGGCGGCTGCATCTCGAGGACGTCGCTCAGCTTCGAGGCGACCGCGTCGAGCGAGGGCGCGTCGAACGCCAGGCACATGCGCCGCTCGGTGCCGAACTGGTTGATCAGCAGTGGGCGTTCGGAGCCCTTGACGTTCTCGAACAGCAGCGCGGGCCCGCCGGCCTTGACCGTGCGGTCGTTGATCTCCGTGATCTCGAGCTCCGGATCGACCTCGGCCGAGATGCGAGTGAGCTCGTCTTCGCGCTCGAGGAGCGCGATCCACGCGCGCAGGTCGGCGGGGGGCGCCATCGAGGTCAGTCTAGGCCCGGGCGCCAGATTAGTGGCTGTTTAGAGGCTCGGGCCAAGCTTGGCCCATGACGAAGGAACTCTCATACCGCGAGAGCGACGGCCTCCAGGTCTGGCTGTTCTGGCGTCCGGGTCTCGATCGCGTGAACGTCCGAGTTGAGGACACGCGCGGCGACGAGGCGTTCGAGCTGGAGGTTGCAGGGCGCGACGCGCTCGACGCGTTCGAGCATCCGTTCGCCTACGGAGCCCGGCTCGGCCTGGTCTAGTGCTAGCGGCGCCGGTGTCGCAGCCACTGCATGGTCTCGCCGAGCGCGATCACGCTGATGAAGATCAGGCCGACGATGAGCATGCCGGTGATGACCTTCTTGCCCTCGGTGGCGGCATCCTCGACGGCGAGAAACACCTGCAGCGCGGCGAGCATCGGCGCGACTCTACCGCAGTCTCACGGCGTGAGCCGCAAGCGCAGCGGCGACTGGGGCGTCTCCCGCGTGCGTACGGGCCACGCGCTCGAGGGGGCTCGGATCGTTGTCGAGCCGAAGCGACGATCGCCCCTCTTCGAGGCGGCCGAGGCCGAGCGAGCACGCCGTCGCAGCCCAGACGGCGCCGTCGCCTGGGATCGCTTCCGCACGGAGATATGCGCAGAGCGCAATCAGCTCGGCCAGGTCGTTGACGGCTTCGACGCTGCCGCCCTGCTCGACACGCACGAGCCCGTGCGCGTACAGGTAATCACCCAGGAGGAGAGCCGTGTCGTCGTCCTCCGGGGCGAAGAGGCGCGGCCGGCCGTAATGGAGCAGGTAGCCCTCGTAGATCGTCTCGATCCCGAGCGCGTACCGCTCTTCGCCGAGCGTCGAGAAGACCGGCTCGCGCTCCTGCTCGTCGCGTGAACGCAACGCGCTGGTCCAGAGCTCGCTCTCCCGCCCGGCCTCCGCGGCGATCGTGTCCCAGAGCTCAGTCGTCGAACTCTGCAACGGCCTGGACGGTGCGATCGATTTCCTCGTCGCCGTGGGCGAGCGAGATGAACATCGCCTCGAACTGGCTCGGCGCGACGTAGATCCCGCGTGCGAGCAGATGGCGGAAGAGCGCGCCGTAGCGGTCGGTGTCGCAGCCTTGTGCGTCGTCGAAGTCCCGGACCGGCTGGTCTGTCATGAACAGCGTGGCCATCGCGCCGACGCGCTGCACGCGTCCGGACGCCGCGAGCCCCTGCTCGAGCCGCGCGCCGCGCTGTTCGAGCTCCTCGTAGACAACGGGGTCGCGCAGGCGGCGAAGCACCGCAAGTCCTGCCGCGGTTGCAAGTGGATTTCCGGACAGCGTTCCCGCCTGGTAGACGTTGCCGCTCGGCGCCACGCGATCCATGACGTCTGCTCGTCCGCCGAACGCGGCGAGCGGCAGACCGCCGCCGACGATCTTTCCGAGGATCGTGAGATCGGGTGTGACACCGAAGCGCTCCTGCGCCCCGCCGCGGGCGATCCGAAAGCCGGTGATCACCTCGTCGAAGACGAGCAGTGCCCCCGACGCGTCGCAGAGCCGGCGGAGCGCCTCGAGGAATCCCCGCTCCGGCGGGACGACCCCCATGTTGCCGGCGACCGGCTCGACGAGAATCGCGGCGAGGCCTTCGCCGTACTGCGCGACCGCAGCCGCCGCTGCGTCGACGTCGTTGAAAGGGCAGACGATCGTGTGACTCGTGACCGCGGTGGGCACGCCCGGACTGGACGGGAGTCCGAGCGTCGCAACGCCGGATCCCGCGCTCGCGAGCAGCGCGTCGACGTGGCCGTGGTAGCAGCCCGCGAACTTCAGGATGCGATCGCGTGCGGTGAACGCGCGGGCGAGACGCACCGCGCTCATCGCCGCCTCCGTCCCGGACGACACGAGCCGGACCTTCTCCACCGACGGCACCGCGTCCACGATCTCCGCCGCGAGCTCGACCTCGGCCTCGGTCGGCGCGCCGAAGCTCGTCCCGCGCTCCGCCGCATCCCGAACGGCCTCGACCGTCACGGCGTCGGCATGGCCGAACACGAGCGGGCCCCAGGACATCACCCAGTCGAGGTAGCGGTTCCCGTCGACGTCCTCCAGGTACGCCCCCTCGGCGCGCCGGACGAAGAAGGGCTCGTCGAGTCCGACCGCGCGCATCGCGCGCACGGGTGAGTTCACGCCGCCGGGTATGAGCTCGAGTGCGCGGCGGAACAACTCACTTCGCGTCCGAAGGACGCGCGTATCCATGCCTTTCTTCATCCTCCCGAGCGAAGCGAAGGGACAAACCCCACCCGCGGAAAATGCGCAGCATTTTTCGCGGATATCAGAGCCAGGTGGCGAGGTCCTTCGTCCAGTACGAGACGACGAGGTCGGCGCCGGCGCGCTTGATCGCCGTGAGAGACTCGAGCGCGGCCTGCCGTTCGTCCAGGAATCCCTTGGCTGCGGCAGCCTTGACCATCGCGTACTCGCCGGAGACGTTGTATGCCGCAAGCGGGAGGTCGAATCGCTCTCGCGCAGCGCGGATGACGTCCAGATACGGCAGGGCGGGCTTGATCATCAGGATGTCGGCGCCCTCCGCCACGTCCTGCTCGCATTCACGCAGCGCCTCGCGGACGTTCGCCGGATCCATCTGGTAGCCGCGACGATCGCCGAACGACGGCGCCGACTCCGCGGCTTCCCGGAAGGGGCCGTAGAACGCGGAGGCGTACTTCGCGGAGTAGGCGACGATCGGCGTGTCCGGGAGCTCCTCGCGAATCGCGGCGACGCGCCCGTCCATCATGTCGCTCGGACAGACCGCGTCCACGCCGGCGTCGACGTGACTGACGGCGGTGCGGGCGATCAGCTCGAGCGTCTCGTCGTTGACGACCTCGCCGTCGCGGACGATGCCGCAGTGGCCGTGCGACGTGTACTCGCACAGGCAGACGTCGGTGAGCAGAACGAGGCCGCTGCACCCGATCCCTCTTCGTCCTTCTCCTCGGGGATTCCGAAGAGGATCACCCCGCGAACGCCGAGACGCAGGAGCTCGTCCGCTTCCCCGCCGAGCGTCTCCACGGAATGGCGCGCGAGGCCGGGAAGATCGGGATTCGCGAGTGGCTCGGGTCCGACGAAGAGGGGCATCACGAAGTCGTCGAGATCGAGGCGCGTCTCGCGCACCAGGCTGCGCAGCCCGCTCGTCCGCCGCAGGCGCCGGAGGCGTGTGACGGGAAAAGCGCTCACGACCCGAAGCCTAGACTCATGCAAGGAGCCGTCGGGTGGCGGCACGCGCCAGCGCCCCGAAGACGGCGCCAAGACCCGCGAGCCAGGCGAGTTCCCGTGCGACCGAGCGCCACGGGCTCGTGTCGTACAGCGACGAGGCGAAGTAGCGCACGGCGTGCGAGAACGGCAGCCCGTCGCTCAACCAGCCTGCCAGCGGGGCGACCTCCCTCGGCACGAGCCCGAGGAAGACGATCGGCATGACGACGAGCACCGCGACGAGCGACGCAGCACGGGCCTCCCGCGCCAGGGCTCCGATCAGCGTGCCGAGCGCTCCGAGCGCCGCTCCTGCGATCGCGAGGCCCACGGCCAGCAGCGGGATGCGCTGCCACGGCTCGCCGCCGACGACGCCGCCCGCCTCGACGATCACGCCGAAGACGACCGCGATCGCAAGTCCGAGCGCAACCGCGACGACCGCGGCGAGCGCCACCTTCGCCCACACGAGCTCCCAGAGCGAGACGAGCCCGCGCGCAAGCCGGCCGATCGCGTTCTCGTCGCGCTCGGCCGCGATCGCGCCTGCTGCAAGCAGGAGGGCGAGGAACGTGATCGTCAACGCCAGCGCGTACGCCTGGACCTGCGCGGACAGGAGCGAGCTGCGGGACTCCTCACGTTCACGCTCCAGCACGATCGGGTTCGCGGTGGACGCGAGCAGGCTGCCCGTTTGCGTGAGCGCGATGCCGGCGATGCGTGCGAACTCACCGATGCGGTCGCGTTCCGGGCTCGGCGGCAGCCGGTCGAGGAGCTCCTGCATCCGCGCGAGGCCGAGCACGTGGTACGTACGGCCGCCGAACTCCGCGTCGCCGCCGCGCACGATCAGCCGGACGTAGCCGAGATCCGTCTGCACGTACGCGATCTGCAGCTGGCGATTGAGCGCGTAGACGAGCGCCTGAATCTGCTGCGTCACGCGCGAGGAGATTCCGCCCCGCGTGGTCTCGTACACGAGGCTCGGCGAGTGCAGGCCGCTCTTCAGATCGGCCAGGAAACCCGTCGGCACGGTGAGCGTTGCGACGACCCGCCCCGTCGCGAGCGCTCGTCGCGCATCGCCGCCGTCCATCCGGACGAGGTGCACGTTCTTGCTCACCTCGTCGATCGCATTCTGGATCCGGAACCGATGCCCGCCGACGGTGACGATCTGCGGGAGCTGATCCTCGTCGACGAGAGCCACCCGCGGCTTGGAGCTGCCGTAGCCGGCGACCAGACCGACCAGCCCGGCGACGAGCAGCGGATAGGCGATGAGCACCGCGAGCAACAGCGGTGAGCGCGCGAGCACGCGCAGGTCCTTCCGCAGGAGCAGGGTCACCTGCCTCACGAGAAGACCTCCTCCGCGTGCAGCTCGTCGTACTCCCGAATCGGGCCGACGAACGTGAGCTGCCCGCGCTGCAGGACTGCGACGCGGTCGGCGTAGAGATCGAGCTCTTCGAGATTCTGCGTCGCGAAGACGACCGACCCGCCCTCGTCGCGGAGGGCGGTCACGGTCTCCCACAGCCGACGGCGCTGGCCGGGATCGAGCGACGCGGTCGGCTCGTCCAGGAGCAGCACGCGCGGGTCGCCGAGCAGGGCGAGCGCGACGTTGAGCCGCTGGCGATTTCCGACGGAGAGCGTGTGCGCGGGCCGGTCGGCGGGGACGTCGAAACGCTCGAGCAGGCGCTCGGCCACGCCGGCGTGCTCGGACTCGCCCTCGAGCCGGGCGAAGAGCTCGAGATTCTCACGTGCGGTCAAACGGTCGTAGAGCGCCGGATGCTGGGGAACCCAGCCGACCCGGACGCCGTCCACACGCTCCACCGCTCCTTCACTCGGCTCCAGCGCTCCGGAGAGCAGGGACAGCAGCGTCGATTTTCCGGCGCCGTTGGGCCCGATCAACGCGAGCGTCTCGCCCTGCCGGACGTCGACGTCCGTCGGCTCGAGCGCGACCTGCGCCCCGAAGCGGCGCGCGACGCCGCGCGCGCGCAAAAACGGGTCACCTGAGCTCATTGTCTTTCCGCTGCGGCGTCCGTCGGGGGAACCTCCCGGTTCCCCCGAGCCCCCTCCGCTGGTCCGCTAACGCGGACAGGCCGCTTCGCGGCCGGAGGCGGCGCCTCCTCGAGCTCCACCTCGACGGGCGGGACTCCGCCCTCCTTCCACGGCTCGAGCTCGATTCTTTCCCCGAAGAACTCCCACATCGCGCGCCCGGCCGCCAGCAGCGGCAGCGCCACGAGCGCGCCGGGCAGCCCGTAGATCTCACCGCCGGCGAGCAGGCCGAAGATGACGAGCAGCGGATGCAGGCGCAACGCGCTTCCCATTACGTTCGGTACGACGATGTGTCCCTCGACCTGGTGAATGGCGAGGAAGAGCAGCAGCACCCAGAGCGCGGAGAGGGGATGGACGACCAGTGCGTACAGGAACGGCGGGATCGCGCCCAGCCATGGACCCAGATACGGGATCAGCTCGGTGATCGCGACCCACGCGCCGAAGACGAGTGCGTACTTCTGCCCATGCGGCAAGCCGCCGACGACTCCGAGCACCCACAGTCCCACGCCCGCGCTCGTGCCGATGATCAGCGACACGAGTGCCTGGCCCTTCACGTAGCTCGTCAACGACCGCTCCATTCGTATGAGGAGCGAGTCCGATCCCGGATGCGGTGGAAAGCGGCGATCGATCGTGCGGGCGAGGCGCGGAAAGTCGAGCAGCATGTAGATGGAGACCACGAGGACGACGACCGCGCTGAAGAGCAGCTTCCCGATTGAGATCGCCGCGCCCTCGAGGAAGTCGACGACCTTGTTCGTGTACTTGCCGACGTCGTGCTTGCGGATGTCGCGCACGAGGTCGTGACCGCGCTTCCGAACGTGGATCGAGCCGAGATTGTGGGTGTCGAGCCACGACTGCAAGCGGTCGACGTCCCGGTCGGCGTCGACCTGACCGGTTCGTCCGCTCACGTCCGTAAAGTAGGAGTCCACCCGTTTCGCGGCCGTCTTCGTCTCGCTGACGAGGACGGTCCCGAGCGCCCCGATGGCGGCGATCAACGCAACCGCGAACACGAGGTACACGAGCGCGACTGCAAAGCCGCGGGGGATCCGGACCCTCTGCACGATGCCGACGAGCGGGCTCAGCAGGAGCGCGATCAGCAGCGCGACGAGGAACAGGAAGACGACGTGACGAACCGCGCCCGCCACGACCCAGATCAGGAGCAGAAGGATGGGCAGCCCGACCAGCTGGATCCAGCGCGGGATCTCCATCTTCGCCGCCCGGGCGGGCATGCGAGTGATCGTACAGCGGCCGTAATACGGCTCAGACCTCCAGCCTGGGATTGGAATTGGGCCCAGGAGGGAAACCTCGCTCTCGACCGTCACGAGCTGTGGGAGGAAATCCCGGCTCAATCGAGGATTCCCCTGTCACAAAGTGAGCACCGCGGCCGGTTGAAAGACCCAGTAGGGTTCGTTACCTTGCCGCGAATGCCGGCCCCCTCCCGCCAGGTCCCCGCGGTGCGCAGACACGCGCGCGCGCAATCGATGCCGCATCGAACGCGGCGGCTGATCGCATTGACGGTCGTCGTCGGCCTGCTGCTCGGGACGCTGCTCGTGACCGCGTTCGGGCAAGGCGCGACGCGCGAAGCGTCCCAGGCGCTTCCCGGGCCGGCCGGCCGGCTGCTTCCTGTGGGCCCGCCGACGCCGCTCACGGTTGCCCTGCACGGCGGCCTCCGGATCCAGCTTCCGATCGCGCAGAGCCGCGTGACGGCGATCGGCTACCACTCCTCCGCCGAAGGCGCGCTGCCCCTGAGCCCGCTCGGCCACCAGGGAAACGAAGGAGCGCTCTCGCGGCTCGCGCACAAGATCTTCGGCGGCGGCCACGGCGGTTTCGTCTACTACCAGCTGAGCGGGGGCGAGACCGACGTTCTCGACGTGGGAGCCGTGCCCGGAACGGACGTCTACGCACCGGTCGACGGCACGATCGTCGGGATCTCGAACTACGTGCTGAACGGGCAGCCGTACGGCTCACGCATCGACATCCAGCCGTCCGCGGCACCCTCGCTCGTCGTCTCGCTGACGCACCTGAGTCCGGACCCCGCGCTCACGGTCGGCTCGACGATCGCCGCTTCGAGCACGAAGCTCGGCCGCGTGATCGATCTCTCCGGCGTCGAGAAGCAGGCGCTTGCCAAGTACACGCAGGACGCGGGAAATCACGTGGCCATCGAGCTGCGCCCCGCCGCGACACTCACTCTCCCCTAATCCGCGAAAAATGCTGCGCATTTTCCGCGGGGCTGGTTAGTCCCTTCGCTTCGCTCGGGAGATGAAGACAGAATCGAGGGTTACATGAGGATTCTCTTTATTGCCGACGTCGTCGGCGTCCCCGGCCGTCGCGCCGTGGAGGAGCGCCTGCCCTCGCTGCGCGAGGAGCTCCGCGCCAACTTCTGCATTCTCAACGGCGAGAACCTCGCTGACGGCGTCGGGATCACGCCCAAGCTCGCCGACCGGATGCTCGCCTCCGGCGCGGATGCGATCACGCTCGGCAATCACGTGTGGCGGCGCGGAGAGATCGTGCCGTACCTGAAGGCGAGCGACCGCGTCGTTCGTCCCGCGAATCTCTCGACACGCGCTCCCGGAAACCGGCTGATGGTCGTTGCCGCAGCCGACGGAACCGAGGTGGCCGTCGTCAACCTCCTCGGCTCGCTCTTCATCGGCCCTCCGGTCGGCCCCTTCGAAGTCGTCGACGAGCTGGTCGACGAAGCACGGAAGCGGACGCCGGTGATCGTCGTCGACATGCATGCGGAGGCCACGAGCGAGAAGGTGGCGATGTCCCGCTGGCTCGACGGCAAGGTGACGGCCGTGATCGGCACGCACACGCACGTGCAGACGAACGACGCGCGCGTGCAGCCCGGCGGCACCGCGGCGATCACGGACGCCGGGATGACGGGACCGCACGACTCGGTGATCGGTGTGCAGGCCGACCTGGCGATCCGTCAGATGCGCACGGCAATGCCAGTCCGCTTCGAGACGGCGTCGGGGGACGTGCGCATCGAGGGCGTGCTCGTCGAGTGCGGCGCGGACGGTCGCGCGACGAGCTGCGAAGCCGTCCGCGTGCCGGTCGCATGAGCCTGGACGTTAGGTACGCGCAGAGCGGCGACGTCCACATCGCGTATCACGTGGTCGGCGAGGGACCGCTCGACCTCGTGTGGGTGGAGGGTGCGCTCACGAACCTCGAAGTCCTGTGGGACGTCCCAGACTACCGGCGCTTCTGCGAGCGCCTCGCCTCCTTCGCGCGTCTGATCCGGTTCGACAAGCGCGGCATGGGTCTCTCGGACCGCGCCCGCGTCGGCACGCTCGAGGAGAGGATGGACGACGTCCGTGCCGTCATGGACGCGGCCGGCTCCGAGTCCGCAGCCTTGATGGGTGTCTCCGAAGGCGGGCCGATGTCGATGATGTTCGCGGCGACCTACCCAGCGCGGACGCGAGCACTCATGCTCTGCGGCGCAGAAGTGAAGGAGGAGACCACCGAGGACTGGCCCTGGGGGGAGGCGACACGGGAGGAGTTCGAGGAGCGCGCGACGCTCGAAAACGTCGTCGGCCGCTGGGGCAAGGGACTGTGGCTCGACTACATCATTCCGAGCCGAAAGGGCGACGAACGGCTCCGCGAGCAGTTTGGCCGGCTCCAGGTTCAATCGGCCAGCCCGGCGGACGCTATTGCCTTCATGCGAATGGCTTTCGAGATCGACGTTCGACACGTCGTCCCGTCGGTGAAGGTTCCGACGCTCATCCTCCACCGCACCGGCGACTCCGTCTGTCACGTCGAGAACGCGCGCTGGCTCGCCCGCAACATCGAGGCTGCCCGCTACGTCGAGCTGCCGGGAGTCGACCATGTGCCGTGGATCGACGGCGACGACTTCCTGGCGGAGATCCGCGAGTTCCTGACCGGAGTCCGCGAGCCGACAGAGCCGGACCGAGTGCTCGCCACGATCCTCTTCACCGACATCGTGCGCTCGACCGAACGCGCAGGGGAGCTCGGCGACCGGCGGTGGCGTGACCTCCTCGACGAGCACCACGCGCTCGTGCGCCGCCAGCTCGAGCGTTTTCGCGGGCGCGAGGTGGATACCGCAGGAGATGGATTCCTCGCGACGTTCGACGGCCCCGCACGCGCGATTCGCTGCGGCAAGGAGATCGTCCAGTCTGTGCGCGGTCTCGGGCTCGAGGTCCGCGCGGGCGTTCACACGGGCGAGGTGGAGGTCGCGGGCGATGCCGTCCGTGGCATCGCGGTCCACACCGGCGCACGCGTCGCCGCGCAGGCGGAGCCCGGCGAGGTGCTCGCCTCGCAGACCGTCAAGGATCTCGTCGCCGGATCGGGAATCGAATTCGTGGATCGCGGCTCACGTGAGCTCAAGGGGATTCCGGGTGAGTGGCGCCTCTACGGAGCGAGGTGACGAGCATGGCAGTGAGCGCGACCAGCACGAGGTCGCGTCCGAGCAGGAGCCACGACAGGCCCGGCTCGAAATCGGTCGCGAGGCGGAAGTAGCGGTACGGGAACCAGAGCTGCGTCAGCACCAGCGCGGTGAGAAGCAGTCCGCTCGCCCAGAGGCCGCGGCTGCCACGGACGAGCGGCACGACAGGGATCAACCAGATCAGGAACTGCGGCGAGAGCACCTTGCCGAGCGCCACGAACGCGCACAGCGCAGCCGCGCTCGCACACACGAGCCGCCCGCGTCCGCCGGGTCCGCGGGCGAACGCCGTCCAGATCCACAGGAGCACCGCGATCTGCACGATCGTGAACACGATCGCCAGCGCATCGGCGCCGTTCCCTGCCAGGTTCTGCGAGCCGTGGCTCGTCTCGCCGGTCACGCCGAGTCCGAAGGCGTGGTGCGCAGCGAGCAGCAAGGCCGAGCCCAGGCTCTCGACCTGGAGCGGCCGATCGAGCTGCACGCTGACGCTGTGCCACACGCCCCCGGGAGCGAGCGCGAGGAACGGAAGAAAGATCGCTGCGGCCACGCCGGTTGCCAGCCCGAGGCACAGGAGCGCCTCGCGCCGTCCCCACCGCTTCCAGACGAACGCGATCCCGAGCGGGACCAGCACGGCGGGGTACAGCTTCGCCGCCACGCCGAGCCCGAACAGTGCGTGCCCGAGACGCGGGCGGCCCGAGACCAGCGCCGCAAGCGCGGCGGTGACGATCGCGGCCGGCCAGAGATCGAACCGGCTCAGAATCACCGAACCGAGCGCGAGCGGTGCGAGCGCGGCAAAGGCGAGGGAGGCCCAGATCGACGCTGCTCCGCCTCCGAGAGAGCGGAGCACGAACGCCATCGCGCACAGGGCAGCCGCTCCGCAGATCCACATGAGCGTCTCGAAGGTGCGACGAAAGCCCGGCGTGACGTCCTGGTCGTGGCCCGGCTCCGCCAGCCCCGGTAGAGCGAACATCGGCAACGCTGCCGGCGGGTACTCGAGCTCGAAGTCCCGGTACGGCACCTTTCCGTCCGCGATTGCGTTCCCGTAGTGCTGGTACACGGGCGTGTCGAGGATCTGCTTGTGCTTGTAGAAGCCGACGTGAAGCAGCGTCCACGAGAGAACGAAGAGCGCAACCGCCGCGAACGCCGCGCCGGCGACGGAACGCTCAGACGGCGGGCTCTCGCTCAGCGCGACCATGCGTAGCGACCACGGCGAAGATGACGAAGGGGAAGAACCAGGAGATGTAGAGATAGAACCAGTGCGTCAGCACGAGCTCGAACCCGATCAGGAGGGCTCCGGTCAGGGCGGCCAGCTGGAGCGGGGTCTTCCGAGCAGGAACGAACGCGGCCGTGATCGCGCCGGCGACGAGCAGACCCTCGAGCAGCCATTGCAGCACGTGGAGATCCGGAATCCCCCGGGCGTGATACTGCGCCCAGTCCCAGAGCGAGAACGGCGAGTTACGCGTGATCTGCGTCTTGAGCGTGCGATCGTAAAACGTCTGTGCCGCCTGGATCGGATGTGCGTCGAGCAGGAGAACCGAAAACGCCGCAACCGTCGCGAGCGCGAAGCCGACGGCGAACGCGACGGCGGGTCGTGGACGCCGCACGGGTCCGGGATAGGTCAGCCACAACGGCGCGACGACGAGTGTCGCGAACTTCGTCCAGCCCGACAGCGCAGCGAAGATTCCGCGCGCCCACGGCGAGCTCGCGAGCCAGAAGCCCCAGATCAGGAACACCGGCACGATCGAGTCGTTCGTGTTCGACATCGAGACGTACTGCGTGAACGGAAACGCGGCCCACGCGAACGCGAGCGCGGAGCCGAGCCACGGGCCGCCGTACCGTAAGCCGACGAGCCCGAGTCCGAGCACGCAGAGGATGTCGAAGACGATCGAGGTCAGGTGGACGGCGGGAAGGTCGTCCCACTTTCCCGACCAGCCACGGATCCAGTATCCCGGCAGGTAGGCCTCGTAGGCGACCGGCCCGTACGTATCTCCGAGCGGATTTGCGGATTCGCAGCGGCCGTTGTGCTGGATCCGGTCACGGATCTCACCCTCGGCGTCGGCGGGGCCGCAGGCCTTGAGGTCGTCCTCCTCCGGAAAGTTGCCGTAGGGCATGACGCCGCTCGCAATCCGCTGGGCGCCGATCACGCCCGCGTAGCCGACGTCGATGACGTTCGAGTCCTCGAGATTGAGGCCGGTGCGGAACCCGACCAGAAAGACCGTCGCGGCGAGCAGGATCCACGTCGGCCACAGGGGCCGGTGCGGCCTCACGCGCCCTTTCAGACCGATCCACGTGCAGCGCAGGAGCAGATACACGAGCGGCGGATAGACGAGCGGCACGCTCGTGAAGACGTCGCCGTGGTTGAAGTACCAGAGCGAGACGGAGAAGGAGAGCAGGAGGAGCAGGTCGAGATTGCGGAGGGAGAGCGGACGCCGGACGTCGCAGAGCCCGAGCAGGAAGACGACGCAAAAGGCGAGCCAGACCGGGACCGTGTTGATCTTCTTGCCGCCGAACGCGCCTTCGTAGCCGCGCGCCATCTTCCAGGCGACCTGCGCGCCCGTCCACGCCTCGGTCACGGCGGCCGTCCGGTCGTCGACCTTGCCCTGCGCGATCTCGCCGGCGTCGATCCCTTTGCTCTTGTTGCTCCACCAGACGTGCACGGTCCAGCAGCCGCCCTGAGCCACGGCCGAGCACTTTGACGAGTCGGACTCGTACGTCGCGTCCGTGACGCGCCCTCTGCGTGGGTAGCGCGCCAGCCAGTCGGCGACCTTGTCGTCGTCCACGAAAAGCGTGACCGCGCGCTCCTTCGTCAGGCGCGGCTTCGAGTTCGAGCCGAACGGCGGCGCCGCTGCCGCCGTGGCGACGAAGGTCAGTGCCGCGAGCGCGACGAGGGCGACGCCGAGGGGACGCCTCAGTGCCTTCTCCGGAACGACCAGAGCTTGTTGCCGATGAAGTTCGCGGGCGTGACGAGCACGATCGCGATCGCTTGCGAGACAATCTCGCCGAGGCCGAGCGCGACGAGCGCGGTGAGGATCGCGAGGTTGCCCGCGTACACGATCAGGGCGACGACGAAGAACCGCAGACCCTGGTGCGCGAAGTGCCCGCGGCGGTGGCGGAAGGTCCAGAGCCGGTTCCACAGGTAGTTGTTCGTCACCGCCACGACGAACGATCCCGTCGCGGCCGCGGCGTAGTGGAAGCCTGCGCCTGTCAGCAGCGCGGCGTAGACGGCGAGGTTCACGACGTAGCCCGACACGCCGACGATGCAGAACTTCGCCAGTTGCTCCCAGTTGTGTCGCTGGCGCAATGCGTGCGTGGCGCGGGCGCGCAGACCCGCGGCGATAGCGGCGTCCCGCTGCTCCATGACCGCAGCGAGCCTAGCGCTACGCTGCGGAGCGCGTCTCGGGAGCGAGCCGCAAGGCATCGTCGAACGACATGCGCTCGGTCACTCCGTCGCGATCGACGATGACCGCGGCGAGCTCGCCGTCCGCTCGGACGACGACGTCACGCAGCGTTCCCACCACGCGGCCTGTGCGCTCCACCGCGCGGCCGCGCAGCGCACTGAGCGCGAGCGCACGCGCACGGTAGAAATCGAGCTCGTCCTGCTCCAGCATGACGAGCGGAGAACGGATCACGATCTCGCCGTCGCTCACCAACGCTGTCGGCAGCGGCAGGAACCGGTGCACGTCGTCGCCGCAGAGGACGTCGAGGCCGACGCCGCGCAGTGCCTCCCGGTCGAGCAGGAGATCGACCGGACGGCCGAGCTCGATCCCGTGCAGGCGGACCGGCAAGCCGAGGAGCTCGTCTCCCGAAAACATCCTCATCCCGCCGCCATCGTGCCCGGACCGCCCGGACGCAAACGCCGGTTCAGAACCCCTCCTCTCCGACGAGCGGCACGAATCGGCACGGGACCGACCGGACGACGGCTGGACCCTCGGGACTGCGAACGATGACTTCGAGCCGCTGAATGCCGTGTCGCCCCACCGGCACGACGAGCCGCCCGCGAGGCTCGAGCTGCTCGTAGAGAGTCCGCGGCAGCTCGGGGGCTGCGGCCGCCACCGCGATTGCATCGAACGGAGCGCGCTCGGGAAGCCCGCGGCTTCCGTCGCCGACGTGAACGCGAACACGTTCGTATCCGGCCGCAGCGAGGTTCGAGCGCGCAAGCTCCGCGAGCTCCGGAATGCGCTCGATCGTGTCCACCTCGGCCGCGAGCTCGGAGAGGACCGCCGCCTGGTATCCCGATCCGGACCCGACGTCGAGCACACGCTCGTCGCCTTTCAACGCCAGGGCCTCGCAGATCCGCGCCACCATGTACGGCTGCGAGATCGTCTGGCCGTCGCCGATGGGCAGAGCCGCGTCGTCGTAGGCGCGGCGTCGAAGATTCTCCGGGACGAAGAGCTCGCGCGGCACGCGTTCCATCGCGGCCAGCACACGCTCGTCGACGACGTCGCGGCCGCGCAGCTGCTGCTCGACCATCCGTCGCCGCAGCTCCGAGGGATCAGGCGGCACGCGTGAGCGAACGCGCATACGACGGCGGCTCGACGCCGAAATGCTGGAGGACGGCCGGAGCGACTTCCACGATCGACCGCGGCTGCGCGTCGAGGCCGATCGTGAGCATCGGCACCTCCGAATCGCCGCGCCGCAGCGAACCGTGACTCCCGCCACCGGCGTGGTGACGGCCGGCCAGGTCGGCGAACTCGAAGCCGGCTGCCGCCGAGACGATCACGTCACCGGCGTTCGGGTTGTGCAGGGCGCCCCAGGCGCGCGCACCGCCGTCGGGATAGCCGAAGAGGGATTCGTCCGGATCGATCCGCACGTCCTCGCCGTCGCGCCGCGCGACGGCTGCGTCCCCTTCACGGAAGAGGACGGTCTCGGCGGCTTCCTCGCCGTCGAGCCGCTCGGCAAGCTCGCGGGCGTCGAGCCTGCACCCGGGCAGCCGGTAGATCATTCCGGCGCGGTTCGAGGCGGTCACGACGGTGCCGGCGACGTCCACGAACGGCGCCTGCAGGTGCGCGGTGCGATCGACGTGCGTCTGGCCGTGATCCGAGCAGAGGACGACCGCGTACCGCTCGAGGAACTCTTCTGGCCCGCCCGCGGCGTCGAGCAGCGCGCCGATCGCGGCGTCGCTTCGCTCCAGCGCCTCGAATGCCCCTTCGGGTCCGTGTACGTGTGAGGCGAAGTCGTAGTCCGGCAGGTAGTAGACGAGAAAGTCAAAGCCGTCGCGGGTGACGAGCCAACGCCCGACCGCGGCGGCGTAGCCGTCGATCGAACCCTGTGCGCGCCCGAAGACGGCAAGCGGAGCACCCGTGGGATCCGACTCGAAGAGGTTGTAGAAGAAGAAGCGCCTGGGGCCGTAGGCGGGGATCGTCACGGCGGGGAGCGTCGGGAGGTGGCGTGTTCGCCCGCGGTAGCAGGTGATGTTGATCGCGGCGGTGGTCAGTCCTGCGTCCTCGAGCGCCTCGTAGACGGTGACGGCCTCTGCGCCGAGGTGGAGCCGGTTCATGTTGATGATCGCGTCGAGGATGGAGCGGGCCATCCCGGCCGCGCGCACCGCAGCGAACGACGAGCCGTACTCGACGATGCGCGCGCGCTCGCGGTCGTACCAGACGAGATGCGGGATGCGGTGGACGTCGGGATGCGCACCCGTGGCGATCGACGAGAGACAGACCGGTGTGAGCGAGGGAAACGTCGAGACGGCGCGTGAGTAGCGGCCGTTCTCGGCCAGGAACGAGAGCGCGGGAACACGATCGTCACCGACGGCGTCTTCGAGCATCGACGGCGTCAGCCCGTCGATGACGATCAGGATCAGCCGTGGTGGCCCGGGCGAGCTCATTGGTGGATGTGCGGGTGGCGAGCACCAAGCGAGACAAGGACGCAGGGAGTGCTCGGGCTCAAGAGCCCGAGTGCGACCGAGGACGCAGGATCGCGCAGCGTGATCGCGGGCCGCACGCCGCCGGATGGGCTCGTTCGGGCCACCTAGTCCTTGGCAAGCGAACGCAATCCGGCGTACCGCTCGGGCGTGCGGCCGCGCAAGCGCGCGGCGAAGGCCGGAACGAGGGCGGCCTCGAGGTAGCCGACGGCCGGAATCCAGGCGAGCGCGGCAAGCACGAGCGCGGCGAGACCCACGAAGATCGCTGTTCCGAAGCGTGCTCCGCCGCGCCGCAGCGTCCCCATCACGAGCTGGGCTGCGCCGATCGCGCCGAGCGTCCCACCCGCCCCGCCGCCGATCGCCTCGTCCCACTCGCCGATCCCGAATCCCACGGCGACTCCCAGGCCGGCAGCAAACACGAGCGCGCCCGTCAGCGCGATCCGCGTGCCGGCGAACAGTCCGGCGAGGAGAACGCCGATTCCGACGCCGAGTCCGGCGCACACGCCGATCCAGTACCAATCTCCCATTGCCGGTGAGTGTAGTTACTAGTTTGAGGGCTCCGTTTGCAGGGAAAAGAACAGCGGCACCTGCCCCGCGGAGCCAAACCTCAGGAGGACGGAACCGAGTGATCGACGACCCCACGCCGCTGCTCGTCTTCTTCTGGTCCGAGCGCTCGGGCCCCGCACGCCGGATGGAGAGCCTGCTCGCGCACCTCGCCCGCAAGGAGCGCACTCGCTTGCGCGTGATGCGGGTCGATGTCGACGAGCAGCCGGAGCTTGCCGCGCGGTTCGGGGTCGGAGACGTCCCGACGCTCGTGCTCGTCAAGCGGAAGCAGGTGGTCGATCGGATCGAGGGGCGCGTCAGCGCGCCGCGGATCGAGGCGATGCTCGAGCCACATCTCGCAGCATCCGTGGCTGCATAAAACCGGGGTGACGCTTCCGACGTAGTTGAAGCTAACGCCCCGGCGCCACTGCCCCGGTGCCGGGGCGCCTGAGCTGGGGCAGACAAGGAGGGCACATGCGTCGACGATATTTCCTGGCCGCGACGCTGCTGGCGGCACTCGCAGGAGTCGCACCGGCAGTCGCCGGCCCGAACGGCAGCGACGACGGCACGATGTGCGTTCAGAACACCCGGCTCCTGGCCGAGAACGAGACGACCGGGAGCACATCGACCGCCACGGGCCACGCTCAGATCAAGGTGCGGAACGACGGCACGATCGAATGGAAGGTCTTCGTTCTCAATCCAGATCAGGAGACGTTCGTCGCCGGTCACATCCATCTCGCGCCGGCGGGAGTGGCGGGACCGGTCGTCTTGCCGCTCCATACGAGTGGCGCGACGACTGACGTGCAGATTCGCGACTCGGCGGAGGCGTCGGGCATGAGCACCCTCGGCACAGCGATTTGCGCGAATCCCGAGGCCTATTACGTCAACTACCACACGACGGCGTTCCCGGGCGGAGCGGTTCGGGGACAGCTCGGCTGAGACATTGTCGGCGAGGGGCGGCTCCGGCCGCTCCTCGCTAGCGCCGCTCGATCCGGTCAATCACCGCGAGCCCGAACCCGGCCGCGCGTGCGCCGTCGATCACGCGGTGGTCGAACGTGACGGACAGGTAGCCGGTCCGGGCGGCGACGATCTCGCCGTCGCGCACGACGGGGCGCTCCGCGATCCTGCCGATGCTGAGGATCGCCACCTCCGGGTGGTTCACGATCGGCGTCTGGAGGAGACCGGCGAGCTTCCCGGCGCTCGTGACCGTGAACGTCGATCCACGCAGCTCCTCCGGCTGCAGCGTTCCCGCGCGCGCGCCCTCCGCGAGCCGGTCGACCTCGTTCCGCAGCTCGTCGACGGAACGGGAGTCACAGTCGCGGACGACCGGCACGACCAGCCCCTGCTCCGTCTGCACCGCGACGCCGAGGTCGTAGCGGTCGAGGTAGACGATCTCGTCGCCCTCGAGCCGCGCGTTCAGCTCGGGGAACTCCTTCAGCGACTCCGCGCAGGCCTTGAGCGCCGTCGCGACGATCGACTCGAGGTCGAGGCCGCTGAAATCGCACTCCTCGACCCAGGTCACGGCCGGGACCTCGCGATGGGCACGCGTCATGTGCTCCGCGATCAGGCGCCGGACTCCGCGCAGCGGCTCGCGCCTTCCTTCACGCGGGCCGGCGGCGGCGCGGACGTCCTCCTCCGTGATCCGTCCCTGCGAACCTGTCCCGACGACCGAGTCGAGGTCGACTCCGAGCTCCTGGGCGATCTTGCGCACGAGCGGCGTTGCGCGCCCCTTCGCGGCCGGCCCGAGCGGCGCCTCCGGCTCGGTACGAGGTTGGCCGCCGTCCACGTCGCCACCGATGACGACGAGGACGGTCCCGACGGGAACCACCTTCCCTTCCTCGACGAGGATGCGGCTCACCTTTCCCGCCGCGGGCGACGGGATCTCGACCGTCGTCTTGTCCGTCTGGATCTCGACCAGCGGCTCGTCCTCCGCGATCTCCTGCCCCTCGGAGACGAGCCACCGCGCGATCTCGCCCTCCGTGAGTCCCTCACCGAGGTCGGGGAGCTTGAACTCGTAGGCCATGGTCACATTCTGATGGCGTCGTGGGGCAGGACGGCGTGGACGCCTTTGACGCCGTTCACGATCTGGGTCACTCGCAGGTCGACCACGAGGCTGGCCAGGGCGAGTGCGTCGCGGCGGTCGAGGTTCAGCTCGCGACCCATGAGCTGAAGCATCGCGTCGGTCGCGATCGCCGCGGCCTCGTCGAGATCCTCCTCGAACCCGAACGTCAGCCACGCCTCGGGCGTCCACGCGATCGGCGTCTCGAGCTCGGGTTCTTCGAGCACGGCGAGCGTCAACTGGAGCCGGTCGAGCGGACACTCGATCGCGGTCTGCGAGACCTCGCCGTCTCCCTGGCGTGCGTGACCGTCGCCGGCCGAGAAGAGGGCACCGTCGACCGGGATGGGGAGGAGGAGTCTCGTCCCGGCGACGAGCTCCTTGCAGTCGATGTTGCCGCCCCATCTCCGCGGCGGCCCCGTTGAATGAACGCCCGGTTCGGCAGGGGGCATTCCGAGCACACCCGGAAACGGTCGTAGCTCGACCTCGCGGCCTGCGAGATCGCGCCCGAGGCCGGCGCCGGGGTCGAGGCTCCAGCGGAGAACGCACGTCTCGCCGTCGCTGACGCCGAGCCGGTCGTTCAAAGGCGCCGCCCAGCCGCCGGCGTACGTCGCGCCCCACGTCCCGACACGCACATCTTCGATGCGGACTTCCAGCGTCTGCCCTTGGCGAGCCCCGCGAACTTCGATCGGCCCGATCAGGGGGTGACCGTCGTCGAGCTCGTCGTCGCGCGGCTCGAATTTCTCGTCCGGCGCGACGTCCCAGCCGGCGTGCAGACACGCAAACGCCACCGTGTCGCCGCTCTCGACCGTCACGACCGGCGGCAAGTCGCGCGAGAAGTGACCGTGGAGCGTGCGGCGTTCGAGCGGGATCTCGTGGATCACGCGCGCGGAAGCCCGATCCACGCGTCGCGCGGCGCGAGCAGGACGCGGAGCCCGCCGCGGCGCCCCTCCCCGGAGAACTCCCACAGCGAGACGGCCTGCCAATCGTCCGCGTCGAGCTCGCGCGCGGTCTCGGCGGGGACGTAGCCGGCCTGGACTCGACGCTCGGCGTCCCAGATCCCGATCGCGTTCGGATCGTGCTCGTTCTCCGGTTCCGGCACGAGCGCGAGCCGCCGTCCCGGCGCGAACGCATCGTCTTGCAAGCCGTCCAGGCGGTACGAGACGCCGGCGACCTTGATCACGCGGATGCGCGGATCTTCGTGACGGATCAGCTCTTCCGTCGCGGCGTCGCGCAGGCGAAACCCTTCGCCGGCGCGCTCGAGCCAGACGCGCAGGCGCTCGCGAGTCCTCCCCTCAGACATGTCCCGAGGACCCTAGTCAGCCGTGGCCAACTGCGGGGACTGTCACCGGCCACGGCCCGAAGGGCCGTGGCCGACGGGTCCGCCGCGGACATGGAGTTCGTGACGAAGGTGTGACTTTTCTTCCACAGACAGGTGCGCGTCGGACGGTTTTCGGCCACGATGTCCAGTGGACGGCAGGCGACGGTTGGAGAACGCGTCCCGAGCTTGTTCGTATGCCCCTGCGTCAAAACTCCAGCAGGCGCCGCACGGCGGCGGTCACGCGGTCGACAGAAGGCATGTACGCGTCCTCGATCTGCCAGTACGGATACGGAACGTCGTAGCCGGTCACGCGCAGCACCGGTCCGCGCAGGTCGAGGATCGCCTTCTCCGCGAGGATCGCAGCAAGCTCGGCGGCGAAGCCGCACGTGCGCGGCGCCTCCTGAACGATCACGACGCGGCCCGTCTTCGCGGCCGACGCCAGCAACGCCGCCTCGTCCAGCGGCTTGAGCGTTCGGATGTCCAGTACCTCGACGGACGTCTCCTCGAGCGCATCCGCTGCGGCCTCGCACACGGGAACCATCGAGCCGTAGGCGACCAGCGTCACGTCTTCGCCCTCGCGCGCAAGGCGCGCCTTGCCGAGCGGTACGACGTGCTCGCCGTCGGGCACGTCGCCCTTGATCGTCCGGTAGTGCAGCTTCGGCTCGAGCACGACCACCGGGTCCGGATCTCGGATCGCCGCGGCGAGGATCCCTTTCGCATCGGCGGGCGTCGAGGGGATCGCGACCTTCACGCCGGGCGTGTGCACGTAGTACGTCTCCGGCGAGTCGTCGTGCAGCTCGGGCGCGCGCACGCCGCCCCCGTAGGGCATGCGCACGACGAGTGGGAACGCCATCTTCCCGCCGGTCCGCCAGCGATACCGACCGACGTGCGTGATCAGCTGATCGAGGCAGGGATAGGAAAACGCGTCGTACTGCATCTCGCAGACGGGACGCCAGCCCGCCATGCACAGGCCGACAGCCGTCCCGAGGATGCCCGCCTCGGCGAGCGGACTGTCGAAGCAGCGATCCGGGCCGAAGCGCTCGCGCAGTCCCGCCGTCGCGCGGAAGACGCCGCCCGCGCGACCGACGTCCTCCCCCACGATCATCACCGAGGGATCGCGCTCGAGCTCGACGTGCAGGCAATCGTTGACCGCTTCGACGATCGAGAGCTCAGCCAAGCGTCCTCCGGAGCTCCTCGAGATCGGAGCCGAATGAGTCCGGTGGATCCACGAAGGCGTGCGCGAACAGGAGCTCGACGTCCGCCGGCGGCTCGGCCTCTGCCGCGGCGATTCCCGCGCGCAGCGCGTCGGCCGCCTCGGCGCGGATGGAGGCGGCGAGATCGTCGTGGAGGATGCCCGAGCGCCGGAGATATCCCTCGAAGCGGCCGACGCATTCGCGCTTCTTCTCCTCTTCCACCCGATCCAGATCGATGTACGCGCGAGCATCGTCGGCGGTCGCATGTGGCGCGGTCCGGTAGGAGACCGCCTCGACGAACGTCGGGCCGTCACCTGCCCGCGCCCTCGACACCGCCTCGCGCGTCGCCTCGTAGCATGCGAGCACGTCGGTTCCGTCCACGCGCAGCCCCGGCATCCCGTAGCCGACGGCCTTGTCGGCAAGCGTCTCGGCGCGCGTCTGCGCCTCGAGCGGAGTGGAGATGGCCCAGTAGTTGTTGTTGCAGAACAGGATCAGCGGCGCGCCCGTGACGGCGGCGAAGTTGGCGCCCTCGTGGAACGAGCCCTCCGACGTCGCGCCGTCGCCGAAGAACACGATCGCCGCCGCGCGTTCGCCCTTGAGCTTCTTCCCCCACGCAAGCCCGGCCGCGTGCGGAACATGCGTGCCGATCGGGACGCAGATCGAGGCGACGCGGTAGTCCTCCGGGTTCCACCAGCCTGCGGGATGGCCGCGCCACCAGGACAGGACGGTCGCCGGGGGCATCCCGCGCAACAGTCCGATCGCCGACTCGCGGTAGGAGGGGAAGATCCAGTCCTCGTCCGCGAGCGCATGGAACGCGCCGGCCTGCATCGCCTCGTGGTTCCAGAAGATCGCGTAGGTCCCGATTCGCCCTTGCCGGTGGTACACGACGGAGCGCTCGTCGTAGGTGCGCAGCAGCACCATCGACCGGTACAGGTCGAGCAGCTCCTGCTCGCCGAGGCCTTCGACCTCGCGGTCACCCGCGCCGTCAGCGTCTCCGATCACGCGCCGCAGATCGCGCTCGGCAGGGAGAACCTGCGCCATTCCAGTCGACTCCGACCAGATCGGCCGTGACCGCGGCGCCGAAGCTGAAGCCGACCGCGACGACACGCGACGGATCCGCATCCGGCAGCTGCGCGAGCAGGTCGAGCGCGCGCCTGCGGCCGACGACGTAGTTCACGAACGCGTGCACGTCTGCGGCGGCGCGGCAGGTGACGAGCGCAGACGGCGGAGCCACCGTCAGGGACGCGACTCCCTTCTCGGCGAGCCGGTCCGCATCCGGCAGCTGCGTCGACTCGGTGCCGTCGGAGCCGGGCGAGAAGAGCACGACCGGCCAGGGCCCGGAACCGAGCGGATGTGTCCAGTAGGCCGCCTTCCGTCCGTGTCCTGCATCGAACGTCAACGCCTGCCGGACGATCCCGTCCGTCGTCTGAGTCGAGCCGAGACGAAGATCGAGCGGGCGCTTGCGGTCGTAGGAGAATCGTGGCCGCGCGGCGAGCGGCTTCCGCGCGAGAGCGGTGCGAAGTGCCGCGTCGAGCACCGGGTCGCGGCCCGCAAGGAACTCGAGCGAGGAGAGCGGGACGGGGACCTGCGGCTCCGTGGCCAGACGTGGATCGTCCGGGGTCGAGCGAAGGCTCGGGCGTCAGGCAAGCACCGAGACGGAACCCCGCTCGGCTTCGAAGACGGCCTCGCCGACGTCGCCGAGATCCTCTCCGTCGGCCTGGAGCGGGAGCGGCCGGTCGCAGCGCACCTCGATCCGGTCGAGGTCGTGCCCGCGGAGCGAGTTGCGCGGCCGCCGGCCGGTCGCGAGCGCGAACAGAAACGGCGGCAGCGTCCGCGGAGTGAGCGCGACGGGCGCGAGAAAGTCCAGCCCCTGCTCGAACACGGCCTCGGGCGCGACCTGGATCGCGAGCGCCTTTAAGAAGGTGTACGGGTTCACGTTCGAGACGAGCACGAGGGCAGCCCGCCCGTAGCCGACGACCTCGAGCGCCGGTTCGAGGCGGCCGCGCCGCTCCACGAGCATCCGTGTGAACGTCCCGACGAAGGCGAGATCGCCCGGACGCCGGCCTTCGGGAGAGCGACCGCGCTCTTCGATCCGTCGCACCGCCTCGGCGTCGATCCCGACGCCCGCGCTGAACGCGAACCGGCGTCCGTTGACGCGTCCCGTGGAGATGCGGCGGGTGCGGTCGCGCGCCATCGCGTCGGCGAGCCGCTCGGCAGCCTCGACGGGATCTCGTGGCAGTCCAAGCGCACGCGGAAGCACGCTCGTCCCTCCCCCGGGGACGAAGCCGAGCGGCAGGTCGTCGCGCTCGACGCCGTTCAGCGCCTCGTTGAAGCCGCCGTCCCCGGAGAAGACCACGAGCGCGTCCGCCTCCCCCGCGTCACGGGCAAGCTCGACCGCGTGGCGTGCCCGCTCGGTCCGCACGGTGCGCACGTAGGCGGAGCGCATCAGCGCCCGCTCCACGGCCGCGATGCCCTCTTCCGTGACGCGGCTCGCGAAGGGGTTGACGATCAGAACGGCACGCTTCATCGTCGGCGGCACAATGCCACGCATCGATCACGTCGCCGTCGAGACCGTCGACCCCGACGAGACCGCCTCCTTCTACGAACGAGTCTTCGGGGCGCGAATCGTCAAGACCGAGGGCCACCCGGTGATGGCCTACCTCGGCAACACCGGCCTCGCGTTCCACGAACCGAGCGGGCCGGGCGGCCACACCGGCGTGCGCGTCTCGGAAGAGGAGCGCGCCGAGATCAAGCGGCGCCTCGACGCCGAGGAGGTCGAGTACGACGAGCGCGACCACGAGATCGCCGTCGGCCTCTTCTTTCGAGATCCCGACGGGCGGCTGTTGGAGGCGATCACCTACCGCGACGGCGACGATCCGAGGCGGCCGTGAGTCGCCTCGCTCTGATCGGAGTTCTTGCGCTCGCGTTCGTCGGCTGCGAGGGGAAGGGCGACGAGGCGATCGCGCACGTCGGCGGTCAAACGATCACGCGCGAGCAGGTCGAGCAGACGGTGGAGCACTTCAGGGAGGAGTCCGAGCGGGAGGGCAAGGACTTCCCGGAGGAGGGAACCGCCGACTTCGACAAGGCCGAAGACCGGCTGTTGGGGTTGCTCGTCTATCGAGCCGAGCTCGCGGACACGGCCGAGAAGCTGGGAGTCGAAGTCGACGACGAGACGGTCGAGCGGAGGCTCGAGGCCGGAGGCGAGTCCGAGGAGGAGGACGGTGAGGAAGGGGAGGCCTTCATCCGCGACAGCGTTCGCGCTCAACTTCTCTACGAGAGGATCTACCGCCGGGTCACGGAGAACGTCGTCGGCACGTCACCGGGGGCGACCGCGCGCCGCAACGAGATCGCGCGGCGCTTCATCGCGCGGATGCAACGCGAATATGCGAGCAAGGTGCACTACGAGCCCGGGTACGAGCCGGGCTCGTAGCGCGAAGCTCTCGTCAACAGGCAGTGCCGCCGGTGGCGCTGCCGAGCGCGTAATCGAAGGACGGCGTCGCGTCCACGTCCGCGTAGAGGTCCGTATCGGCGTTCCGTCCGAAGGCGAGTGCGGTCACGTTGTAAAGCGTGGCCCCCTGGACAGGCTGACTGAATGAACCCAGCACGACGTCCACGGAGATCGTGTTGCCGCAGACCGCGCCCGCCGCGGTCATCTGCACGGGATAGCTCACGACCTTGCAGTTGCCCGGATCCGTGTCGGTGCAGGTCGTCGTGCCGGCGAAGAACGACGGCTTGGCCCCGCCGACCGACTGAGCGCCGACGTAGAAGATCCGGTAGGCCTCCTCGCCCTTGTTGCCCACCGACAGTGCCTGGAACCTCGTCAGCCACACAGATGTGGTCTTGCCGGAGGGTGCTGCAAGGGACGCGAGGCTGCCGGCCGTCATCTTCACGCGCAGCACGCCCGCGCTGGGCTGGCTCACTGCGAGCCCGCGCAGATCGAGCTGCGACAGATTCGCGCCGGCACCGGTCGGCGAATAGTGCGGCCACTGAGCGTCGCCTGCCGCGTCGGCGATCGGATTCGCCGGGACAGGCCGGTTGAGCGAGCCGCCCGCCGGGGTCCGGCCCTTCAGCTGCCGGATCTCGTACAGATGTGCGCCGTGGTGCTGGCTCGTCGTGTCGTTGTAGACGAACCGGATGCCGCCCTGACTATCGAGGTTGAAGCCGAAGAAGTCGGCCATCGTCCGGTCGCCGCCCGACGCGAGGCAGAGCGTGCCCTGGTTGCAGATCTGCCCGTAGTGCATCGGTTTCTCGGTGAAGCGCTGCTGCGCGAGCACGGGCTTCCTCGAGGCGGCGGCGGTGATCGTCGACACGTAACCGTGCCACTTGATCGCAGTCGCGCCGTGCGGGTCGTTCTTCCACGACGGATAGCTGTCGGGAGTCCCGGCGGCGTCGGTGCCGAGCCATGCGAGAACGACCGTGCCGGCGTCGCCGCCCTGCGCCCAGAGGAACTCGTTCGTCGTCGCGGGTGCGCTGTTCACCTGGACGGGCGTGCTCCAGGTGGCGCCTTCGTCCGTCGAGTACGAGTAGTAGACGTTGTTGTCGCTCTCGTCGATCCAGGAGGCGTAGACGTTCCCCGCCGCGTCGGTCGCCACGGACGGGAACAGATGCCCGACGTCGCCTCCACCCGGCGACGCGGGCGCATTGACGTTACGGAACTCGATTCCGGTGCGCTGGCCCGGGTTCACGTGACCGATCGTGATCCGGACGTGGCCGCCCTCGCCGCAGGCGTAGTAGAGGTTGCGCTTCACCCGGTCGAAACGAAGCTGGCCGCACGATGCGTCGTTCGCGAGCGGGACGGGGCTCTTCGCGGAGGCGCTCTGCCAGACGAGTCCGCCGACGGGATCACCGGACCCCTTCGAGCCGGGGCTCGAGTAGATGAACGTCCCGACGGCGAGCACGTGGAACGACAGGAAGACGGTGTTGTCATCGGCGCCCGCCGTCGTCCCGTTGTCGACGGCGTACCACTGGCGGTCGACTGCGGCGTTCTGCACTGCCACCGGATTCTTCCGCCACGTGTTGCCGCGGTCGTTCGAGACGGAAGTGCCCAGGTTCACGAGCGCCTCGAGGTCGACGAAGTAGATGTTGCCCTGGTCGTCCGCGGCGACGTCCGTGTCACCACCACCTGGGCCCGGGTCGGGCCGGAGGCCGACCGGGCTGTCGACGTGCCAGTCGAGACCGTCGGTCGAGCGGTGGATGAACGAATTCTGCGTCGAGGTACCCCACGGCCCCGACTCCCAGAAGCCGGTGCCGTCGATGAAGTTCAACGGCTCCCCTTCGGTGCGCTGCGCGTCGATCACGGTCGCGGGGCTGAAGACGAGCTTGCCCGCCACACGCCTCGGTGCGGTCGCCGTGCCGGTCCCGCCGTCGGTCGAGCCGGGCACCCCGATCACCGGCGCGTTGCTCGTCGCGTACGTCCCCGTGTACGTGTACGGCTCGAGGATGACGCCGCCCGCAAATGGACAGACCTGAGCGTTGTACGTGCCCGGTGCGAGGTTCGCGTCCGCGTAGTGAATCGTCTCCGGGCTCGTCAGGGTGTCACGGTCGACGATCTGCTTGCCGGTGGGGTCGTAGAGCTCGAGCTTGATGTCGTTCGCGGAGATGGTCATCGCAGCGGTGACGTCGATCGTCGTCTCGCCGGGCGCGACGTTGATCGGGTGCATCGGTCCACACGTCGTCGGCGTGATGCTGCCGCTGAACGTGCCGGAGTCGGCTCTTGCACTGCCGCCGACGAGCGCGGCGCCGACGACGAACAGCGTCAGCGCGAGGACGACCTTGCGCACGCGGTGCGTGCGAGTCCACCGACGGTTCTCCATTTCATCTTCTCCTGGGCGAGGTGGGCGAACGGGAGCCGCAATCGAGGCGCGATTTCGCGCGCTGCATGTTTCCCCGCCGTTGTGAAATGTGAAACGAGACCGCGAGTTGACTGACGAATCAATCGGTGCAGCGTCTACGGCGTCGCGTATCCGCGAACGCCGTCGATCAGAAGCGCATAGAAGCGGTCGGCAAGCTCGTCCGTGTCTGTGCCCGGGCGAAGCCACGTGTAGGCCCAGTTCGCGGCGGAGAGGGCAAGCAGGGCCGCTGTCGAGTCGTCCAAATCGGTGCGGAGTAGGCCGAGCTCGCGGCCCTCGCGGAACAGTGCCCGGAAGCGCTCCTCGTACCGCCGGCGCTCGGCGACGAACTGCTCCCGCCGATCGCCGTCGAGATAGCGCCATTCGCGCACGAACACCGTTGCGATGTCGAGCTGCTCGGAAACCACGCGGAGATGCGCCCGCAGGGCGAGCCGGATCTTCTCGGTCGCCGGGAGCTGGTCGGGAACGGCGTCGAGCGCGGAATGGAAGGCCGCCGCACCGTCGCGTGCGACCTCCCAGAGGAGGTCGGCCTTCGACTCGATGTGGGCGTACAGCGACCCCTTCTGGACCCCCATCGCCTCCGCCAGGTCGCCGATCGACGTCCCGTGGTAGCCCTTCTCCGCGAAGAGGCGCGCGGCCTGGCGCGTGAGCTCGTTTCGGCGGGTGCCCACTAAGGTACCCTAACGATCGTTAGGGTCGAAAGGAGCCGTGTTGAGCCAGCGCGAGCAGGAATTCCTCGAATACGTCCAGTCGGGCGGCCAGGTCGAGACCACCGATTGGATGCCCGACGACTACCGGGCGAAGCTGATCAAGTTCATCGAGATGCACGGCAACTCCGAGCTGATGGGCGTTCTGCCCGAGCGGGAGTGGATCCTGCGCGCGCCGACCCTCCAGCGGAAGCTCGCGCTCACCGCGAAGGTGCAGGACGAGGTCGGCCACTCGCAGCTGATCTACCGGGTTGTCGAGGATCTCGGGAAGCCGCGCGAGCAATGTCTGGACGACCTCATCTCGGGCAAGGCCAAGTTTCACAACGTGTTCCACTACCCGACGAAGACGTGGGGCGACGTCGGCGTGATCGCGTGGCTCGTCGACGCGGCCGCGATCATCTCCCAGAAGGCGCTGCTGAAGTGCTCGTACGCGCCGTACGCGCGGATCATGAAGAAGATCTGCTGGGAGGAGTCCTTCCACATCCTGCACGGCCGCGACGTCGTGCTGACGCTGATGAACGGCACCGACGA
>WNGA01003406.1_pt1 | contig 49770 bp, 46 predicted proteins | sample 5400061 | NCBI WGS metagenome assembly WNGA01 (sample SAMN13153366, study PRJNA577476) | soil metagenome | isolation source: 100 cm soil or saprolite under grassland replicate 2 | place: USA:California | collected 2016-06-15
ATTCGAGCTGGCCGTGCTCCGCCGATCAGACGCTCAGCTCCCCGACCATGCCTGAGGACTTGTGGTACTTGCAGAAGAACTCCAGAGATCCTGACTGCGGGAATGTGACCGTGACGTCCACCTTTTGCCCGGCCGGAACGTCCATGTCGATGCTCTGGTCAGCGAGGGTGAAATTGTGCAAAGTGCTCTTCGCCTCGTTGTCGAGCTCCAGCTTGATCTTCTGCCCCGCGGTGCCCTTCAGTACCGTAGGCTCGAAATAGAAGTTGTCCTGCTCGACTTCGGCCTCGTCCTTGCCGGAGAAGTCCTTCGTGCCGTGGTTGTTGGCCTTGTCCGGGCCGATCATCATGGTGCCGGCGCCTGAACTCTCAGCCTTCTTCGAAGAGCACGCAGCGGCCACGAGGCCAAGGACGAGAAACAGTACGAGCAGCCTCAACAGACGTGGTCCCTGCAATGGATTCTCCTTTCGGCCGTGGATCTGATCGGGGTCGCAGGTAATACGGACGACGCCCTGGTTCGGCTCGGCCCGCACAGTGCGGAGTTCGAGGCGGTCAGTCCTCAGCTGTGCGCCCACTCCGGGCTCGGGGAATGATCGAGATCATTCCGTTCGGTTCGGCGATGGCGAGGTGGACGTCGTCGAAACTCTCGAGGCCCTCCCGATGAACCGCCGAGATCAAGTCCTGCTCGGTGAGCAGCTCCGAGCGCATCTGGGTCTCCTCCAGCTTGCCATCTTGGACGAGGATCTTTGGGCCGCCTTCGACGAGCCGCTCCGCTCGCCGGCTGCGGAACACGACGTAGGCGAGCGTGACGTTGGCGGCAAGGAGTACGGCTGCACCGATCATGCCGCCGGTGACGGAGTTGTCGTTCCCGATCATCGAATTCTGGAGGATGTTCGAGATGGTCAGTAGGACGATGATGTCGAACCCCGTGAGCTGGCCGAGCTCACGTCGACCGAATACCCTGAAGAGCACGAGCAGGAAGAGGTAGACCACCATCGCTCGGATCGCTCGTTCCTGCCAGGATGAGCCGATCGACACCAGGTTGTGCCACATGCGGACCTCCTCCCTAGAGCAGCTCGGTATCCCGGGCTGCGGTGAACCCAGGTCTGGTCGCCTGAACCGTGTCAGTGGGCACCGCTAGTATCGAGTGGTGCCCCCCTCGGCGTTGTCCCGGTCCTACGAGTCGGCCATGTCCGAGGGCGCTCGAGGTAGCTCGACTGTCGGTGCCCAGCGGTACAGTAGCCTCATGCTCGAGCCGTTCCACCCGGCGGTCCGCGCGTGGTTCGAGCGCCGCTTCCCGGAGGGGCCGACTCCGCCCCAGACGGGTGGCTGGCACGAAATCGCCGCAGGCCGCGACACGCTGATCGCAGCCCCGACGGGTTCGGGGAAGACGCTGGCCGCCTTTCTCGTGTGCATCGACCGGATGTACCGGGCCCACGAGGCTGGGCTGGACACTCTGGATGGCCCGCAGGTCGTCTACGTCTCGCCGCTGAAGGCGCTGGCGGTCGACATTCACCAGAACCTCGAGGCACCCCTTCGTGAGATTCGCGAGGTCGCTTCCGAGCTAGGGCTGACCGCGCCGGAGGTCCGCGTGGCCGTTCGGACCGGAGACACGGCCGCTTCCGAGCGCGCCGCCATGCTGAGGCGCCCCCCGAACTTCCTCATCACCACGCCGGAATCGCTGTACCTGCTGGTCACCGCGGAACGCAGCCGCGCCATGCTCGGCCGAGTCGAGACCGTGATCCTGGACGAGATCCACGCGGTCGCGGGAAACAAGAGAGGGTCGCACCTCACGCTCACGCTCGAGCGGCTGGCCCACCTGGTGGATCGGCCACCACAGCGGATCGGCCTGTCCGCGACGCAGCGGCCCGTGGAGATCGTGGCCCGGCTCCTGGTCGGAGTGGGGGCCGAGCGGGCGAACCCCGATGGCTCCCCGAGGTGCGCGATCGTCGACGTGGGGCACCAGCGAGACCTCGATCTCGCCCTCGAGCTTCCGGACGACGAGCTCGGGGCCGTCGCCTCGGCCGAACAGATGGGCCAGATCCTGGACCTGATCGCCGAACACGTGAAGGGCCACCGCACCACGCTCGTGTTCGTGAACACCCGCAGGATGGCCGAGCGGGTGGCCCACCAGCTGGGGGAGCGCCTGGGCGAGGAACAGGTGGCTGCGCACCACGGCAGCCTGTCGAAAGAACGGCGGCAGCGGGTGGAGTCGCGGCTGCGCGCCGGTGACCTCAGGGCCCTGGTCGCCACGGCCTCGCTCGAGCTCGGGATCGACATCGGGCCGGTCGAGCTTGTCTGCCAGATCGGTTCACCTCGAAGCCTCGCCACATTCCTCCAGCGGGTGGGCCGCTCGAACCACACGCGCAGCGGGACTCCCAGCGGGAGGTTGTTCCCGACCTCGCGGGACGAGCTCGTCGAATGTGCGGCCTTGCTCCGCGGTGTGCGGTCGGGGCGGCTCGACGCGATCCATCCGCCACTCGCGCCCCTCGACATCCTGGCTCAGCAGATCGTGGCCGAGAGTGCCGCGGAGGAGTGGTCCGAAGACGCGCTGTTCGAGCTGGTCAGGCAGGCGGCGCCGTTCGCCGGGCTCTCTCGCGAAGACTTCGACGAGGTGGTCCAGCTGGTCTCGGAAGGTATCCAGACCGGTCGGGGCCGTCGGGCCGCGTACGTGCATCGGGACCGGGTGAACGGGCGACTGCGAGGTCGGCGCGGTGCTCGCTTGGCGGCGCTCACATCAGGCGGGGCGATTCCCGAGCTCGGCGACTACCGCGTGGTGGCCGAGCCCGACGACGTCTTCGTGGGGACCGTGAACGAAGACTGGGCCATCGAGAGCATGGCGGGGGACGTCTTCCTGCTCGGCACGACCTCGTGGCGGATCCGGAGGGTCGAGCCGGGAACGGTCCGGGTGGTGGACGCCCAGGGCGCTCCGCCGTCGGTGCCCTTCTGGTTGGGCGAGGCGCCCGGTCGAACGGAGGAGCTCTCGGACGAGGTCTCCGATCTCCGGGCGGCGGTGGAGGAGCGGCTCCGGGCCGGTGACCCAGAGGGCGCGCGCAGCTGGCTGGAGGCGAGGTGTGCGATCGACTCAGCGGCAAGCGACACCATCGTTCGGTACCTGGGGGCAGGACTGGCCGCCCTTGGCGCCCTTCCCACCAAGGACACCGTCGTGCTCGAGCGGTTCTTCGACGAGAGCGGGGGGACGCAGCTCGTGGGGCACGCGCCGTTCGGAGCCCGGCTGAACCGTGCGCTTGGGCTGGCGCTCCGCAAGCGCTTCTGCGTCACGTTCGATTTCGAGCTGCAGGCCGCGGCCAGCGACGACGCCATCCTGCTCTCGCTCGCCCCCCAACACAGCTTCCCTCTCGAACGAGTCCCCAAGTTCCTCGCGTCGAAGACGGTGGAAGACGTGGTCCGGCAGGCCGTCCTCACCTCGCCCATGTTCGCGGCGCGGTGGCGATGGAACCTGAACCGGGCCCTAGCCGTGCTCCGGATGCGAGGCGGTCGGAGGAACCCGCCACCGATCCAGCGCATGGAGGCTGACGACCTCATGGCGGCAATCTTCCCCACGCTCGCCGCGTGCCAGGAGAACGTCGCGCCGGGTCCTCTCGAGATCCCCGATCACCCTCTGGTGGGCCAGACGCTCGATGACTGCCTGCACGAGGCAATGGACATCGATGGCCTGAAGGAGCTCGTCGCTGGAATCGAGTCCGGCCGCGTCCAAGTGATCGTTCGTAACACCACGGAGCCCTCCGTGCTGGCCCACGAGATCCTCAACGGCCGGCCTTTCACCTACCTGGACGATGCCCCGCTGGAGGAGCGACGCAGCCGGGCCGTGCAGCTCCGTCGGGGACTCCCCGTCGAGGCCCGCGACCTGGCCAGTCTGGATCCCGGCGCCATCGAGAGAGTGCGAGAGGAGGTTCGGCCCGACCCGCGCGACTCTGACGAGCTCCACGACCTCCTGATGACCGTCATCGGGCTTCGTCCGGATGAAGAATGGAGTCCCTGGTTCGACGAGCTGGTCGAGGAGGGTAGGGCCGTCACCGTGCACGCGCCGGGTGCCGTGCTCTGGTGCGCGGTGGAACGGCGCCCCACGCTCGAGCTCCTGTTTCCCAACGCGGAGGTGTCGCCGAACCTCCGCTCACCGATCGCGGCGGCACCGATCGATCGGGGCGCGGCGGCTGCCGAGATGCTTCGGGGCCATCTCGAATACCGGGGCCCTTCGACGGTCGCCGACCTGTCGGAAGCGACGGGACTACGCGAGTCCGACGTCACCATTGCCCTTGCCCAGTTGGAGGGCGAGGGGTTTGCCTTCCGGGGGCACTTCACCGCCCCTGACGGTCCCGAGGAGTTCTGCGCGCGTCGCCTCCTCGCTCGGATCCACGGATACACACAGCAGCGGCTTCGACGCGAGATCGAGCCGGTCACCGCTCAGGACTTCATGCGGTTCCTCCTGCGGTGGCACCACGTGGCGCCGGGAACGAAGCGGGAGGGCCGCCTGGGGGTGCTCGCCGTGGTCGAGCAGCTCCAAGGGTTCGAGCTGGCGGCGGGAGCGTGGGAGAGCGCCGTCCTCGCCGCCCGCGTCGAAGGCTACCGTGGCGAGTGGCTCGACGATCTCTGCCTCTCCGGCGATCTCACCTGGGGGCGGCTGTCGCTGCGAAATGGCGAGGTCGATGAGGCCACTCGACGCAGCGGCCTGACCCCTTCCAGAGCCACTCCGATCACCCTGGCCATCCGTGAGGACCTCCCGTGGCTGCTGCAGGCGGCGCGGGGGGATCGGACGCCCGCGCTCCCGGGGCCCGGGCGCACCCGCGACGTACTGGATTCACTGCGGGACCACGGCGCGCTCTTCCAATCGGACCTGACGACGATCACGCGCCGGCTGCCGGGCGAGGTCGAGGAGGGCCTGTGGGACGCTGTCGCCAGGGGGCTGGTCACCGCCGACGGCTTCCAGGCCGTCCGATCGCTCCTCTTCGGCCGGGGTGTGACCAGGTCCGCGGGTCGACGGAGGCTCCGACGTGGTGGCCGGGGGGTGGTGGCTCGATCGGCGGGGCGGTGGTCGCTGGTCCCGGGAACGGTGGCGACGGAAGACCCCGACGAGCTCGCCGAAGCCGTCGCGGAGCAGCTTCTAGCCCGATGGGGAGTGGTCTTCCGTGACCTCCTTGCTCGGGAGACGCTGATCGTTCCCTGGCGGGAGGTCCTGTGGGCGCTGCGGCGCATGGAGGCTCGGGGCACCATCCGAGGGGGACGATTCGTGACCAGCTTCACCGGCGAGCAGTATGCGGTCCCGGAGGCTGTCGAGGTTCTCCGCTCAGTGCGGAAGTCGGATCGCACCGGAGAGACGATCGGAATCTCGGGAGCAGACCCCTTGAACCTGGTGGGAATCGTGTTGCCGGGTCCGCGGGTCCCGGCGGTGCCGACGAACTCCGTCACGTACGTCGACGGGACCCTTGCCTCCGCCGATGCACTCACCCCTCAAGTGTCCGGAACCGGCTAGCCCGCCCCGTACTCTGCTACTCGGGCCGTTCGGGTGGTCCGAGTCGAATGGAGAGCCCATGGATCTGCTGAGTAAGCTCGAGGATCTGTTGGGAGAGCCGCAGTAGCTGTTCGTTCTGTTTGATCTCGAGCTCGTTTTCTTTCTGTTGCTGCTGGACCAGCTTCCACTCCGAGTCGGCCAGCATCTGACGGCGCTCGTCCTGCCGGTTCTGGCTTATGAGAAGGAAGGTGGACAGGAAGATCGCTTCCAGCGAGACCATCATCGTGAGCAGGCCGAAAGGGAACTTCTCGACGCGAAACCCGATCCACAGGGCAAACCAGACGATGTGGACGTAGACGAAGACCATGGAGCCGGCGAACTTGGTGACGGCATCGGCGATCCGGTTCTGGATGCTCGCCCTGCGCATCTCGGCGTGCCGGCGCAGCACGGGATGGGTGGGTATTCCAACGACTGTCCCTCTGATACTCACACGGTCCTCCTTCGGGAGCTCCGATCCGTGGGCGCGAGCAGGAAGATCCAAATGTCCCAGACGATGTGGCTCACGATCAGCGCGCCCATGGGAAGCCCGGCAGCAGCAAGCGTTGCCCAGTAGGCGCCGGCCACGCCGGCCGCGCCCATCAGCGTGAGGTTCGCCGTCACCGCGTGCGCGCCTCCGTAAGCGGTCGCCCCGAGAGCGGCGCCCCGCCACGGCCCGATTCGACGAGCCAGCCGCCGCTGCAGGAAGCCCCGCCAGAACAGCTCCTCAGCGGGAGCGATGACTAGGGCCAGGCGCGCCGCCACATCGGCCGGCGGGCGGAGCCCTCGGAGCGAATAGATGCTGCCGATCTCTTCGGCGCCTTTCGGCATGATCCGCCTGGCCAAGCGGTCTCCGGCCTGGAAGATCGCGTACAGGCCGACCGCTGCGCCCACCCCGAGCGCGGCGTCACGGCGGCGGATCCTGGTGCGGCGAAGCTCCGGTTCCGAGGCCAGCGCCAGGCCCCCCAGGGCGATGCCGGTGGTCGTCATGCGCTGCCAAAAGCGCTGGGACGGACCTCGGAAAGTGAGGGCGAATGCTCCGTAGGCCGCTGCCAGGCCCGCCACCAGAGGGGGATCCCTTCCCTGGTCAGCCGGCGTTTCCGGGTCGGTTCGGCCCCGCACTCGGATACGGTCGATCTCGTTCAACTCACTGGGCCGCCGCGGCGGCCAATCCCAGCACCAACAGCGCGCCGAAGGCCGCGTGGAGTTGCGCGGTTTCCAGATCGATCTTGGCGATGGCGCGCTGCTGGCCGCCTGCGCCCAGCTCGGAGGCCCGGATCGCCCGGACCAGCAAGGGGAGCGACAGCATGGCCAGCAAGCTCAGGGGCGGCAGTGCCTTGGCGGCGACCGCCATGGCCAGGGCCATGTACGCCCCGACCACCAAGGAGACGTACCCGATGTGGGCTGCCTTCCTGCCGACGCGAATCGAGAATGTGACGATCCCGGCCCGAGCGTCCTCGCTGATGTCGCGCCACTCGTTTCCGTGCAGGATCGCCGCCACCAGCAGGCCGACCGGGATGCTCACCGCCACGGTCTTCCAGTCGAACGTGCCGCTGACCACGTAATAGGTGCCGATGACCATCAGCGGCCCCATGAGGAGGAAGACCAAGGGGAGCCCAAGGGCTCGGAACTTGTACGCGAGCGGCGGACTCGTATAGCCGATCCCGCCGACCAACCCGATCAGCCCGAGGACCGCCACCACCCAGCCTCTTTCCACGATCAGCCAGATCCCGATGGCGGTCGCGGCGAGGAATGCAGCGATCGCCAGGGCGAAGGCCTCCCGTTCGGTGAGCCGGCCCTTGAGCAGAGCGTGGCTCGCGCGCGGGGACGTGATCGAGTCGATGCCCTTGCGCACGTCGTAGATCTCGTTGACGACGTTGGTCCCGATGTGCAGGAGCAACGCGCCGAAGAACGCGCCGAGGAACAGGCTCCAATGGAATCGGGTATCGACCGCGGCAAGGGCGCCTGCAGCGGCGACCGGGACTGTCGAAGCTGTGAAAGAGAACGGCCGTACGATTTCATACCAGGCTCCGAGGTGTCTCCACGTTCGTTGGGTGCCACTGAGACGATCACCAATGAGGGCCTGACGGGTGGCGGCGTCAACAGGCGCCGCCGGGACAGTGGCAGCCCTTTCTCGCTCAGATCCGTATTCGACTGCTACGTCAAGGACCGCTCGGATCTGCCCTTCGTTCTGCACCACCGGCTGGAGGATCGGGAGCTGCATCCCCCCTTCGTGGTAGTCCCACACGCGGGTCGCCACGTCCTCTTTCGTTCCACACAGCAAGAAAGCGTCGAGCATGTCATCGGGGATCAGTTGGGCAGCCTCGTGATAGTCCTCGGCGCGCCAGAGGGCAGCCACTCGATCGCGGAGATCCGGGTCGATGCCGGCCCGGCGGAGAGCCACGTCCGTCTGGATCGCCATCATGTAGATGACGAATGGCTCCCGTTTGGCGCGGTTCAACGCCTCTCGCCGGGTATCGTCGACGAGAGCGAAAAGGTACCCGGCCACGTGGACGGCGTCCTCGGGCCGGCCGACCTCCACAGAAGCTCCGCGGATCTTGGGCACCATCTCTCTGAACGAGGCCAGGGATTCGAGCGGCCTCGCCAGGTAGCCGTCGCCCTTCCGACCGGCCAGAACGAGCATGGGCGTTCTGTAACCGGCGACATAGATCGGCACGTGATGCACCGGGGGGAACATGGGCTCTACGGGCGGAACGCCCTCCGCGCCCGGAGGGATCCGCTCCCCGCCCCACAGGGCTCGAAGGGTGTCGATGGTCGTGGAGATCCGCTCAGCCGCAACCGCGGGGTCGTAGGGAATCCCCATCTGAGCGAGCCGGAGGGGAAGGGCGCTTCCCAAGCCCAGGATGATCCGGCCGGGGGCCATCTCGTCGACGGCGCTCACGGTCATGGCGAGCAGAACCGGATGCCTGGTGAACGGGTTCAGGGCGCCCATGGCCACGTGGATGTCCTCGACCTGCGAAGCGATGGCGGAGGCGTAGGTCACCGCGTCCCGTTCGAAGTAGGAGTCGTGGATCCACACCGAGTCGAGGCCGGACCGGCGGGCCCATTCGGCCCACTCGACCGCGTCCGAGACCGAGCCACGGGCCGCCAGCCCCAGCCCCGCAGGTCGAGTCAGCTCACCCACGCGTAATTTCCCCCTGGGGACCGCTCCGGATAGCGCTGAAGAGCGTAACCATTCCGCCGGTGAGGGGACGGGCCGCACAGTCGACGAAGCCGGCGCTGCGGAGCATCTCGCACATCCCCTCCGGAGGGGGAAGTTGCGCCACCGATCTCACCAGGTAGGTGTATTCGCCGCGCTTGCCAACGAGGGCGCCGACGGCGGGCGCAGCCGTCCGGAAGTAGATGTCGAAGAGGGCGCCAACCAACGGTTTCGATGGCTCGGTGATGTCGACCAGCGAGAGTCCGCCACCCGGCGCAACTACCCGGGCCAGCTCGGCGAACGCCTTCTCGAGGTCGTCCAAGTTCCGGAGGACGAAGGCGCTCGCCGCTCCCCCGAAGTTGGCGTCTCGGAAGGGAAGCGCAAACGCGCTCCCCTGGATCAGACGAAGCCGGCCCGCGGAACGACGCCGAGCCTCTTCCAACATCGCTCGGCTCACGTCGAGGCCGACCACCGGGTGATGTGGCTCGAGGAGCATCCCGAGCCTCCCCGTGCCACACCCCAGGTCCAGTACGGGCTTGCCTTCGCTTACGTGCAGGGCAGTTGCGGCGGCCCGTCGCCACCAACGGTCGAGCCCAAAAGACAGGACGTCGTTCAAGAGGTCGTAGCGCAGGGCGAGACCGTCGAACATCGACCGGATGCGCCCCTCATCCGGCGCCCTCCCGCGAGCGGGAGGCCCCGTGTCGGCTCTGCGGTTAACCGGAAGCCCGCTCCACCTGCACCGCAGCGGAGAGCGCAGCCGAGCTCCGCTCCAGATCCGGGAGCTCGTGGCCGCCCGTCATCTCCTCGACGGCCCAGGTCATGAGATCGCGGATGGAGATGATGCCGGCCAACTTGCCTCTTTCCACGACGGGGAGATGCCTGATGCCGCGGTCGGCCATCAGCTTGGCCGCGTCGGCGATGTCTGCCTTGGGGTCCACGGTCGCCAGGTCCCGGCTCATGCGGTCCTTGACCTTCGTGGCGGCCGGGTCCAGGCCGTCTGCGACCAGACCGACGAAGTCGCGCTCGGTCACGATCCCGGAGGGGCCGCGATCCCCCTTCACCACCACCGAGGAGATACCGTGATCGCGGAGGACCTGCGCGGCCTCCGCGAATGTGTCCTGGCCGTTCACCGTCACCACGTCGCGATGCATGATGTCAGCAACTCGCATGTCAGGCCTCCGTTCTCGGAGTTCTCCCCGGCTTCCAAGCCTAGACCCTAGAGCCGGGCCGCGAACAGCAGCCAGAGCGCGTAGATGGCCACCACGACCATGCCCACGACCTTGCCGGCTCGCCCACTGAACAGGAACGCCAGAGCGACCACGGTGTACAGGACCGACGAGGCGATGAAGGCCGAGCTCGCCGCCGAGTCGATCTCCAGCGGGCGGACCAGCGCCGCCAACCCGATGACCCCAGTGGCAAAGGCGGCCACGGTCCCGAACAGGTTGCCCGTGGCCAGCTCGGGCATCCCACGGAGAACCGGAAGGACCTCCAGCAGGACTTCGTCCAGGCTGGCCAGGGCGCCGATGAGGGCGGCTCCGACGAACCCGGCAGCCAGCGACGTCCGGTCCAGGATCCTGATCCCTCCGTCCACCAGCACCGTGGCTCCCACGTAGACCAGGCCGAGGCCGAGCAGCAGGAGCACGCCTGATGGGAGACGCGGCCCTTCCTGCGCCTCCCGTTCGATCTCCTCCGCCCGGATCTGCGCGGCCCGACCTTCCCGGATCACGGCCCCGATGTACACGAGGTAGATCCCGACCAGCCCGCCCGCTTCCAGCCGCGTCACCACCTGATCGGAGATGGCCATGGCTCCGGTGACCAGGGCGAGCGCGGGGAGGAGCACCATCTCCCGGCTCGGCGCTTCCACCGGCTTCTTCGAGATCAGGAGAGCGGCGCCGAAGGCGGCGGAGAAGAGGAACAGGATCGTCCCGAACGCTTCCCCCGCCGCGATCGACGTCTGCCCCCGGCCGGCAGCCACCAACGCCGCTCCCAGGGACTCCAGATCGACGCCGAACAGCAACGCTCCCAGCACGAACGGAGAGATGCGACGAGCTTGGGCGAACCTCCCGGCGCCTCGGATGGCCGCCTCCGCTCCCACGGTGAGCACGGCTGCGCCGCCGAGGAGGAGAACGATGGCCAGCGCCACGCTAGTGGTCGCTGACGCTGGTGAAGTTGAACCTCGAGATCTTGAGTGCGGGGACGCGCGATGCCGAGAAGAAGAACTCGCTCACCAGGGCGGAGTCCCGGCCGATCATCTCCACGTTGGACAGCGCTTCCAGGATGGACTGGGTGAATCGGAGGTTCTTTACCGGGTGTGCGACCTGCCCGTTCTCGATCAGCCACGTCCCATCCCTGGTCATCCCGGTGATGGTGGTCTCGATGGGGTGGACCACATTCGAGTAGTGGAACTTGGTGACGAGCAGTCCATGCTTCGTCGCCGCCACCATGTCCTCGAGCGTTGCGTCACCGGTTCCCAGGAACAGGTTCAGTGGATAGGCACCGTCCGGGCTCGGGGGTGGGAGCGCGTGGCCGGTCGACTCAGTCCCGGCCATCTTGGCGCTCCGGCGGTCGTACACGCCCCCGCGGAACACGCCCTTCTCGATCAACTCGAATCGGCGCTTGGGGGTCCCCTCGAAGTCGAAGGGGAGCCCGAGGGTGAGCGGTGAGAGAGCGTCGTCGTAGATGTCGATGTACGGTGCGGCGACCTGTTGGCCCTCTTTGCCGCTGAAGGGGGACCGTCGCTCGTGGATGGCCCGTCCCGAGAAGCCCATGTACGCGAGGAACGCCACCAGCGTGTCCACGGCCATGGGCTCGAGGACCACCTCATAGCGGCCGGGCTCGACGTCTCGGGGACGCTGGCCATCGCGGGCCTTCAGGAACGCTCGCCGACCCACCTCGTCCGGGTCGACCTCGTCGATCCTTCCCGCTGTTTGGTCGGCTGCCCCCGATCCGCCATCGCCACCCGAGATGACCGTGGACACCGTTGCCTGGCTGTACGGCGCGTAGCAGAACTGACCCTCTGTGTTGGCCAGCGCCACCTCTACGGCCGTGGTCTCGAAGGCACCGGCCGCATGGAAGCTGTCCTCGAGCTGTCCCACGAGACCCGCCACGCCCTCGGCTCGCCGCTCGGGGTTCGTTTCGGCGGTGGCCTCGTCGAAGGCTCCGGTCTTCTCGAGGATGTCGGCGCGGGGAGCGAGTCCCGGGAACTGTGGATCGGGCGCGGCCACCTCCGCCAGCTCCAGCGCGCTCGCGGCTACCCGGTGGGCTCCCTCCCTCGAGAAATCGTTGGAGGAGGCCACGCCCACCCGGCCGCCGGTGACCACCCGGATACGGATGCCCGTGTCCTCGCGCCACGTGCTCTGGTGGATCGAAGAGCGGGCGAACCGGGTCAGCCCGCCCCATTCGTGGAAGAACAGGACCTCCACACCGTCGGATCCGGGAAGGTCCAGTGCCGCCTCGGCCACCGCGCGAACCTCGTCGGACCCGATGAGCCCGGGCATCTCAGCGAACCCCCACGCGGACGTTCCGGAACCGGGCGGGCGCGGCGCCGTGGCCGACCCGGGCAACCTGGCCGGGCTGGCCCTTGCCGCAGTTCGGAGTGCCCCACAGCACCCACTCCTCGCTCCCGCCGACGGCGTCGCACGAGCCCCAGAACTCCGTGGTGATCCCGTTGTAGTTCGGGTTCTTGTACATCTCCGTGAGCTTGCCGTTCTTGATCCGCCACGCCACTTCGCACCCGAACTGGAAGTTCACCCGCTTGTCATCGATCGACCAGGAGGTGTTGGTGGTCATGAAGATCCCGTCCGAGGTATCCGCGATGATCTCGGCGAGCGTCCCGTCGCCGGGCTGCAGGTTGATGTTCGTCATCCGGATCAACGGGAGGTTCTGCCACCCGTCGGCGCGCATGGCTCCGGCCGAGGTCAAGCCCACCACGGGCGCGGTCTCCCGGCTCGAGATGAAGTTCTGGAAGATCCCCTCCTCGATCAGCTTGAGGCGCTGAGCGGGGACGCCCTCGTCGTCGAATCCGAAGGTCCCCACCCCGCCGGCGATGGTCGTGTCCATGACGATGGTGACCTTGTCGCTCCCGTAGCGGAGCTTCCCCCGATCCTCCAGGCCGACGAAGGACGTGCCCGCATAGGCCTCCTCCATCTTGAGGACCCGATCCAGCTCCAGGGGGTGGCCCACAGACTCGTGCACCTGGAGGATCACCTGGTTGGAGTCGAGAACGAGCGTGGTCACCTCGCTGGGGCAGTCCTTGGCCGAGACCAGATCGACGGCCTCGGCGGCCACCCGCTCGGCTTCCTCGGTCAGGCCGAGGGTCCTGATGTGCTCGTATCCGGCTGCCCGGATGTGACCGCGGAACGAGTTGGGGAAGGAGCGCTTCTGCATTTCGCCATCGGAGATGGCCGTGGCTTCGATCCCTCCGCCGGAGTGGACGACGGTCTGGTCGATGGAGGCTCCTTCGCTCGAGGCGAACGAGGTCCGCCGCCGGTAGAAGTCGAGCGAGGCCTCGCCGAAGGACAGACCCTTCACCTGTTGCATCCGCCGGCTGGCCTCCATGAGCAGGGCCACCTTCTCGTCCAGGGCCACCGCGAAGGGATCCTCCTGGACTGCCGTTCCCCACTCGGCCTTCACGGGTTCGACCTCAGCGAGCTTGACCGGCTCCATAGGTAGTCGGGATGCGGCGCGGGCGATCCCGACCGCCAGTTCGGCCGTGCGGTCGAGGTCCTCAGAGGTGGCTCTGGCGGTCGCGGCGAAGCCCCAGTAACCGCCGGCCAGGACGCGGATGCCGACCCCCTGAGAGAGAGACCGATCGATCCCTTCCATCTCCTGGTTCTTGACCAGGAGCGATTCGGATTCCTCGCTGACGAACCTGGCATCGGCGTAGTCGGCACCGGCCCTGTGGGCCGCCTCCACGCCCTGGTGGGCGAGGTCGATCAATGCACACCCTCCTCAAGGAAGACTCGAGATCCGCGGAAGCCTACCAGTCCGCCCCCCGTTGGACGGCGGAGAGAATACGGGTGGAGACGGGCCGGGTTCGGAAACGCCAAGGTCGGCGCTGCGGGAGTGCCGGGAAGGATGGTGCCGTGGACCGGTCAAGAGAACCTCGAGATGGTCGGGTAGCTCTACCATCTCCCAAGCCGGAACGGCGCCGCCGGGCTGACAGGTCGTGGCGTGGATCGCCGGGATCCTGGTGGTGTTCGTGCCGTTGGGCGTGCAGCGAAACCGTCGAACCGCTTGACGTAGGCTTCGCCCTTAGCTACCGGGGGAGGGCTGACGCATCAAGCTTGGATTCTCCATCGGATACTGGGGCGCCAGGCCGACGGACACGATGCCGCTCGTCCTGGAGGCAGAGAGGCTCGGCTTTGACTCGGTGTGGAGCGCCGAGGCGTACGGATCCGATGCCGTCAGCTTGATCACGTGGGCGGCCGCGAGGACAGAGCGGATCGGCGTAGGGACCGCCATCATGCAGATCCCGGCGCGGACCCCGGCCGCCACGGCCATGACCGCGATCACCCTGGACCATCTGACCGGCGGGCGGTTCAGGCTCGGGCTTGGAGTGAGCGGGCCGCAGGTCAGCGAGGGATGGCACGGCGTGCCGTTCGACAAGCCGCTGGAGCGCACCCGCGAGTACGTGGAGATCATCCGGGCGATCCTCCGGCGGGAAGCGCCCCTCGAGTTCCACGGCGAGCACTACGACCTTCCGGTGCGAGGCGGTACCGGTCTTGGAAGGCCGCTGAAGACGATCGTTCATCCCCTCCGACCGGACCTCCCGATCTATCTGGCGGCCATCGGCCCCAGGAACGTGGCGCTGGCCGCCGAGATCGCGGACGGGTGGCTGCCCACGTTCTACGCGCCGGCCCATGCGGACCTGTTCGCGGGGCCTGTGAAAGAAGGTCTTCGTCGGTCCGGCCGCAAGCGGAGCGCCTTCGACGTGGCGCCATTTGCTCCGGTCGTCCTCGGGGGCGACCTCCAGGCGTGCAGGGACATGGTCAAGCCGGCGCTCGCCCTCTACGTGGGCGGGATGGGGGCGAAAGGGAGGAACTTCTACAACGACCTGGTCCGACGATACGGATATGAGGCCGAAGCTGAGAAGATCCAGGAGCTGTACATGGACGGCCGTAAGGGTGAGGCTGCGGGGGCGATCCCGGACGGGCTCGTGGATGACGTGGCGCTGGTGGGGACGAAGGAGCGGATCGCCGACCGGTTGGAGCTGTGGCGGGAAGCGGGGGTGGACATCCTGATCCTCGGGACATACCAGGTCGAGGCCCTGCGGTCCCTGGCAGAGGCAGCGGGGTAGCCGGGGAGATGTATCAGTTCTGGGTCTTCGTCCATCTGGCGGGGGTGTTCGGATTCCTCCTGGCCCATGGCGTCTCCGCGGCGGTGGCCTTGAGCCTTCGTCGAGAGCGCGACCCGCAGAGAGTGCGGGCCCTCCTCGAGCTTTCGAGCTGGACGCTGAGCGGCTTCTACATCTCCTTCCTGGTGCTGCTTGCCGGAGGGATCACCGCGGGCTTCCTGGGGCATTGGTGGGGGCAGGGGTGGATCTGGGCCGCCCTGGGAGTGCTCATCGTGATGATGGGCGCGATGTACGGCCTGGCCTCTCCCTACTACAACCGCCTGCGACAGGCGGTGGGCTTGCAGAGCTACACCCAGAGGCGCCGAGGCGGCGGGGCTGCTGCGCCTGCACAGACCGTGGAGCTGGAGCCCCTGCAGCATTCGTCTCGGCCGCTGTCGATCGTGATCCTCGGGATCGGGGGCTTGCTGGTGATCCTCTGGCTGATGGTCTACAAGCCGTTCTAAGCCCGTGGGGATCCTGGATGGGAAGGTTGCCGTGATCACCGGGGCCGGCCGTGGCATCGGCCGGGGGGAGGCCCTTCTGTTCGCCGGGGAGGGTGCCCGGGTGGTGGTGAACGATCTCGGGGGCGGATGGGACGGGACCGGGGCAGATCCTCGCGCGGCCTCTCATGTGGCCGAAGAGATCACAGCAGCAGGGGGCGAGGCCGTTGCGCACTTCGAGGACGTCTCCGAGATCGTCGGGGCGGGCTCTCTCATCCGGCTCGCCCTTGACACGTGGGGTCGCCTGGACATAGTTGTGAACAACGCCGGGATCCTGAGGGACCGAATGATCTTCAACATGTCGGTCGAGGAGTGGGACTCGGTGATCAAGGTGCACCTTCGAGGCCACTTCCTGGTCACCAAGGCGGCCTGCGCGCAGTGGCGGGATCGAGCCAAGGCCGGTGAGTCCGTGCGGGGGGCCATCATCAACACATCCTCGACCTCGGGGATCCTCGGCAACGCCGGCCAGTCGAATTACGGGGCGGCCAAGGCCGGTATCGCTGCCTTCACCTACATCGTGGCCATGGAGATGCAGCGATACGGGGTCACGGTCAACGCCATCGCTCCGGGCGCAAGGACTCGCCTGACCGAGAAGACGTTCGGCGAGCTGTCGATGCCAGAGGGTCAGTTCGATCCGCTGGCGCCCGAGAACGTGGCGCCGATGGTCACCTACCTGGCCAGCGACCAGGCGGCGCACATCACCGGGCAGGTCTTCTACGTGCAGGGCGGGTTGGTCCAGCTCTACCGGGGATGGGAACCGGTCTCGGAGATCGAGAAAGGCGAACGGTGGACACCTGATGAGCTGGCGAGTCGAATGGATGAACTGTTCGGGGACACGCCCACCGTGTACTCGCCCGCTCGATCCCCGCTGCGGATGGTGGCGGGGATCGAGCACGGCGCCCCTGCGGACGGCGACCCGGGAGGGGACCAGGGAAAGGAACGGGAGAGGCGAGCCTGATGGCCAACTAAATCGGCGGCGTCACCCTGTTCGACGGCCGGGCCGTGAAGAGGTCGCAGGGGATTCTGATCTCCGAGGGCAGGATCGCCTGGACCGGTCCGCATGCCCGCGCACCCCGGGACGCCAAGGAGGCCACGCCCGCGGAGGGAGGCGGGCGCACCCTCACTCCGGGACTGATCGATTGCCACGTGCACCTGTGCTTCGACGGCTCACCGGACTTCGTGGCGGAGGCGAACGTGACCGAGGCCTTCGCCGCCGTCAAGTGCGTGGCGAACGCTCGCCGTGAGCTGGAAGCCGGCGTTACCACTGTCCGGGACCTGGGCGGGCTCGGGGCAGTGGTGTGCGAGGTGGGGAAGGCCATCGGCGAGGGGCGGGTTCCCGGGCCCAGGATGGTGGCCTCGGGACAGGCCCTGATCATCACGGGGGGACACGGATGGAACTCCTTCGCCCGCCAATGCGATGGACCCGACGGCGTCCGGGCAGCCGTCAGCAGTTTCGGAACGGTGCGCGGTCGATCAAGATCGTGGCCACGGGGGGAGTGCTCACGCCCGGTGTCACCGTGGACTTCACCGCGTTCACGCCGGAGGAGGTCGCCGCCGCCGTGGACGAGGCCCACAAATGGGACGTGCCCATCGCCGCGCATGCCATCGGCAGGACCGGGATCGACCACTGCGTGCGGGCCGGCATCGACTCGATCGAACACGGAGCGCAGATCACGGCCGAGACCGCGCGGCAGATGAAGGAGCGGGGCATCTTCCACGTTCCCACGATCAGCGCGCTCCTCGGCATCGTGGACCACCCGAAGGACGTCCCCGTCTACGCCGTTGAGAAGGGCCGGCAGATCGTGGACATGCTCCGCGACACGTTCAGGCGCAACGTCCGGCTCGGGGTTCGGTTCGCCTGCGGGACGGCGCGGGCACGCCCCACAATCCCCACGGGAACGCTCCCCGGGAGGTGGTCCGGATGGTGGAGTGGGGGCTGACGCCGATCAAGGTGCTACAGGCCGCCACGTCGAACGCAGCCGATCTGCTGCGCGTTCCGGAGGTAGGGACGATCGAGGAGGGGAGCGCAGCCGACCTCGTGCTGTGGGAGGCCAATCCCCTGGACGACATCACGGCGGTCCTCGCTCCGCGCATGGTGATGCGCGCCGGAGAGGTCGTGGCAGGGGCGGCCTGAGAAGCAGAGGTTGGGGCCTGGTAGAGGGTTGCTGGTTCGCGCGCATCGTCGCAGGTCAGGGACTGTCAGACCCTCCCGGTACAGTCCCCTCATGGAGGAAACCATTTGATGCTGATGATGGTGGGGCTCGCCGTTCTGGCGGTGGCCGCCCTGACCGGACTATGGGCTGGGGTCTCCGCGTTGCGCCGCAGCCTCAACGCCCGCCTGGCCACGACCGACGCCGAGCTCCGTCGGCTGGGGGACGCAACCGTTTGGCGCGAGCGGAGCGCCGATCAGATGAGACACGAGATCACCACGTTCCGCAGCGCCATCGACCAGATGCGGGCGCGAGAGGAGGAGCGCCGGGCTCGGGAGGAGCAGGGATGGGCCACGCTCCATCGGGTTGCGGCCGTGCTGGCGGGTGGACAGCGGGCGGGAAAGGCAGGAGAGAACGTCCTGCGAGAGTCCCTCGCCCACCTTCCACCGTCCATGATCGTGACGGACTTTCGGGTCAACGGGCGGGTGGTCGAATTCGGGCTGGTGCTCCCGGATGGGAAACGCCTGCCCATCGATTCGAAATGGTCGGCCGACCGGGAACTGCAGGCCCTGGCGGAGGGACCGGAGCCGGCCGAACGGGAGCGGTTGGTTCGGGCGGTCGAGCGGGCTGTCGCCGAGCGAGCCCGCGAGGTCTGCGGGTACCGCGACCCTGCGGTCACCGCGCCTGTCGGCGTGGCGGCGGTGCCCGACGCGGCCTACGCGGTCCTTCGCCGGGCACACGCAGATGCCTACCGGCAGAGCGTGATCGTCATTCCTTACTCGATGGCCCTGCCGGTCGTCCTGTTCCTCCACAGCCTCGTTTCGCGCTTCGGGAGAGCGGGCGACGTCCAGACGTGCCTGGCGGACCTGGCCACTGTCCTCGACGCGATGGAAGGTACGCTGGAGAACAAGGTGGCAAGGGCGTCTGCCATGCTGGCCAATGCGGCCGAAGACCTCCGTGGCCACGTCGGGAAGGCCCGTGGGTCCCTGGCTCGGGCTCAGGAGGACCCGGCGTCGCTCGAGCCCGTGGAATCGCGAGTGTCCTTCGTAAGCGCCCAGGTCGAAGAAACGGCGAGCCTGGTGGGTTTGCCTCCTTAGCTCCCCTCCGCGATGCTGGCGGCTCCATGGAGTTCTTCGAGGCGCTGGCTCATCTCGGGTTCGACCTGTCCCAGGACCGTCCGTCGAGGGGGCTGCAGACGTATTCGGCCTCGCCGAATCGTTACCTCACGTACTGGGTGCACGTGTACGAGGACGGTTCTGCCCTGTTCACGTGGGAATTCGCCATCACGGACTATCTGCTGGAGAAAGGGATGCAGCTCGGATCCAGCGAAACGTTGAACACCTTCATGTTCCCCGTGGAGGATCAGCGCGGACCGCAGGACGCCGCGTGGCTCGCCCACGTCATCGAGACCACCGAGGCCCAACTGCGAGGCCTCGACCTGGCGAACCCGGAAGCCTGAATCCGAGGTCGATCCTGGCGGTGTCGCGGGCTTCGGCTAATCTGGCTGGGATGGAACTCGCTCGTGCCATGGTCGTGTTCGCCCATCCCGACGATGCCGAGTTCGGGAGCGCCGGAACGGTGGCATCGTGGACCAGGGCCGGGACAGAGGTGGCCTATGTCTGCGTCACCGACGGTTCGGCCGGGTCGAACGAACCAGGCGTCGATCGCGACGAGCTGGCCAAGGTCCGAGAGCAGGAGCAGCTGGCCGCCTGCGACGTCCTCGGCGTTGCCGGATGTGCCTTCCTAGGTATCCCCGACGGGTACGTCGAGGTGACGCTGGATCTTCGCAGGGCCATCAGCCGGGAGGTTCGGCGGTTCCGCCCGGACATCCTGGTCGCGCCGGACCCTCAGCGGTACTGGGACGAACAGCGCTCCTACATCAACCATACGGACCACAGGGCGGTGGGGCAGGCGTGCATGGCGGTGGTCAACCCGGACTCTTCCACGCGACCGATGTTCCCGGAGCTCCTCGACGAAGGTCTGGAGCCCTTCGAGATCCGCTACATGTGGATCCCCACCTACGAGGGTGAAGCCGATACCTTCATCGACATCACGGAGACGATCGAGACGAAGATCGAGGCGCTGCGCTGCCACAGGAGCCAGATCCACGACTGGCCGGTGGACGAGTGGATCCGCAGGCGGGCCAAGGAGCGGGGAGCCGATCATGGCCTGGAATACGCCGAGTCGTTCCGGACGTTCCGCCTGCGGGAGGAAGACTGAAGCGATGAGCGACGAGGAAGAGGAGTCCTTCCGCGAGGAGCCCGAGGGAGAGGAAGAACCTCCCCGGCCCCTGTCCAGGGATGAGCGGGAGAGCGTCGAGGCAGATCTCACCGACCTCGAGTCGATGCGGGGGGTGTTCCAGCCGCAGGGGGCCAAGGGCGTGGTCATCGCCTGCACGGAGTGCGGAGCAAACCACTACTACGGCTGGGAGCTGCTCAGGGAAAGCCTGGAGCACATGCTGGAGACCGGCGAGCCGCGGATGCACGAGCCGCCCTACGAGCCCCGCGAAGACGAATACGTCGTGTGGGATTACGGCAAGGGCTACGTCGATGCACTGAGCGACGCCGGCCTGGAGAATGCGACGCGTCTGGAGGTCACGGCGTGCGCCTGGTGTGACACGCCGGTCGAAGCTCATTTTTCCTTCTGTCCCCGCTGCGGCCGTTCGCTCTCGGCCATCCGCCTCTACCAGGAGTTGCTGAACAAGGGGATCGACGAGCGGGAGGCCCGGGCCCTGCTCATCCGGGCCGGCTTCGAGCCCTTCTCCTGAATCGCTTGCGCGCTCAGGCGGGCTCCAGGATGCAGTCCTCGGGAAGCTTGTCGGTACGAAGCCCCTTGAACGACGGAGCGCGGAGCTTGCCGATCGCCGTCATCTGCAGGTACTCCACCGTGCACACGAGCTCCGGGCGCACCCACTTGGCTCCTTTCACCTTCCGCAGCTCGGGATCGTCGATGGGGGGCCGATCGGTCTGGATCTCCTTCAGTCTGGCCATGAGGTCGTGGAGCAGCCGGTCCGTGAATCCCGTGCCCACCTGCCCGATCCATTTGAGCTTTCCGTCGTCGTACGCCCCCACGAGGAGCGCACCGAAAACCTCACTTCGTCCCCGCTGGCCGGGTGTCCAACCGAGGATCACGCAGTCCTGCGTCGAGAGGATCTTGATCTTGCGCCAGTCCTCCGAGCGTCTGCCCGGCTGATAGCGGCTGGCCGCGCGCTTGGCGATCACCCCTTCCAGCCCGAGCTTCGTGGCAGCCTCGTAGAAGCGCTTCCCCTCTTCGGGAGCCCAGTACACCAGTCGGATCCCCTTGTCCTCGAGCACAACTGCCTGCAGTCGCTCCCGTCGCTCCGAAAGAGGAAGCTTGGTCAGATCCTCGCCGTCCAGCCACAGCAGGTCGAACACCACCAGCTCGACGGGGATCTTCTTCCGGATGCGCTCGATCTCGGAGCGACCGCTCAGGTTCATCCGCTGCTGGAGGAGCTCGAAGGAGGTCTTCCCGCTCTCGTCCGTGGCAACGATCTCGCCGTCCAGGACCGCGTTCACGGCGCTGATGCGACGGTACACGCGGCCCAGCTCCGGATACGTCGCGGTCTGGTCCCGACCCGTCCGGGAGATCAGGCGGACGTCCTCCCCCTCCAGGTACAGAAGCGTCCTGACACCGTCGAACTTTGGCTCGAACCACCACCCCGCCCGGTCGAACGGTTCGTAGCCGGGGGTGGCGAGCATCGGCGAGAACTGCGGCGGCCGCGCGACACGGGATTCCTCGGAGGCCTTGCCCAAAAGAACCAGCCAATCCTTCTCGCCTCTGCCCGTCTTGACAAGGTGATACTCGCCGCGGTGGCGCCCGCCGTTCAGGCGGAAGCTCACTTTCTTGTCCGTCCATTCGAGCAGGTCGTACGTTCCCCGATCCCAGATCCGAACTTCTCCCGCCCCGTAGTGGCCCTTCGGAATGGTCCCGGCGAAGGAGCCGTACTCGATGGGATGGTCCTCGGTCTGGACCGCGAGGTGCCTCTCGCCCTTGACCAAGGGCAATCCTTTGGGAACCGCCCACGAGACCAATACCCCGTCACGCTCCAGCCGAAGGTCGTAGTGAAGGCGCGTGGCGTCGTGGCGTTGGATCACGAAGCTGTTCCCGGTCGCGGTCGGCTCACCACCAGCTGGCTCCGGCGTCGCCCTGAAGTCGCGCATCTCCAGGTACTGGCCGAGCTTGGGGTCGCGGGATCGAGCGATGGCTTCCTCGCTCTTTGCGGAGCGACCGCCGGTCTTCACAGTCGCGGCCGAGCGAGCACCACCCTTCCCTGCCGGTTCGCTCGTACGAACCTTCGCTTTCGCAGAGCGGCTCCTCGCTTTCAGCGGCCCGGGCGGGCGCCCTGCGTTTCCCTTCCCTCCGTCACCGCGAACGTCCACCCGGTGGGATTCCGTGTGGGGCGTCTCTGGCTGACGCTCGACCCCGACGGCTTCCAGGGCCGCGGTGATGTCCTGTGGCGCGTCCAGGACGCCGCGGAAGGGATCCTTTCTCCGCTTGAGGTGCGGCCAAACGGTGGCGATGGTGAAGTCCTGCGGCCGGACCTCGCCCGCCTCGACCTCTTCCCATGTGACCGGCATGGACACCGTGGCCCCAGGCTCCGGCCGGACCGAGTACACGGCGGCGATGTTTGCCCCCACCCGATTCATGTTGTGATCGACGAAGACCTTGCCCGACCGGCGCTTGACTTCCCATTGCATGGTCACCCGCTTCGGGTCTGCCTGGCGCAGGAGGTGGCCGACCTTCCCCACGAACTCCCGGATGTCCGTGTACGTGAACCCCGGGACGATCGGCACGTACACCTGCATCCCCGTTGCTCCCGAGATCTTCGGGTACGAGGTCAGCCCGAGCTGATCGCAGACCACTCGAACCAGGGCAGCCACGGCCAGGACGTCTTCGAACGTGGCGGGCTCGAAGGGATCCAGGTCGAAGAACAGGTAATCGGGCGACTCGATCGAGCCGCACCGCGAATGTAGGGGATGGAACTCGATACAGCCGAGGTTGGCCATGAACAAGAGACCGGCGGTGTCTTCCACCATGAGGTAGTCGATGACCTCGTGCTTGGCCGAACCCCACCGGCCATCCGATCCCTGGCTCTCCACTGCGCACCGGGGCATCCAGTCGGGAGTGTGGGACGGTGCCTGCTTCTCATAGAAGAACTGCCCAGTGATGCCGTTCGGCATCCGCTTCATGGTGAGGGGCCGCTCGGCCAGATACGCCAGGATGCGATCGGCCACGTTGAAGTAGTAGGCGATCAGGTCGCCTTTCGTGTATCGCTCCTCGGGCCAGAACACCTTGTCCAGGTTGGACAGACGAAGCTCTCGACCGTCTACGGTCATCCACCAGAGCTCGCCGTCCCGTTCTGCCGGGAGGGGTTTGGGGAACTCGACCGTGAACGCGGGGCCGGAGGCGCGCTTCCGAGGCATGCATCCATGGTAGTTCGGGAAGGAATGCCAACGGACACCTCGAGTGTTCACATCCAGGGCGTTCGTCGGAATCGTCGCAGGTCAGCAGTACAATGACCGTCCTTTACCGGTTGGGGGATGCCTTCCCTGGAGGTGTGTGATGCCAAGAGCAATGTGGAAAGGAGCCATCTCGTTCGGCCTCGTGTCTGTCCCGGTCGGCTTGTATACGGCCACCGAAGAGAAGTCCCTCCACTTCAACCAGCTTCACGACGAGGACTTCGGCCGGATCAAGTACCAGCGGGTCTGCTCCAAATGCGGAGAGATGGTCGACTTCGAGCACATCGTCAAGGGCTACGAGTACGAGAAGGACAAGTACGTCGTGCTGTCGGACGAGGACTTGGACGCCGTCCCCGTCGAGTCGAGCAAGGCCATCGACATCGTCCAGTTCGTCGATCTGGCCGACATCGATCCGATCTATTTCCAGAAGTCCTATTACCTGGTCCCCGAGGAGACCGGACTGAAGGCCTACACGCTGCTCCGTCGAGCCATGGAGGAGGACGGGCGCGTGGCCATCGCCAAGGTTGCGTTCCGAGAGAAGGAGCACCTTGCGGCACTACGGTTCAAGGACAACGTCTTCGTGTTGGAGACCATGTTCTGGCCGGACGAGATCCGGGCGGCGGACTTCGAGGTCCTCGACAAGAAAGTTCAGATTCGAGACCAGGAAGTGCAGATGGCCAAGAGCCTGATCGACAACCTGACGGATGCGTTCAAGCCCGAACAAGTATCGCGAGGCGCTCCTCGACATAGTCGAGAAGAAGGTGTCCGGCGAGGAGATCGAGGTGGTCCCCGAGCCCGAGCCCACCAAGGTCGTCGACCTGATGGAGGCGCTGAAGGCGTCGGTCGAGGCAACGAAGAAGAAGGCGGCGCCGAAGAAGGCCGCCGCGGCGGGCGGGCAGCGGCGAAGAAGGAAATCCGCCTAGCCGAGGCTCCGGGTAGCCGAACGCGTCATCCATCTAGGGGGCCGGAGTTGAAGCTGATCATGGCCGTCATAAAGCCCCACCGCCTGGACGACGTGAAGGAAGCGCTTCGGGAGGTGGGCGTTCGCGGGCTGACCTCGATCGAGGCTCAAGGGTTCGGCCGGCAACGCGGTCACACAGAGATCTATCGGGGCGCGGAGTACCAGGTGGACTTCGTGCCCAAAGTGCAGATCGAGGTGATGGCCGAGGACGACGACGTCCAGACCGTCGTGGACACGATCCTGAAGGCGGCTCGCACCGGCAAGATCGGCGACGGGAAGGTCTGGGTGGTCCCCGCGGAGCAGGTCTACCGGATCCGTACCGGGGAGATGGGCCCCGACGCCGTCTGAGACCTCTCGCCTGATCGCCCGCCTGAAGGCCGATCTGGCGGCGATCGACCGCGAGCCGCTGGCGGGGAGGGGCGGCCGGGAGCTGGCCCGAGCGCGATCGGACCTCGTGGACGAAGTCATCCGAGCGCTGTGCGGCGAACTGCCTTCGAGCATCGCCGTTGCTGCCGTGGGGGGCTACGGGCGACGAGAGCTTTCCCCGGGCTCGGACGTCGACCTCATGTTCGTTCATCTCCCTGACGGTGGGACGAGCACGCAGCAGCTGGTCGATGAGGTCCTGTATCCCTTGTGGGATTCGGGCTTACCGGTGAGCCATGCGGTTCGAACAGCGGCCGACTGTGAGGCGGAGGCGTCGGTACGCCTCGAGTCCCTGACGGCTCTCCTCGATGCGCGGCCCCTGGCCGGATCGAGGGAGCTGGTGGAGGAGGCGAGAGAGGCGGCGACGAAGATCGCCGGGGCGGATGCCGAGGCATTTGTCGAGACGCTTCGTCGTTCTCGCCAGCATCGGAGAAGCAGGTTCGGATCCGTCGGGCGGATGCTCGAGCCTGACCTCAAGGAGGGTTTGGGGGGCCTCCGGGACATCCAGATCCTGCAGTGGCTGGCCGCCCTGGGTCTTGGGACGGGTCCGACACGGGCTGGAAGAGGCCAGTCCCAGGATCGACTCGCCAACGCGCTGGATCACTTCCTTCTTGTCCGCACCGCGCTCCACAGGATCTCGGCCTCTCGGCCCAACAGGCTCCTGGCCGAGCATCACCAGCCGGTCGCCGCAGCGCTGGGAATCGAGGACCGGCCGGGGTGGGAGGCCCGAGACTGGCTCATGCGTGAAGTGTTCGGCCATGGTCGATGGGTCGAGCACATGACCGATGGGTCGCTTGGGGTCGCCCAGCCTGCTGACCAAGCTGGCTCGATGTCCCTCGACGAACTCATCCGAGTGGTCGCGCAGCCGGACGGACCGGCCCTCCTGCAAGCCGAAGATGTAACGGGAGGCCTGGAGCGGCTCCTCCCTGAGTGGGAAGCGGTCCGAGGTCGTCCCCAGCGGGACCCTTACCACCTCTATCCGGTCGACGTTCATCTGCTCGAGACCCTGGGCGAGGCCGCCCGGCTCGTGCGACAACCCGACGAGCCGTTCGCGGAGGAAGCGGCGTCGTCGATCGGCAGCCCTGCTCCCCTTCTCCTCGGAGCCCTCTTCCACGACATCGGGAAGATCGGAAAGGGATCGCACGTGCGAACCGGGGTCGACGTGGCGGGTCGGGCGCTGGAGCGGATGGGGGTGCGTGGCCGGCTTCGAGACGACGTCCTGTTCCTGGTAGGTGAGCATCTCCTCCTCTCGGACACGGCCACCAGGAGGAACCTCGAGGATGAGGACCTGGTCCTGCACGTGGCGGCGGGGGTCGGCGATGAACGCCGATTGGCTCTGCTCTACCTGCTCACCGTGGCGGACGCTCTTGCCACGGGCCCCACCGCCTCGAGTCCGTGGCGACTCGGCCTCGTCCGCGAGCTCGTGGCGAAGGTGAGCCACGCGTTCCAGCGCGGGCTGATGGATCCGGATCGAGCCGGCCGGCTGTCCCAGGGCGGATCCGTGCTGCGTGAAGCGCTGGCCTCCGCCGGCGTGCCCTCGGACGACGCCGAAGCATTCATGGCAGCCGTGCCGCCGGGCTACGTTCTTTGGGCCGCGCCAGAGGACGCCGCCGATCATCTGGCGCTGGTCATCCCCACGCCGGGACCGGCCGAGGTCCGCACGATGGTCCGCCCAGCCGATGCGCCCGGCGTGTATCGGCTCTCGCTCGGAGCCATCGATCGCCTGGGGCTCTTGGCCGCAGTGGCTGGCTCGATGACCTTGTCGGGACTGTCCATCCTTGCCGCTCAGGCCTTCACTACCGAAGACGGATTGGCCCTCGACGTCTTCGAGGTGAGAGGCGCCTTCGAAGAGGAGGTGACTGCGGATCGATGGCAGCGGTTCGGCTCCCTGATCAACGAGGCCCTACAGGGAACGTTGGACCTTCGGGAACGTGTCCGCTCGCTCAGAGCGCATTACCGGGGGACTCGGCGAGACATCCCGATGTCAGTGCACATCGAGGAGGAAGCGTCGGACTTCTACACCGTGGTGGAGGTGAACGCGCCCGATCGATTGGGGCTCCTCTACGATCTCGCGTCGACCCTCTCCGAGCACGACCTCGACGTCCACGTGGCCAAGGTGGCCACGTATGGTCCCCGTGTGGTGGATATCTTCTATGTTCGCGACTCCGCCGGCCAGAAGCTCAACGACCCGGCACGGGCCGCGGACCTCGAGCGCTCCCTGGTCACGGCCGCTTCCGAGCGCTGATCGCGTCGAACTACGACCCTACGTCGACGATCCTTCCGCTCCGACGATCGCCGCCAGCCGCTCCGCGAAGATAGGTCCCGCCCCTTTCTCCTCGTGCTTGAAGTAGCAGAAGACGTCGCGGTCCTGGTCGAACGCCTGGGCGATCCGCTTGGCCCAGACTTCGAGCTCGTCGTCTGTGTAGGCCTCCTTGCGAAGCCTGAGGTAGGCGAATGGCTCGGCAGGGATGGGCTCGTCGGGCGCTGGTTTCTCGTCGGTCTCGGCGAGGCACCACGCGGAGCCCTGCTCGGCCAGGATCTCTCGGGCCTGCGCCCAGGAGGGGTGCCGGAACTCGAAGGCGTATCTGTACATGGGAGGGAGAAATCCGAGGAAGTTCTCGATCAGCCCCCTGTCGAACGGGAGGTTCGGGGGGCACTGGAACAGGATCGTTCCCAGACGCGAGCCAAGCGTCTTCGCCCGGTCGAGGAAGTTCGCCACGGCCTCGTCGGCGTCGGCCAGCCGGAGCCAGTGCGTGATCCGCTGGTGGGCCTTCAGGGTGATGAGGAACCCGTCCGGTGTGGCCTCGCGCCAGGTGGTCAAGGTCTTCTCGGCCGGCTGCTGGCGGAACGTGTAGTTGACCTCGACCGAGCTGAACCTGCCCGCATAGAAGGGCAACATGTCCTTCTGTTTCAGTCCGCTCGGGTAGAACGGGCCTTTCCACTCGTCGTAGGCGAACCCGGACGTTCCCAAGTACAGCGTGCCGGCCATGGCAGCGATTCTGCCACTCGAAGCAGGCGGAAGGCATGACTCAGGGATAATCGCCGATGACATGGGTGTAGCAGAACGATTCTCCTTTGGGGCGGGGGAGCGGACGCTCTCCGGCCTGTGGACCCCGGCAGAGGCGCCAGTCGCCGTGGCGGTCCTGGCCCACGGGGCGGGCGCCGGCATGGAGCATCCGTTCATGACCGGCGCTACCGAGGGCCTAGCCGAAGGCGGCGTGGCCACGATGCGATTCAACTTCGCCTACGTGGAAGAGGGCAGGCGCGCTCCGGACCGCCCGACGGTGCTCCTGCAAGCGTGGCGAGGAGCGCTCGACGAGGCTCAACGTCGGTCGCGTGGGCTCCCGATCGCCGCTGGAGGGAAGTCATTGGGCGGACGCATGGCGTCGACGGTGGCCGCGGAGGACAAGGAACGCTTCGCCGCCGGAGCACTGGTCTTCTTCGGCTATCCGCTCCACGCGCCCGGAAAGGCCGCCCAGCCTCGAGATGCCCATCTGCCCGACGTCACGGTCCCGATGCTCTTCATCCAGGGGACCGATGACCCCTTCGCCAGGTTCGACCTGATCGAGGACCTCGTCCTGCGACTCGGCCCCCGGGGGCGGCTGCACGCGATCATGGGCGGCGATCACTCGTTCCGAGTGCGAGGTGCGCGGAGGGCGAACGACCAGACAGGGAAGGAGCTTGGGGCTGTGGCGGTCGAGTTCATCCGCGAGGTGTTCGCCTGATGCCACGCAAGCATCGGGCTGCCAGGGATCGAATCATGCGTCTCGAGGCGGTCGAACGACCGCTTGGGCTAGCCGCGGTGTGGGCACAGATCGAGGGGACCACCGTACGAGCCGTCTCCGGCGAGAAGGGAAAGACGTACCGCTGCCCCGGCTGCCATCAAGAGATCCGTCCCGGCACGCCTCATCTGGTGGTGGTCGAGCACGACGATGTGGAAGGCCGCCGTCACTGGCACACGCCCTGCTGGCGGCAAGAGCTCCGTCGCCGCGGGCACCGCGTGTAGGGAGGAGGCGTCTACAGCAGCGAGAGCTGCTCGGCGGGGGGTGGCTCGTCGTGGTCCCGTACACGCCGGGCCTCCTTCGGCCCGGACTGCCCGATGCGGTATCGCTCGGCCAGCTCGTGGACCCGGCCGGTGATCTCTTCCTGGTACGCCTTGGGCGCGTAGGCTCCGCGCGCGTAGAGCCGCTCGTAGCGGGGGACCAGGTCCGGATGATTCTCCGACAGCCACCTCATGTACCACTCACGGGCTCCCGTCCTCAGGTGCAGAACGATCGGCGCCAGGTGGGTGGCCCCGGTCTCGGCGATCTGCTTCACGGTGGCGGCGAGCTGCTGGGGCGAGTCCGTCAGGAAGGGGATGATGGGCGCCATCAGCACCCCACAGGGAATGCCCGCCTCGTTCAGCTTTCGACAGACCTCCAGGCGCTTGATGGGACTTGGTGTGCCGGGCTCCAGCAGCCGCCACATCTCTTTGTCCACGAACCCGACTGACACGTTCGTGCCGACCTCGCCCACCTCTGCGCACTCCTGCAGCAGGTCGAGATCCCGCAGGATGAGCGATCCCTTCGTTAGGATGGAGAAGGGGTTGGCGAAGTCCCTGAGCGCCTCGAGGATCCCCCGCATCAGCTTGTAGCGCCCCTCGGCCCGCTGGTAGGGATCGACGTTCGTCCCCATGGCGATGTGCTCGCCGCTCCACGATTTCCTCGCCAGCTCCTTTCGAATCAATTCCGGCGCGTTCACTTTCACCACGATCTGCGAGTTGAAGTCCTCGCCATAGTCGAGATCGAGATAGGTGTGGGTATTGCGAGCGAAACAGTTGTGGCTCACGACACCATTGGCGATGAAGTCGCCTGTCCCGGTGGTGATGTCGAACATGGGCAATTCCATGCCTAGCGGTTCGATCGATACGACGCGGATCGGCTCGTCGCTCTTGAGAGCAATCCCATCGATCGTTCTCTTGCGCGTGATCGCGGGATCGATCGTATGGAAAAACCGTAGACACTCGCGAAGGCCGCCCAGCAGTCGGATGCACGCAACGGGCTTGTTCGCAGGGGTGCGGGGAGGCTCGACGGTGTAGGAGAAGCCCAACCGACGCAGGCATGACTTGATCTGATCGAGGATCGCGGGATCCGTATTCGAGATTCGAACTACGGAGCGGAAGCCTCCCTCTGCATCGAAGATGCCAGCGAGAAATCCCTTACGCCAATCGTCCGTCGGAGAGGAAGGCCAGCGGATCGTTTCCTCGATGGCTAGGGCCTTCTCTCGAGATGTGGCTCTGATTGCAGTCACTTCCTTCCTGCCGACCGATGCTCGCTGGAAGACGAACTCAGTCGTCGTGACACCGAATTCGGCCAGATACTCGCGCGTCCGTTGCAGCGCTTCGACGTCGACTCGGGCCAGACGGAACTGATGAGTGATTCTGTAACGTCCAGTGCTGTCGAAGTACGAGTAGGAGCCAAGGTATCCGTCCCCTCGGATCATCCCGGACAGATAGCCCGCCCGATATTCGGTGTTGTCCTTTGGTGGCTCGGCGAACTTTCCCGTTCCGATCAGCTTGTTGTCCGGGGTCAGAAATGGCCTGCGTTCATGGCCCTGCTCGCGGCCGGTGACGAACTTCCAGCCACGCTCGGTCAGGAATCGATGATCGCCGCTGAAGATCAGCTCCGTCTCGTCTTCGAGGGCGATTCGGAAGGCAGGTTTCACGGTCGCCCAATGTGCGAGTACCGGGGTCGCAACGTAGCGGCGATAGCGGCCCACTCGAAGGGTGCCGTAGACCACATCTCCCACTTGGAGGTCGGCCAGCTTCTTGGTGCGACCATCTGCCATCAGGACGGGCGTTTCGCCGTGTCCACAGTAGGCGCACGCATGACTGCATCCCCTGTACGGGTTGATGGTCCAGCGGAACGGCACCCGGGAAGCCTCGGGGACACGGTTGATGATCGACTTCGCCCTCACTTCGTAGAAGGTGATCCCTCGAAACTCCGGGGTGTCGAACCGGCGCACGACGGCCCCCTGCTCGAAGAGGGGAACGGTCATGGTCCCCTTGCCAGGAGGCTCCACCAGCCGAAGGTTGTCCCAGCGCATCTCGCTCGCCCAATCCTAGCTCGAACATACGTTCGAGCACAATATCCAAAGGATACGCTCGGTATCATGGCGCTCCGTGGAGATCCGGGCGTGGATGCGCCAGCGGGATGGCCGGTGGGTGGCCGGCGTCGACGGAGACCCCTCGATTCGAGCGTCGGCCGCCACCCGTGACCGATGCCTGCTGGGCTTGCGCCGCGCCCTCGACCGTGCCCCGCGGGCCGGCCCCTCGAACGGGCCCCTCACCCTGATCGTGGAGGTCCTTCCCGTGCTTGCCGGCGTGGCCGAGGCCGCGGAGGTCATGGGCTGGGACAAGCGCCGCGTGATCACCTACATCGATCGAGGGCGGTTCCCCGAACCCGTCCAGGCCTTGGCTTCCGGGAGGGTGTGGCTTCGGGCCGATGTCGAGCGCTACGCGAACGCCTGGCGTTCGAGGCGTGGCGCCCGGTCACGGCGAAAGGCGGCCGGGTGAGAGCTCCTGGCGTCGGAGCGTTCAGGGGATGACTGTTCGGATACTCCTGATCCGGCACGGAACGGTCGACTTCGAGTCACAGGATTTCCGGCAGACTCTTCGAGGTCGGCAGTGGGACCCTCGGCTCAGTGAACATGGCGAAGAGCAGGCGCGGAGACTGACGGCTCGGCTGCTCATCATGGAACCACCGGCGGGCGTATACGTCTCGCCGTTCCGGCGCTGCCGCCAGACCCTCCAACCCTACCTCCAGGAAACCGGACTGTCTGCCAACGTCGAGGACGACCTCGGAGAGGTGTTCGTGGGGACGTGGGAAGGGATGCGGTTCGAGGACATCGTGTCGGGTGACGAGGAGCTGGCCCGACGATTCCGGGAGCAAGAGGCGATGTTCAGTATGGCTCCCGGTGGCGAGATCGGGGAGCGGCTGCGGGCCCGAGTGATCCCTGCCGTCGAAACAGCGATCGAGCGAGCCGGTGATGGAGCTATCGTCATCGTGACGCACGGCGGCGTCATCAACGCGTATCTCGGTCACGTGATGGGGATCGACCAGGACATGTTCTTCCTGCCGGACAACGCCTCAATCAGCACGGTCCTCGCGGGGGGAACATCGCGGCGAGTCAAGTTTCTGAACGACGTTCGCCACCTGACCGACCCTGCGGTGTTCACGCCTCCGGCCGGAACGGGCGCTCGCGCGGCAACGAAGGAGGGGCCGGCGAGAGCCGGCCCCTCGTAGACCCGGTGCCGAAGCGGCTACGCAGCCGCCGGTGGGCCTCAGGCCGCCTTCGTGCCTTCGTATGGATGCGTGATTCGTTCTCGGTCGCCTCGTCGTAGGACCGACGGGCGCAGGACGTGATGAACCCGACGACCTCGACCGGCTTGGACCCCACGAGTGGACAAGAGGTAACATCCGCAACTCATGCAACAGCAAGGGGAGGGTTCCGAACAGCAACGGGTCGGTATACTCCGCGGCGAAGCCGGGCCGGTTCGGGCTTCAGTGAGGATCCAGGGAAAGAAAGAGGAGGCGAGTGGGCGTGAAGTTCCTTTCAGATGAATGGACCAAGTCGGTGCAGGATGCCCTCAACTCGAGCGACGCCTTCAAAAGCGCGGCCGGGTCACAGACGGCCAAGGTCCAACAGGTCGTGACCAGTCCCGAAGGAGAGAAGAGGTACTGGTTCAAGCTCGAAGGCGGCCAGGCGGCGCTGGGCACGGGCGATTCGCCCGACGCCGTCGACGCCACGATCACCCAGGACTACGAGACGGCCAAAGCGCTTTCGAAGAACGAGCTCTCCGGCACGGCCGCTTACATGAGTGGGAAGCTCCGGGTCTCGGGCGACCTCATGAAACTGATGCAGCTCCAGGGAGCGCTCGGCCAGATGCCGGCCGCCCTCAAGGATCTGGACGTCGAGTACTGAGCCGGTACATCGGCGACCCGTCGGTCGAGGTTCCACCTAGAAGGCACCGGGAGCGGGAAGCACGATGAACGTTCCCGAGGCTCGGGCGAGCAGACGCCCCTGCCCGTCGAGCACTTCGCTCTCACCGTAGCCCATCCGCTGTCCGAGGTGGACGGCCCGCCCCCTGCCAACCAGTCGGTTCCCTTCGCCTTTGGCCAGGAAATGGACGTTGAGCTGTGCCGTCCGGTGGGTGAGGCCGGTGCTCAGCTGAGAGCGCAGGGCCAGCCCGATCGCGGTGTCGGCCACGGCGGTGATGATGCCTCCGTGCACGATCCCCTGGGGGTTGAAGTGGTGCGGGCGAAGGTCCATGGCCAGTTCCGCCCGGCCGTCTCCCACCGAGATCAGCTCCAGGCCGGCCCATCGATGAAACGGCGACTTGCTGACCCGTTCTTTCAACCCGTCCAGGTGACGCTCGTCCAGTCCCGGTCCTTCGAGCTCCTCATCCAAGGGGACCCCCTCCCTCCGAGTGTTCCGTGGTGGAGAATACGGGGGGGTCCAGGCGGGTAGCACGCGCGAGCGGAGCGAGCGGGCAGTGCGGACCCCTGGCTCGTCGAAGGTCTGCCGTCAGGCAGATCTCCGAGGAGGAGAGCATGGAACCGAGCGAGATATTCGATCTGATCATCAAGGCCGACGACGCGCTGAAATACGCCACCGAGCAGAAGATCCCCGCGCGCGCCCGGCAGGCCCGCGAATACCTGGCGCAAGCCCTGCAGGAGGCGCAGGCCATCGGCAACCAGGGTCTGGTGGAGCAGGCCGAGCGTCGGCTGGCAGACCTCGATGCCCTCCAGGCGGGAGAGTCAGGGTCGGCGTGACGGAGGAAGGCCCGAGTCCGAGCCGGTGCCGAACAGTCGATCTCCGAAGTCCCCCAGGCCGGGCAGGATGTACCCGCGATCGTTCAGGTCTCGGTCCAGGGCTGCGGTGAACACCGGCACGTTGGGGTGCTCGCGCCGCATCTTGTCCACGCCCTGGGGTGCGGCCACCACGCATACGAACCGGATCTCGGCCGGGTGGCGCTCCTCGATCTTGGCGCACGCTCCGGCTGCCGATCCTCCGGTGGCGAGCATGGGGTCGAGCAACAGGACATGGCGCCCCTCGATCGGGGGGAGCTTCTCGTAATACGACGTGGGCAGGAGCGTGACGTCGTCCCGTTCCAGCCCGATGTAGCCCACTGAGACCTCCGGGAACAGCTCGGCCACCGCCTCGAGCATCCCGAGGCCTGCCCGAAGGATCGGAACCGCCACGATGTCGGGAAAGATAAGCCGCCCCGTGGTGCGCTCCAGGGGCGTCTGGACCTCGACCTCCACCGCGGGCAGACCTCGAACAGCCTCGAGGACGATGGCGATGGTCAGCCGCTTGGCGATCGTCCGAAACACCGGTGGCGGAGTCTGCACGTCCCGAAGCTGGGTCAGCAGATGCTGGGCCAGCGGATGACCCACCACGGTCATTGCCATGACGGCGCGTATGGTACCTGGTGCTCCGAGCGGCTGGTCCGGCACCCTCGCTCCAGATGACGCGTGCCGACATCACGACCGTCAGGAAGCGAGGCTCCGATGGTTTGACCTCGCAGAGACGAATCGACCAAAGTACGCTCGACTGCAAAGGGAGTCGGGGGCCATCCACCGGGGACGGATGACTCGTATCTTCCTGCGGTGTGTTGAGAGAACGGGAGGGGGAATGAGACGAGGATCCAAGCTGGTGGCGCTGCTTGCGGTGCTGGTTCTTGTCGCTGGCGCTTGCGGCAGCAAGAAGAAGACGCCGGCCGGAGGGACCACCAGCCCGCAGAAGAAACTGGGAGAAGGCACCGTCGTCTGCGTCGTCTCCGACGAGGCCGGCTTCGATGACAAGAGCTTCAACGAGTCGGCCAAGAATGGCGTCGAGCAAGCCGTGCAGCAGTACGGGGTGACCGCCAAGTACCTGGAGTCGAAGACCAGCCAGGACTACACGCCCAACGTCACCGCCTGCCTCGGCCAAGGTGCCAAGATGGTCGTGACCGTTGGGTACAGGCTGGACAAGGCGACGTCCGACGCGGCCAAGGCGAACACCAGCGTCAACTTCGAGATCGTCGACTTCGCCTACTCTCCGGCCATCCCGAACGTCCTCGGCCTGACGTTCAAGACCGACGACGCAGCCTTCCTGGCTGGCTATCTTGCCGCGGGCGTGAGCAAGACTGGCAAGGTGGGGACGTTCGGTGGAGTCAACATCCCGACAGTGACGATCTTCGAGAATGGATTGGCGGCCGGAGTACTGAAGTACAACCAGGACACCGGGAAGAACGTGCAGGTGCTGGGGTGGGATCCGGTCAAGCAGAACGGAACGTTCAGCGGCGACTTCACCAACCAGGCCAAGGGGAAGCAGATCGGCGAGGACCTCATCTCCGAGGGGGCGGACGTCATCCTGCCCGTGGCCGGCGACGTGGGCCTGGGGACCGCACGCGCGATTCAGGAGGCGGGGGGAAATGCTGCCCTCATCTGGGTGGACGCGGACGGCTGCGGCACAGTGCCCCAGATCTGCCCCCTGATCCTCACCACCGTCGAGAAGCACATGAAGAAGGTGGTCTTCCTAGGGATCGAAGACATGCTCAAGGGATCGTTCCCCGGGGGGACCAGCTACCTGGGGACCCTCAAGAACGACGGCGTCGGGCTGGCCCCGTTCCACGAGTGGGACAGCAAGATCCCGGCCGACCTGAAGAGCAAACTCGACGAGCTGAAGAAGGGCATCATCGACGGGACCATCTCGGTCGATCCGAAGAGTTACGCCTCCTAGGATCGCCACGGGTTGAGTGAGAGGGGGTGCCGGCGGCGGCACTCCCTCTCTTCCGTTTGTGGTAGGAAGTCGCCGTGCGTCTCGAGCTGAGGGGGATCACGAAGATCTTCCCCGGCGTGGTCGCCAATGATCACGTCGATCTCACGGTGGAGCCCGGCGAGATCCACGCGCTCCTCGGCGAGAATGGCGCCGGGAAGACCACTCTCATGAACATCCTGTACGGGCTGTATCACGCCGACGAGGGCGAGATCCTCGTCGATGAGCAACCCGTGAAATTCCCAAGCCCGGGGGACGCCATTGCGGCAGGCTTGGGGATGGTCCACCAGCACTTCATGCTGGTTCCGGTGTTCACGGTGACCGAGAACATCATGCTCGGAGTGGAGTCCACCCGCGGGCGGATCGGCTTTCTGGATCGCCGCGCGGCCGGGAGACACGTGAAGGAGATCAGCCAGAGGTTCGGACTCCACATCCCTCCCGACGCCATAGTCGAGGAGCTTCCCGTAGGAGTTCAGCAGCGCGTCGAGATCGTGAAGGCACTCTACCGAGAGGCGGAGGTCCTGATCCTCGACGAGCCCACGGCCGTGCTCACGCCCCAGGAGACTGAGGAGCTGTTTGCGATCATGCGCTCGCTGAAGGAATCGGGGAAGTCGATCATATTCATCACTCACAAGCTGAAGGAGGTCCTGGCCGTCGCGGACCGCATCACCGTCATGCGGCGAGGAAAGATGGTCGGGACGACAACGGCGGGGGAGACGACGGAGGAGAAACTCGCCTCCATGATGGTGGGCCGCACGGTGCGGCTTCGGTTGCAGAAGACGCCGGCGAAACCGGGGGAGCGCGTCCTGGACATCGAAGACCTCGTCGTCTACGACGACAGAGGGCATGTGGCAGTGAACGGGCTTTCGCTAGAGGTCCGATCGGCTGAGATCGTGTGTGTGGCCGGCGTACAGGGCAACGGCCAAACGGAGCTGGTGGAGGCCATCACCGCCCTCAGGCCAGTCGCGTCGGGAGGGATCGGGATCCTGGGGCGCGATGTCACCAGCGCCTCGGTTCATCGTGTGCTCGATTCAGGCGTCGGCCACATCCCGGAGGACCGGGTGAACGACGGTCTGGTTCTGGACTTCTCCATCGCGGACAACCTGGTGCTCGACACGTACGACAAGCCTCCCTTCGCCCGTTGGATCGTCCGGGACGAGGAGGCAATCCTCGAAACGGCAGACCAGCGAGCGAGAGACTTCGACATCCGGACGCCATCGGTGCGGCGAGCCGCGGCGACCCTCTCCGGCGGGAACCAGCAGAAGGTCATCGTGGCCCGCGAGTTCTCGCGGCCGATCCAACTCCTCGTGGCGAGCCAGCCCACCCGAGGGCTCGACGTCGGCTCGATCGAGTACATCCACGAACGCTTGGTCGAGAAACGGGATCAGGGAGTGGCGGTACTGATCGTCTCCTCGGAACTCGACGAGGTGCTTGCGTTGGGCGACCGCATCGCCGTGATGTATCGGGGTCGAATTGTCGATGTGCTCGCCGCCGAAGAAGCGACTCGCGAACTGCTCGGCCTGCTGATGGCGGGCGTGACGAGCCGGGAGGCTGCGGTTGGCTGAGGACGACCAGTCACCCGGACGGGTCCCTTCGACCGACCCGGTGGACGTCGTCGAGCCGGCTCCACCAGAGCCAGAAGAGGCTCCACCCGAGAGTGCCCCCCCGCTCGAGCCCGGTGGGCCGATCCAGGGACTGATTCCGGAGACGGGACGGTGGTCGTTCCGTCGGTCGTTGCTGGTCCCCATGTTGGCAATCGTCACCGCCTTGAGCATCGGGGCGATCATCATCATCGTCTCCAACAGCGAGGCGCTCGCTGCATGGAGCAGCTTCTTCTCGGATCCTTCGGCCGCTTTCCGTCTGTCTGGGCGCGCGGTGGCCGACGCTTACCGCGCGCTGTTCACCGGCGCGCTTGGTAATCCCCGACTGATCCTCGACGCGATCCGCGGCGGCGACCTCCACCAGGTCGCCCTGACCTTCTACCCGCTGTCGGAGACCGTCGTCACGGCGACCCCGCTGATCTTCGCCGGCCTCTCCGTTGCCTTGGGGTTCCGGGCAGGGCTGTTCAACATCGGCGCGGAAGGCCAGATCACGATGGGCGCCTTGGTCGGCGTGGTGGCGGGTTTCTCCCTCACCGGCCTGCCCGGGCCCGTCCACCTGGCGCTGATCGTCGTCGCCGGATTCGCCGGGGGAGCGGCGTGGGGAGCGATCCCGGGGATCTTGAAGGCCAGGACAGGGGCGCACGAAGTCATCACGACGATCATGCTCAACTTCGTCGCTCTCCAGCTTACCGACTACGCACTCTCCAAGCAGTTCTTTCGCCCGGCCGGGACGACCAATCCCATCTCCAGGCCTGTCACTGCGTCCTTCCCTCATCTGTTCGGATCGAGCTTGCGGATGAACGCCGGCATTCTGCTCGCCCTGGCGACGGCGTTCGCGGTCGCGTGGTTGCTCAATCGGACGACGGTAGGATTCGAGTTCAGGGCCGTTGGCGCCAACCCGCCGGCTGCGCGGGCCGCGGGGATGAGCCCGACTCGAACCTACGTCCTGGTCATGGCCCTGGCGGGAGGGCTCGCCGGCCTTGCCGCTGCAACCCAATTGGCCAGCGTCTCGCCCAGCCTGGAGCGGGGATTCTCTTCAGGGATCGGATTCGACGCGATCGCGCTGGCGCTGCTTGGCCGGGCCACACCGGGAGGTGTGGTAGCCGCTTCGTTCCTGTTCGCTGTGCTCCGGGTGGGGGCACGCTCGATGCAGGCTGCCACGGACATCCCGGTTGACCTGATCACGGTGATCCAGGCACTCGTCATCGTGTTCGTCGCCGCTCCTGCTCTGGTTCGGGCGATCTACCGGATCAGGGCTCGCCGAGTCATTGGACAAGAGGTGTTCACGAAGGGGTGGAGCGGATGAGCGCGCTCGCCGGGACCTCGGCTGCCCCTCCGATCTCCGTCCGCCGGGCGAGGGCGATGGGCATCGTGTTCCTGGGGGCCGCGCTTCTCATCGGGCTCGGATTCGGATTGGGCTCCGAGGGTGGGACCGATTCGCGCTTCGTTCTCAACCAGGTGACCAATCCCACGGCCGTGCACGTCCCGGATCTCGTGGTTCCGTCGAGGGCGACGGCCTTCGTTCTGGCGTTCGTGTGCGCGTTGCTGGCTGGCGTGCAGCTCACTCGAGGGTTCGGTTTCCGCACCAACGCAGTGCTGGGCGTCGTGGTCTTCCTGCTGGTGTTCGACTTCCTGACGTGGGCCGACCGGGGTCGCTCCCTGAACGTGCTCGGGCTGCTTCAGAGCACGGTCCTCCTGTCGGTCCCCATCGCCTTCGGGGCGCTCTCTGGCGTGCTCTGCGAGCGGTCGGGCGTGATCAACATTGGCATCGAGGGAATGCTCCTCACGGCGGCCTTCATGGCCGGCATCGTGGCCAGCGCTGCGAGCAACTTGTGGCTCGGCTTGGTCCTGGCCGCCATGGTCGGCGGATTCCTCGGCTGGATCCTGGCCATCCTCGCCATCCGATACCGAGTCGACCAGATAATCGCCGGGACCTTCATCAATCTGTTGGCGCTCGGACTGACCAACTATCTCTATGTGAGAGTCCTCGAGCCGCATCCTGACCTGAACGATCCGGGCACGTTCACGAAGATCGAGGTCCCTCTCCTGTCGAAGATCCCGGTCCTCGGACCGATCCTGTTCAACCAGAACATCTTCGTGTACCTGCTCCTCATCATCATCGTCGCAATTCATGTCGGGCTTTTCCATACGCGCTGGGGCTTGCGCGTCCGAGCGGTCGGCGAACACCCGGAAGCGGCCGACACGGTGGGGATCCGAGTGCTGTTCACCAGGTATCGCAACGTGATCCTCGGAGGCATCGTGGCCGGCATAGGCGGTGCCTTCTTCACGCTGGGAGCGATCGGACGCTTCGACCAGGACACCACGTCTGGACGGGGGTTCATAGGTCTTGCCGCCATGATCTTCGGGCGCTGGAACCCCGTGGGGGCATTCATGGCGGCACTCGTGTTCGGCTTCGCCGATTCCCTCCAGACCAAGCTCTCGATTCTGCGCGTGCCCATCCCATCGCAGTTCTTGCTGATGGCGCCGTACCTGGTCACAATCGCCGTTGTGGCTGGTCTGGTCCGGCGGGCCCGGCCGCCGGCGGCTGACGGCAAGCCATACGTGAAGGAATAGCGTCAGGCTGCTTCGCCTGTCTGCTGCCTAACCGGCTGAGCGATCGATTCCTCTAGGAGGCGACCGCAGCGTCCGCCCGACTGGCTCCGGCCTGCGGGGAGACGATCTCGACTCCGGCGCTCGTTCCGATCAGGTCCGCACCGGCCGTAAACAGGGCTTGCGCTTCCTCGAGGGTCCTGATCCCGCCCGACGCCTTAACCTTCATCCTCCCGCGGGCCAGCCGGACGAGGTCTCGGACGACCTCGCGAGAAGCCTCGCCCCGGTTCAGGCCGCTGGCGTTCTTGAGGTAGCTCACGCCGGCGTCCGCACAGAGCTCCACGGCCAGGGCTATCTCTCCCTTGCTGAGCATGGCCGTCTCCAGGACCGCCTTCACCGGTGCTCCGTCGGCAGCTCCCACCACCGCGGCAAGATGCATCCGATAGGCGATGTCCATCTCCGAGCGAAGCCAGCCCACCTTGGCCATGACGTCGATCTCCTCGGCACCGGCATGCCGGGCCTCGGCGGCCGCCCGTACGACCGTCGCCGTGGTCTCGCCACCAAGCGGAAGGTCCAGGGCGGTGCACACGCGGACGCCGGTTCCCGCCAGAGTCTTCACGGCCCGGGCCAGCCAGATCGGGCTGACCACGGCGGCGTGAAAGTCGTGCTCCACGCATTCCGCCAGCAGCCGCTCGATGTCGGCCTGGGTGGCGTCAGGCCGGACATTCGTGTGCTGGATACGGCGGGCGACATCCGCGACCGTCATGAACACCCTCCTCGTCGGGCTTCGGGGAACGAGGCGGTCTCTCTCGTTCGTCCTAGATGTATCGGCCCGTACCTCCTTCGGGCCAAGCCCTTCTCAGGAGGAGGAGACCTGGGGGTCCAGGGGGGTAGCACGCGCGAGCGAAGCGAGCGGGCAGTGCGAACCAGGAGACTAGGAGGCCAGGATGGGGGTCAATTCGGCGATGGCACAGCTTCCCCGCCACCGCTTGACCGAGTCCTGGGGCGGACCCACTCTGGACCGGCGCCTGTCCGCCAGAAGGGCGGCCGCCTGCTCCCACTCCTGGCCCTCCAGGACCCGAGCCGCCGCGTGGAATCGGCTCAGAGAAGTGTCTCGATACTTCCGCCGGGTGATGACCACCAGGTCCTGGGCCTCGGGGAGGCCGGGAACCGTCTGCTCCTGCAGGCTCGGCTCCTTCGAGGACAGCACGTAGATCTTGCCGTTCCGGTAGGCGAACCAGGCCGGGATGGTCACCTCTCGCCCCTCGTACTCGACGCCGACCCAGATGACGTCCGACTTCTTCAGCCCGTCCTCGATCTCCTTGTCGAACTTCTCCGGCGCAGCCTGGAGCACCACCTGGAACTCGGTCTGGCCCAGCACCTCGCCGTCCAGGAGGAAGGAGGCCAGGTAGATCCCCAGTTCCTCGAAGCTCGCGTCCTCGACGATGGTCTCGAAATGGGTCAGGTCCATGGAGCCGTACAGGTAGCGGGGCTGGGGGCCGATCCGGAAAACGACCCTGCCGGACGGTGCGGTCAGGTGGACCTCTTCAGGGAGATACCCGGTCGGAGCCTTCCAGTCCCGGATCACGGCGAATGGGAGGGCGCGAGCCGGCAGTGACAGCAGGTAGACGAGACCGTCTGCCATGTGACCTTCGGCCGCCCGCTGACGGATGTCCAGGACGTTCGCGAAGATCAGCTCTCCGGCTGGCATCGGGCGGCAGGATAGTGGAATCTCGCCCGGAGGGTCAGGCCATCCTCGCCAGCCACAGGCTCGGCTCCTCCAACTCCGGCATGGAGGGCAGCGACTCGGGCGATTCCCACATACGGGCCAATGTCGCCTCGTCGGTCAGCTCGGCGACCTTCGCACAGAACTGGCTGCCCAGCCGGTACTGTTCCCGTTTCATCTCCAGGCCGAGGAGTCGTTCCAGGGCTTGATCGCCGTGCCGGTCCTCCCTGTAGCGGCGTAGAGCCTCCTCGATCTGAGGGTAGGTGGAGAGCATCCTGCGGCCCAGCGCTTCCATAACGTGGTCCCCGTAGCCTTCGCCGGCAGCCATGAATGCCTGGACCCGGGCGATCCGAAGCCGTTGCTCTGGATCGGAGGCATGCCCAAGGAAATTGCCCACACCCTCGAATGCTTCCTGGAGGGCCTCAGGATTCCCCAGATCGAGACCCTCCAGGCGCCCCTCGAGAGCCGACAGGTCCAGCTCGGCGTGCTCGACGAGATCCCTGACCAGTGACAGGAAGTGCTCGCGGACCCAGGGCCTGGCGAACTCGAACCGGTGGGTGACTTCGTGCAGCGCCACCCAGGCCCGGAACTCCACCGGCCGGAGGCTCCACTCCTTCTCGAACCTGACGATGTTCGGGATCACGAAGTAGAGGTCGCCGGCCGGCCGGGGGACGGCGAGGTCGTATTGCCCCAGGACCCGCTGCCCCAGGTAGCCGAGTACCGCTCCGACCTGGGCTCCCAAGAGGAGCGGCATCATCTGGCGAGTCACCATCTCCATGAGGTTCGCGGAGCCTTCGGCTTCGGCGGTGGTGGAGAGTTCTCCTTGGGCCTCACCGATGGCCTTTGCCAGTCGTGCCGCCAGCGGCTCGAGAAGGTCCCTGAGCCCGCGGACGTTCGCCTCCACCCACTGGCTGCGCCGGAACGCCTGGACCTCGGCCAGATCCCCCGGTGTCGGCAGGCCCGTGAAGTCCGCCACCGCAAGCTCCGCCGCCCGCACAGTGTCTTCGAGGAGCCGCCGGTCCTGCTCCGTGGGAGGAGGATCCTCCTCGCCCCAAGAGGACATGGCGATGCCGATCTGCCTGGCCAGCTCCCAGTTCACGGGCCCCGTCGACGCCAACAGGACTCGCTGGATCTCCCGCAGGAGAGGGACGTCACCCAGCACGTCCCCCAGCGGGACGTCGGGAGGCTCGGGGGGTCGGGACTCGCTCATGCCTCCATTGTAGGTTTGGACCCCGAAATGGTTGCCTCCTCCACCTCCTCGCTACGGGGTGCCATCCGTTTGGACCCCCCTACAATCAGACGCGATGCGTGAGGAGCTCCTGGTCCGTCTGACCGATGCCCCCCTCGATGCTTCGGAGGCCCTGGCGTTCGTGGGCAGCCCCGGGGCGGGGGGGACCGTTCTGTTCGCAGGGACCGTCCGTGACCAGTCGAAGGCAGGTCATGTCACAGCCCTCGAGTACGAGGCGTGGGAAGAGCGAGCCACTGCCCGATTGGAAGCGGTAGGTGAGGAGATCCTGCACGGCTGGCCGGTCTGTCGCGTGGCCATCCTCCATCGCACCGGTCACCTCGAGGTCGGAGAGACATCCGTGATCGTGTGCTGCTCGGCACCACATCGGGCTGAAGCGTTCGAGGCCGCTCGGCACGGGATCGAGCGGATCAAGCAGGACGTCCCGATCTGGAAGAAGGAGAGCCTCACCACCGGGACCGCTCAGTGGGTCATGGGCTCTTGAGCCCATGAGCCGGCGTGACCTGGCAGTCGACCTCGGATCGGCCAACACTCTCGTGTACCGGCAGGGGCGCGGGGTGGTCTTCAATGAACCCACCGTGTGCGCGATGAACTCCCGAACCGGGGAGGTGCTGGCCCTGGGGCGGGAAGCCTGGGAGCTGGCCCAGCGCTCGCCGGCCGACGTCACGCCGTCCCGTCCCCTGCACAGGGGCGTGATCACGAGCTTCGAGCTGGCCGAGCAGATGTTCCGCCTGATCCTGCGCAGACTCGGCACGTCGAGGTTCCCTCGGCCCCGGGTGCTCGTGTGCGTCCCTCCCGACCTCACCGAGGTCGAGCGCCGGGCCGTGGCAGAAGCCGCGATGGCAGCAGGAGCCCGGTCGGTGTCCCTGGTGGACGAGCCGCTGGCAGCTGCCATCGGGGCCGGCTTGCCCATCCAGGAACCGGTGGGAAGCATGGTGGTGGACGTGGGCGGTGGAACCTCGGGCATGGCCATGCTGGCGCTCGGCGCTTTGGTCAACGGCAAGGCCGTGCCGATAGGAGGATCGGACATGGACGGCGCCATCCAGACATACCTCCGAGACCGGTTCGGAGTCGCGGTGGGCGACCGGATCGCCGAGCAGATCAAGATCGAGCTGGGGTCCGCCTATCCCGCGGCCGACGCCCGGCAGGCCGAGGTCCGGGGACGTGACCTGGCGACGGGGAGACCGAGGACCGTGATCCTGTCGCCGGAGGAGATCAGGGAAGTGCTGGCAGAGCCCGTCCGCATCATCGTAGAGGCGACCAGGGGCTGCCTCGCCGAAAGCCCTCCGGACCTCGCTCACGACGTCCTGGAAACCGGTCTGTTCCTCACCGGTGGGGGAGCACTGCTGAAGGGCCTGGACATGCGCCTGGCCCAGGAGTGTGAGGTCCCCGTCCATCTGACCGAGCACCCCATGGCCACAGTCGTAGTGGGAGCGGGGCGACTCCTGGACTATGGCCCTGAGGAAAGAGAGGCGTTCCTCGCGGTGAACAGGTTGTGATCCCTTCCACCGACCTTCGATCGTCGGAGCCGCCTCCTCCGGATGCCCCCCGGGAGGAGGAACCCTTCCTTCCTTGGCGCAAGTTCGTCGCTTTCGTCCCTATCGCCGCCCTCGCCTGGATCTTGTACTTCGTTCACATTCCGTACTTCGTGATCGGTCCCGGACCAGCTCAGGATGTGCTCCCGTTGATCCATATCGACCACAGGACAGTGCACCCGGCGAGCGGCCACCTCCTCCTCACCGCGGTCAACCTGCAGCAGCCGAACATCTACGAGGCACTGTGGGCGTGGCTCGATAGCACGCAGGCCGTGCTGCCCGAGGGCGACATCCTGGCCCCCGGGGAGAGCCAGCAGCAGGAGGCCCGGCGGCAGCTGTCGGAGATGGACACCAGCAAGATCGACGCCGCGTACGTGGCCCTGCACGCATACGCGGGCTATCCCGCCCAGCATGGGAAGGGGGTGCTCGTGGAGAGCGTTCTGCCCGGGACGCCGGCCGCGGGCAAGCTCTTCGCCGGCGACCTCATCGAGTCGGTGGACGGAAATTCGGTCAATGACCCGGAGGAGCTGGGAAGCATGATCAGGGCGGCCGGCGTGGGAAAGCCGGTGAGTGTCAGGATCAGGGCGGGCGGCGAGACCCACGACGTGTCGATCCGTCCCGCCCGGGTCAAGGGAATCGGTCACCCCATCATCGGCGTGTCAGGCGTGGAGAACTTCCCCTTCCCACTGGCCATCGACAGCGGCAACATCGGAGGACCCTCCGCCGGACTGATGTGGACGCTGGGGGTGGCCGACCTCCTCACTCCGGGGGAGCTGACCGGTGGCAAGACCATCGCCGGGACCGGAACGATCGACCTGGAAGGAAAGGTAGGTCCGATCGGTGGAGTCTCGGAGAAGGTCATCGCCGCGGAGCGAGCGGGGGCCAAGGTCTTCTTCGTCCCCCTCCAGGACGCAGCGGAGGCTCGGCGCGCGGCCGACCACATCGTGGTCGTTCCCGTCGCCACCTTCATGGACGCGGTGAGGTATCTGCACCAGCACGCCTGAGGGGCCGCCCTCGGCGCTCGGAGCCCAGGCGCTGAAAGCGTCACTGAGACGCGCGGTGGGTTACCCTTGTGCCCTCCCGAGGGGCGGAGTCTCGATTGGCACAGTCAGGCAGGCAGATCAGACGAAGATGGCTGATCGGCGCCATCGCGGTGGTCGTCTTCGTTGGGATCCTGCTGTCGGGCCTGTCCGGGTTCTATGTGGATCTTTTGTGGTTCCGGGAGGTCGGGTTCGCCGGCGTCTTCTGGAGCGTCTACTGGTCGAAGGTTGTCCTTGGGGTGATCTTCGGGGCTCTGTTCTTCCTGCTCCTGGCGGCGAACCTGTTCATCGCCAGACGCCTGACCCCTCGGTTCCGCCCCTTCTCACCAGAGCAGGAGATGATCGAACGGTACCGGATGGCCTTCGAGCCCTACGCCCGTCCCATCATCCTGGCCTTCTCCGCGGTCATCGCGCTGTTCGTCGGGATCGCCGCATCCGCTCAGTGGCAGACCTTCCTGCTGTGGAAATCGGCCGGGCCGGTCCAGTTCGGGAAGGCGGACCCGCTGTTCCATCGGGACCCTTCGTTCTACATCTTCATCCTTCCGTTCCAGAAGTTCGTCCAGGGGTGGCTCTTCTCGGCCCTGGTCGGAGTCACCGTGATCGCCGCCATTGCCCATTACCTCTCCGGCGGCATCCGGTTGCAGTCGGTGGGCGAGAAGGTCACCCCCCAGGTCAAGGCGCACCTGTCGGTCCTGTTGGGATTCATCGTCCTGGTCAAGTCGTGGGGCTACTTCCTGGGAAAGTTCGATCTCCTGGTCTCGCCGAGAGGGGCGGTGACCGGGGCGTCGTACACAGACGTCCACGCCCAGCTTCCCGCCCTACGGGTCCTCACGTTCATCGCCATCGCTTGCGCCATCCTGTTCCTGGTCAACATCCGGTTCCGAGGGTGGGCCTTGCCTGGCTTCGGCGTCGGTTTGTTGTTCCTTGCCTCCATCGTTGTGGGCGCGGTCGCCCCGGCGTTCGTCCAGAAGTTCCGGGTGTCGCCTCAGGAACTGCAGAAGGAAACGCCCTTCATCGAGCGAAATATCGCGGCGACGCGGTACGCGTTCGGGATCGATGTCCAACCTTCGTCCACCAGCCCCAGCGTTGATGTGACCTCGCAGCAGGTGAGTGCCAACGACGCCACCATCTCGAACATCCGGCTGTGGCGGCCGGACATCCTCGCTCAGACGTACCAGGCCCTGCAGCGGATCCAGCAGTACTACGAGTTCAGAGATGTGGACGTGGACAGATACTCGATCGGCGGGCAGGAGCGGATGGTCATGCTCTCCGTCCGCGAGGTCAGCCAGAACGGCATCCCGGGACGCATCGGCTGGCAGCAGGCCCACCTGATCTACACCCACGGTTACGGGGCAGTGGCCAGCCAGGTCCACACCTCTGATCTGTCCGGGGCTCCCGACTTCCTCCTTCAGAACACGTGATCGTGCGCACCAAGCAGCAGGAATTGAACTTCCCCAATCCGAGCGGCGCCGGATTCATCTCGACGAATTACGAAGGGAAGGGCGGCATCCCCCTCGGGGGTTTCTTCCGGCGTCTGTTGTTCGCGTACCGCTACCGGGACATCAACCTGCTGATCTCGGGGCTCATCGACAAGGACAGCAGGATCCTGATCAACCGAAACCTCGCGACGAGGGTCCGCAAGGCCGCCCCGTTCCTGAAGTACGACCAAGATCCGTACGCGGCGATCGTCGATGGCCGCACCGTGTTCATCTGGGATGCCTACACGACCAGCGATCTTTACCCGTACTCGGACCTGGTCCCACTGGCCCGGGCCACAAACGGAGACCTGTCGGGACGAGTCAACTACATTCGCAATTCGGTCAAGGTGGTCGTGGATGCTTACGATGGTACGGTCACCTACTACGTCGCCGATCCGGCGGATCCGCTGATCAAGGTCTGGATGCGGGCCTTTCCCCACCTGTTCACGCCCCTTTCGAAGGCCTCACCCGACCTCGTGGCGCACTTCCGGTACCCGGAGGACCTCTTGCAGACGCAGGCATATGAGTTCGCCCGGTACCACGTCACGGACGCGCCGAGCCTGTTCAACAACACCAAGCGATGGGCCATCCCGGCGGCCCTTCCACGCAAGGTCGGGGTGACAGCCACCGGGACCCTTCGTCCCTATTACGTGTTGCTCAAGTTGCCCGGGACCGACCGTGAACAATTCGTGCTGTTCCAGCCGTTCACCCCTGCCGGCCGCCAGAACATGGTTGCGTACATGGCAGCGGGGTCGGACCCGGGACAGTACGGCAAGCTCACCGTCGTCCAGTTCCCCACAGGGGAGAACATCGACGGGCCGCAGCAGATCCGAAGCCTGATCAACCAGGATCCGGCCTCATCCCAGCAGATCACTCTCCTCAGCCAGCGGGGTTCCGAGATTCTGTTCGGCGATCTCCTGATCGTGCCCGTCGAGGACTCGTTCGTCTACGTCCAGCCGATCTTCCTGACCGCCTCCGGGCAGACTCCCATTCCAGAGCTCAAGCGGGTGATCGTTGTGCACGGGGGCAACGTCTCGATCGCGAACTCGCTCGCGGATGCCATCGCCGCGTCCTTCGGAGAGACAGTGACTCCACCCGTGAGCGGTGGAGTGCCGCCTCCGACGGGAGACGTGGCCAAGCTTCTCCAGCAGGCCGTGGACCATTTCCAGAAGGCGCAAAAGGCGCTGCAGGATCAGGATCTCGCCACCTACCAGGCGGAGATCAACAAGGCCAGACAGCTGATCCAGCAGGCATCGGCCCTTGCCAACAAGACGCCGACCCCGTCGCCCTCTCCCACCCCGTCCGCCTCGCCGTCAGGCTGAGCTCGCTCGCTCCGGTTGCTGGCCCGAAGGGCCCGCTGATACCATCGATCTGCGGGGTGGAGCAGTCTGGTAGCTCGCTGGGCTCATAACCCAGAGGTCACAGGTTCAAATCCTGTCCCCGCGACGAGAGAAGTAGCAGGTCAGGAGGGGTGTCGGAGCGGCACCCCTCGTTGCATTTCTTTTGCCCGATAACCCAGAGGTCGCCCGGGCTCGATGTCGAAGAGAAACCCCAGGTCAGGGCCCTGTCGGTCTGTCGTCAACTGCCGAGGCCCAAAACCCAGAGGTCCGGAAGAGGCCACCGTCACCGGAGGAAGCGACCCCGCCACCTGCGACAACGGGTTCCGGCCTGACGACAGGACACCCCGTGTCGACCTTTTGCCCAACTTTTGCCCAAGTGGTCGCCGGGGCGGCCCCGACGACATGACCCGCAACCCCTGGCGCTGCGATGGTCTTAGGTTCGGACGGTGAGCTTGCTGGCTCCGGCCCTAATCTCGATGTCGTACCGGCCCTCGACCAGGTCGTAGTCGGGGCTCCGCCAGTCGGTCTTCCCCCCGGCGGCCCCGACGCGGAAGTCGTCGATGGCCAGCTTCGACGCTCCGCCCCCGATGCGGACCCGGACGGGCACTCCGGCCGGCCGGATCAGCTCGACGTTGCTGGCGCCTCCACCGATCCGGATCTGGACGGCATCCTTCGGGCGAGGCACCCTCACCTGGATCTTGGAGGCGCCTCCGGAGATCTCCAGGCCCGTGAGATCCAGGTCCTCGAGATCGGCCACGACATCGGACATCCCCATGCCGGCCTTGATGGCCCACGGGACCCGCCCGGAGAGCGTGATCTCGCCGCGGGTGGGGCGGAAGCTGGGGCGGTACTTGACGGTCACGGTTCCTCCGTCGACCCGGATGTCGGGCACCCTCCCGTCGAACCGGGCCCGATAGAGGTCCTCCCTGGAAGGGTCCACCCGGAGAGTCAGGTGTGCGGCGCCTCGGGTGAACACCAGGCGGCCCATATCCACCGCGCCCAGCGGGGCGGCCAGCTCCTCTGCGGATCTGGTTCTCGTCATCTCGTTGCCATCTCCTTTCGCGTCACAGGGGGAGTGCTTCCGGCAGCCCCACCGGCTCGGCGCGTGAGCCGGTGGCCGGTTGCGCCGATGATCTCCGGCCGGTGGCGGCGAGGACGGCCAGGAAGCGCTCGAGGACGTGGATGGCCGCGCGGGCCGGCGGTGACCACGCGGTGGCGATCCAGTCGAAGGCGTGGTCGGTGTGGGGCAGGTACACCGCGGTCACGGGCACGCCCGCCTGCCGGAGTCGCTGGTGGAGCTGGCGAACGGCAGCGACCGGGGCCATCTCGTCCTGCAGGCCGTGGACCAGGAGCGTGGTGGGGCAGCCCGGGTGGACGGCGTGCATCGCCGACACCTGATCGTAGCGGTCGGGGATTTCGCCGGGCGTCCCGCCCACCAGCCAGTCAGATCGGCCGGCCACCGCCATGTGCTGCAGGCGCAGTCGGCCGGCGTTCGGGCCGAACAGGCGCAGCATCCACCGTGGCGGCGGCGCGTCCCAGTCGGGTTGAGGGTCGTCGGGCCGGCAGATCTTCTGCTGCGAAAGGTGGTCGTACATGGCCGCCAGGTCGACCTGCCCGTACAGCGAGACGGTTGCGCAGACCTCCGGGTCGGACCCAGCTAGCTCGGCCGGCATCAGGGTCGGGCCTTCCTGTGCGTAGGCGGCCAGCAGCGCGAGATGGCCCCCTGCCGATCCGCCGGCGAGCACGATCTGGTCGGGTCGGATCTGGAGATCGGCGGCGTGCGTCTTCACCCATGCCACCGCCCGTTTGGCGTCCCCGACCATCCCGGGGACGTCCGTCTCGGGGAACAGCCGATAGGCCACGTCCACGATCACGTGGCCCTGTGCCGCCAGGTGACGGAACAGCGGCCGCGTCCCGAAATCCTTGTCCAGGATGTAGTAGGCG
>WNGA01003235.1_pt1 | contig 49613 bp, 53 predicted proteins | sample 5400061 | NCBI WGS metagenome assembly WNGA01 (sample SAMN13153366, study PRJNA577476) | soil metagenome | isolation source: 100 cm soil or saprolite under grassland replicate 2 | place: USA:California | collected 2016-06-15
CTCCCATGCGCCTCACCATGGCGAGGTCTTCTGCGGGCTCGCCGGGGACGGCGTCGTGACGCGCACCGTCCGCGACTCGGCAGCCCTCCTCGACGCGATCGCCGGGCCGGCCCCCGGCGATCCGTATGCGGCCCCGCCGGTGGGGCGGCGCTTCGCGGCGGAGGTGGGCGCGCCTGCGGGGCGGCTCCGCATCGCGGTGACGCACGCGCCGCTCTTCGGCCGGACCACCGCGCCCGAGTGCCGCGAGGCGGTCTATGACGCCGCGCGCCTCCTCGCCCGGCTCGGGCACGACGTCGTCGAGACGGCCCCGGAGCTCCCGCGCGAGGCCCTCGTCCGCGCCTACGTCGTCGCGCTCGCGGCCACCACGGCCGCGGAGGTCGGGTGGGCGGCGCGCGCGACCGGCCGCACCCCGGGTCCCGACGTCCTCGAGCTCGAGACCTGGGCGCTGGCCGTCGGCGGCCGGGCCCTCTCGGCCGAGGACCTCGTCCTCGCCCAGCAGGAGATGCACCGCGCCGGGCGGACGATGGCCGCTTTCTTCGAGGAGCACGACCTGCTCGTCACCCCGACGATGGGCCACCCGCCGCTGCCCATCGGCGCGCTGGCGCTGCGCCCCCTCGAGCGGCTCGGCCTGCGCCTCGTGGCGAGGCTCCGGGCGCGGTCCTTCCTCGATCGCTTCTTCGATGAGGTCGGCGCCCGCTCGTTCGAGGCGACCGGGAACACCATGCTCTTCAACCAGACCGGCCAGCCCGCGATGAGCGTGCCGCTCCACTTCAGCGCGGACGGGCTCCCCATCGGCGTGCAGGTCGTCGCCGCGTTCGGCGAGGAGGCGACGCTCTTCCGCATCGCCGCGCAGCTCGAGGCGGCGCGGCCCTGGGCGGAGCGTGCGCCGGGGTGGGTCGCGGCGGCGGGCGCGACCTCCGCTCTCGCCGCGAGCGAGCCGTGACGCCCCGCTGGGGAGACTGCTCGCCGGATCAGGCTGTGGGGCGCCAGCCCGCGAGCAGCTCACGCACGCGCTCGTACCCGTCCACCTCCCGCGGCACGAGCAGCGACACCCCGGCCCGATCGCGCACGACGAGCCCCGCCGCGCGCTCCTCGATCGCGGACACCTCCGCCCGCGCGATCCGGACGGCTGGGAAGCCGCACACCTCGCGACCGACCGCCTCCGGCTCCACCCGGATCTCGAACGACGACCACCGCGCGTGGAGGCGGCGGAGCCGACGGCGCAGCGAGAGGAAGGCGAGCAGCGCGAGGAGCCCGAGCGCGACCGCGAGCGCCGACGCGCCCGCCCCCTGCGCCCGCAGCACCGCGGCCCAGACGGCGATGGTCGCGCCTGCGGCGCCGACGAGCGAGACGAGCAGCCGGCGGCGCGTACGACCGGCGGCGGAGCGGAGGACGTCCTCGGGGAAGCGGAAGCGCTCGGGATCCATGTGGGGGAGATTCTACTTCATGCGACGTTCCCAGCCATCACCCACAGTGGAGCATCCCCCGGCGACACGACAGGCGAAACCTCTCGGACCGACGTACGATTGCCACGTCGTCCCAGGAAGGAGCGCCCATGCTGCGCCTCGCCCTCGCCCCGGCCGCCGCCATCCTGATCGCGGCGCTGCCCGCGGCGGCGAACGATCCTCCGGACTGCGCGCGAGAGCTCGCGTCGGCGCGCAAGCTCTTCTCTTCGCAGAAGGCGCAGCGGCTCCGGCTCGCCGAGCCGCTCGCGCGGGCCGTTCGCCACGTCCTCGACCGCACCCTCGACGACGCCGATCGCGAACTCCTCGCCCGCTTCGCCCGGGGTGAGGTCGCGGCGGACGACGTGGACCGGGCGCTCTGGCCGAAGCTATTCCCCGCGCTCGACCGCTTCAACCGTGCCGGCTGCAAGGACCTCGGCGGCGTCGTTCGCGCCGAGGAGATCGTCGAGACGTCCACCGCCCTGCGCGGCGGGAAGGGGCTGCACACCGGCGTCGTCGTCGAGTGCGCGCGCCGCCCGCTCCAGGGCGAGGCGCGCCGCTTCCTCGGCCTGCGGCTGAGGCGCGGCGACGCGGGCGCGGCCGTCGCGCTGTACGGGTTCGTCCAGGCCCGCGAGACGGTGTTCGCGGAGGAGGCCGACGCGGAGTGGAGCGGGCTCGTGCTGAACATCCCGCTCGGCGATCGCGCGGGGGAGGCGAAGGTGCTCGACGACGTCCTCGTCGCCTACACCGGCTCGGAGGACGACTTCATCTGGACGGTGCCGCCCGCCTGCCAGCCGCGCGTGAGCCTCGCTCGCTGAGCCAGCGGGGGCGGCCGGCGCCGGCTCGGGCGCACCACGAGCGCCGTGCGCGTGCGAGAGCCGCGGCCGCTCGCCCGGCCCCCGGCGCTTCCCTCGCGCCGTCCATCGTCCGTCGATCGAGCGGAGCGCCGCCGGGAGCGCCCGTTGACGCGTTGCGACGCCGGCGCGCGATGCCGACATTGCTCGCCATGGCGCAGACCCACACATTCGACGCGATCGCCGTCCTCAAGAAGGACCACCACGAAATCGAGCAGCTCTTTCGACGTTTCGAACGGGCGCGGAGCGCGACCGAGCGCAAGCGCCTCGCCGACCGGATGGTGCGCGAGCTGTCCATCCACGCGGCAATAGAGGAGCAGCTCGTGTATCCCGCGCTGCGGCGGCGCGCGAACGGCCACGCGCCGCAGGTGCTGCTCGCGCTCGAGGAGCACCACGTCGCGAAGGTGGCCCTCGCCGAGATCGAGCGCCTGCGTCCGGTGGACGAGCGCTTCGAGGCGAAGGTCCAGGTGCTCATCGAGAACGTGCGCCGGCACGTCCAGGAGGAGGAGCGCGATCTCCTCCCCGCGATGAAGCGAACCCTGCCGCCGGAGGAGCTGCACGCGCTCGGCGACACGCTCGTCCGTGCGAAGGCCTCGGCCCCGACGCGCCCTCACCCGACCGCTCCCGACGAGCCGCCCGCGAACGCGTTCGCGAACGCGGGCGCCGCCGCCTACGACCGCGGCCGCGACGCCCTCGGACGGGGGATCGCCCGCGTCCTCGACCGCGGACGCGGCGTCGTCGAGGAAGCTCTTCGCCGGGGGGAGGTCGCCGCGCGCACCGCACGGCAGCGGCTCGGCCGCGGGCTCGAGCGGGCGGGCCGCGAGGTGCGCAGCGAGCCGCACTGACGGGAGCCCTCGTCTCGACGCTGGCCCGGCTTCGCGCGGCGCGGTAGGACGTGGCGGGCGGAGATGGCGCGGGCCCTCGCCGCCGAGCGCGCGGCGGGGGTCTCGCACGTGGTCTTCGGCGATCTGTTCCTCGCTGACATCCGCGCGTACCGGGAGGCGAAGCTCGCGGGAACGGGGATCACCCCGCTCTTCCCGCTCTGGGACCGCGACACGTCCGGGCTCGCCCGCGAGATGCTCGGGGGTGGCCTCGCGGCGACGCTGACCTGCGTCGACCCGCGCAAGATCGATCGGGCGCTCGCCGGGCGCGCGTTCGACGCGGCGCTCCTCGCGGCGCTGCCCGCCGGAGTCGACCCGTGCGGCGAGAACGGCGAGTTCCACACGTTCGCGTCGGCCGGGCCGATGTTCACCACGCTGATCCCGATCGCGGGGGGCGAGGTGGTCGAGCGCGAAGGCTTCGTGTTCGCGGACCTCGTCGCCGCGGTCACTGGGCGATGACGAGCGGCGTGCCGCGCCGTGTGCCGCGCTCGTCGGTGACCGTGGCGACGCCGTCGCTCGTGCACCGCGCCACGCCCGGGACGAGCGCAGCGTCCGCCAGCGGCGGGACGACCCGCGTCTCGCCCACCCGCACGGCGAGCGGGCCATAGGTCGCCGTCGCGCCCGCCACCGCGCCGGCGGCTCCGAGGAAGACGAGTTTCACGACCAGTCGCCGCATCGCGGCCGAACGTGTTCACGCCTTTCGCCGTCCGCAAGCGGGGCTGCGGCCCCGACGCGCAGACCCAAACCGGCCCCGCGTCTCCTGACGAGGTGTGAACCGCGCTTCGCGGTGCGTAGCGAGCCGCGCAGCTCGGGAGCTCCCCGTCCGCTGAAAGGCGCCCGATCCGAGCGGACGGAGCGGCGAACGCCTCACGGCACGCTCGCTGCACGAGGCGCGCGCATGGTGAAGACGCGGATCGCGACGGCGGCCGCGATCGGGACTTAGGGGCAGGGCTGGTTCGTTGAGAAGGCGCAGCGGAGCGCGCGAGCGGCCGCTAGCGAGAGAGGAGTCGAGCCGTGCTGATGGTCTCGAGGATCACGCCGCGCCAGGTCGTGGCGAAGATGTCCCGGAGGGAGCCCGTCGCATTCGTGGACGCGCGGGCGGAGGGGAGCTGGGCGGAGTCCGGGGAGCAGGTCTCGGGATCGGTGCGGGTGCGCCTCCCCTCCGTCGTCCGCGACGCGACGCGCGTCGCGCGCGACTGTCCGGTGGTCGTGTACGGCGCGGACGATCGCGACGCGGACGTGCCGCGCGTCGCCGACGAGCTGCGCATGCTCGGCTTCGCCCGCGTGCGGATCCTGGCAGGCGGCTTCGCCGCGTGGCGGGAGCAGTGCGCCCCGGTCCAGCTGAAGGGCTCGGCCTAAACGGGCGAGCACGATTCGCGATCACCAGAACCCCCGTTCGTGCTGAGCGTAGCGCCCGCATCAGCGGGCGCGGAGTCGAAGCACGCGCCTTGGAACGCTGGCGCCCTTCGACTTCGGGGCGCTGCGCGCCCCTGGAAAGGGGATCCCGGCGCTCACTGCGCCGGGATGCCCTCGAACAGCGCGCTCGAGAGGTAGCGCTCGCCCGCGTCCGGCAGGATCACGACGAGCAGCTTTCCCTTCGACTCGGGACGCGCAGCGACCCGGAGCGCAGCCGCGACCGCGGCGCCCGAGGAGATGCCGCAGGTGATCCCCTCCTCCCTGTGGAGGCGGCGCGCCGTCTCGATCGACTCGTCGTTCGAGACGGTGACGACGTCGTCCACGAGCGCGAGGTCGAGCACCTCGGGCTTGAAGCCCGCGCCGATGCCCTGGATCTTGTGCGGCCCCGGCTTCGGGGACTCGCCGTTGCGGATGGCGGTGAGGACGGGCGAGTGGCTCGGCTCGACGGCGACCGAGAAGAGGGGGCGCCCCCTCTCGCGCTCCACGTAGCGCGACACGCCGGTGATGGTGCCGCCCGTTCCGACGCCCGAGACGAGGATGTCCACCTTGCCGTCCGTGTCGTCCCAGATCTCCGGGCCGGTCGTGCGGAAGTGGACGTCGGGGTTCGCGGGGTTCTTGAACTGCTGGGGCATGAAGTACTTCGCCGGATCGCTCGCGACGATCTCCTCGGCCTTGGCGATCGCGCCCGGCATCCCCTTCGCGCCCTCGGTGAGGACCAGCTCGGCGCCGAACGCCCGGAGCATGCGCCGGCGCTCGAGGGACATCGTCTCGGGCATGGTGAGGACGATCGGGTAGCCGCGCGCCGCGGCGACGTACGCGAGCGCGATGCCGGTGTTGCCGCTCGTCGGCTCGACGATGGTGCGCGCGCGCGAGCCGGGGTCGAGGAGGCCGTCCCGCTCCGCCGCCCAGATCATGGACGCGCCGATGCGGCACTTCACCGAATAGGCCGGGTTCCGCCCCTCCGTCTTCGCGAGGACGGTCGCCCCGAGCCCCTTCGCGACGCGGTTGAGGCGGACGAGCGGCGTCCCGCCGATGCTGCGGCTGTTGTCCTCGAAGATGCGCGCCATGGATCCTCCTCGGCAGGAGGAGCAACCATCCGCTATAACGGACACCATGTCAAGCGCGCCATCCGCGATGGCGGACAGGATCAGGGCGCGACGTTCACCTTCCGCACGGTCCAGGCGACGCCGCCGCGCAGGTCCCGTACGACTGCGACGACGACGGCCGGGGCGCCGGCGGCGGTCGCGTAGACCGTCCAGTCGTCGGCCGTCGCGCCGTGCGTGTGCAGCTCGTCGATCTCTCCTGCGGTGCTGAACCACGAATAGACCCAGTCCTCGGTCGTCCTCTCGATGACGGCGCCCGACGCGTCGAGCTTCGTATACGGCTCGGGGAGCACGCCTGGATCCAGGATGGGCGTGAGCGCGATCGTTCCGCCGGGGAGGGTCGTGACCACGTCCGGGTCAGTGAGGTCCGCCGAGCCCGCCTCGATCCCCGCGATGACGGGGTTCTGGTTCGGCGCGTCGGGTGCATCGGGCCCGCGGATCTGGATCCGCTTCGTCGAGAGGACGTGCTCCCGGGACGACCAGAGCTCCGCGAAGCGCGCGGCCATGTCGCCCATCGGGCAGGTGGTGCCCGCGCCCGCGACGAGCTCGTCCGGGCTCGCGTCGAGCGCGAAGGCGAGGACGATCGCCTCCACGCCGAGGATCCGCTCGGGTCCCGCGGGCGGGAACGCGAAACCATCCCGGATCGCCACCTCGGGCCGGCGGAGCGGCAGCCCGAGGGCGACCGCCTCGCCGCAGGTGCTCGCCACGCACGTCTCGACGCCCGCGAACGCGACCCCCGCCGCGCTCCCGGCAGCGTCCGGATCGCAGCTCGCCCGGGCGGCCTCTGCCAGCATGACGGTCGGATCGCGCAGCGCGGCGAGGAGCACGCAGGGGCTCGGCGCGGGATCTCCGGGAGTCGGGACGCAGGCAAGGTGGACGATCGTCGTCGTCAGCGCCGCCTCCGCGTCGAAGTCCGCGCGCAGGACGAGGGAGGTGAGCGCCGCGGTGTGGGCGAGATCCGGATCGACGCTGGGCGGCGCGATCTCCGGCGGCTCGGCCTTGATGGCGAGGACGCGGAGCTTGTCGATCTTGGAAGCGGGATCGAAGTCGGGGGAGCAGGCGGCGAGCGCGAGCGCTGCGGCGGCGAGGGCGGAGCGAGTGGTCATGGCTCAGTACTCCGCGCGGATCCCGAAGGACGGGAACAGCGGCATGCCGGTCATCCAGCCCTGCTGCGAGTAGTCGAAGTTGTAGGCGACGCTCTCGACGTTCTTGCGGTTCGTGACGTTCTGCACCTCGAGGTAGAGCGAGAGCATCCAGGTCCGGTACGTCCACCGCTTGTCGGTGCGGAGATCGAGCTGGAAGAAGTCCGGGGTGCGGGCGCCCGCCGCCGCCTCCACGATCGGCTGGTAGCGATCGGCGTCCGCGTCGTAGACCGCCGAGACGGTGCGGCGGAACGGGTTCCCGGTCGTGTAGCGCACGCGAAACCCGGCGGAGAGCCCGTTCCATAGCTCGGGCACGTCGAGCGTGCCGAGCGCGACCACGTTGTTCGGCTGATCGAACTCGTCGCCCGCGGGCATGATCGTCCCGCCCACCACCTTCTGGTCGCGGATGCTGCGAGAGAGCGAGTAGGCGACCCACCCGAAGAAGCGCCCGCCCGGGTTCCAGCGGAGGAGCAGCTCCGTGCCATAGGCCTTGCCGGTGCCGCCGTTCGTGTAGCGCTCGGCCACGCGCTGGCCGTCGCGGACGACCACGCCGTCCGTTGGGAGGACGAGGTCGAGGAGCGCCTTGTAGTAGAGCTGGAGGTCGAGCGAGAGCGGCCCGAAGAGGCGCTGCTCGACGCCGATCATGTAATGCCGCGCGCCCTCCTCGTGCAGGTCGGGGTTCCCCCACTCCTTCGTGAGGTAGACCGGCTGGGGAGGCTGGTGGAAGAGTCCGGCCGCAGCCTTCACCGTCGTCCCGTCGCGGACGGTGTAGCGGGCGGCGAGGCGCGGATCGAGCCACGTCATTCCGCCGATGAGGGCCTCGCGCTCGCCGCGGACGCCGGGGACGATCGCGAGCCCCTCGAACGGCTTCCAGGTGGCCTCGGCCCACAGCCCCGCCTCCATCCCCTGCAAGCGAAGGTGTGCGCGGATCTTCCGCGGGTCGGGGCTCGGAAGCTCGTTCGGCGGCGGGATCTCCGGATACTCGAGCTGGAGGGAGGAGGTGGGCAGGAGGCGCGTGTCCGTTCCCGTCGCGACGGTGAGCTGCTCGCCGAGATCGCGGGACGCCTCGGCCCTGAGGGTCGTGATCTGGAAGTGGTCCTGCTCCGAGGCGAACGGGCCGAAGTGTCGGCCGATGTCGAACACGCCGTGCCCCAGCACGACGCGGGCGCGGGAGGACTCCGAGAAGCGGTGGTCCCACGTCGCGGCCGCCTGCGTGAAGGCGGTGCCCAAGCGGAGCTCGTCGAGGTCCTCGAGCCCGCGCGACTTCACGCCGGTGAACTCCATCCTGTCGTCCGAGCCGAGGACCGAAAGGCGGAGCGTGTCTTCCGGCGTCGCCCGCCAGGTGAGCTTCGCCTGGTAGTCGTAGTAGCGGGGCGCGACCGAGACGGTGAACCGGTCGGTGTTCCGCGCCGCCGCCGCGATCATCGCGTCGGCGTAGGAGCGGCGCGCGGCGACCGCGATCGAGAGATCCTCGCGCACCGGGCCCTCCACCATCGCCATCGCGTGGTAGAGGTTCCCGTCGGCCACCGCGTGCAGCTGCTTCGTGCCGGGATCGCGGGTGCGCAGGTCGACCCGACCCCCGGTCGCGCGGCCGTAGCGCACGCCGAAGTTCCCCGCCTCGAAGTCCACCGCCTCGACCAGATCGCTCGGCACGATCGAGGTGAGGCCGCCGAAGTGGAACACGAGCGGGACCTCGATCCCGTCCACGTACACGCGGGTGTCGGTCGGGTTGCCGCCGCGCACCACGAGCATCCCGAACCCGCCGGGCGCGCGCGCCACGCCGGGGAGGTTCTGCACCACCTTCACCGTGTCGCCCGAGACCCCGGCGATGCGGCTCACCTCGCCGGAGGTGAGCGTGACGGTGGTGACCTCCTTCTTCTCCCGCTCGCCGACGACGATCGCCTCGTAGGCGTCGGTCGCCGCCCGGCGCAGGTAATAGCGGACCTCGAGCGCCTTCCCCGCCTCGAGCGTCTCCTCGGTCGTGAAGCGGTCGTGTCCCGGCTCGTGGGCGACGACCGGCGCCGGGCCCGGCGCGAGGCCGGCGATCTCGAAGCGGCCCTCGCGATCGGTGTACGTGGTCTCGTCGCGGACGGTGACGACGACGCCGCCGAGCGGCGCGCGAGTCCCGCGCTCGACCACCACGCCGCGGAGCGTCGCGACCGCGGCGGGCGGAGGAGGAGGGGGCGCAGCGTCGAACCGGAAGCGGTACTCGATGGTGACCGCCGCGGGGTTGCCGTCGATCTCGGCGGGAGAGAAGCGCAGCCGCTTCCCGGCGGCGAGCGCCGCCTCGTCGAAGCCGCGGCCCGCCGGCCTCACCACGCGCGCGGCCAGGACGGTGCCCTCGGCGGAGAGATCGAGCTCGAGCACCACCTCGCCCGAGATCCCCTGCGCCTTGGCATCCGCCGGGTATTCCGGTGTCGCCGGCTCAGCCACCGCCGGGGCGCGGGTGAGCGCGCCCGGGCCGGGCTCCTCCGCGCGCGCCATGGCGGTCGCGGCGACGAGGAGCAGGAGGAGCGTCGTCGCGGCTCGCATGGACCGGAAGGGTACCCGATCAGCGACGGCTCCGCCTCAGCGGAGACGGCCGCTCTGCACCGGACACGGCCGCCCTGCGGCCACGTTGCCCCCGCGCGCCGCGCGGGATATACATCGCACGGCCGTTTCGACCCACCGCGCCTCGTCGAATTCCCTGCCGGGATCTCCCCGGCCCGCGCGGATCCCAAAGGAACATCCGGCCTCAACGGATGCGCGGCGCGCCGCGGGCTCGATCCCGCGCGCCGCTCGCGCGAGGAGCACCACCTGAGCACGAAGTCCTTCGCAGACCTGAACCTCTCCGCCGAGGCGCTCCACGCCCTCGAGCGCGCCGGGTTCGAGCACCCCACCCCGATCCAGGCGCAGGCGATCCCGCCCGCGCTCCTCGGGCGCGACGTCATCGGCACCGCCGCCACCGGCACCGGCAAGACCGCCGCCTTCCTCCTCCCCATCGTCGACCGGCTCGCGGGCAAGACCGGCACCCGCGCGCTCATCCTCGCGCCGACCCGCGAGCTCGCGCTCCAGATCGGCGAGGAGGTCGAGCGCTTCGGCCACGGCCGGCGCATCCGCGGCACCGTGATCATCGGCGGCGTCGGGATGGGCGCGCAGACCGAGGCGCTCCGCCGACGGCCCGACGTGGTCGTCGCGACGCCGGGCCGCCTCGTCGACCACCTCCAGCAGAAGACGGCCAACCTCGACGGCATCGAGGTGCTCGTCCTCGACGAGGCCGACCGGATGCTCGACATGGGGTTCAAGCCCCAGCTCGACCGGATCCTGATGCGCGTGCCGAAGAAGCGGCAGACGCTCCTCTTCTCCGCGACGATGGCGGGCGAGGTGGCAGACTTCGCCCGCGCGCACCTCGCGGATCCGGTGCGGGTCGAGGTGCAGCGCAGCGGCACGACCGCGGCGCGCGCGGACCAGCAGGTGTTCCTCGCCGGCCAGGACGAGAAGGTCGCGCTGCTCCTCGCGCTGCTCGCGCGGGACGACGTGACGACGCTCGTCTTCACCCGCACGAAGCGACGCGCGGATCGGGTCTGGAAGAGCGTCGGCCGGGCGGGCCACAAGGTCGCGCGGATCCACGCCGATCGCTCCCAGGCCCAGCGGCGGATGGCGCTCGACGGCTTCAAGGACGGGACCTACCGCATCCTCATCGCGACCGACATCGCCGCCCGCGGGATCGACGTCCAGGAGATCGGGCACGTCGTGAACTTCGATCTGCCGCACGTGCCGGAGGACTACGTCCACCGCATCGGGCGGACCGCGCGCGCGGCGGCGAGCGGGCGCGCCTCGACCTTCACCGCGCCGGACGAGCGGGAGCTCCTCGCCGGCATCGAGAAGCTCACCCGCGCCGCGATCCCGCGCGCGGAGGTGCCGCGCGACGCGGAGGCGTTCCAGGACGAGATGAAGCGGAAGCCGGAGGGGCGCCCGATGTCCGCCGCTCCGCACCGGTCCGGCCACGCGCGCCCCGGCGGTCAGCCGCGCCGCGACGCACACCGCTCCGGCGGCCATCGCGGCGCGCGGCGCGAGGCGGGCGGGGGCGCGGCAGCGGAGGGCACGGGCGGCAAGCCGAAGCTCGTCGGCTCGTGGGGCGGCAAGCGGCGGTAGTCCGTCGCCTCCCGGTCCACCGTGACACCGGCGTGACGTGGCGCCCCCACGATCACGCCGTGTCCAGCGCGCTCGCTCCCGACAAGCCGCTCCTGCGCGGGGTCTCCCACGAGATCGCCGCGGTCGCCGCCCTGTTCGCGTGGGCGTTGCTCGCCGCGGCCGCGGGCCCCGGCCGCCCGCGCGTCGCGTCGAACGTCTACGGCGCCTCGCTCTTCACGCTCTTCCTCGTGAGCGCGCTCTATCACCGGCCCACGTGGAGCCCGCGCGCGCGGCTTCTCATGCGCCGGCTCGACCACTCGGCCATCTTCCTCCTCATCGCGGGGACGTACACTCCGCTCTGCCTCCTCCTTCCGAGGTCGAGCGGCCTGCCGCTCCTCGCGCTCGTCTGGGCCGGGGCGATCGCCGGCGTCGTGCGGTCGATCCTGTGGGTGCACGCCCCGAAGCCGCTCGTCGCGGCGCTGTACGTGCTGCTCGGGTGGGTGGCCGTCCCGGTGGTGCCGGCGCTGCGGGCCGCGCTCGGCGGAGGCGTGATCGCCCTCCTGTTCGCGGGCGGTGCCGCGTACACGATCGGCGCCGTCGTCTACGCCACGCGCCGGCCCGACCCGTTCCCGCGGGTGTTCGGCTATCACGAGGTCTTCCACGCGCTCGTCATCGCCGCCGCGGCCTGCCACTTCGCGGTGGCGGCGAGCGCCATCCGGGCGCTGTAGGTAGCCGCGACCTCGAGCTCAGTGCAGCCCCGGCTGCGCCTCGCCCTGCTCGTCCAGCTCGCGCCGCATCTCGCTCCAGGCGCGGCGGGCCTCCTCGACGGAACCCTCGTCCTCGATGGTGGTGATGTCGCCCGGGTCGCGCTCGAGGATCACCGCCTTGAACACCCGCCGCATGATCTTCCCGCTCCGCGTCTTCGGCAGCATCTGGACGAAGTTCAAGTCGCCCACCACCGCCACGGGCCCTATCTCGCGCCGCACCGCCTGGAGGAGCTCCTCGCGGAGCGCCGCCGACGGGCGGTGCCCTTGCCGGAGGGCCACGAACGCGGAGATGACCTCGCCGCGCAGCGGATCGGGCCGGCCGGTCACCCCCGCCTCCGCGACGGCGGGGTGCGTGAGGAGCGCCGTCTCCACCTCGATCGTGCCGAGCCGGTGCCCCGCGCACTTGATGATCTCGTCGGCGCGCCCGGCGAAGAACACGTAGCCGTCCTCGTCCACCTGGGCGGAGTCGCCGGTGTAATAGACCTCCGGGATCCGCTGCCAGTAGTCGGCCGCGTACCGCTCCGGCTCGCCCCACAGCGCGGGGGTGAGCCCCGGGAACGGGCGGCGCAGCACCATGATCCCCTTCTCGCCCGGCTCGCACGGCCTGCCGTTCGCCGGGTCCACCACCGCCGCGTCGATCCCGGGGAGCGGCAGCGTCGCGGATCCCGGCTTGATGGGCAGCATCGCGATGCCGTAGGGATTCCCGAACACCGGCCCGCCCGTCTCGGTCTGCCACATGTGGTCGATCACCGGGACGCGGTCGTCGAGCACCCGCTTCTGCAGCCACTCCCAGGCCGGCGCGTTCAGGACCTCGCCCGCGCAGAACATCCGCTCGAGCGAGCGGACGTCGAACCCGCGCGCGGGCGCCTCGCCGTAGCGCATGAGGAGCCGGACCGCGGTCGGTGAGGTGAAGATGCCGGTGACGCGCAGCTCCTCGACGAGGCGCCACAGGGTCTCCGGGCCGGGGTGGTCGAGCGCTCCCTCGAACGCGACGGTGGTGCAGCCGGCGAGCAGCGGCGCGTAGACGATGTAGCTGTGCCCGACGACCCAGCCGATGTCGGAGGTGGACCACCAGACGTCGCTCGGCCGGAGCCCGAAGCACATCTTGCCCATCGCGTGGACGTGCACCTGGTATCCGCCGTGGACGTGGACGGCGAGCTTCGGCTTCGCGGTCGTGCCGGAGGTCGCGAGGATGAAGGCCGGCTCGTTCGCCTCCATCTCCACGGCGTCCCCGCGCTTCCCCGCCGCGAGCGCGAGGAAGTCCAGCCACCACAGGTCGCGGCCCGCCTCCATCGAGGGCGGATCCTCGCCGCGGCGCAGCACGGCGACGTGCTCGACCGGCGCTTGGGACAGCGCGAGGGCGCGGTCCACGATCGCCTTGAGGCGCGTCTCCTTCCCCTTCCGCCACGTCACGTCCGCGGTGAAGACCGCGCGCGACCCGCTCGCGAGGATCCGGTCGCCGAGCGCCTTCTCGCCGAACCCCGCGAAGACCACGCTGTGGATCGCCCCGATCCGCACCGCCGCGAGCATGAGGACGATCGCCTCGGGGCAGGTCGGCATGTAGACGGTGATCCGGTCGCCCTTGCCGAGCCCCATCCCGCGCAGCGCCGCGGCGGTGCGCTCCACCTCGTGGAGGAGCTGCGCGTAGGTGAGGACGCGCCGCTCCCCGCGCTCGTTCGCGTAGACGAGGGCGGCGTGCCCGCCGCGCCCCCTCGCGACGTGGTGATCGAGGGCGGCGTGGGCGAGGTTCGTCAGGCCGCCTTCGAACCAGCGGAAGCTCGGGTACTCGCGGACGAACGGGCGCTCCCACCGACGGAACCAGGGGAGCCGGGCGGCCTGCTTCGCCCAGAAGCCGGGCGGGTCCTCCTCCCCCTCCTTGAGCCACCGGCGCACGAGCGGGTTCACTAGGTCCATGTCGCGCCCTCCTCGCACAGAGGATGGACGCGGCGGCCGCGCGGCGCCCGACCGCTCCCCCTCACCAGATGAGGTAGAGGGTCCGATCCGCCGCGATCTCGTGGGCGAGCAGCTCGAGCGTGCTCGCCCGGCCCGCCACGAGCTCCGGCGCGAACGCGGCGCAGCGCTTCGCGAACGCCATCGGATCCTTCGGCGCTCGGGCGAAGCGGCCGGCCACGTAGTCGGCGCCGATCTCCGACAGCTCGAACGGCTCCTCCTTGGCGAGCGCCTCGAGCCAGGCGACGATCGCGTCGCTCGAAGGGGCTCCGCGCGGACCGGCGGTGCCGATCAGGCGGATGACGGCGCTCGCGTCCGCGGTGCGGAGCAGCCCGACGTGATCCTTCTCGCCGGCCACGCCGAAGCTGCGCTCGTACCGGAACAGGAACAGACCGGCCCGCTTGAACGCGTCGTGGCTCCCGTCGAGGAGACGCTGCGCGATCCTCGGCTCCGCCGTGAACGAGCGCCCTTGCTCGAGCGGAACGTCGCCCTGGCGGAGCTTCTCTCCCGTGGCGCCGGTCACCTCCTCTAGCATCCGGACGGCGGAGGAGAAGTCCTTCGGCGCGGCGAGGGCGATCGGCGCGGCGTCGGACCCCGTGCTCGCCCGATCGGCCGCGCGCGCAGGACCGGACGCGAGGAGCGCGCAGGCGACGGCGAGACTCAGTATGGTGTTCATGCCCGCGATCCTACGGGAGGAGGGGTCGCTGCACCAGCCGGGCGCACGCCCATCCGCTCGGTAACCCACCGGAGCCCCGCGCCGGCCCGGAGGTGCGCGCTTACCCTGGTGCGAGGAGGACTCGCATGCTCTCGAAAGCGCACTGCAACGCCACGCTCCCCGTCACCGACCTCTCCCGCGCCCGCCGCTTCTACGAGCAGCAGCTCGGGCTCCGCCCCAAGACCTCGAACGAGAACGTCGACGTCCTGTTCGAGGAGCCGGACGGCAGCACGTTCTCGCTGTACCAGCGTCCGACGCCGCCCAAGTCGGACCACACCCAGCTCACCTGGGAGGTGCCCGACGTCCGCGCCGAGATGAAGGAGCTGCGCTCCCGCGGGGTGCGGTTCGAGGACTACCCGGAGCTGAACACGCGCGACGGCATCGCCGAGATGGGAAGCGACAAGGCGGCCTGGTTCAAGGATCCGGACGGCAACATCCTCTGCATCCACGAGCGGCACTGATCGCCGCACGGTCGCCTGCCCGCTCTACTTGCGGACCGGCACCGTGACCGGGCGGAGCCCCGTGCGAGCATCCAGCTCGGCGAGGGCGTTCCAGAGTCGGGCGAGCTTCGCGAGAAGCGTCTTCATGCGGGGGCGAACGGCGCCCGGGCCGCGACAATTCCCGCTCAGCCGCGCAGGAGCTCGTTCACGACGTGGGCGCCGAGCTCGCGAAGCCCCGCGTCGAAGAGGGCGCGCCCCTTCGGCGTCGCGAGGGTGGCGCGCATCGGCTCCGCAGCGAGGCCGATCTCGAGATCGAGCCGCACGAGGACCGCCGAGACCGCCGCGGTCGCGTCGGCCGCCCTGGCGCGCGCGCGCCGGGCGACGACGCCCGCCGACAGCCGGTCCATGAGCGCGTCCTCCTGCGTGCGCGGCCCCTTCGCAGCGACGAGCGCCTCGGAGATGCCGCCGTACAGCTCGTCCAGCGCGGCCGGGACGCCGAGCGCGCGCTCCAGCCGTTCGCTCGCCTCCTCCTCGTCGACGTCGCGGGCCTTCGCGTAGGTGGGCGCGAGCAGGAGGACGAGATCCGCCCTCGTCAGCACGTGCGGTAGCCGCCTGGAGAAGTGAGCCATGAGGACAAGTAAGCCATAAAGATCTCGTGGGGAGGGAACGAGACATGGCGATCCTCCGTATCCTGAGCGGCAGGGGCGACGACGGGCTGGAGTACGACCCGGCGATCGAGGACGAGCGCCTGGAGCGGGCGCGGAAGGCATTCGCGGGGCGCCTTCGCGAGGGCTACCTCGCGTTCGTCCCGGACGAGACCGGGACGGGGGCGACGCACATCCGCCGCTTCGACCGACGCGCGCGGGAGATCATCCTCCAGCCGCCGCTCGCCGGCGGGTAGCGGCCGTGCAGCCGCCGCGCGAACGCGACGTCGAGGAGCGCTCGGAGGCGCTCCTCCTCGCGCATCTCTCCGCCGAGCAGCGGCGCGAGTACGCGGCGTCGGGGAGGGTCACCGTCGTGAAGGAGGGGCTGATCTGGCGAGCGGTGCTCTCCTTCATCGCCGGCGCGCTCGTCCTCGCCGCCCTCGCGCTCGCCGGGAGGATCTTCCCCGGGTTCGAGGGGGCGACGGCCCTCGCCGCGCTCGGCTTCGTGACGGCGATCGCGCTGTTCCTCGTCTGGGTTCCGCCGCTCGCCGTCGCGTGCACGCGGCGCCGCGTCTGGGTCCTCCAGCGCGGCCGGAGACCGGCGGTCGTGATCGGCTCCCGCCGGATCGAGTTCTGCGTGAACGTCCGCGGCGAGGTCCCGGAGGCGGATCGGATCCTGGCGTGCAAGAACGTGCTCGAGGCGGACGAGCGCTACTTCCTGCGCAAGGCGAACGCGCTGGTGTAGCGCTCGCCCTCCCCGGCACTCCTCACCCGGCGCTCCTAGTGCTGCATCCCGGGCTGCTGCGACTCGGCTCCGGCCTGGCGCCCGGCCTCCTCCGGCTTCTCCGCGTAGTGCTCGAACCCGGTGAAGTCGAGCGCCACGCACGTCTCGTCGCCGACGATCCAGGCGTCGTGGCCGGGCGGGATCCGGTAGACGTCCCCCGGACCCATCTCCGACTCCTGGCCGTCGTTCATCTTGATCCGCATCCGCCCCGAGACGACGTATCCGAAGTGCGACGCCTCGCAGCTCTCCGTGCCCACGATCGGCTTCACGCACTCCGACCACTTCCACCCGGGCTGGAACGTACCGCGCCCCACCGTCCCGTCCTCGAGGTGGAAGATGTCGGCGCGGCCCTTCGAGAAGGGGCGCGTCTCGTCCGGGGATCCCAGCTTCCTGATCGACATCTTCGCCATGGCTTTCCTCCCTATCGCCACAAGCTAGGAGGGGTGCGGGTGCGTCGCACAGCGCCCCACGTTGACATGCCATTTCGCGCGGCGTCGAATCACACCCCGCGTGCACTCCCGGCCTCCCGATCTCCACGTGAAGGTCCCCTGCGACGACGAGCGTGACTTCTACGCGCGGCTCGCGGACCACGTCGCGGCGCGCGGTCTGCGCATCGCGACCGGCGATCGGCGTCCGGTAGGGACGCGGCTGCAGGTCGCGGTCGAGTTCAGGAACGGCCGGACGCTCCAGGGGGAGGCGGTGGTGGATGCGCACGTCCAGCTCGACGCGGGGCCAGGCGTGAACGTCCGGATCCTCCGCTTCGCGCGGGACCGCGACGGTCCGGCCGCAGCACGTGGCCCGCCTCCGCTCCCCGGGTCGCGTGCGGTCGCCGCGCCGCCGCGCGCACCCGGCACGGACGCTCCTCGGGATGGACCCGACGCCGCGACGGCGGAGTCGATCGACGACAGGCGGTCGGTGGCGGACGCGGAGCAGCCCATGCTTCCGACGTCGTGGTCCACGACTGCCTCCGCGGAGATCGGAGCCATGCTGCAGCGGAGGGTGGGGCGCTACCAGCGCGCCGCGTTCGCGACGCTCGCCGCCGCGATCCTCCTCGGCGCGGCCGGGTGGGCGGTCGCCCGCCACGCCGGCGGACAGATGACGGCAGACGCGATGGCTGCCGCTCGCATCCGCATCGCGGACCGGCTCGTCTCGGAGGGACGCATCCTCGGCTCGAGCGGCGCCCTCGAGCAGCTCGTCGCGGCACGACAGCTGCGGCCCGACGACCCGACGACGAACGCGCGCCTGGACCGCCTCGCCGACATGCTCGAGGGGCTCGGCGCGGGCGCCCTCCAGCGCGGCGATCTCCCGGTCGCGTCCGTCCACCTCGCCGCGGCGGAGCTCGCAGCGCCCGACCGCGCGAGCATCCGCGCGAAGCGCGCTGCGCTCGCGGAGCGGATGGCCGTGAAGTCGCGCGGCGTGAGCGACCGCAAGAAGACGCGCCGCTGAACCGTTCCCGCCGCAGTCCTTATGTTCTCGTCGAGGAGGCACGCCGATGCCGTCGAAGACGACCGTCGATCGGGCGAAGAAGGACCTGCGGGAGGGGAAGGCCGCGTCCACCGCCGCGGGCGAGTTCGTGCGGGAGGAGGTCGAGCACGTCCGCCGCGGGAAGCACGGCGCGAGATCGCCCAAGCAGGCGATCGCGATCGGACTCTCGAAGGCGCGGCGCGCGGGCGTCCCGCTGGCGCCGCCCGCGAAAGGTCAGGCGAGCGAGAGGACCCGCAAGTCGGCGCGGAGCGCCTACGAGGCCGGCCAGGGAAAGCGGAAGACGCGCCGCTCGCCGCGGCGGGCCGCGGCGACGGAGAGCGCGCTCCGGCGCGAGCGCCGCTCGTCCGTCTCGGCGCGCGAGCTCTCCCGCCAGGCGAAGGGCGCCGCGAGCCGCCGGCGCCGGAGGGGACGCTCCCGCGCCGGGCGGTAGCCCGCGCCGGGGCGCGTCACTTGCGCGATGCGCGCTGCTGCGCCTGGATCGCGGTGAGCGCGATCGTGAAGACGATGTCTTCGACGAGGCACCCGCGGCTGAGGTCGTTCACCGGCTTCGCGAGCCCCTGCAGCATCGGACCGATCGCCACCGCGTTGGCGCTCCGCTGGACCGCCTTGTAGGTGACGTTGCCGGTGTTCAGATCCGGGAAGATGAAGACGGTCGCGCGCCCCGCCACGTCGGACTTTGGCGCCTTCGAGCGACCCACCTCCGGAACGATGGCCGCGTCGTACTGGAGCGGGCCGTCCACGAGGAGATCGGGGCGCAGCTTCTTCGCGAGGTCCGTCGCCTTCTTCACCTTCTCGACGTCGTCGCCGCCGCCGCTCGTGCCGGTCGAGTAGGAGAGCATCGCGACGCGCGGCTCGAAGCCGAACGCCTTCGCCGAGTCGGCGCTCTGGACGGCGATGTCGGCGAGCTGCTCGACGGTGGGGTTCGGGTTCACGGCGCAGTCGCCGAACACCACCACCTGGTCGGGCAGGCACATGAAGAAGACGCTCGACACGAGATCGCAGCCGGGCACCGTCTTGATGAGCTGGAGCGCCGGCCGGATGGTGTGCGCGGTCGTGTGCACGGCGCCCGAGACGAGCCCGTCGACCTCGTCGAGCGCCATCATCATCGTCCCGACCATGATGGTGTCGGCGAGCTCGCTCTTCGCCATCTCCGGGGTCATGCCCTTGTGCTTGCGCCGCTCGAGGAGCGGCTCGACGTAGCGCGACGCGGCCCGGGCCGCGTCGACGAGCTCCACCGAGGCGGGGAGCGTCACGCCCTGCTTCTTCGCCACGGCGCGGATCTCGTCGGGGTCGCCGAGCATCACGCAGCGCGCGATGCCGCGCTCCGCCGCGATGGACGCCGCCACCACCGTTCGCGGCTCAGAGCCCTCGGGAAGCACGATGCGCCTGTTCGCGGCGCGCGCCACCTCGACGAGGCGGTGGCGGAACGCCGGCGGCGAGAGCCGCGGCTTGCGCGTCGACTGGGCCAGGCCCTTCACCCACGCCGCGTCGACGTGGTCCGCGACCGCGTCCATCACCTGGTCGAGGCGCTCCGCGTCGTCCGGCGCGATCCGGGGGTCCACCTCGGAGAGGGCGCTCGCGGCGGGGTAGGTGTCCAGGTCGACCGCAAGGATCGGCAGCCCAGCCTTGAGCGCCTCCTGGCACAGGTCGAGCACCCGGCGGTCCGGCTCGAGCCCCCCGGTCAGCAGCAGCCCGGCGAGCGGCGTCCCTCCGACGACCGCGAGCGAGGCGGCGAGCAGGATGTCGCTGCGGTCTCCGGGGGTGATGACGAGCGCGCCGGGGAGGAACGCGCGCAGGGCGTTCGGCACCGTCATCGCGCAGACCGCGACGCTGCGGATGCGCCGGCGCTCCATGTCCCCCGCGTGAAGCACGCGGGCGCCGATCGCGCGGGCGAGGTCCTTCACGCGCGGCGCGGCGAGGTCCCAGCGCGCCGGGGCGATCGCGACGGGCCGGAGCTTCTCGGCCTCCAACGCGGCGCGGTAGGTGGCGATCTCGGCCGCGGACGGATCCGGCCCCTTCGGCGCGCCGTTCGCGCAGACGCGGTTCACGATGCAGCTCGCCCGGCCCGCCGCGCCGTAGCCGTGCGCCGCGATCGCGATCGCGCTCGCCAGCTCCGCGGGCGTCTCGCCGTTCGGGGCGCCGACCAGCACGAGCTCGGCGTCGAGCGCCTTCAGCATGAGCCCGTTGACGCGCGCGCTGTGGACCATGCCCTCCTCGGGCACCATGCCCTCGACGACGAGGACGTCCGCGCCCTCGGCCGCGCCGCTGCAGAGCGCGACGACGCGCTCCATCAACGTCTGGTCGTCGCCCGCCGCGAGCATCTCGTCCGCGACGGACCGCGCGATCGGCGCGGGCGGGCTGAGGTTCGCGCCGAGCTTCATCAGCATCGCCGCGCGGCTCTCGCTGCGTCCGCCGACGGGCTTCACGAAGGCGACGCGCACGCCCACGCGATCGAGGGCGCGGACGAGTCCGAGGCAGACGGTGGTGAGGCCGACGTGGCGCCCCGCCGGGGCGACGAGGATGGTGTAGGGCATGGCGATCTCCCGCGCGGGTGAAGGGTGGCAGCTCTACGCGGCCGCGATCTGCTGCGCGCCGGCGATGATCTCGGCCGTGTCCGTCGCGATCATCAGCTCCTCGTTCGTCGCGATGACCGCCGCCATGGGGCTCGTCGAGCGCGTGATCCGGCCGCGCTGCGCCTTGCCGTGCGACGCGTTCACGTGCGGATCCAGCGCGAACCCCGCGAACCCGAGCAGATCGACGATGCGCGCGCGCACCTGCACGGCGTTCTCGCCGATGCCGCCGGTGAAGACGAGCGCGTCCACCCGGCCGAGCGACACGATCATGCCGGCCGCCGCCTTGGCGACCGAGTAGCAGAACTTGTCGATGGCGAGCTTCGCGCGCTCGTGCCCCTTCGCCGCGGCCTCCTCCAGGGTGCGCATGTCATTGCTCAACCCGGAGATGCCGAGGAGGCCGGCCTTCTTGTTGAGCTGGTCCATCACGTCTTCGGCGCTGCACTTCAGCGCCTTCTTCATGTGCGCGATGATCGACGGATCGATCGAGCCGGAGCGCGTGCCCATGACGACGCCCTCGAGCGGGGTGAGGCCCATGGTGGTGTCCATGCTCTCGCCGTTGCGGACCGCCGCGAGGGAGCAGCCGTTCCCGAGGTGCGCGGTCACGATCGCGTGGTCGTGGGGATCGAGCCCGAGCTGGCGCACCGCCTGCTGCGACACGTACCGGTGGCTCGTGCCGTGGAACCCGTAACGGCGGACCTCGTGCTTCTCGAACCAGTCGTACGGGACCGCGTAGAGGTAGGCGCGCGGCGGCATCGTCTGGTGGAAGGCGGTGTCGAACACCGCGACCTGCGGGAGCTGCGGGAACAGCTCCTTCGCGATCTCGATGCCGAGCAGGTTCGGCGGGTTGTGGAGCGGCCCGAGCGGGATGCACTCCTTGATCTTCGCGATCACCTCGTCGGTGATCGGGATCGAGCCGGAGAACTTCGCGCCACCGTGCACCACGCGATGCCCGACGCCGCCGATCGTCGCGAACAGGCCGACCTCTCTCAGGAGCTCGCCGACCTCGCGAAGCGCGGCGTCGTGGTGCGGATCGTGGAGCACCTTCGAGTGCTTGTGCCCGGCGAACTTCCAGTCGAGCGACGCGTTGGGCGAGCCGAGCCGCTGCGCGATGCCCGAGACCCGCTCCTCCCCGGTGGACGCGTCGATGACGGCGAACTTCGCGGAGGAGCTGCCACAGTTCAGGACGAGGATGTTCATCGGAGCCTCACTGTCGATCCGGGCAAGAGAAATCGGTTGGTCCGCGTCCGATCGGGTCGTGACGCGTCGATCAGCCAACTGCAGATGTCTGGGACCGTTAGCCTCGCGGTGGCGATGGCCTCGGAGCGTGCATCGTTCTCACATTGCGTGCACGCGACGCAAGTGTGAAGTCGCTGCTCACTCGAAAAAGACGTGAGCGGTGCGCGCGCGCACCGGATGCGCGCTCGCCACATATTCTGCGCTCCGGCGTCGGCTAACACGCGCTCGTGCGAGCTGGTGCGGGGCGGACGATCGCGAGAACGGTGATGACCTTGCAGAGAAGCGACAGCGCAGCGCAGAATTCGCGCGAACGCCGATCGTGAATCGGTCCCGTCGATGACGCTAGAGGGCGCGCGCGGTGAACCGGCGCATGACGCCTCTCTCGCGCCGGCCCTCGGCCTCGATCCCGAACCCCGCCGCCTCGACGCTCGCCTCCGTGTCGCGATTCGGATGGCAACCGCCCTGCACCCGCGTCCAGACCGGCTGCCCGAGATCCTGGAGCTTCGCCACGAGCCGACGGCGGGAGCGCACGTGCTCCATCATGCGGAGCGATCCGCCCGGCGCGAGCACGCGCCGGACCTCCCCGAGGCCGCGCATCGGATCCGCGACCGAGCAGAAGACGAGCCCGCTCACCACGGTGTCGAACGCGCCGTCCCGGAACGGCAGCGCCTCCGCGCGCGCGACGACGAGCGGGACGCCGGGGGCGCGACGGCGGGCGGTGCGCACCGCTGCATGGGCGGGATCGATCCCGACGACGAGGGCGGCGCCGGAACCATAGAGGGGCAGGTTGCGCCCCGTGCCACAGCCGACCTCGAGCACGCGCCCGCCGGCACCTCCGGCGAGCCAGCGTCGCCAGCGCCGCAGACCGAGCCGGTCCTGGAGGGACATCAGCCCGTCGTACAGCCAGGGGATCTGCTCGATGCCGCGCATCGTGAAAAACCTAGCATGCCCCGTCCAAGGCTGGACGGCGGCGAGAGGCGCCGATAGGCCGCGGGACGAACCCGAAACACGGAGGAGCTCGCCATGGCAGGAGTGAAGCCGATCCCGCAGGGAATGCACACCCTCACGCCGAACCTCGTCGTCCGCGACTGCGCGAAGGCGATCGAATTCTACAAGCGCGCACTCGGCGCGCAGGAGGTGATGCGAATGCCGGCGCCGGACGGGAAGAGCATCTGGCATGCCGAGCTGCGCATCGGCGACTCGATGTTCTTCATGAACGACGAGATGCCGGGGATGGGACGCCCGGCGCCGGATGTCTCGAACGCGGTCCCCGTGACGATGTGGCTCTACGTTCCGGACTGCGACGCCGCGTTCCGCCGCGCGGTGGACGCGGGGGCGAAGTCGATGGCGGAGCCGGAAGACATGTTCTGGGGCGATCGCTGCGCAGGGGTCGCGGACCCGTTCGGCTACATGTGGTCGTTCGCGACGCACCAGAAGGACCTGACCGAAGAGGAGATGCGCCGAGGGGGCGAGGAGTTCGCGCGCCGGATGCAGTCGAAGCAGGCGCAGCACGGGCAGCAGGGACAGCGCTGACGGCGGGGCGCGCGGAGCGCTCTCATCCCTTCCGGATCACCCGCACCGACGGGATCGATGACGTGATCGGGATGGTGTTGATGCTCCGCGCCCCGAGCTTCGCGAGCGTGTAGCGCACCATCGCGACCGGCTTCTCCACGTCGCCGGCGTCCACCTGGATGTTGTACTCGGTGTACTCCTTGCCGCGCGTGAGCGTCGGCTCGTCGCCGAACAGGTTGTTCGTGCGGAGGTAGCCCTCGACCTCGTCGGAGAGCGGGTTCGGCACGTTGAAGAGCAGCATCACCTTGTTCTCGGCGTGCGTCGCTCCGTAGAGGTTCAGGAGGAACATCTCGAGGAGCTCCCGCTTGTCGGGGTCCTTCGCGACGTTCGCGTGCGTGTAGACGCTCGTCTGCGAGCGCATCACCGTCTCGACGACGGTGAGGCCGTAGCTCTTGATGGCGCTGCCGGTCTGGGAGATCTCGAGGCCGACGTCCACCGCGCCGTTCTTCACCTTCGACTCGGTCTTCCCCCATGACTCGTAGACGAGGATGCCCGCCTCGATCTTGGACGGCGTCTTGTACTTCTGGACCGAGTGCGCGCGGAACCGATCGGCGAGGCCGACCGCGGCGAGCTTCCGCTGGAGCCAGTCGAGCGCGAGGTAGGGCATCTCCGAGGCGACCACGAGGAGCGGCTTCCTCGGCGCGACGCCCCTGAGGAAGTCCTCGGTCGTCGTGAACGAGGAGTCCGCGACGATCCCGACGAGCTGCACCTCGCCGCGGTTCAGCGTCATCACCCGCTCGAGCTTGACCTCGACGCCGTGCTCGAGCTTCATCTCGAGGACGCGCTCCCGGATCCAGTCGTCTCCGGCGATCGCGACGTCGAGCTCGCCGATCTCGAGCTGGGCGCCGAACTCCTGGGGGCGGCCGTCCCAGCCGAAGAGGAGGCTCGTACCCGTGAACCGGGTCGGGCCGCCCTTGTCGTAGCCGGAGGTGCGGAAGCCGGCAGCGGCGAGGAGGTCGATGAGGTTTCCGCCGCGCGAGGCGCTCGCGAGCGAGCCGGCTGGCATGCCGATCTTGAGCTGCGTCTTCATGTCGTGGCCTTCCCTTCGACGAGCTCGAGCGTCCCGTCCGGCTTGATGCGGCGGTAGTAGCAGGACTTGTACGGCAGGCCGTCCGGCTGCTTCGCGTGGCAGGCGCCCCTCCCCTGCGGCGTGACGAGGAAGACGAGCGAGTTCTGCTCGCAGTTGATGCGGATCTCCTCGACCTTCAGCATGTCGCCGGAGGTGAGCCCCTTCTTCCACAGCTCGTTCCGGCTGCGGCTCCAGTAGGTCGCGTACCCGCTCCGCCGCGTCTCGTCGTACGCCTCGCGGTTCAGGAAGGCGAGGATGAGCACGTCCTTCGTGCGCGCGTCCTGGGTGACGACCGGGAGCAGGGTCCGTCCGTCCGGTCCGAAGTCGAGCAGGAGCTCGGTGGTGTGTTCTTTCGCCATGTCGTCCGGCCCTTCGATGGAGGAGGGTGGGGGCCCACCTTATAGGCCGAAACCGGGTGGCGGGGCCAAGGGGCGCGGGCCGCGCCCCGTGCTCATCATGGCGCTGGGTCCGCAACGACGTGGGCCCGAAAGGGAGGACTGTGATGGCAGTCGACATCAAGCAGGTGAGCCGGGGAATCCTCGAGGAGTGCTTAAGGAAGGGAAACGTGCAGTACCTGGACCAGGTCTGCGACCCGTCGTTCAAGGGCCACGACCAGCTGATGGGTGACCTCGACGTCGCGGGGTTCAAGCAGCTCTTCCAGACCATGCGCGGCACGTTCCCGGATCTCGAGCCGACGCTGCTCTCCATCTGCTCCGAGGGGGACACCGTCTGCACGTACTGGCGCTGTACGGGGACGCACTCGAAGCCCTTCATGAACGCCGCGCCGACGGGGAACAAGCTCACGATCGAGGGCATGACCCTCGACCGGTTCCGGAACGGCAAGCTCGTGGAGAGCAGGTCGTGCTGGGACACGCTCGGCCTGCTCCAGGGCGTGGGCATGTTGCCCAAGCTCGACCTTCGCGCGCCGGCCGCTGGCGCCGAGCGCCGGCCGCACGCGTAGAGGGGTTCACCGAGGGGCTCCTCGCCGGAGCCCCTCGCGATCGACGTCCGCCGGCGATCACGTCGCGGGCGCGTGGGAAGGCGCGGCACGGCCCGTCACGGCCGGCAGCCCCACCAGCGCGCGGAGCACGTTCACCGCGCCGAGGCCGATCCGGTCCGGCACATAGCCGCCCTCGAGCACCGCGACGATGCGGCCCCCCGCGGAGGCGCGCGTCCGCCTCACCAGCTCCTCGGTGATGGCGTGGAGATCCTCCGGCTCGAGGAGAAGCCCGCCGAGCGGATCGCCCGCGAGGCAGTCGAAGCCGGCGGAGACGAGGACGAAGTCCGGCTCGATCTCGTCGAGGGACGCCCCGAGCGCCTCCGAGAAGGCGCGCCGGTACTCCGCACGATCCGTACCGAGCGGCAGCGGCACGTTGCGGATCGTCCTCGCGCCACCGGCGCCGCCTCGCTCGGATGCCGCGCCGGTCCCCGGATAGTGCGGGAAGAGATGAAGGGACAGGTAATAGGTGCTCGGGTCGTCCCACAGGATCGCCTGGGTGCCGTCGCCGTGGTGGACGTCCCAGTCCACGATGAGGATGCGCCGAGCAAGCCCCGTCGACTGGAGCCGGCGCACGGCCACGGCGACGTTGTTGAACAGGCAGAACCCCGCCGCGCGCTGGCGCCCGGCGTGGTGCCCAGGCGGCCGGGCGAGCGCGAATCCAGCCCGGGCATGCCCGGTCGCCACGAGCTCGGCGGCGGTGACGGCACACCCGGCGGCGCAGGCGGCCGCGACGAACGAGCTCCCGGAGACGGCTGTGTCGGGGTCGATCCAGTCGAGGCGCCCGCGGCGCGCGGCGCGGTCGGACAGCGCGCGGACGAGCGCGACGTGAGCGTCCGCGTGCGCCTGCGCGAGGAGCTCCGTCTCTGCAGGCTGCCCGTCCACCTCGACGAGCACGTCGGGCCCGAGCGCAGGGTCCGCCCGCACCGCATCGAGGATGCCCAGCAGGCGCGCGGGGCTCTCGGGATGCCCCGGCCCGGTGTCGTGTGCGAAGCAGGCGGGATGCTTCACGAGTACGAGCGGGACCGGCATCGCCCCTCCCACCCGAAAATACGTTCTGCCGCGGCGATGCACACGGTTGCGGAGCATGGACGCGGCGAGCGTACGCACCACCATCCAGCGGACGGCCACGATCGCCGCGACGGTCCTCGGGATGGCGCTCGTCGCGTGGGTGCTCGTCCGCGCACCGCTGGCCATCGGGATCACGGTGGCGTCGCTCCTCGTCGCCATCGCGCTGAACCGCCCCGTCGCGGCGCTCGAGCGGAGGGGCCTCCCCCGCTGGCTCGGCATCACGCTCGTCATGCTGGCGGTCGTGGGAGCGATCGCCGGCGCGGTCCTCCTCCTCGTCCCACGCGCGGTCGGCCAGGGCCGGCAGCTCGTCGAGAACGCCCCCGAGCTCCTGACGAAGCTGCGCGAGACGGCGCCGTTCCGGTTCGTGGAGCGGCACCTCCCGCTCGACGAGATGATCTCCGACGGGCGGAGCCGTTTCCCGTCGCTCGCGCGGGAGCTCGTCGATCCCGTCCTCGCGATCGTCGGGGCGGTCCTGACGGGCGTGGCCGAGCTCGTCACGGTCCTGTTCGTCGTCATCTTCATGCTCGCGTCGGGACGGCAGCTCGTCTGGTCCGCGCTCGCGACGGCGAGGCCGGAGAACCGCGCGCGGTACGCGTCCCTGCTCACGCAGGTGTACCGGTCGCTCGGCGGGTACATCGCCGGGATGCTGCTCCTCGTCGGCACGAACGCGCTCTTCGCGGGCACCTTCCTCGCGGTGATCGGCGTGCCGTACTTCCTGCCCCTCGCCGTCATGAGCGGGCTCGCGAGCGTCATCCCATACGTCGGCGCGCTCCTCGTCGGGACCGTGCTGTCCGTCGTCGCGTGGGTGAACAACGGGCTCTGGACCGGCGTGTTCACCGTCGGCTACTACATCGCCTATCAGCAGTTCGAGAACCACGTCGTGGCGCCGCTCGTCTACCGGCGCACCGTCGACCTGAACCCGCTCGTCATCCTGATCGCGGCGCTCTTCATGACGGAGCTCGGCGGGATCCCGGGCGCGCTCGTGGCGGTGCCGCTCGCCGCGTCGGCGCAGATCGTGCTCCGCGAGATCCTGCGCGCCCGGAAGGAGCGGCTCAAGCTGCCCGAGGTCCCCGCGGGTCCCGAGCTGATGGAGCCCGAGCCTCGCCCGCAGCCGCCCGTGGCGGACGCGCGGCACTGATGTGGACAGAGAGATAGCGGAGCGCCAACGTTCATGCGGCCGTGGAGAACGCGGAAGTCGCCAAGACCCTCTCCGAGCTCGCAGACCTCCTCGAGCTCACCGGCGGCAACCCCTACAAGGTGAGGGCCTACCGGCAGGCCGCCCAGGTGGTGGACACGCTGCCGGGCCCGGTCTCCGAGCTGTGGCGCAGGGGAGAGCTCACCGGGGTCCCCGCCATCGGCGGACGGATCGCGGCCCGGATCGGACAGCTCCTCGAGCGTGGGACGCTGCCGGATCGCGACGAGCTCGCGTCACGCGTGCCGCCCGGGGTCGTCGAGCTGCTCTCGCTCGAGGGGGTCGGCCCGAAGACGGTCGCCGCCGCCTGGAAGACGCTCGGGGTCGGCGACCTCGACGCGCTCGATCACGCCTGCCGCAGCGGGCGCCTGGCCGAGCTGCCTCGCGTCGGCGAGCGGCGCGCGCAGGGGATCCTCGAGGCCATCCAGCGCCACCGCGCGCGCCGCTCGACCCGCGTGCTGCTCCACAGCGCCATCTCGTATGCGGACTCGATCTGCGCGAAGCTGCGCAAGGTCCCTTCGGTGCGCAGGGCGGAGCCGGCCGGCAGCGTGCGGCGCAGGAAGGAGACCGTCGGCGACGTCGACATCCTCGTCGCCGCGAGCGAGGCGGAGCCGGCGATCAGGGCGTTCTGCGATCTCGCCGAGGTGGCGGAGGTGCTCGCGCGCGGCCCCACCAAGGCGGCCATTCGTCTGCGCATCGGGCTGCAGGTCGACCTGCGCGTGTTGCCGCCCGAGTCGTTCGGCGCGGCGCTTCACTACTTCACGGGAAGCAAGGCGCACAACATCGCCGTCCGCACGCGCGCCGTGCACCGCGGCGTGAAGCTGAGCGAGTACGGCGTCTTCGATCGCGAGGGGCGGCGGCTCGGTGGAGAGCGCGAGGAGGACGTGTTCGCGGCGGTCGGGCTGCCCTGGATCCCTCCCGAGCTGCGCGAGGGCGCCGGGGAGATCGAGGCCGCCGAGGCGGGCAAGCTCCCGCGGCTCGTCGGCGAGGCGGACGTCCTCGGAGACCTGCACGTGCACTCCCGGGCGTCGGCAGACGCCCGCGCCTCGCTCGAGGAGCTCGCCGACGAGGCGGCGCGCCTGGGCCGGAGGTACGTCGCCATCACCGACCACTCCCGCTCGCGGCCGCTCGGCCTCGACGAGAAGGCCGTCGCGGAACAGCGCGAGCGCATCGCCGCGCTGAACCGCGAAGCGAGGGGCCCGCACCTGCTCGCGGGCGTCGAGGTGGACATCCTCCCCGACGGCTCGCTCGACCTGCCCGCGGAGACGCTCGCCGGCCTCGACTGGGTGGTCGCGAGCGTCCACACGGACTTCGCGCAGCCGCGCGATCGCATGACCGACCGGATCGTCCGGGCGCTCCGGTCGGGCGTCGTCGACGTGCTCGGGCATCCGAGCGGCAGGCGCATCGGGCACCGCGATCCCTACGGGCTCGATCTCGAGGCGGTGCTCGAGGTGGCGCGCGAGCAGGGGGTCGCTCTCGAGGTGAACGCCATGCCGGAGCGCCTCGACCTCGACGATCGCGCGTGCCGGCTCGCGAAGGAGGCCGGCGTGCGGGTGAGCCGGACGACGTGATCAACACGCGGCCGCTCGAGGAGCTGTGGCGGCTGCGGCAGCGGCACTGACGTAGCCGCCCAAGGCGACCCAACCGCCTCGGCGCACGCCGGCGGCGCGGTTACAATGCCGCGATGGCTCGCGACCGCACCTCCGACGGCTACGTGCACGGCTACTCCGAGCGCGAGCACGAACGCCTGCTCGACCAGGCCACGACGCTGACCGAGCTGCTGCACTCGGACACCCGCTATTCCGACGGGAGCAGCGTGCTCGAGGCGGGCTGCGGCGTCGGCGCACAGACCGTGACGCTCGCGCGAAACAGCCCGGGGGCGCGGTTCACCTGCGTGGACGTGTCACCCGAGTCGCTCGCGGCGGCGCAGGAGCGGTCGCGGGCCGCGTCGATCGGGAACGTCACGTTCCGGCAGGCGAGCATCTTCGCGCTCCCGTTCCCGGAAGAGAGCTTCGACCACGTGTTCGTCTGCTTCGTCCTCGAGCACCTCTCGACGCCGCACGAGGCGCTCGCGAGCCTCGTCGCACGGCTCCGGCCGGGCGGGACCCTCACCGTGATCGAGGGCGACCACGGCTCGACGCTCTTCCACCCCGAGGACGCCGACGCGCGTCGCGCGATCGACTGCCTCGTGACGCTCCAGGCGCGGGCCGGCGGAAACGCGCTCATCGGCCGGCAGCTGTACCCGCTGCTCGCCGAGGCGCGGTTGCGGGAGATCGAGGTGTCGCCGCGGCTCGTGTACGTGGACTCGAGCCGGCCGGAATGGGTGGAGGGCTTCACGAGGAACACCTTCACCGCGATGGTGGAGGGAGTGCGCGAGCAGGCGCTCGCGGCGGGGCTCGTCGACGCGGACACGTGGCAGAGGGGCATCGCGGGCCTTCGGCGTGCCGCCCGGGCGGATGGCGTGTTCTGCTACACGTTCTTCAAGGCGGTCGGCGTGCGCGCTGGGGCGCCCGCGCGACATTGAAACCTCCCGGCAGCGCAGGCCCTCAGGCATGCCGATGAAGCTCGTGGCCATCGTACGCACGCCGGCGCGCCTCGACGAGGCAGCGAGAGCCGTGGCCGACGCAGCGGGGCTCGCGCTGGCAGAGGCCCGCATGCGTCTGGCGCCCGAGCCACCTGCTCTCCTCGCACGACTCGAGGAGGACGAGGCGGCCGCGCTCGTCGCCGCGCTGCGCAAGTCGGGGCTCGCCGCGCTCGCGGTCGACGCCCGCTGTCCGACCGACAAGGATCGCACCGTCGCCCGCTTCTTCTCCGTCGACGACGGAGGCATCACGCTCACGCCCCGCTTCGGGGACTCGCTGGAGGTCGAGTGGCCCGACGTGGTCGCGATCCTGCGCGGCGTTCGCGCGTCGCGCTCCGAGATCGCGCGCACCGAGAAGTCGAAACGCTTCTCGCTCGGCACCGCCATCGTGACGGGCGGCCTCAGCCTGACCCGCACCTCCACGAAGACGGTGCGTTCCTCGGAGGAGGCGATGGAGCAGGTGATCCTCGTCTACGCACGCGGGGGGCGCGCGGCGACGCTCGCTGAGAACCAGCTCGACTTCTCGTGCCTGGGCGCCGGGATGCAGCCCTCCAGCACCGGGAACATGCTCGAGCTGGCGCGGATATTGCGCGAGAGGGCGAAGGGAGCGTTCTACGACGAACGGCTCCTGCGCCTCGGCCGCCGGCCGCTGCCCTTCCTCGCGGGCGGCGAGTCGCGCTCGCAGACGGCCGCGGTGACGAAGACCCTCACCGACACGAGCGGCTCGCTCGACACGCTCGCCGAGATGATGCGGCGGGCCTTGATGGAGGCTCTGCTCCCGTAGGGGAAACGCGTCACGGCTCCACCGCTCCGTCCGCGCGCCTGAGCTCGACGGTGCCCTGCGCCGGGTAGATCGACTCCACACGGACGCCGTGCGGGAGGTGGAGCGCCTCCGGCCGCACCACCCACGGGACCAGGCCGGGACCGGCCCGCGTCAGATCGACAACCGCAGGCGCGCTATAGCAAGTCGGATGCAGACCGAAGAGCTCACCGTCACCGGCGACGACGGGAAGCCCATCGCCGTCTATCGCTGGACCCCCGATCGCGAGGCCCACGCGATCGTGCAGATCGTCCACGGCATGGCCGAGCATGCCAGGAGGTACGCGCCGCTCGCGCGCGTCCTCTGCGCCGGCGGTTACGCCGTCTTCGCCCAGGACCTGCGCGGACACGGCCGCAGCATCCAGAGCCCTGCCGAGAAGGGCCATCTCGCCGACGAGGGCGGCTGGGCCCGCGTCCTGGCCGACGTCGAGGCGGTCCGGCAGCGCGCCCGCGACGCGCACCCGGGAGCCCCCATCTGCCTCCTCGGCCACAGCGGTGGATCGTTCGTCTCGCAGGACTTCGTTTCGGCCCACCCCCATGCCTATCAGGGGCTCGTGCTCTCGGGCTCGAACGTCGGCGGAGGCCCGCTCGTCGCCCTGGGCCGCGTCATCGCCCGCCTCGAGCGGCTGCGCCAGGGCCCGCGCGGCAGGAGCGCCCTCATCGACACGATGTCGTTCGGCGGCTTCAACAAGGCCTTCGCGCCGGCGCGCACGCGCTTCGACTGGCTGTCGCGTGACGAGGCGATCGTCGATGCCTACCTGGCCGATCCACTGTGCGGCTTCCGGTGCACGAACCAGTTCTGGATCGACCTCCTCGACGCGCTCGCGCGCATCAGCACGCCGGAGGCGCTCGCGTCGTTTCCGAGGGATCTGCCGATCTACGTCCTGGCGGGCAGCCGCGACCCGGTCTCCCGTGGCACGCGCGGGCTCGTGGCGCTGCTCGCGGCGTTCCGTCGGGCCGGGCTGACGAACGTCACGCACGAGTTCTTCCCCGAAGCTCGCCACGAGATCTTCAACGAGACGAATCGTGACGAGGTCTTCGCGAAGCTCGTCGCCTGGCTCGACGCCAACGTCGCCGGGCGCTCGCGGGCGGCCGAGGAGAAGCGCGCGAGCACGTAGCGCGGGAGTGGACGCGCCCGATCAGATCCGCTTTCGAAGCTGGACGCGGGACTCGCCCGGCCCGTCATAGTCGATCACGTACGCGGTCCCTTGCGACTCCGCATCACCCGGGAGCACCTCGAAACCCATCGCGGCGTGGAATGCGACGGACCCGCGGTTCTCGGGTGACGTCACCGCGTACACGTGCGTGCACTCCAGCGCCCGCGCCGCGGTGAAGAAGCGCTCGTACAGGGCGCGACCGACGCCCGAACCTCGCCGCGCCGGATCGACGCCCACGAAATGGACGTAGGCCCGCTCGCCGTGCGTTTGCGAGCGAAAGCCTGCGAGGAAGCCGATGACGCGCCCTTCGGCCTCCGCCACGAAGCTGGTCGGCCGGAAGTGTACGAAGAAGAGCCTGGGCAGCATCTCCGCCATGCGTCGGCCACCCCACCAGGCGTCCACCACCGCGATGATGGGGCGGTGGTCGTCGGGCTCGGCATGACGGATCGTGATTGCCATCGCGCTCCTTCCAGCGTGGTTCGTCAGCTCGCCTGCGCCGATGCCGCGAGAATGCGCACCACGGCGCCGTGCTCCGCCGCGACGATTGCCCGGGCGTCCTCGACGAGCCCGCTCCAGCCGCGCTCGAGGCGGGTTCGCCACCACGCGAGCCCCTCGTCATGGTCGAAGCCGCGCACCCGATGCAGGTAGAAGAACCAGTACGCGGGGCGCGCGAGCTGCGCCATCACGTCCGCGTTCGAGACGCACACCTCCTCGACGCTGCCGTCGCCGGGCGCGACGGGAGCAGAGTGGGACGCAATGCAGCGGCACGCCGCGTCCACGATGTGCGCCGGCCAGCCGCGTTCGCGGAGGAGGTCCCGGGAGATGCGGGCGCTGTCGAGATGATGCGTCGGGACGCAGGCCAGATCGCGGACGGCCGAGATGTCGTGGAGCCAGCCCGCGAGCTCCACCACCTGCTCGTCGGCGCCGAGGCGCCGCGCGAGCTGCCGGCCGTACTCCACCACGGGGAGGAGGTGCTGGCCGAAGAAGGCCGGACCGAACCGGTTCGCGGCGCCGAGGCACTCCGCTCGGACGAGGTCGCGGACGTCATCGGTGGCGGGCCGGGGATGCAGCGCTGCGGACAGAGAGTGCAAGTGACTCCTCCTCCTCGTCGTCGACCGAGCGACGCGCGCGAGCATGCCCCGGCGCGCAGCGCGGGTGGAATGCGCGAATGCGCAGGCATAGACTTGCAGGAATGCAAGCCCTCGACTGGAACGACCTCCGGTACCTCGTGGCCGCCGAGCAGACGGGCTCCTTCGCCGCCGCCGCCCGGCGCCTGCGGGTGGACCAGGCCACGGTGGGCCGCCGCCTACGGGCGCTGCAGGACGCGATGGGGACACCGCTCGTCGAGCGGACGCCCGGGTCGCTCACGCTCACCGCCGCTGGCCGGCGGGCGCTCCTCGCGGGCGAGGCGATGAGCGAGGCGGCGCTCGAGCTCGAGCGAACGATCGACGCCGGACGCCCCGAGGTGGCCGGGCTCCTCCGGATCACGGCGACGGAGGCGCTCGCCAGCCGCATCGTGGCTCCCCGGATCCCGGAGCTCACCTTGCGTCATCCCGGGCTGACGATCGAGCTGCACGTGAGCAACGAGCGGATGAGCCTGTCGCGCCGGGAGGCGGACATCGCAGTGCGCCTCTCGCGACCGGTGGAGCCGGCGATCGCGGCGCGCCGCGCGGGGACGCTCGGAGTCGCGCTGTACGCCTCGCGCGACTACGTCCGCCGGCGCGGGAAGCCCACCCGCGAGACGCTGCGCGACCATGATCTCCTCGGCTACGACCGCCCGCTCGCGGCCGCTTCCACTGCGCTCGCCTGGATCGACGAGGTCCGCGGCGGACGCGTGGTGCTCCGCAGCAACGGGGCGTTGAGCCTGCTCGGGGCGACGGCAGCGGGCCTCGGCGTGGGCGCGCTCCCGTGCTTCCTCGGTGACGCCGAACCGGGCCTGGTCCGCATCTTGCCGGAGGTGCGCGCTCGCGAGATCTGGCTCGCCGTCCACGGCGATCTGCGCCGCTCGGCCCGCGTCCGCGCCGGCCTCGACTTCCTCGAGGCGGTCCTCTCGACCGAAGGCGATCGTCTGAGGGGAGATCTCGGGGCGGCATCGCCGCCCCGGAGGCAGCTGAGGCGCGGACGGTAGCTCGCGCCGCTCGACGAGCGACGAGGCGTATGCTACGTCGCGCTGCCGTTGCGTTCGAGCTCGAGGACCGAGGGGATGCCCGCGGACTTCGCGGCGGCCACCGCTTCGAGGTCGAGCCGAAAGAGAGGGATACGTATGGGCACCAGCGTCACCATCACCCCCGCCGTCACGACGTCGTCGGGCAAGAGCCACACCGTCGCGCATGTCGGCCAGCTCGGCGAGGTCGACCGCTACGAGCTCTCGCTCCCGCAGTTCAAGCGCCCGGTCCGGGGAAAGCTCTTCCTCAAGGGGATCCTCGGGCTCACCGGGATGGAGGTGTCGGTCACGAAGCTCCCGGCCGGAGCCGCGATTCCGTTCCTGCATCACCACCGCGCGCACGAGGAGCTGTACGTCTTCGTTGGCGGCCGGGGACAGATGCAGGTCGACGGCGAGACCTTCGACGTCGAGGAGGGCTCGGTCGTGAGGGTCGCGACACGCGGCGCGCGTACTCTCCGCGCCGCTGCGGACGAGGAGCTCAGCTACGTCTGCATCCAGGCGCGCGAAGGGTCCATGCCCGATGCCGAGGCCGCCGACGACGGCCAGCGTCTCGAGGCGAAGCCGGTCTGGCCGTGACGACTCGATGTCTGCCCACGTGCGCGTCAGTCGAATCCGGCTGATATGACACGGGCCGCGATGCTGCTCGACCACCACCTCCCCGAGCTCGATTTCGTCGAGCGCCACGTCCTGAAGGTCGCTGCGCCTCCCGGGGTCGTATTCGCCGCGATCCGGCGCGCCGACCTCGGAGGGGGTCTGCTCACGCGGACGCTCTTCCTCCTGCGCGCCCTCCCCGGCCTCCTCGTCGCGCCGCGCGAGACGGTCCGGCGGTTCCTCGCTCGGCGCGGGAGCCGGCGCGTCACCCTCGATGCGCTCGCCTCCGCGGGTTTCGTGTTCCTCGGCGAGGATCCGGGACGCGAGGTCGTGGTCGGGACGATCGGCCGGTTCTGGAGAGCCTCGGGCGGTATGCGCCCGTTCGCGGCAGCGGAGTTCGCGCGCTTCGACGAGCCGGGCTGGGCCAAGGCCGCCTGGAACTTCCGGGTGGATCCGGCGCAGGGAGGCGCGACACTCTCGACCGAAACGCGCGTCCTCTGCACGGACCCGCGCAGCCGGCGCGCGTTCGGCCGGTACTGGCGGATCGTCCAGCCGTTCAGCGGCCTCATCCGACTCGAGATGCTGCGGGCGATCCGCCGCGAGAGCGAGCGGACCGGATCCAGCTCGACCGCTTGATCCGGTGCGCCCGCGGCGGCGGGCCGTCCTACATGACCGCCGTGACCCGCGCTGGGGGCGGCTCGCCCTCGATCATCTCGGACAGGGCCGAGCCTGGGGGCACGATCGGGAACACGTTCTCCGTCTCGCTCACCCGCACGTCCACGACCACCGGACCTCCGCCGTGCGCGAGCGCGCGCTCGATCGCGGCGTCGAGCTCTTCTGCCGTCTCCGCGCGCAGCCCGAGGCAGCCGTACGCCTCGGCGAGGCGGACGAGATCGGGGCGGCCGGAGAGAGCCGTGGCGAGGTACCGGCGTCCCTGGAAGAGGTGCTGGAGCTGGCGCACCATCCCAAGCGCCCGGTTGTTCAAGACGAAGATCTTGAGCGGCAGGCCGAGGTCCGCGGCCGTGGCGAGATCCTGCACCGTCATCTGGAAGCTCCCGTCGCCGTCGATGCCGACGACGAGCGCATCCGGGCGGCCGAGCTGGGCACCGATCGCCGACGGGAGGCAGAACCCCATCGTCCCGAACCCGCCCGAGGTGATGAACTCGCGCGGCGCGCCCGTCTTCCAGTACTGCGCCGCGAACATCTGGTGCTGGCCGACCCCGGTCGTGACGACGGTGCCCTGCGGAACGCGCCGGTGCAGTCGCTCCACGACGTACTGCGGCAGGAGCGGCCCGTGCGCGGACTGCGCGTATCGCGGCGCGCGCTCCGCCACGAGCGCGGCGACCTCGCTCCGCCACGGGTCGAGACTCACGCGCGCGCCAGCGGCGAACCCGCGCACCACTTCCGCGTGCAGCGCCGGAACGACATCGCGCAGATCACCCCGGAGCGCCACGGTGGCTGGGACGAGCTTCGAGATCTCCGCAGGGTCGAGGTCCGCGTGGACGACTTTCGCGGACGGCGCGAACCCGGAGAGCCGCCCGGTCGCGCGGTCGTCGAATCTTGCGCCGAGGACGACGAGGAGGTCCGCGCGCTGCACCGCGAGGTTCGCGTGGGAGCCGCCGTGCATGCCGAGCATGCCTAGGCAGAGCGGGTGGTCCTCGGGGATCGCCCCCTTCCCGTGGACGGTGGTGACCGCGGCCGCGCCGATCGCCTCCACGAGGGCGCGCACCTCCCGGTGGACGCCTGCGCTCCGCACGCCGCCGCCGAGATAGAAGAGCGGTCGCGTCGCGGTGGCGACGAGCGCCGCCGCCGAGGTGATCTCCGCCGCATCGATGGGTGGCCGGGCGGCGCCGCGCGGCGCGTACTCGAACTCGATCCGGGCGAGCTGCACGTCCTTCGGGATGTCGACGAGGACGGGCCCGGGGCGGCCGGAACGCGCGAGCTGGAACGCCTCCGCGATCGTGTCGGAGAGCGCGCGTGGATCGCGGAGGACGACGCTTCGCTTCGTGACCGGCGCCGTGATCGCGACGATGTCCGCTTCCTGGAATGCCCCCGTTCCGGTGAGCGCCACTGGGACGTTCCCGGTGATCGCCACCAGCGGAACCCGATCGTGGAAGGCGTCCGCAATTCCGGTGACGAGGTTCGTTGCGCCGGGGCCGGACGTGCCCATGCACACGCCGACGCGCCCGGTCGCGTGGGCGTACCCCTCGGCTGCGTGCGCGCCCACCTGCTCGTGCCGGACGAGGACATGGATGACGCCCGGCGCGAGCCGGGCGTACGCATCGTAGATGGGAAGGATGTTGCCGCCGGGGATGCCGAAGACATACTCGACCTCCTCGGCCTCCAGAGCACGCCACAGCGCCTCGGCAACGGTAAGGCTCGGTCGCGACATGGTTCTCCTCCGGTGAGACGGCGCGCGCACCCTGCGGCGGCGCACGGGAACGGGATTCGGCGCTGAGGGAGCGAGACGATCGGGCGCGACCGCGCACGGGTGCGCCGTCCGGGGAAGGGACGGCCCTATACGCTAAGTCGTACGAGGGGAGACGCGGCCGGGCGCGCCTGAAAGGCGCTGCGCTCATCGATGTGGAAGGCCGCGTTCACGAGTCGATCCTGACGACAGGGTACTCGATCTTCGCGCGTCGCGACACGAATTGCGTGTGTTCGGGTCTTCAACGACCCCCGAGCGAGGCCGCGAGCTCGCAGCTGGCGGCCTCCATGCGAAGCGTCCCGGAGAACACCCGATCGAGGTCCCGGATCGACCAGTTCTCGAGGGATGTTGCCGTGGTGCCGGGGGCGTTCCCGACGCTTGCCACGCGCTATCTTTGTACAACAGGAACGACCTGCAGGGCGACGAGCCGGGCTGGGCCAAGGCCGCCTGGAGCTTCGGGCACGGATCCGGCGCACATCGTCCCGAGCTGGTCGTGCTCGGGTGCTCGGAGGTGCTCGATGGCAGCGACTCGAAGGAAGGCCGTCAAGAGGACGCGCGTCCGGCGCGCGCAGACGACCGGCGGCGGGGCGAAGGCGCCGCGACGGACGTGGTCGCGCGCCGTCATGGAGCGCAGCGACGCGCTCGACCTGCTGCGCGGCGTGTTCAAGCTCCCCCCGCTCGAGATGGCACGCTCGCTCAAGCGCTCCGCGGAGCGCAGCACGCGCAGGAAGTCGTCTCCGTTCCGGTCGGCCATGTCGATGCTGACGTTCTTCGAGAACCGCGCCGGCCGGACCCTGCCCGCGGCACGGAAGAAGGCGATCCACCGGGCGAAGGAGGAGCTGCGGAAGCTCTTCGGCCGCGAGTCCGGAGGCTCCTGAGTCGGGGCGGCGCTGCGGTCACCGCAGCGACTCGATCCCGCGCAGCGTCGAGCCCGAGCTCGAAGAGCGCGTCGGGATTCCGGTCAGTACCCTCCGCCGCCCCCTCCGCCTCCTCCCATCGACGTCGGCGTGGCGCTCGTGTCGATCGTGATCGAGCCGTTCGGCGTGTTCATCGTCCCCTTGTGGACGGTACAGAAGAACGGGATGACCGTTCCGTTGGGCGCGTTCGAGGGAAGCGCGAAGCTCCTCGTCCCGATGAAAGGCCCGGTGTCGAACGAGATCCCCGCGACCGAGCCGAGCGTGAAGGCGTTCGCGTTCGCCTCGCTCGTCACCGAGTGGTCGATCCCATCGTCGTTGACGACGGTGACGGTGGCGCCGGGCGGGGCATGCAGGTTCAGCGGCGAGAAGCTCATGTTGAAGATGGTGATGAAGAAGCCCGTGGCGGGCGCCGATGGCGCCGCCGGCGAGCTCGATCCCCCGCAGCCCGCCGCGAAGATGGTCGCCAGGGCGACGACCCCGGTCTTGACGTTCAGGCACATGAACTCCCCCCCGGGGATCGTCCGCGGTTGCGAACGCATCCGCTGAGGAGATGCTCGGGCGCGCGGGTTGGGTTCCGCACGCATCCGCTCGGGGTCCTCGGCCTGCGAGACGAGCTCGCGCCCGGAAGCCCGGATCGCCGGCGCCTGCCTGTGACGCCCAGCTGCTCGTGGGCCGAGGGATGCAGCACGACTGGTCGCTCACGCTGCCGTGGCTCGACGAGAGCAAGCACGCCTGGCGCGCGATGCGTCGATTCGTGGAGGGACGCTCGGCGGCATAGACCCGGGCAGGGGCCGTCAGCCCCTTCTGGGATCACCTGATTTGTGGTGCGCAAACGCGGGAGTGAACGCCGCGTGAAGTGGATGGATACACGCGGGTAAACGCGCGTTCCGCGGCGTCGAGGTGCAGTCCAGTGCGCGTCTCCGGGGCGGGCGCCCCTTGAACACCCGACCGGGCGTTAATAGGTCGCATCCCATGCGGGGGAGCGAGCAAGCCCCCGGTCGCCGTAAACCGAGAAGAGAGGGTGGGCCCATGAAGCCGAATTCGAAATCCCGCGCCATGAGGCGCGGGGTGGTCATCGCGACAGCACTCATTCTGACCCGAGCGGCCACCGCGGAGGCGAGCGTGTGCCCGTCGGCGAACGTCATCGCAGATCCCGCAGAGTTCCAGTGGACCGCGAACAACGGCTACTTCAGCGGGACGCTCGAGTTCGGCGCCGCGACGCTTGCCGTCGGCGCCGACACCTTGACGACGCGGGCCTACCGTCAGGCGGGCGGGACCTTCAGCATCCCCGGTCCGACGATCAGGATGGTGCCGGGGAACACCTATGTCATGACCCTCAAGAACCTGCTGCCGTACTCTCCGCCCAGCACCGCCGAGAACACTTTCAAGGACCCCGACATCACCAACGTTCACACGCACGGCCTGCACGTCTCGCCCACGTCGCCCTCCGACGACGCCATGCGCGTGATCAACGGCACCTATTGCGGCGACTACGTCTACGCGGTGCCTCCCGACCACATGGGTGGAACGCTGTGGTACCACCCGCACCACCACGGTTCGACGTTCCTCCAGGTGTCCGGCGGCGCGTGGGGTCTCCTCCTCGTGGACGACTCCAAGGACGTCCTCCCCGCGGGCGTGGCCGGCATGACGGAACGCCAGCTGGTGGTGGGGTTCGTCAACCCGAGCGTCGCCGGAACCGGCGGCGACACCCTGATCTCCGGCTCGCTCTCTCCCACCTGGACGGTGAACGGGAAGGTCCAGGGGAACCTGTGCACCCCCGCGAACGAGTGGCAGCACTGGCGCGTGCTCCTCGCCGATGCCGACGCAATGCCCAAGACGTTGACGGTCGGCGCGGGCTGCGAGGTGGCCCTGCTGGCGCGCGACGGCGTCTGGCGGACCGTTGCGCCGCTGCCCCTCCCCACGAGCTCCATCGACCTCACCGGCGCCTCTCGGGCCGACCTGGCCGTGAGGTGCAGCGCGGACTCGACCATCTCCGTCAAGGGGACCGTCGTCGCGAACGTGTTCGCGGACGCGGGGGTGTCCGCCAACACGTCGGTCGGGCCGTACTCGCAGGGCTCGACGGGCACCACCTGGTCCGCGCACCGGCCGAGCTACCTGCGCGATCTCCGGAGCGTCACGTCGGTCGAGCAGCGCACGGTGAGCATGGGCGCGCGCACCATCAACGGCAGCAAGTTCGACATGAACACGCCCACGTTCACGATCCCGACGGGCAGCGTGCAGGACTGGACGATCAAGGCCGGAGCCCACCCCTTCCACCTCCACGCCTACCACTTCCAGATGAACGGTGCGTGTGGCGCGTTCGAGGATGGCGAGTACTACGACACGCTCGGTGGCGGCCCGTGCTCCACGCGATTCGACCTGAACCCCACCACCTCGAGCGTCTACGACGGAACGACGATGATGCACTGCCACATCCTGGATCACGAGGACCAGGGCGCCATGGGCTGGGCCGACGTCCAGGGCGGAATGGCTCCTCCGACGTTCCCGGATCCCAGTTTCAGCGAGCTGTACCAGTGCGTCTCGGCCCCCCCTCCGACCAGCTGCTCGACGTACCTCGACCGAACCTCGTGCAACGCCAACGCGGCGTGCACGTGGGACGGCAAGGCGAAGAGGTGCGTGAACCGCTGAAGCAGCGCGTGGTGACGGGCAAAGGGAGCATCCACCGCTCCCCTTGCCCGCACCCGGACGTCGGGATCCTCGGCCTGCGAGACGAGCTCGCGCCCGGAAGCCCGGATCGCCGGCGCCTGCCTGTGACGCCCGCGAGCGTCGCCGAGCGCGGCGTTACATCCGTGCCGTGCCCTCCTTCCGCCTGTGCATCGACGTGGACGATCTCGACGCCGCCGTCGCGTTCTACACGCGAGCCCTCGGGTTCACCCCCGGACGGCGGAACGACGAGTGGGCGGAGCTCGTCGGTGGACCGTGCCCCATCGATCTCCTCGCAAAGCCGCCCGGAACCGCTTCGCTGCCGAGCGGCACGCGCGCGTTACGCGACTACGAGCGCCACTGGACGCCGGTGCACCTCGACGTCGTCGTGGAGGATCTCGACGCGTCGGTCGTCCGGGCAGTCGCCGCGGGCGCGAAGCTCGAGCGCGGCGCCGAGACGAAGGTGTGGGGGAGGATCGTAATCCTCGCGGATCCCTTCGGCCACGGCTTCTGCCTGCTCGAGTTCACGGGGCGCGGTTACGACGAGGTGCCGTCGACGCGTTAGAGCCGGCCCTGTGGCGAGTTGTCGCAAGGCGGCGAGCTCGCCCCCAGGGGTGCCATACTGATCGTGGACTTGGATTCGAAGCGCCCCCGTCGATGACCCATTGCCCCCGCCGCTCGTCCAATGGTCGGGCACGACGCGATCGCGGCGCCGGAGCCTGAAGGCACCTCGGAGAACAGAAACCATGCGTCGATCCTGCTGCCCGTCCCGTCTGCTCGCCGCGGTTGCGGTGCTCGTCGTCCCTTGCCTCGCCACTGCCGGCGACGAGGTCCTCTACGGCGGCTCGAGCACGATCGCCGATACCATCCTGAACGGCGGGGCCATCCAGGGGTTCCAGTCGAGCACCGGGGCGCGGCTCACCATCGTGGACGTCTCGGGCACGGGCAAGGGGCTCAAGGCGCTCGCCGAGGGGAAAGTGAACCTGGTCGGCTCGGGCAGGACCCTCACGCCGGATGAGAAGAAGGCCGGCTTGCTCGGGACGGTGGTCGGCTACGACGGCCTCGCCGTGTTCGTGAACAAGGCGAACCCGGTGAAGGGCGTCACCCGCGCGCAGCTCAAGGACATCTTCACCGGCAAGGTGAAGAGCTGGAAGGAGCTGGGCGGCAAGGACGTCCCGGTGGTGGCGTTCATCGAGCCGATCGCGAGCAAGCGAGCCACCGTGCAGCTCCTCCAGGAGCTCGTGCTCGACGGAGTCGCGTTCCAGCCGGGGATCCGCGAGGTGGAGCAGATCAGCGAGCAGCTGCGCGAGGTGACGGCGTCCGAGGGCGCCATCTGCGTCGCGTCCGTCGGCTTCCTCCACTCCGGAGAGGCGTGAAGAACGCCGTCCATACCGTCGACCTCGACGAGATGAGCGCGAGCAACGGGAACATCCGCTCCGGCGCGTATCTCCTCTCGCGTCCGTTGCTCCTCGTGACGAAAGGCCTGCCGGGAGGCGACGCGAAGCGGTTCATCGAGTACATGCTCTCGAAGGAAGGACAGGCGATCGTCGAGCGCTTCTTCGTCCCCGTTCGGAAGTAGCGGGTCGCCGCTGCGCGAATGGGAGTCGTCATGAAGAGGTGGTTCCGCGGCGTCGCGCCGGGCAAGCGCCTCGGCGTCCGCGCCCGGTTGTTCCTCATCACCGGCCTCGTCTTCGCCGCGATGGCGCTCACGCTCACGAGCAACGTGGTTGCCCTCCGCAGCGTGAAGGTGGGCGGACCCCTGTACGAGCAGATCCGCGACCGCCAGCAGTCGCTCGAGGGCTTCGCCCAGCTTCGGGCCGACCTGAACCAGGTCCGGGCGGAGCTCGGGATCTTCGCCAGCGAGACGGATCCGGACCGGGTCCGGCTCCTCAAGAACCGCGTCCTCGAGCTGAAGGACGTCATCCACGATGACTTCGTCGCCATCGAGCACTCGCTCCGAGACGACCTGGACCGGAGCGCGATGGACGACGCGCGCGGCACCTGGGACGAGTTCTCGGCCACGGTGGATGACGCGCTCATCCCCGCCGTCGAGGCGGGGAACACCGCCGCGGCCCGCACCCTGCTCATCGGCGCGCAGCGCAAGCGCTACGAGCGCTTCATCGAGCAGATCGCCTCGCTCGTCGACAAGTGCAAGCTGGAGATCGACGAGCTGGAGAAGGCCACCGCCCGCCGCGTGCTCGCGATCACCGTCGTCACGACCGGCGCCAGCGCGGCGTTCTTCTTCGTGATCCTCGCTGCGCAGGCGCTGCTGGCGGAATCCCTCGCGCGCCGCATCTCTGCGCTCAAGCGCGTGGCGCAGGAGATGGCCGGGGGCGATCTCACGGTCACGGTTGCCGACGACAGCGGCGACGAGGTGGGAGTCCTCGCCCGCGCGCTCGACGACACGGTCGCTCGCCTGCGGGACGTCGCCGCCACCGTGAAGCTCAGCGCCCGGAACCTCGCCGCTGCGAGCGGGGGCATGAGCGAGGCGGCGAGCCAGGTGTCGCACGGCGCGGGGGAGCAGGCCGCGGCGGCGTCCGAGGCATCGGCATCGGTGGAGCGCGTGGGAACCGGCGCCCAGCAGAACGCCGGGCACGCCCGCGAGACCGAGGAGATCGTGACCCAGACCGCTGAGGCCGCGCTCCGGGGAGGAGACGCGGTCTCGGCCACGCTCGCGTCCATGCGGGAGATCACCGAGAGGATCGCCGTGGTCGAGGACATCGCCTACTCGACGAACCTCCTCGCGCTGAACGCCGCGATCGAGGCGGCGCGCGCCGGGGCGCACGGGCGGGGCTTCGCCGTGGTCGCGACCGAGGTGCGGCGGCTCGCGGAGCGGAGCAAGCGCGGCGACCGACGTCGGAAAGCTCTCCGCCGACAGCCGCGGCGTCACCCAGGAAGCGGGGGACCTCCTCGGACGGATCGTCCCGGACATCCAGCGGACTGCCGAGCTCGTCCGCGAGATCAGCGCGGCGAGCGCGGAGCAGTCCGCCGGCGCGAAGGAGATCGTGTCCGCGATCCGGAGGCTCGAGGAGATCATCCAGCAGAACGCGAGCTCGTCCGAGGAGCTCGCGTCGGCGGCGGAGGAGGTGGCCGCCCAGGCAGAGGAGCTCCGGAGCGCGGTCGCGTTCTTCCGGACCGGCGACGATGCGATGGATGCGGACCGGGAAGCGCTGCCCCCGGCGAAGGCCAGGCTTCGCGCGTCATGAGATGGCGGCAGACTCGCTTCACTCGTCACCTGCGGTGACACCCGTCACACGCGGAGAACGCTCGCTTCCCGTCGTGGCACCCGAAGCAGGCGCTGCCGCGCTCGTGGTCGGCCCGCGAGATGAGGCCGGTGCGGCGGGTCGGGAAGCGATCCGCATGGCAGTCCCGGCAGAGGAGGCCCGCCTTTGCGTGGCTCCGCGCGTCGAACGTGACGCGCCCTTCGCCACCGCCGCGGTACGTCGTGCTCTGGCCGCCGGGCAGCGCCAGCGCGCCACCGGCCAGGGCGAGGGCAGCGGCGGCGAGGGCGCCGTGGAGCGCTCTCATCGTCGGCGCCCTCAGGAGAGGATGCTCCGGCTCACGGCGCGGACGCTGGCGGCACCGGTGAGCGTCATCGCCTCGACCAGCTCGTTCTTCATCTTGGTGAGGACGAGCGTCACCCCTTCGACGCCGCCACCATGCGCACCGCGGACGATGGGCCGGCCCACGAGCACCACCTGGGCGCCGAGGGCGAGCATCTTGAGGACGTCGTAGCCGTACCGGATCCCCCCGTCCGCGAGCACCACCACCTTGCCCCGGACCTTGTCGGCGATCGCGGGCAGGACCTCGGCGGAGCCCGGCGTGTGATCGAGGACGCGCCCGCCGTGATTCGAGACCACGATGGCGGCGGCGCCCGCGTCGACCGCGACCTGGGCCTCGTCGGGGGTCATGACCCCCTTCACGATGAAGGGGAGCTTCGTCGCGCGGACCAGCTCGCGGAGCTGCTTCGGCGACTTCGGCTCGATGATCTGCCCGAGCTTCGCCGCGCGCGCGGCGCGTCCGGCGGAGTCGATGTCCACCGCGACCGCCAGCGCGCCCGCCTCCTCCACCAGCCGGATGCGTTCGACGATGTCCTTCTGCGCCCGCGGCTTGATCACGGCGATGCCGCCGTGTCGCGCGATCGCCTTGAGGCGGAGCTGATAGGTGGCGAGCGGATCCTCGGTCCCATCGGCGACGAGGCCGAGGGTCCCGGCGCTCTTCGCCCCGCCGAGCGACGCGTCGATGAAGTCCTCCTCGCTCATCTTCCCGCCCATGTTGTAGGTCGTGCCGCCGAGCGAGGCGCACAGGACCGGCAGCTCGAGCTTGTGGCCGAAGAGGGTGACGGCCGTATCCGGTCGCGTCACCTCGTGGAAGGTTCGGAGATTGAGGTGCAGCCGCTCGAGCGCCTTCACGTTGTTCTTGAACGACGCGGCGCTCCCGATCCCGCCCATCCCCGGCACCTCGCCGGCGCAGGCGTTCCCGTCGCACTCCAGGCAGACGCGGCAGCGTGGGTACAGCTTCTCACGCGCGGCCTTCAGCACGTCCTCGAGCTTCTTCGCGCCGGTGACCGCCGCCTTCGTCGCAGCGGTGGGCGCAGCGGCGCTGGGCGCCGGCGCATCCGTCGCGGGCGCCGGAGACGTCGCGGCCATCTCTGCCGCCTTCGCGGTCGCCGCGATCGCGACCGCGCCCACGCTGGCTGCAGCCGTTCCGAGGAATCCCCGCCTGCTGACCGCGCTCGTCTTGCTCATATCCGCGTCCCCCTGGCGTCTCGGTGAACCCCGAGTGGACCACTCCGGTCGAAGGGTCGCCATGACCTAACTCAACTGTTTACCCGGGACGAGCGCCGATGACCGATGGTTGCCAGGAGCTCGAGGCGCTTCGGAGCCGCGCGCGTGCCGGCGAGATCGCTTGACGGCCATCGGCGCACTGTGATGGTCGTGTGAGCTCACGCGCGCCGCATCGCGCTCAGGACGGACGGAATCCGGATGAAGCTCCTCGGGCATGCTTTCCTCGCGGCTTTCCTGTCGACATCGGCGGTGGCGGCGGCCGCGGCCCCCGCGTGCGACGACGGAAGCGCCGTCGAGGCGGTGAGGGCCGCGACGGCGCGCGAGCGCCTCGACGTCTCGACGCTCCAGCTCGTCGTGGAGGGGCCGTATGGTCGCGCGAAGTTCATCCGCACCCATCCGACCTTCCCGCCGAGCCCCGCCCTGAAGCGCAAGCTCGCGAAGCGGGCGTTCTACTTCGTGTGGTTCCACGCGCCGTTCAGATCGATGGGCGGAAGGGCGTCAGACGTGTGGGCGCTCGTGGATGCGGAGCGGTGCGAGTTGCTGCACCTCGCGCGGCCGCGGTGATTTGGCTCGTTCGGCCCGCTCAGAGCGCAACCGCCCACCCGATCTTGAGCGACGCCTCGGCCTGGACCCGCGGCGGGCGGAAGCGCTCACCGCGCAGCTCGATCTCGGGGTTCCCGAGCTGCACGTGACCGGCCGCCCACGGGTTCAGGTAGAGGCCGCGCCAGACGGGGAACACCCACCCCGCGCCGAGGGTCGCGACGGGGTTCGTGCGCTCGGCCCGCTCCGGGCCGAGCTCCGTCCCGATGTCCGTCCACCAGACCTCGAGCCCGCCACCGATCCACGGTCCGCGAAAGCCGTCCCGGAAGAAGCGATCGTAGATGAGCGCGAGCACGGTGAGGTCCCGGTCGCGAAATGGCGCGTCCGTCAGCGAGTCCGGGAAATGGAGGATGGCGGTCACGAGCCGCACGCGGGCGCGTCCCTGTCCGGCCCAGAGCTGGAGCGCCCCACCCACCTCGCCGTCCGCGGCGCTGATCGCCACCGGGAGGAGATCCAGCTCGGCACCGACGATGTCGCGCCGCGGATCCGCGAGAGGGTCAGGCGCGCCGCGGGCCGGAAGGGCCGCAAGGAGCGCGGCCGCGAGGAGGAGGGCTTTCATGAAGCGCATCGCGATGGGACCCGAGTACGCACGTGACGTCGAGGACGCGAAACTCGCTCTACGATACCGCAGCAGCGATGGGCCCGCTGGGCCATCTGGACCCGCGACCGGGAGTGAACGATGAACAGCGCCGGACACGCGATGATGGCGACCGCGATCGGCATCGCCATCTTCGTCGGCCTGCCGCTCGTCGGGTGGGGGCTCTCGGACGTCGCGATCCTCGTCCCTCCCGCCGGGCGGAGGCCGGGCGAGGAGGACAAGCGGGTCCGCCGCCAGCGCCTTGCCATCGTGCTCCTCCAGATCGTCAGCCTCGCCCTCGTCGTCGTCGCCCCGTACGCCGACCGGCGCGGGATCGCCGTCCTTCCGGCCCCCGCGCTCCGGGTCCTCGGGCTCGCGCTCTTCGTCCTGGGACAGGTGGCGGTGAGCGGGGCGCAGATCGCGCTCGACCGTCAGTTCAGCGTTCGAGGTCACGATCCAGAAGGACCACCGGCTCGTGACCGAAGGCGTGTACCGGTACCTCCGCCACCCCCGGTACCTCGGCATCGTCGTGTTCACGCTCGGCTTCGCGCTCGTCTTCCGCTCCGGCGTCGGGCTCGCGCTCGTGCCCGCCGAGACGTTCGTCCTCCTCTGGCGCATCGGTGACGAGGAGGCGCTGCTCCGCAGCGAGTTCGGCCCCGCGTGGGACGCCTACGCGGAACGCTCCTGGCGCCTCGTCCCGTTCGTCTTCTGAAGCGAGCGTGCGCAACTCCGTGCGCACGCCGGATTCACTTCTGCTGCACGATCATGCCGAGCAGCTGCTGCGCGTAGTTCTTGTCCCAGACGGCGATGTTCTTCCGCGCGGAGACCTCCGTCTTCGTGCTCTCCGCGCCCTGCTGCTGCATCAACACAGAGATCTCGAGATCGCCTTTGGGCCCCTTGATCTCCCGTCTGGCGCCGCTGTTCTCGACCTGGGACCCGGTGACCGGAATGTCCTCGGCTGCGAACACCGCGCGGGCGCGCCTCTCCACATCGTCCATCGAGCCCTTCACGACGGACTCCGCGCCGCGGCTCGTCAGGTAGATCCCGGTCCCTGCTCCTGCTGCCGCCGCGCCCGCAGCCAGGCAGCCGGGCAGCGCTCCTGCGAGGACGACCGCGAGGAAGCAGAGCGCCCGCCTGTCCGCCACGGATGTCATGCCAAAAGGTAGGCAATCCGGGCGCCTCTTGCGAGGGTGCAGACCGTCCCGCGATGAGGTCGCGCTCGCGCCCGAGCCCGTCACGCCGCGTGTGCGCGGGGCTTGCCGTAGATGCCGTCGCCCACCCGCCGCATCCACGCGAGCTCGTCGGCGGACATGGGGCCGCGCCGCAGGGCGGCGAGCGCGTGCTCGGTCTGCTCCGCGCTCGACAGCCCGGTCATGCAGACGTCGACGTCGGGATTCGACAGCACGAAGCGGTAGCAATCGGCGGCGGTGGGCAACCTCTCGCCCACCGCGACGCGCTTCGGCCCAAGCAGCTGCCGGTGACTCGTCGCCGTGAACGCCACGATCCCCGGACGGCCGGCGCTCGGGAGATGCGGGAACACATCCGCTTCGGCGCCGGCGTGCACGGCGTTGTAGCGCACGTGGAAGACGTCGACGCCTTCCACGCCGGCAGCGACGAGCGGCCGGTGGTGCGTGGAGGCGGCGATGAAGCGAACGAGACCGCGCTCCTTGAGCCTGCGCGCGGCGTCGAGGATGCGCGGAGACACGGGCTTGTTCCACATGCCGAGCAGCAGCACGTCGGCGTGGTCGTACCCGATCATCTTCAGGCCGCGCTCGAAGGTGAACGTGAGGAAGCTCGCCAGCCGCGAGTACGACTGCAGCACGAGGGCCATCCGGTCGCGCTGCGGCGCGAGGTGGCGCAGCGCTTCGGCGAAGCCGCGACGGCGGATGCTCCCGAAGTAGAGGTAGTTCATCCCCTGCTCGAAGGCGGCTTCGACCGCGGTCGCGGGCATGCCGTACGAGGAGCTGAGGCCGAGGCGACCGACGCGCAGGCCGGTGCGGCCGAGGGTGGTTGGGGCGAGGAGGTCGGAGGCTCGCGGGGTCATCGGCGGTAGCCTCGCACGAGTCGTCAGTGCCGGGAAGCCGACACACGGGCGCGATCGCGCAGATTGTCGCGCCTTCTCAGGGGCGGGTTCCACTTCCAGCGGCGCCGCTCCCTGCTGTTCACTACACCCGATCCGCCTGCGCCCACCGTGGCGTGGGGGAGCGCGCCTTGTCGCCTGACGGCGAGCAGATCGACGTGGTCGTGATCGGCGCCGGACCGGCGGGCCTGGCGGTGGGCGCGTGCCTGCGCCGAGCGGGCGTCGGATTCCTGATCCTCGAGCGCGAGGCGACGGTGGGCGCGTCCTGGCGACGCCACTACGATCGGCTGCACCTCCACACCGACCGCGCACACTCGTCGCTGCCGTACCTGCCGCTCCCGCGCGACGTCCCGCGCTATCCTTCGCGCGATCAGGTGGTGGCATACCTGGAGGCGTACGCGCGCGCGTTCGAGCTCGACCCTCGCTGCGGCGAGGAGGTCACGCGAGCGCGGCCGCGCGACGGCGGCTGGGAGGTCGAGACGGCGCGCGGACGCTATCGCGCCAAGGCGGTGGTGGTGGCGACCGGCGCCTGCGCGGTGGCGGTCCGGCCGCGCTGGCCCGGGCTCGACGCGTACCGCGGCCCTGTGCAGCACAGCGCGGAGTACCGCAACGGCGAGCGGTTCCGCGGAGCGCGCGTGCTGGTGGTGGGGTTCGGCAACTCCGGAGGCGAGATCGCGATCGACCTCGTCGAGCACGGCGCCCGGCCCACGCTCGCGGCGCGCGGCCCGGTGAACCTCCTGCCACGCGACCTGCTCGGCCTTCCCATCCTGACCTGGGCCATCGCCCTGTCGCGGCTGCCGCC
>WNGA01000887.1_pt1 | contig 49592 bp, 47 predicted proteins | sample 5400061 | NCBI WGS metagenome assembly WNGA01 (sample SAMN13153366, study PRJNA577476) | soil metagenome | isolation source: 100 cm soil or saprolite under grassland replicate 2 | place: USA:California | collected 2016-06-15
AGCCCTGGGGTGTGGTGTGCTGGCGCGGCCGGTGGTACGTGGTCGGCCACGACCTGGATCGCGAGGCGGCCCGCTGTTTCCGGCTGTCCCGGATCATCGGGGAGGTACGCCGGATCGGTTAGGTCTGAGTAGCTGTCCGCGAATTCGTGCAGGTCGTCAACCGTGACCGCTGCCGAGCGGTCGCCCTCGTGACGTAACAGGCGCCGACGCATACGAGCAACGCGAACGTGCGTACCAGCGAAAGGTCTTTGATCTTGGCGGTGCCCCGCGAGCAGCGATCTCCAGCGCATCACGCGCTTACGGTGGACCACACCAACACGATTTCCGCGGCGGCGATGCCGGGGTACGGACGGTAACGCTGCTAGCGTCGGTGGGGTGTCCCGAAGCCGCACCGAACGCCTGGTCAACCTGGTGATCTGCCTGCTGTCCACCCGCCGGTTCCTCACCGCCGCGCAGATCGCCCAGACCGTCCCGGGGTACGAGCACAACGCCGACAACCCGAAGGACCACGAGGCGTTCCAGCGCAAGTTCGAACGGGACAAGGCTGAGCTGCGGGAGCTCGGGGTGCCGCTGGAGACCGGTAGCGCCAGCGTCTTCGACACCGAGCCCGGCTACCGGATCGCCCGCCCCGACTACGCGCTGCCGGACGTACTGCTGGGGCCGGACGAGGCGGCCGCGGTGGGCATCGCGGCACGGCTGTGGCAGCACGCGGGGCTCGCCTCCGCGGCGTCCTCCGGACTGTTGAAGCTGCGCGCCGCCGGAGTCGAGGTGGATCCCCAGGCCACCCTCGGCGTCGAGCCGGTGGTCGCGGTGGATCCGACGTTCGCGCCGTTGACCGGCGCTGCCGGCGACCGGCAGGCGGTCACCTTCAGCTACCGGGCACCCGAGGCCGATTCTCCGTCGGTACGCCGGCTGCAGCCCTGGGGTGTGGTGTGCTGGCGCGGCCGGTGGTACGTGGTCGGCCACGACCTGGATCGCGAGGCGGCCCGCTGTTTCCGGCTGTCCCGGATCATCGGGGAGGTACGCCGGATCGGTCGCGAGGCGGCGTACCAGCTGCCCGAGGGGGTCAACCTGATCGACTACGTGGCGACCTGGTCCGGCCCCCGGGAGCATCCGGGACGCGCCACCGTCCGGCTCCGCCCGGGCCGGGCCGCAGGAGTACGCCGTGGGGCCGAGAAGCTCGACGGGGACGTCGCCACGCTGCGCTACTCCGACGCGGAGTCGCTCGCCGGCTACCTGGTCGGATACGGCGCCGACGTGACGGTCCTCGACCCGCCGGAGGTACGCAAAGCCGTGATCACGCTGCTGGAGCGCACCACCGCCCGCTACCCGGTACGCCACGCTCCGGCCGAGCAGACCAGCGCGGCGGCGCGATGACCGGCAGCGTGGACCGGCTGGGCCGGCTGCTCAACCTGGTGCCGTACCTGTTGGGGCGGCCCGGGATCCGGCTCGCCGACGCCGCCGCCGATCTCGGGGTGACCGAGGAGCAGCTGCGCGACGACCTGGAGCTGCTCTGGGTGTGCGGCCTGCCCGGGTACGGCCCCGGCGACCTGATCGACATGTCGATCGACGGCGACACCGTGACCATCACGTACGACGCGGGGATCGACCGGCCGCTGCGGCTCACGCCGCACGAGGCCCTGGCGTTGATCGTCGCGCTGCGGCTGCTCGCCGAGACACCTGCGCTACCCAACCGGGGATCGGTGGAACGTGCCCTGGCGAAGATCGAGTTCGCCGCCGGCGACGCGGCCGACACCGCTGGCCGGGTGGCCGTACGGCTGCCGGCCAACACGGACCGGCTGGCCGACGTACAGGGGGCGCTGGAGCGGGGGCGGGCGCTGCGGATCACGTACTACACCGCGCGGCGGGACGAGACCACCGAGCGGGTGGTGGACCCGATGCGCGTGCTGTTCGCCGAGGGCCGGGCGTACCTGGAAGCCTGGTGCCGCAAGGTGCAGGGGGTACGACTGTTCCGGCTGGACCGGCTGGACGCGCTGACCGAGTTGGACGAGCCGGCCGCACCGCCGCCCGCGGCCCGCCCGACCGACGTACGCGACGGGGTGTTCACCCCGACCCCGGACCTGCCGCTGGTGACGTTGCGGGTGGGACGGGACACCCGGTGGATCACCGAGTACTACCCGTGCGAACGGGTCGTCGAGGAGCCCGACGGGCACTGGCAGGTCTCGTTGCGCGCCTCGGAGCTGGGCTGGGCCCGCCGACTGGTGCTCGGTCTGGGTCCCGGGGTCGAGGTGGTGGCGCCGGGCGAGCTGGCCGACGCGATCGGCGCCGAGGCCCGTGACGCGCTGGCCGCGTACCAGGATTAGGGTCTGGTACGTGGAGTCCGAGGTGTGGGGCCTGAAGCTGGTCTGGTGGCTGGTGATCGGCATCGTGCTGCTCGCGCTGCTCCTGCTGCTGCTCGCCTGCCTGCCGGTGGTACGCCGGCTGCGGGGTCTGCAGCGGGGCGGGCAGCGGCTGCGCGGCATGCAGGCGGCGCAGGAGTCGCTACAGCAACGGGCCCTGGTATTGCAGCAGCGCACCGAAGAGTTGGTCGCACAGGCGGCGACCGCGCAGGACCGGATGGCGCTGATCAGGAGCGGCGGGCAGAGCCGGGGTGGCGCCGGGATGACCGCCGGCCGACAACTTGGCCCAGGATCTCGGTAATCGATTTCCTTGTTACTGACCACAGGTCGGGGGCGGGAAGACGATGCCGGGGATGCAACGTAGGATGGGCGGGTCAACCCAGATCAGGAGGTGACTCATGGGTGCCCTCAGAGGATGGCACATCGTGCTCCTCGTCGTCGCCGCGCTCCTCCTATTCGGGTGGAAGCGGATGCCCGACATGGCCCGGTCGCTCGGCCGGTCGATGCGGATCTTGAAGGCGGAGACCAAGAGCCTCTCAGAGGACGACGTCGAGGCGAAGGCGGACGCACCGCACACGCGGCAGCCGTTGACCCCCGACGCCATCGACGGCGAGGTCAACACCACCGCCGGTGAGAAGCAAAAAGAACGCTAGCGTCATCGACCACGAGTCGTGAGTCCGCTACTACGCCGGCGGCGGGAGTCGAAGTTCGCCAAGGCCGCCGATGGCTCCATGACGCTCATGGAGCACCTCTTCGAGCTGCGTAGCCGGCTGTTCAAGGCGTGCCTCGGTGTGCTGGTGGGCCTGGTGTTCAGCTTCTACTTCGCCCGGGACATCCTCGAGTTCCTCAACCGGCCGTACTGCGCATATCAGGCGCTGCACCATCCGAAGGCGCAGTGTGGCTTCAACGCGACCTCCCCGGTCGACATCTTCCTGCTCGACCTGCGGGTCGCGCTCTACGCCGGCCTGATCCTCAGCGCGCCGGTCTGGCTCTACCAGCTGTGGGCGTTCATCGCGCCCGGGCTGCACCGACACGAGCGGCGCTACACGTACTACTTCGTGGGCGCGGCCACGCCGCTGTTCTTCACCGGCGCGACGCTCGCGTACCTCGTGGTCGCCAAGGGGATGGCCTTCCTGATGGGGCTGGCGAGCGCGTACGACCTCACGCTCGACATTCGCGGCTACTTCGACTTCGTCACCAACATGATGTTGCTGTTCGGGTTCGGCTTCGAGTTCCCGCTCGCCGTGATCGCGCTGAACCTGGTCGGTGTGGTGAGTGCGCAGCGGCTGCTGGGCTGGTGGCGGGTCGCGGTCTTCCTGTGCTTCCTGTTCGCCGCGGTGGTCACTCCGACGCCGGATCCGTTCGGGATGACGGCGCTCGCGATCCCGATGAGCGGGCTGTACTTCGCCGCCGTGGGCATCGCCTTCCTCAACGACCGGCGCCGCCGCAGCCTGGAACCGGACTACGGCGACATCTCCGACGACGAGGCATCGGCGATCGACATCGGCTCGCCCGAGACCGAGGACGTGACGCCGGTGTCCCCGGCCGCACCGGTCGACCGGCGCCGTGACGGCGGCACAGACAACGACGACATCACCTGACCGTTAGCGGGGCCGGATGCGTACGTTCACGATGCTGGTGAACCCGATCTCGGGTGGCGGCCGGGCACCGCAGCGCGTCCGGCCGGTCGCCGGGTTGCTGCGCGCGGCGGGCGCGACCGTCAGCGAAGTGCTGACCGAAGGGCCCGGCCACGCGACGACCCTCGCCGGTGAAGCCGGCTCGGCTGGCCACGTCGTCGTCGCGGCCGGCGGCGACGGGCTGGTACGCGACGTGGCAGACGGTGTCGTACCGGCGGGTGGGCTGATGGGGATCATTCCCGCCGGGCGCGGCAACGACCTGGCGCGGCGGCTGGGCTGGCCGTCCGACCCGGCCGGGCTCGCGTCGCTGCTGCTCCACGCGGAACCGCGACCGATCGACGTGCTGCAGTGCAACGGCGTACAGATCCCCGGCAATCTGTACGCCGGGCTCGACTCGGCCGCCAACTCGATGATCAACTCGAGTCGCTGGATCCCGGCGCCGATCGTCTACCGGCTGGCCCCGATGCTCACCATGCTGCGGTGGCACTCCGCCAGCTACCGACTCACCATCGACGGCGCCGTCACCGAGGTACGGGGCCACACCGTCGTGGTCGCCAACACCGGCGGGTACGGCCACGGCCTCGACATCGTGCCGTCCGCGGTGGCCGACGACGGCGTGTTCGACGTACTGATCGCGGGGGACATGCCCCGGTGGAAGATCGCCGGGCTGATGCGGGAGGCCAAGGTCGGTACGCACGTCGAGCACCCGGAGATGACGGTGGTACGAGCCACCGAGGTCACCATCGACGCCGACCGGAAGCTCCCCGTCTACGCCGACGGGGACCACCTCTGCGAGCTGCCGGTGACCGTACGGCTGCGCGAGGCCGCGCTCAACCTGCTCCGCCCGTAACCGGCAGCCGCGACCGCTACACCAACGCGAGTACGGCGCCGAGGCCGTGCGGCTGGCCCGGCGGCGACGCCGGGAGCCCGAGCACTGAGCACCCGGCCGCGATCGCACCGGCGTCGGCCACGGTGTCGCCCACCATCAACGCCCGCTGCGGCGCCACCCCCAACGAAGCGCAGGCGTGCCGGAAGATCCGCGGATCAGGTTTGCAGACCCCGACCTCGTACGAGAGGACCCAGGAGTCGACCAGGTCCGCGAACCCCATCGCCGTGCCGTGGGCCCGGATGTCGAAACCGATGTTGCTGACCGCCGCCACCGGGATGCCCCGCTCACGAAGCGCCCGCATCGTGGGGACGGTGTCGGGATAGACCTCCCAGCCGGCCGGGTCGAGCAGCCGTTCGTACATCGCCTCGGACAGCCCCGGGACACCCGAGTCGACGGTGTCCGCGATCCCGACGAACAGCGCCCGATGGTCCTCCGTCGACAGGTCCCGCTGCTCCCACGCCCGCTCCAGGTGCGGCGGGATCACCGGCGGCGGCCAGCCACCCGCGATTCCCGCCCGTGCCATTTCGGCGGCGAGCTCGCGGGACCGGGCCTCGTCGAGTGGTACGCCACACGCGGCGGACGCCAGGGCGACACACCGCTCGGCGTTCTCCACAGCGGCGACGGTGCCGTGGAAGTCGAACAGTACGGCGTCGATCGGGCGGCGAGAGATCGATTCGGTCACGCCGCGGACGATACCGAACGGACGATTCCGTACCCACCGCATAGCCTTGAGGTCATGAGCAGCCCCGCCGAGCGGTACACAGCGGCCCGTCGGCGGGCCGAGTACCCCGCTCTCACCGAGTTCGCCGCCGGGCTGGAGTTCCAGCTCGACAGGTTCCAGCGGGACGCCTGCCAGGCCCTGGAACGGGGCAGTGGCGCGCTGGTGTGCGCGCCGACCGGGGCCGGGAAGACCGTGGTGGGGGAGTTCGCCGTACACCTGGCGCTGGCCACCGGCCGCAAGTGTTTCTACACCACGCCGATCAAGGCGCTGTCCAACCAGAAGTACGCCGACCTGCAGCGGGTGCACGGCGTGGCCAAGGTCGGGCTGCTCACCGGCGACAACGCGATCAACGGCGACGCGCCCGTGGTGGTGATGACCACCGAGGTGCTGCGCAACATGCTCTACGCGGGCTCGGCCACCCTCGAGGGCCTCGGGTACGTGGTGATGGACGAGGTGCACTACCTCGCCGACCTGTTCCGCGGCGCCGTATGGGAAGAGGTGATCATCCACCTGCCGTCGTCGGTGACCCTGGTGTCGTTGTCGGCCACGGTGTCGAACGCGGAGGAGTTCGCGGACTGGCTGGTGACCGTACGCGGGCACACCGAGGTGATCGTCGACGAGCACCGTCCGGTGCCGCTGTGGCAGCACATGCTGGTCGGCCGCCGGATGTTCGACCTGTTCCACGACCAGGAGGCGGCGTCCAAGCACGAAGTGCACCCGGAGCTGCTGCGGTACACCCGGGAGATGACCCGCCGGATGGGCTGGGACAGCGGCCCACGCCGGGGACCCCGTGGCCGCCGCTGGCAGCCGCCGCCCCGGTTCGAGGTGGTGGAGCGGCTGGACCGCGACGGCCTGCTGCCGGCGATCGTGTTCATCTTCAGCCGGGCCGGCTGCGACGCCGCGGTCACCCAGTGCATGGCCGCCGGGCTGCGGCTGACGACCCCGGACGAACGGCAGCAGATCCGCGCCATCGCGGAGCGCAGCACCGCCCACATCTCCGCCGACGACCTGCACGTCCTCGGCTACTGGGACTGGCTGGACGGTCTGGAACGCGGCCTCGCCGCCCACCACGCCGGCATGCTCCCCACCTTCAAGGAGGTGGTCGAGGAGCTGTTCGTACGCGGCCTGGTGAAGGCCGTGTTCGCCACGGAGACTCTCGCGCTGGGGATCAACATGCCGGCCCGCTGTGTGGTGCTGGAACGCCTCGTGAAGTTCAACGGCGAGGCGCACGTGGACCTGACGCCGGGGGAGTACACCCAGTTGACCGGGCGGGCCGGCCGGCGCGGCATCGACGTGGAAGGCCACGCGGTGGCGGTCTGGTCGCCGGACATGGATCCCCGGCACGTCGCGGGGCTCGCGTCCACGCGTACGTATCCGCTGCGGTCGAGCTTCCGGCCCTCGTACAACATGGCGGTGAACCTGGTCGGGACCGTGGGTGCCGCGCGGGCCCGTGAGCTGCTCGAATCCAGCTTCGCCCAGTTCCAGGCGGACCGCTCCGTCGTGGGCCTGGCACGCCAGGTCAAGAACAACGAGCAGACCATCTCCGAGTACGCCGAGCGGATGACCTGCCACCTCGGGGACTTCGCCGGATACCACGGCATCCGGATGGCGATCGCCGACCGGGAACGCGCACTGGCTCGTCAAGGGGCGGCGCAACGCCGGGCGGCGGCGGTCTCGTCCCTGGAGAAGCTGCGGCCGGGCGACGTGATCCGGGTCCCCAGCGGCAAGCGGGCCGGCCTCGCGGTCGTCATCGACCCCGGCACCGACGGCTTCGGCGAACCTCGCCCGCTCGTACTCACCGAGGACCGCTGGGCCGGGCGACTGCCCGCCGCCGACTTCGTCGCACCCGTCGAGGCCCTGGCGAAGGTACGCGTACCGCGCCACTTCAACCACCGTTCGCCGCAGGCCCGCCGGGACCTCGCCTCGTCGTTGCGTGGTGCGGGGCTGGACCGGGGTGCCCAGCGGCGCCCCCGCCGGGCCCGGGCGTCCGCGGCCGACGACGAAGCGCTGGCGCAGCTGCGGGCCGAGCTGCGGCGCCACCCGTGCCACGGCTGCGCGGACCGGGAGGACCACGCCCGCTGGGCCGAGCGGAGGGCCCGCCTGGAACGCGAGACCGAATCGATCAGGGAACGCGTCGCCGGGCGTACCACGTCGCTGACCCGTACGTTCGACCTGGTCTGCGACGTGCTGGCCTCCCGGGGCTACCTGTCCGGCGACGGAGTCACCGCCGCGGGGAAGGTGTTGTCCCGGATCTGGACCGAGGCGGATCTGCTCGTGGCGGAGTGCCTGCGCGATGGGATCTGGGACGGGCTGAACCCTGGCGAGCTGGCCGCCGTGGTCTCGTCGGTCGTGTACGAAGCCCGGCGCGAAGCCGAGGACCGGGCCGGCGTACCCCAGGGGAAGGTCTCCGACGCGATCGACCGGATGCTGCGGATCTGGGAAGGCATCGAACGCGAGGAGTCCCGCCGTCGGCTGTCGCTGACCCGCGAGCTGGATCTCGGATTCGTGTGGCCGATGTACCGCTGGGCCCGCGGCGAAGCGCTGCAGAAGGTGCTGGCCAGCGCCCACGCGGTCGACGGCGACATGCCCGCCGGCGACTTCGTACGGTGGACCCGCCAGGTGATCGACCTGCTCGGCCAGGTGGCGGTGGCATCCGCCGGCACCCCGCTGTCGGCGGTCGCCCAGCAGGCGATCGACGCCCTGAACCGCGGCGTGGTCAGCTATACCAGCATCGGCTGACCGGCGCCGGCTGGGACGTCAGGGTTCGGGGTCCGGGTCGGCGGGGGCGGGCGCGCCGGCGCGTTCGTCGCGTTCCGCCCACTCCAGCAGCGGCTCGAGGGAGTACGCCGTGTCGTCGATGCCGGCGTGCAGGTCGCCGAGCTCGGCGTACCGGCCGGGCATGGTCGCGATCGTGAAGTCCCGCGGGTCGATCTGGTCGATCTCGTCCCAGCGGATCGGGGCGGACACCGTCGCCTCCGGATTGCCCCGCACCGAGTACGCACTGGCGATCGTGTGGTCGCGGGCGTTCTGGTTGTAGTCGACGAACAGGGTGCGCGGGTCCCGGTCCTTGCGCCACCAGGTGGTCGTCACCTCGTCCGGCGCCCGCCGCTCGACCTCCCGGGCGAAGGCCAGCGCGGCGCGACGTACGTCGGAGAATCCCCAGTCCGGCTTGATCCGTACGTAGACGTGCAGGCCCCGGCCGCCGGAGGTCTTCGGCCAGCCGGTGATGCCGAGCTCGTCGAGCACCTCGTGCGCCACGTGGGCGACCGTCCGCACCGTCGAGAACGGGCAGTCCGGCATCGGGTCGAGGTCGATCCGCCATTCGTCCGGCCGCTCGGTGTCGGCACGGCGCGAGTTCCACGGGTGGAACTCCACGGTCGACATCTGCACCGCCCAGATCACGTCGGCGAGCTTGGTGACGCACAGTTCGTCGGCGTGCCGGCCGTACCGGGGGAAGTGCACCCGTACGGTCTCCAGCCACGGTGGTGCGCCGTGCGGAACCCGCTTCTGGTGCACCTTCTGGCCGCTGGTCCCGTCGGGGAAGCGGTGCATCATGCACGGCCGTTCCCGCAGCGCCCGTACGATCCCGTCGCCGACGCTGAGGTAGTAGCGGGCGAGGTCGAGCTTGGTCTCCTCCCGCGCCGCGAAGTACACCCGGTCCGGGCTGGAGACCCTTACCGTGAAATCGCCGACCTGCAACTCCACCGCTGGAGTCCTGCTGCCCGCCGCCACAAGGTCAACCTAGCGTGCGCAGTACGTGGGAAGGTGGACCGATGAGCGGCGAGGAACGGGACGGCGTGTCACTGACCAACCTCGACCAGCCGCTGTTCGAGGGCGCCGAAGCGACAAAGCGGGACCTGGTGGACTACCTGGACGCCGTACGCGACCGGATCCTTCCGGAGCTGACCGGCCGGCCCCTGTCGGTGATCCGGGTGCTGCGCGGCCAGCGGCCGTTCATGCAGAAGAACCTCCCGAAGTACACCCCGCCGTGGATCAAGTCGGTCTCGCTGTGGGCGGAGAGCTCCCACCGCGACGTGAAGTACGCCCTCTGCGACGACCGCCGTACGCTGCTCTGGTTCGCCAACCAGCGCGCCGTCGAGTACCACCCGACCCTGGTCCGCGACGGTCATCAGACCCATCTGATCCTCGACATCGACCCGCCGGAGTCGGACGCGTTCCGGCTCGCCGTCGCCGCCGCCCACCTGGTACGCCAGGCCCTGGCCGACACCGGCCTCGCCGGTGCGGTGAAGACCAGCGGCGCGAAGGGCGTCCACGTGGTGGTGCCGATCGCGGAGCACCCCATCGAGGACGTGGCGGCCGCGACCCGCGCGCTCGCGGCACGGGCCGAGCGGATCGATCCGGCGCTCGCCACCACGGCGTACATCCGGGAGGACCGGGGCGGCAAGGTGTTCCTCGACTCCACCCGCGCCGGCGGCGCCACCGTGGTCGCGGCGTACAGCCCGCGGGTGCGGCCCGGCACGCCGGTGTCCTTCCCGGTGCCGTGGGACGACCTCGACCGGGTCTCGCCGGCGGACTTCACGGTACGCACCGCGGCTCGCCTGGTCGCCGACCGTGATCTGTGGGCGGAGTCGCTGCCCGAGCCGCAGCGGCTGCCGGAGGATCTGGTCGCCGAAGGGCACACCATCCCGATCGCCCGGGTGCAGGCGATGCACGAGGGCAAGCGCCGCGCCCGAGCCCGCCGCGGCTGACCACGTCGGCGAGATCACATCCGTTCGGTAAGAACCTGAGGGCGAGGCGGTGCCTACAGTGTCGGCATGGTGAGTGTGGGGGCAGTGGTGGGAATCGCGCTGGTCGCGCTCGGTCTGGTGCTGACGCCGGGGCCGAACATGCTCTACCTGGTGTCCCGGTCGGTGACCCAGGGGCGGCGCGCCGGCCTGATCTCGCTGCTCGGCGTCGCTGCCGGCTTCGCGGTGTACCTGCTCGCCGCGACCGCCGGCATCGCGACGCTGTTCGCCCTGGTCCCGCCGGTCTACCTGGCGATCAAGCTGGCCGGAGCGGCGTACCTGCTGTGGCTGGCGTGGCAGGCCGTACGACCGGGCGGCGGGTCGCCCTTCCAACCGAAGCCGCTCCCCGAGGACCCGCCCCGCCGGCTCTTCACGATGGGCGCGGTGACAAACCTGCTGAACCCGAAGATCGCCATCTTGTACGTCTCCCTGCTGCCCCAGTTCGTCGACCCGTCCCGCGGCCACGTCGCCACGCAGAGCCTGATCCTCGGGCTGGTCCAGATCGGGATCGCGCTCACCGTGAACGCGATGATCGTCGTGACCGCCGGCTCGGTCGCCGGCTTCCTGGCGCAGCGGCCGACCTGGCTACGGGTGCAGCGCTACCTGATGGGTACGGTGCTCGCCGGCATCGCCCTGCGGATCGCCGCGGACCGTACGCCGGCGATCACGGCCGCGCCGTAGCCGGTCAGCCGGTGCGTTTGGTGAGGGCGACCAGATAGCGGCAGGTCTCGCCGGACGGGTTGACGAACGTACACGGCGTCGGGGGACCGAGCTGCAGGCAGTCGCCGGGCTCGAGGTCGTGGACGGTGTCGCCCTCCACGAAGCGCAGCCGGCCGTCGAGCAGCCAGATCTGCTGGTGGATGAAGGCGTACGAGTCTGCGGGGCTGAACACCTCGGCTCCGGCGGGCAGCTCCACCTCGACGAGTTCGAGCGGTCCGCCAGCGGCGGGCGACACCGCGCGACGCCGGTAGCCGGTCTCGGGATCGGTCCAGGTCGGCTGATCCGCGTGCCGTACGAGTCGCCCGTTGTCACCTTCGGCGCGGGCGACCAGCTCGGACAGCGTCATACCGAGGGCGCCGGACAGGCGGAGCAGCAGGGCGGCGGTCGGTTGCGCCTCGCCGCGTTCGATCTTGCTGATCATCGCTCGGGAGACGCCCGATCGTTCCGCGAGCGCACTGGCCGACAGGTCGCGGGCGAGTCGGGCCGTGTGCAGCGTCGTGGCGAGCGACACGGAGAATTCGTCGGGCATGGTGGTCACTATAGCGGCGCAGATCGCTACTATCGTGGCCATGAGCGGCGGCAACCAGAAGGTACGAGACGCCTCTGAGCGCGACGCCGAGGCCTGCGCGGCGATCTACGCCCCGTACGTCACCGACACCGTGATCAGCTTCGAGACCGCGCCGCCGTCGCCGTCGGAGATGGCCGACCGCATCGCCGCCGCCGTGCGTACCCACGCCTGGGTGGTCCTGGAGGACGACGGCCGGGTGGTGGGCTACGCGTACGGCGGACCGTACAAGGCGCGGGAGGCGTACCGCTGGTCGTGTGAGGTCAGCGTGTACGTCGAGCGCGGCCGGCGGCGTACCGGCGGCGGGCGGCTGCTCTACGACGCGCTGTTCAAAGGGCTGGCCGAGCGCGGCTACCGTACGGCCGTGGCGGGCATGACGCTGCCGAACGACGCGAGCGTCGGGTTGCACCGGGCCATGGGGTTCGAGCCGATCGGCACCTACCGGGGGATCGGCTGGAAGCACGACGGCTGGCACGACGTCGCCTGGGCGCAGCGGCCACTCGCCACCGGAGACGACCCGCCTGACCAGCCCCGGTGACGGCGGATCAGTCGGTGGCCGGTCAGGTCACGGCTGATCGACTCGTCGTTGTTCTGGCACACTGCGGTTCATGCGTTGGCTGGTGACCGCCCTGGTGTTCGCCACCGGCGGCTGGATGCTCTTCGACGGTGTGCGGGCGCTGGTCGTGGGTGACTTCGTCACGCCGGGGCGAGGCGGATACGCCGGCCAGGTCGGCCCGTGGGCCAACCTGGTTTCGATGGTGGGCCTCGAACCGCGGTCCACGCCGATGAAGTTGATCTTCGTCGGTTACGGCGTGTGTTATCTGGCCGCCGCTGTCGCGTTGCTGCTGCACGTGCCTGGTGCGTGGTGGCTGGTGCTGGTCTTCGCCGTCGCAGGTCTCTGGTATCTGCCGATCGGTACGGTCGCCAATCTCGCGGTCATCGCGCTGCTTGTGTTCGCCCCTTCGCTCCGCACCGGCGGGTAGACCGTCGCCGGCCCAGGATGCTTTTGAAATCACGTCCACATTGGATGCCGCCGGCAGCTTGGCACCCACTGCGCCGCCGCCGTACGGGCGCGGGCGACGTTCAAGCCAGCTCGGCCAGGTTGTCGATCAGGCGGCGGAGCGAGCCGGCGATGTTCCACTTCTCGGCCAGCGCCATCACGGCGTCCGGGTCCAGCGGAGTGGTCGGCAGGGTGGCGTCGAGCTCGGGGACCGGGGCGTCGCGTACCACCCGGACCACCGGCGCGGCCGCGGCCAGGTATTCGCCGGCGGCGACCAGTTTGGTACGCAGCCCCGGCGCGAACCCGGAGTCGGGGTCGTCGAGGGCGGCGAGGATGCCTTCCAGGTTGCCGTACCGGTTGACCAGTCGGGCGGCGGTCTTCTCGCCCACGCCGGCCACGCCCGGCAGGCCGTCGCTCGGGTCGCCCCGCAGCGTGGCGAAGTCCGCGTACCCGGAGGCGGGCACGCCGCACCGCCGTCGCAGCGCGGCGTCGTCGAGCACTTCCAGCTTGGCCACGCCCTTGCCGGTGTAGAGCACACGTACCGGGACGGTGTCGTCGACCAGTTGGAACAGGTCGCGGTCGCCGGTGACCACCTCGACCGGGCCCGGGCCCCGGGTGGCGAGCGTGCCGAGCACGTCGTCGGCCTCGTAGTGCTCGACCCCGACGGCGGGGATCCCGATCGCGGCGAGTACGTCGAGGATGACCGGCACCTGCGGCTCGAGCGTGTCCGGGATCTCCTCCACGTACCGGCTGGGCTGGTTGGCCGCCACCCGGTGAGCCTTGTACGACGGCACCAGCTCCACCCGCCACGCCGGCCGCCAGCTGGCGTCCATCGCGCAGACCACCCGGTCCGGCCGGCGACCCCGGATCAGCGTCGCGAGCATGTCGACGAAACCGCGTACCGCGTTGACGGGGGTGCCGTCCGGGGCGGTCATCGACTCGGGGATGCCGAAGAAGGCGCGGAAGTACAGGCTCGGGGCGTCCACGAGCAGCAACGGTCGATCCACGATCGACAGCCTGCCACCCCCGGCTGAGTCGCCGCCAGCCCCTCGCCGAAGGTCATCCGCCCTTCCATATTCCGAGAAATCGCTCTCGGTATACGAGACGAATTCGCTAGCCTCCGATGGTGGCGGTTTACACCCATGGGCATCACGAGAGCGTGCTGCGATCGCACCAGTGGCGTACGGCGGCGAACTCGGCGGGGTATCTGTTGCCGTACCTGGAACCGGGGCAGGCGTTGCTGGACGTCGGCTGCGGGCCCGGCACCATCACCGCCGACCTTGCGGGGCTGGTCGCGCCCGGTCGGGTGACCGCCGTCGACGCTGCCCCGGCGGTTCTGGCCGAGGCTCGCACGTACCTTGCCGGGCGGGGCGTCGAAAACGTGACGCTGACCAGTCAGGACGTCCACGAGCTGGACTTCGGCAACGACAGCTTCGACGTGGTGCACGCCCACCAGGTGCTGCAGCACGTCGCCGAGCCGGTCCAGGCGCTGCGCGAACTGCGGCGAGTGTGCCGCCCCGGCGGCGTGGTCGCCGTACGCGACTCCGATTACCAGGCGATGACCTGGTATCCGGAGCTGCCGGCGCTGGACCGGTGGCTCGACCTCTACCGGCGGATCGCCCGGGCCAACGGCGGCGAACCCGACGCCGGTCGCCGGCTCCACTCCTGGGCACGCCAGGCCGGCTTCACCGAGGTGGCCCCGTCGGCCTCGGTCTGGTGCTTCACCGGCGAAGACCGGCACTGGTGGGGCGGCATGTGGGCGGACCGGATCGTGGACAGCGCTATCGCCGCCGCCGCGGTCACCGGCGGGTACGCGACCCGCGAAGAGCTGGCCGCGATCCGCGACGGCTGGCTCACCTGGTCAGCCGCCGAGGACGCCTGGTTCGCCGTACTCCACGGCGAGATCATCTGCCGCCCCTGACCCGTTCGCCGCCGTCCTAGCCGCAGCATGGTCACCACCGACGCCGCGGTCACCGCAGCGCCGACCAGAAGCAGAGCGCGATAGCCGACCAGACCGATCACGGCGGCACCGACCGCGATGGAGAGGGTCTGCGGCACCGTCACCGCCAGGTCGAAACCCGAGAACACCCGCCCCTGCAGATGGTGCGGGCTGCGCCGCTGCAACAGGGTCATCGCGGCGACCACCACCCACGGGAATCCGGCTCCGGCCAGCACCGCACCGGTAAAGACCGCCGGGAGGTACGGCACCGCGTACAACACCTGGGCGGCCGCGACGAGGGCGAGGCCGATCGCACCGAGACGTACTTCCCCGAGCCGGCCCACCAGGGTGCCGGCGAGCGGCCCGGCCACCACCGCCCCGACCCCCTGTGCGGTGATCACGACGCCCAGGAACGCCGTGGGACGCCCCAGCCCCTGCTCCACGACGGCGAAGCCGGCGGACTCGCCGAACCCGAGCACCGAGGTGGCCAGCGCGCAGGCGATCGTGAACCCGCGCAGCGCCGGCTCCCGCCACAGGTGCCGCAGCCCGGCGGTCACCGCCGCCCGGAACCGCTCACCGGTCCGCTTCGGTACGGCACCGTCGTACCGGACCAGCAGCAGACCCGCGGCGGCGGCCAGGAAGCCGGCGATGTCCAGCACCACCACGGCGCCGAGGCCCTGCCAGGCGTACAGGCCGGCGCCGGCGAGCGGCGAGAGGAGCCGCAGACTCTCCTGCACCGTACGCAGCGCCCCGTTGGCGTGGGGGAGCAGCCGTACCGGCAGCATCTCGGCCAGCAGCGCGGACTGACCGGACGCGATCAGGCCGTGCAGTGCGCCGTACCCGAGCAGGACGACGAAGACCAGCCCGAGGGGGCGTACCCACACCAGGGGGAGCAGGAGGGCAGCGCCCGCGAGGTTGGTGACCAGCAGCAACCGGCGGCGGCGGAACCGGTCGGCGAGCAGCCCGGTGAGCGGCGCGGCCAACGTGCCGAGCGTGAGGCAGAAGAACGCCATGCCGGCGGCGCCGTAGCTGCCGGTGACGCTCTTGACCCAGATCCCCGCGGCGAGCCAGAGCGACATGCTGCCGAACAGCGACGCTCCCTGCCCCGCCAGGTACCAGCGGATGTCCCTGCGCCGCAGCAACTCACCCATGACCAAACTCCGTCGGGTACGCGAAGACCAGCGCTTCCACCGGACGCGCGCCTTCCGGCCGCTTCGACGGGTCGTCGTACCGGTCCTTGAATCGCTCGAAGTGCCGTTCCGCCACCGCGTGCACCTCTTCGGTGAACGCGGCCAACTCCTGGGCAGTGGCGTAGACGCCGTACTCGCTGGCCTGTGAGGCCTCCTGCCACTCCCGCGGGTGCGTCGAGAACGTGTCGATCCAGCGCCCCAGGCGTTCCCAGTAGCGCTGCATCAGCACTCGGCTCAGCCCTTGTCTCGCGAGCGCGAAGTCCTGGTCCAGCGACTGCTCCACAGTCCACCCCAGGTGGGTACGCCGCCACGGTCGTTGCCGGCCGCGGCCGCCCCCGGCCTCCTCGACGAAGCCGTACTTCGCCAGCTGCCGTAAGTGGAACGAGCAGGTGGTGGGGGACTCGCCGATGCGTTCCCCTGCCTCGGTCGCCGTGAGCGGCCCGTCGAGCAACAGCACCTCCAGCAGCGCCAACCGCACCGGGTGGCTGAGCGCCCGCAGCGCCTTGGGGTCGGACAGTTTCGCCTGGTCGGGCCGCGGCTGATCCTCGCTAGACATCTCTCGAGAGTATTCTCTCGAGAGAGTTATCGCAATAGGGTTCGGGCTCCGACCAGTTACGGTCCGAGCCCGGCTCACGCGCCAGACCCAAACGAGCGTTAAGCTGCGGTACGCAAGCCGGTGCGCCGAACACGATGGGGCTCACGATGACCGTGGAACGGATCCTGCCGACCGAGGAAGCCGAAGCGCTGCTCGGCCTCACCCGGGAGATCGCCGACGCCGAGCTTGCCCCGAGGGCGAGCGACTTCGAATCCCGGGGCGAGTTCCCCCGCGAGGTGCTCCGTACGCTCGGCCGCGCCGGTCTGCTGGGCCTGCCGTACCCCGAGGAGTACGGCGGCGCCGGCCAGCCGTACGAGGTCTACCTGCAGGTGCTGGAGGAGATCGCGTACCGCTGGCTCACCGTCGCGGAGGCGATCTCGGTGCACGGGCTGGCCTGCTACCCCGTCTTCGCGTACGGCAGCGAACAGCAGCGCAAGCGTTTCCTGCCGGACTTCCTCGGCGGCGAGCTGCTCGGCGCCTACTGCCTGTCCGAACCGCAGGGCGGCTCCGACGCGGCGTCCCTGGCCACCAAGGCGACCAGAGACGGCGACGAGTACGTCGTCGACGGCACCAAGGCGTGGATCACCCACGCCGGCGTCGCCGACTACTACAACGTGTTCTGCCGAACCGGAGGGCCGGGGCCGAAGGGGATCTCGTGCCTGCTCGCCGACGCCGACAACCCCGGGATCCAGCCGCAGCGGCGAGAACGCACCATGGGGTTGACCGGCTCGCCGGTGGCGCAGATCGTCTTCGACGGCGCCCGGGTGCCGGCCGACCGGATGGTCGGCGAGGAGGGCATCGGCTTCCGGATCGCGATGTCCGCGCTGGACTCGGGACGGCTCGGCATCGCCGCCTGCGCGGTCGGCGTGGCCCAGGCGGCGCTGGACTACGCGGTCCGGTACGCCAAGGAGCGCGAGCAGTTCGACCAGCCGATCATCGACTTCCAGGGCCTGGGCTTCATGCTGGCCGACATGGCGACCCAGGTGAGCGCCGCCCGGGCACTGACGCTGGCCGCCGCCCGGCTACGGGACGCCGGGCGGCCGTACAGCATGCAGGCGGCGCAGGCGAAGCTGTTCGCCACGGATGCCGCGATGCGGGTGACCATCGACGCGGTCCAGGTGCTCGGCGGGTACGGCTACGTCGCCGACCACCCGGTGGAGCGCTGGATGCGGGAGGCGAAGCTGCTGCAGATCGTGGAGGGCACCAACCAGATCCAGCGGCTGGTCATCTCCCGCGCGCTGGCCCGCTGACCGCCTCCCGCTCGCCCACAGCCTCCGCAACGTACCCGGCCCCGGGCCTGCCCACCGGCCCGGGTTCGTCGGCCGGGCGCCTCGGTCGTTGCCGCAGCAGCCAGGAAGCCTGCGGCTCGACCGCCCAGCGGGTCGCCCACCGGACCAGCGGGGTGCAGAGGACGAAGGTGAACAGCACCGCCATCGCGATGTTCGCCGCCAGGGCACCGTAGCCGCCGAGGGCCTGGTCGGTGATCTCGTACCAGCCGAACTGGCCGCCGACGCGGATCACCAGGCCGTGAAGCAGGTAGACGTACAGCGTGAGCTCACCGAGCTTGGTGAACCAGGTACGCCGCCGCGGCAGCAACGACAACACGGCTCCGGTGAGGCAGAACGCGAGCACCAGGAACACGATCCGGGCCGGCAGGCCGTACGGGAACACGTCGAAGTGCCGGTCGAGCAGGCTCTCCCGCCAGTAGACCCACTCCCGGCTCAGTTTCTCCAGGTGGGTGATGGTGACCACCATGGTCGCCAGAGTTCCGACCACCGCGATCGCCTGGACCCACCGCTTCCGGAGGAACTCGATGTGCTCCGGCTTCAGGAACAGGCCGGTGACGAAGAACGGCAGCAGGCCGAGGATCCGGGAGACGTTCAGTACGTCGCCGGTCGAGACCAGGCCCGCGGCGAGCGAGATCGCGATCGCGATCGGGATCGGCCACCGGATCCGCTTCCACAGCGGCACCGACAGCCGCCAGACGAACAACGCCATCAGGAACCAGGTGACCCACAGCGGGTCGAGCGGGCCGTCCGGCAGGTTGCGCCCCGTCGACAACGACTGCAGCGCGTAGATCCCCCAGAACAGGAAGTACGGCACCGCGAGCGTCGTGATCAGCTTCTCCACCCGCTTGGGCGATCCGTCGAATGACTTCGCGAGGTAGCCACAGATCAGCACGAACGCCGGCATGTGGAACAGGTAGATGAAGAAGTAGATCGAGTCGCCGGCGCCGGTCTTGACCGCCGGTTCGATCGCATGCCCGATGAACACCAGCATGATCAGGACGAACTTGGCGTTGTCGAGCAGCGGATCCCGCTGCCTGGCTGAGCCTTGGCCGGCCGGGCTCTGCTGTCCAGAACCCTGACCGGCGGGTCTGCTGCCGGTCTTCTCCGCAGCCGCGTCGTCCACGGCCTCTGTGGACGTCGAGGCCGAGCTTTCCGTGTTTCGGGCGCGCTCCAGCGCCTGGGCGGTCGTCACAGTACTCCGAGTCACCAGGTTGAGGGTGTGCGGGATTTAGTAATCGGAGGCTACCCGATTGGGCCGAATTGGACACATTGATCATGGGAGCCCGGCATCGGCTATGCCTCAGATCACGGCATCCGGTGGGGTAGCGTTCCGGAGGTGGAAGACATCGATCAGGCGATCGTCGCCGCGCTCATCGAAGACGGTCGGCTCTCGTACACGGACCTCGCGGAGAAGGTCGGCCTGTCGGTCTCCGCGGTGCACCAGCGGGTCCGGCGGCTGGAACAGCGCGGGGTCATCCAGGGGTACGGCGCCCGGGTCGACCACGAGGCGCTGGGCCTGCCGCTGACCGCGTTCATCGCGATCCGCCCGATCGATCCGTCGGCCCCCGACGACGCCCCGGAACGGCTGGCCCACCTGACCCAGATCGAGTCCTGCTACTCGGTGGCGGGGGACGACTTCTACCTGCTGAAAGTACGCGTCGCCGGCCCAGTCGACCTGGAACGCCTGCTGCAACAGATCCGCTCCTCGGCGAACGTGTCCACGCGTACCACCGTGGTGTTGTCGACGCCGTACGAGGGGCGCTCGCCGAAGGTCTGAGCGGTCACGTCGGGGAGTTCCAGCGCAGCAGGACGGGCTGCTCCCGCTCGTACCCCAGGATCGACAGCCGGGCGACGTCGAGCCGGAACATCGCCCCGCCGGCCGCGGGCAGTCCGAGCCACCGCGCAGCTACGACCCGCAGCGAGTGCGCGTGGCCGATCAGCGCCACGTCGCCCTGCCCCACCAGCGGCCGTACGCCACTGTGCAGGTGGTCGATCCGGGCTGCCACCTGGTCCGGCGATTCGCCACCGGGGCAGCCGTCGCGCCACAGGCTCCAGTCGGGCCGCCACTGCCGGATCTCGGCGGTCGTGGCCCCTTCGTACTCGCCGTAGTTCCACTCGACGAGGTCCTCGACCACCGCGCTGACCGTGAAGCCGGCCAGCTCCGCGGTCTGCCGGGCGCGGCGGCGCGGGCTGCAGAGCACAGCGGTGAAGGCCTGACCAGCCAGCACCTTGCCGAGCCGCCTGGCCTCGTCCTCGCCGCGCGGGGTCAACGGCAGCTCGGTGTACGAGGTGTGCCGACTCGCGGCACTCCACTCGGTCTCGCCGTGCCGGATCAGAACGATCTGCCCCACGGGAGCCAGTCAAACACGGCCGGTGGTGGTATGAACAGCTGTCAGTGAACGGCGACCGGCTCCGCGGCCTCGCGCTCGGCGGCCCGGCGGGACGCCGCCGCGGCGGCGTGTGCGGCCCCGTCGTGCCGCGGATGCTGCGCCGCCCACCACTGCCGACCCGGCTCCGGGAGCGTGTAGATCGGGTCCTGGTAGGCGTACCGCCGCTGCAGCGCCTCGGGATCGTCGTGCTCGATGCCGGTGCGGTAGTTCTTCGTCCAGTACGAGATGCCGCGCTCGCGGTCGTACTCGGCGACCATGTGGACCCAGCGCTTCCCGACGTACGGCACGTCGCAGACGATCCGCGGGGTGGCGTACCCGGGGAGGTAGCCCATGATCGCGTGCTGCAGCTGCTGGGCCTCCCAGACGGCGACCCGCCAATGCTCCGAGTTGGGGATCATGTCGCACATGTAGAAGTAGTACGGCAGGATGCTCGCCTCGCCCTGCAGCGCGAAGCACAGGTCCAGCAGGTCCTTGGTTGTCGCGTTGACGCCGCGCATGAGTACGCCCTGGTTCCGTACGTCGCGTACCCCGACGTCGAGGGCGGTCTGCGCGGCCTTCGCGACCAGCGGGGTGACCGAGTTGACGTGGTTGACGTGGGTGTGGATCGCCAGGTTCACACCGCGCCGCCCAGCGGTACGGGCCACCCGCTCCAACCCCTCCACCACCTGCGGCTGCAGCCAGTGCTGCGGCAGCCCCATCAGCGCCTTGGTGGCCAGCCGTACGTCCCGGATGGTGTCGATGTCCAGCAGCCGCATCAGGTACGACTCGAGCTGCTTCCACGGCACGTTGGCGACGTCGCCGCCGGAGACCACGACGTCGCGTACCCCCGGATGCTTTTTGAGGTAGTCGATGTGGGCGTCGTGGCGGTCGACCGGCTTGAGGGTGAGCTTCAGCTTGTCCACGACGGGGGTGGAGTTGCCGACCAGGTCCATCCGGGTGCAGTGCCCGCAGTACTGCGGGCAGGTCGACAGCAGCTCGGCGAGCACCTTCGTCGGATACCGGTGCGTCAGCCCCTCGGCGACCCACATGTCGTGCTCGTGCAGCGAGTCGCGGGTGGCGTACGGGTGGCTCGGCCAGTCGTCGCGCCGGTCGGAGAACACCGGCAGCATGTAGTTGCGGATCGGGTCGGCGTAGAACGAGTCGGTGTCCGGAACCTGGTCGGGGACCATCGTGTTGAGCATCTGGGGCGGCAGCAGCATCGACATGGTGGCGCGGCGCTGCTGGTCGAGCTCCAGGTCGGCGTAGAACGCCTCGTCCACCAGGTCGCCGAGCACGGCGCGCAGCTGCTTGAGGTTCTTGACGCAGTTGACCCGCTGCCACTGGGCGTTCTCCCACTGCTCCCGGGTCACGTCGCGCCAGCCGGGCAGCCGGGTCCAGTCCGGCTCGACGAGCTCCCGGCGCCGGTACTCGTACGGCTGCTCGGTGCTCTGGGTCAGCTCCGCCACGTTCCCCTCCTCAGTCGCAGTGCCCGTTAGGCTAGTGGAGAAACTCCTGCAAACCTAATAGTCTACCGGAGGATTTCCCGCCAACCGGCCAAACAAACATAGGAGGTACGTCAATGGCGCCGATCAAGGGCAGCAGCTCCGAGGTAGGGCTGCACCGGGTGATCGAGCCGGCAGGCGTACTGCCCCAGGCGGCGTGGAGGCTGGACAACCGACCCGACATCTGGCCCGACGAGGTACGGATCTCCGTCGAGCGGCTCAACCTCGACGCGGCCAGCTACCGCCAGCTGGCGTCGAAGCACTCGGGCGACGGTGCGGCTGTCCGGGCCGAGGTGCTCGAGATCGTCGCCGCCCGGGGCAAGATGCAGAACCCGGTCACCGGGTCGGGCGGAATGCTGATCGGGACCGTCTCCGAGGTCGGCCCTGACTCCCCGCTGGATCTCAAGCCCGGCCAACGGATCGCGACCCTGGTGTCGCTCACGCTCACGCCGTTGTCCATCACCGACGGGCTGGCCGACTGGGACGGACTGTCGGAGCAGGTGCCGTGCTCGGGTCACGCGATCCTGTTCGGGCGGTCCGTCGCGGCGCCGCTACCCGACGATCTCGACCCCGAGCTGGCGCTCGCCGTGATGGACGTGTGTGGCGCGCCGGCGCTCACCGCGCGGGTGATCCGGCGCGAGCGGGAGCGCGACGGCGCGGGGAACACGGTGGCCGTACTGGGGGCGTCGGGGAAGAGCGGCTCCCTCGCCCTGGCCGCCGCCCGGAAGAGCGGCGCGGCGCGGGTGGTCGGCGTGGTGCCGAACCAGGCGGAGGCCGACCGGCTTGCGGCCACGGGCCTCGCCGACGCGGTGACGATCGCCGACGCCAGGGATCCGGTGGCGGTCTCGACGGCGGTGGCCCGGGAGTTGGCCGGAGGTGGCGCGGACCTCACGGTGGTGTGCGTGGACGTACCGGGATGTGAGCATGGTGCGATCCTCGCCACCGCGCAGGGCGGCACGGTGATCTTCTTCTCGATGGCGACCTCGTTCGCGGCCGCCGCGCTCGGTGCCGAGGGGCTCGCCGCCGACGTGACGATGCTGGTCGGCAACGGATACGTACCCGGCCACGCCGAGTACGCCCTCGACCTGATGCGCACCGAACCCGCCGTACGCGAGTTGTTCACGTCCCGGCTGGCGACGGAGGCGGGCGCCGCGCGTTCGGCACCGGAGTCGGCGGGTGCGGAGTCCGCCGGCCGGCGTGACCGCGGCGGGGCCGGCGCGGAAGACTGAGCGGATGGCTGCGACTCTCTACCGCGGTGGCCGGATCTACAGTCCGGCCGATCCGCGCGCCTCCGCCCTGCTGGTCGACGGCGATCGGATCGCCTGGCTCGGTGCGATCGAGGACGCGCCGCCGTGTGACGAGGTGGTCGACCTCGACGGTGCGCTGGTCACGCCCGCGTTCGTCGACGCCCACGTACACGCCACGAACACCGGCGTGTCGCTGCTGTGCCTCGACCTGGCGGAGGCCACCTCGGTGACCGACCTGCTCGACCGGGTCGCGAGCTACGCGCAGACCCTGCCCGCCGACGCGACGCTGCTCGGGCACGGCTGGGACGAGAGCGGCTGGCCGCAGCGGCGGCATCCGACCGCTGCCGAGCTGGACAGCGCCGGCGGCGGGCGGAAGGTGTACCTGTCCCGCGCCGACGTGCACTCCGCCGCCAGCTCCAGCGCGCTGATGGCCGCGGTATCCGGGCTGGTTCGAGAGCCCGGATACCGTGACGACGGCTGGCAGCGCAGGGCCGCTCACCACGGGGTACGCGGAGCGGCGTACGCCTCCTTGACCGACCGGCAGCGCCGCGACGCACAACGGGAGACGCTGCGCCGTGCGGCGGCCAACGGCATCGCCGCCGTGCACGAATGCGGTGGCCCCGGCACCTCCAGTGAGCAGGACTTCACGGCCCTGCTGGCGCTTCCGGCGGCCGAACCGCTCCCCGAGGTGTACGGCTACTGGGGCGAGCTCGGGGCCGCCGCCAAGGCACGCGAACTCGGCGCCGTCGGGGCCGGCGGCGACCTGTACGCCGACGGCGCGCTCGGTTCGCAGACGGCGTGCCTGTCGCAGCCGTACCACGACACGGACAGCAGCGGGTACGCGTACCTGGACGCCGAGCAGGTGGCCGAGCACCTGGTCGACTGCGGCGGCCACGGGGTGCAGGGCGGCTTCCACGCGATCGGCGACGCGGCCATCGCGGCCGTGGTCCAGGGGTTCGCGCAGGCCGCCGAGAAGATCGGCGTCGACCGGGTACGCGCCGCCCGGCACCGGGTGGAGCACGCCGAAATCCTCAACCGGGACCTGATCCGCGGCTTCGTGGAGTTCGGCATCGTGGCGAGCATGCAGCCGGCGTTCGACCGGCTCTGGGGCGGCGAGGACAAGATGTACGCCCTGCGGCTCGGCGTGGACCGTTCGCTCGCGTCCAACCCGTTCGGGTCCCTCGCCGGAGTCGGGGTGCCGCTGGCGTTCGGTTCGGACAGTCCGGTCACCCCGATCGACCCGTGGGGTTCGGTACGCGCCGCCGCGCAGCACCACAACCCGGCCGAGCGGATCGGCGTCAAGGCCGGGTTCGCGGCGCACACCCGCGGCGGCTGGCGGGCCGTTCGCCGCGACGACGAAGGCGTACTGGTGCCGGGTGGGCCGGCGACGTTCGCGGTCTGGGATCCGGTCGGTGAGCTCACGGCCGGGCTGCCCGCGCTGCGCCCCGGCGATCCGCTGCCGACGTGCGTACGGACCGTGCTGCGGGGCACCACGATCTACCAGAAGGACGGCGCTACGTGACACGAGGCAAGTTATCCCTGGACCCAGCCCTGGTACGCCGTGCCCGTACGCTCGCCCGCCGGGTCGGCAGGCCCGTGGTCGAGCTGGCGCGCAGCCACACCACGGTGTCGGTGGAGCGTGCCGTACTGCGGTTGGCCGGCATCACCGGCGCCGACCCGGACGGCATCCCGTGGGTGAACCGGCTGGTCGACGCGGTGGCCACCGACGTCGGCCTGTCGTACGGCGTCGCACTGCCGGTGTTCGACGCGCTGCACCGCGAAGGCATCGAGGACCTGACCCTGCTGGCGCAGAAGGCCGCCGCCGGCAGCGTCCACTTCGGACTGCCGACCGGCCGGGAGGCGACCGCGGCGCGGCGGGCCGCCCGCCGGCAGGTCAACGCGGGCATCAAACGGATCGACAAACGGCGTACCGAACGGGAACGGCTGGTCAACCGGATCGGGGATCCGACGCAGCGGCCGTGGATCTACCTGATCGTCGCCACCGGCGACATCTACGAGGACATCCCGCAGGCTCAGGCCGCCGCCCGGGAAGGCGCCGACGTCATCGCGGTGATCCGCTCCACCGGCCAGTCGCTGCTGGACTTCGTGCCGGAGGGCCCGACCCGGGAGGGCTTCGCCGGCACGTACGCCACCCAGGAGAACTTCCGGCTGATGCGGGCCGCGCTGGACGAGACCTCCAAGCAACTCGGCCGCTACATCCGGCTGACGAACTACGCCTCGGGCCTGTGCATGCCGGAGATCGCCGCGCTCGCCGGCCTCGAGCGGCTCGACATGATGCTCAACGACTCCATGTACGGCATCCTGTTCCGCGACATCAACCCGATCCGTACGTTCGTCGACCAGCGGTTCTCGCGGCAGGTCCACGCCCGCGCCGGGATCATCATCAACACCGGCGAGGACAACTACCTCACCACCGCCGACGCGGTCGACGAGGCGCACACAGTCACGGTGTCGCAGTTGCTCAACGAGTACTTCGCGCGAGAGGCCGGCCTGGCGGACTGGCAGATCGGCCTCGGCCACGCGTTCGAGATCAACCCCGACATCCCCGACTCGTTCCGGCTGGAACTCGCCCACGCCCTGCTCGCGAGGGAGCTGTTCCCGGACGCGCCGCTGAAGTGGATGCCGCCGACCAAGCACATGACCGGGGACGTGTTCCGCGGCAACCTGCTCGACGGCTTCTTCAACCTGGTCGGCACGCTCACCGGGCAGGGCATCCTGCTGGTCGGGATGATGACCGAGGCGGTGGTCACCCCGTGGCTGTCCGACCGGGACATCGCATTACAGAACGTGCGCTATGTCCTCAGTGCCGCCGGCAACCTGCACGAGGACTTCCACCCCGCGCCGGGCGGTTTCATCCAGCAGCGCGCCGACCGGGTGCTGCACGAGGCGGTCGATCTGCTGGTACGCATCGCCGAGGACCACGCGACGGCGAAGGGCTCGGACGTGCCGCTGCTCAACGCCATCGCGGACGGCACGTTCGGGATCATGAAGCGGCCGCCGGACCGCGGCAGAGGGCTCGACGGCGTACACCGGCATGCCGACGGCTACTACAACCCGGCCACCGAGATCCTGGAGGCCGCACAGTGAGCAGCATCGTGAGGCCGTACGGAGACACCACCGGGGACGGCATGGTGCAGGTGTCGTTCACGCTGCCCGTACCGCACGACAAGCGGGCCGAGGGCGCCGCGCTGCAACTCGCCGGCAAGATGGGCATCGATCCGGCGATGCTGGTCCACGCTAAGCCGATGGGGGAGTCCCACACCTTCTTCGTGGTGTACGGCCGGGTCAGCCACCTGGTCGAGCTGGACAAGGTGAAGGTGGTCGAGCGGGACTTCCCGCTGCTGTCCGCCAAGGAGGTCAACACGACCGTGAGGCGGCGACTGCGCCGCAAGCTCGCCGTGGTCGGTGCGTGCATCGGCACCGACGCGCACACCGTCGGCATCGACGCGATCCTCAACGTGAAGGGCTTCGCCGGCGAGAAGGGCCTGGAGTACTACCGCGAGCTCCGCGTGGTCAACCTGGGCGCCCAGGTGACGGTTCCGGACCTGGTCGAGCGGGCACGGGAGGAGAAGGCGGACGCCGTGCTGGTCAGCCAGGTGGTGACCCAGCGGGACGCGCACCTGCACAACGTACGGGAGATGTCGGCCGCGTTCCGGGAGGCCTTCCCGGCACACCGCCGGCCACTGCTGGTGGCGGGTGGGCCCCGGTTCGACGAACTCGCCGCGGGCGAGCTGGGCGTGGACCGGATCTTCGGTCGCGGCACCACGCCCGGCGAAGTCGCGAGCTACCTGGTCCACGCCCTGACAACAGACAGACACACCACCGAAAGGACGCCCGCATGACGACGGATCCCCCGGTCGGGCTGACCGTCACCCACCGGCGGTACGTGCCGTACAGCCACGCCCACTACGCCGGCAACCTGGTCGACGGCGCGTACGCCCTCGCGCTGTTCGGGGACGTCGCGACGGAGGCCTGCATCCGTGCCGACGGGGACGAGGGGCTGTTCGCCGGCTATTCGGACGTCAAGTTCACCGCCCCGATCAAGGCCGGCGACATGCTCGAGATCACCGCGAGCGTCACCCGCGTCGGCAACCGCAGTCGCACCATCGAGTTCTCGTGCGCGGTGGTGTGCCGGGGCCGGCCGGACAAATCCGAATCCGCCGCCGAGGTGCTCGACCCGCCCATCGTCGCCGTGGTCGCCACCGGCACCGTCGTCGTCCCCTGACCCGGTAACAAGCGGTGACCGGGTACGCAGTCTGCGCCGACGTGGGCTCCACGTACACCAAAGTCATGGCGGTCGACGTGACCAAGGGTGAGCTGGTCGCGGCGGCCGACCATCCGACCACGGTGGACACCGATGTGCTCGACGGACTGGACGCCGCGGTGGCGGCCCTGGGCGGGCGGTTCCGCGACGCACCGCTGCGCGTCTGCTCCTCCGCCGGCGGCGGCCTGCGTCTGGCCGTGGTCGGGTACGAGTCCCTGGTCACCGCCGAGGCGGGCCACCGGGTGGGCCTGTCCGCCGGGGCGAAGGTGGTGCACGTGGCGGCCGGCCAGCTGGACACCGCCGCGGTGACCGCGCTGCGGGAAGCCCGGCCCGACATCGTGTTGCTGGTCGGCGGCACCGACGGCGGCGACGACGAAGCGCTGCGACACAACGCCGCGAAACTCGCCAGATCCCGCCTCCGTACGCCGATCGTGCTCGCCGGCAACGCCCACGCTCGTGACGACCTGACCGCCCTGCTGGGTACCCGTGGCAGGCGGGTGCTGCCGGCCGAGAACGTACTGCCCCGGATCGGCGAGCTGAATCCGGTCGACGCCCGCGCGGCCATCCGGGAGGTGTTCCTGCGGCACGTGATCGGCGGCAAGAAGCTCTCCCGGGGCAGGCGATTCGGCAACCTGGTACGCGGCGCCACGCCCGATGTCGTACTCACCGCCGTGGAACTGCTGGCCGACGGCCCGGGCCCGTCCAATGTGGTGGTGGTGGACGTGGGCGGCGCCACCACGGATGTCTACTCGGTACTGACGCCGGACGCGGAGCGGGAAGGGCCGCGCAAGGAGGTCGCGGGGACGCTGTGGCGCAGCCGTACCGTCGAAGGGGACCTCGGTATGCGCTGGAGCGCGACGGGCGTGGTGGCCGCGGCCGCGATGGAAAGCCTGCTCGCCCCCGGCGAGGCCGACTCCCTGTACGCCGCCGCCGAGCTGCGCGTCGCACAGCCGGACCTGGTGCCGGACGGCGACGCGGACACCGCCACCGACCAGCGGCTGGCGCAGCTGGCGATCACGATCGCGTTGCGGCGACATGCCCGGGGCGAGCGGATCGGCCCCGCCACCGGGCCGCGCCGCGGCGGCAAGGACCTGCGGCAGGTGACGCTCGTGGTGGGATCCGGGGGAGTCCTGCGACACCGCGAGGCCGGACCCGCGACCCGGTCACTGCGTGCCGCCGTCACCGACCACGCCGGCGGCTGGCCGCTGCCGACCGATCCGCGCTACGCCGTCGACCGCCGGTACGTACTGGCCGCCGCGGGCCTGCTCGCCGACGATCATCCCGGTGCGGCGCGTACGTTGTTGGCCCGCGAATTCGGTGCGCCGGCCGGCAGGTAGCGACACGCCAGGCACGACACGCCGGCCCGATGGGCCAGTTTTCCACTAGGCTCGGTCGATTCGGCTGACTCGGTTGACAGCCGTAGGGGGACGGTCGCTACCGTCATTGACGTCCGGCTTCGGGGGTGGCTCGGCTTCACTTCGTCCCTTCGCCCGCTGGCAATAGCGATGGCAGGTCGCGCCGTCGCGGCGGCCAGGTTCAGTGGGCGGGGGTCGGCGGGGCGTGGCGAACCGGCCGCCGTTCCGGTACGAAACAGGGGGTGCGGGCGGCCAGTAGACAACGGTTCGGTGCGGGTGTCCAACTCGTAGCGGATCGGTCCGAAGGTCGTTGGTGACGTTCTGTCGTGCCGGCCGGAGAGGGCCTGGGAGCGCAGGGGCGCGGCGTCAGCCGCGCCCCTCTTCGCTGCCCGTCACGCGATCCGACAGGTCAACGCTCGACGATCGGCCGACCGGTCTCGACCAGCGTCTTCAGTCCACTGAGGACGAACATCCACCCGGGACCCGACACGCTCGCCGCGGTCTTCGGGGCGCCTTCGAGCCGGTCGTGGGTCAGCGTCAACATGCAGTAGCCGCCCTCCTGCGGCTCGATCTCCCAGCTGACCCGGCTCGGCTCCTCCGCGGCCAGGTCCGGGTCGTACAGGGAACGCCATTCGTGGACCAGCTTGCGTGGCGGGTCGTACTCGACGACCGCACCGTCGCCCCAGACCGAGCCGTCGGGGCCGCGTGAGAGGTGCCGTTCGGCTGTGTTCTGGATCCGGGCCCCGTGGAAGTAGCGCTCGGTCAGGTCGGGTTTGGTGATGGCGTCCCAGATCTGTTCCGGGCTCGCCTTGATGAACACCTGGTAGATCTGTGTCGCCTGTGCGGTCGTCAGGTTCGTCATTCCGGGGCCTCCAGCCCTTTCTTCAGGTCGGCCAGCAGCGAGGCCGGACCTTCGGTGTACTTGTCGATCCAGCGGTCGTGGATCAGTCGTATCGGCACCGGGTTGAGAAAATGGAGCTTCTCCCGGCCCGACCGGCGGGTGACGACCAGCCCCGCCTCTTCCAACACCCGCAGATGCTTCATCACCCCGAACCGGGTCATCTCCAGATCGGACACCAGCTCGGTCAGCGTGCGGCCGTCACGCTCGAAGAGCCGGTCCAACAGACTCCGGCGGGTCGCATCCGCGAGTGCCTTGAACACGCGGTCGTCGTCCACGCCTGAAGTATAGGTGACCAAAAGGTCACCTATCAATAGCCCGAACCGGTGGGTCACCGAACGGCCACCTCGCCCCACGGCGTACGGCGCACTTGACAGAATCGTCAGACAGGCATCCGTACGGCGAGGAGACGATGTGGTGGCGACCGCGCAGAGCGTGCGGCAGGAGCGGCCGAGGGCCGTGCCCGGCTCAGCCCGGCCGGGTCTGGCCAGAGCCGGCGCCGCACTCGCCGCGGGCGTGGCGCTGGTCGTCGCGTTTCCGCCGCTGGACGCGTGGTGGGCCGCCCCGCTCGGCGTCGCGTTGCTGGCGCTCGCCAGTCACGGCTGCCGGGTCCGGACCGCGGCGGGGCTCGGGCTGGTCACCGGGATCGTCTGCTTCGCGCCGTTGCTGCAGTGGACCGCGATCGACGCCCGGATCGGCTGGTGGCCGTGGCTGCTGCTGTCGCTGTCGCAGGCGGTGTTCGTCGCGGTGCTGGCCGGCGCGGCGGCGTGGTGCACCCCGCTGGTCGAGCGGTCGCTGTGGACCTGGCCGTTGCTCACCGGTGCGCTCTGGGTGGGCAGCGAAGCGCTGCGGTCCCGGCTGCCGTTCGGCGGCTTTCCGTGGGGGAAGCTCGCGTTCAGCCAGGCCGACTCGCCGCTGGTACGGCTGGCCGCGCTCGGTGGCGCACCGCTGGTGACCTTCGGCGTGGCGGTCACCGGCGGACTGCTCGCCGCGGCCGGCTGGTGGACCTGGCACACCGCCAGAGGGACGCTCGGCGCCACGAAAAACCCTTGGTGGGTACGCGGCGGCGCGCTGGTCGGTACGGCGGTCCTGGTCGTTCTCAGCGGGCTGGCGGTGCCGTACACGCCGCCGGCCGGGCCCGAGGTGACCGTGGCGATCGTGCAGGGCAACGTGCCCCGGATCGGGCTCGACTTCAACGCGCAGCGGCGGGCGGTGCTGGACAACCACGTCGACGCCACTCTGGCGCTCGCCAAACGGGTCGACCGGGGCGACATACCACGACCGGACCTGGTGATCTGGCCGGAGAACTCCTCCGACATCGACCCGCTGCGCAACGCCGACGCGTACGGCCGGATCGAGGACGCGGCGACCGCGATCCGGGCCCCGATCCTGGTCGGCGCCGTGCTCGACGGACCCGGTACGTCGACCCGCAACTCCGGCATCGTGTGGTCGCCCACCGCCGGCCCCACCGACCGGTACGTCAAACAGCACCCGGTGCCGTTCGCCGAGTACCTGCCGCTGCGCTCCGTGGTCCGCGCGATCACCCCGAAGGCCGACCTGGTCGGGCACTTCGTCTCCGGAGACGAGCCGGGCGTGCTGCGGGTCGGGCCGGCGACCCTCGGCGACGTGATCTGCTTCGAGGTGGCGTACGACAACCTGGTACGCGACACCGTCACCGGCGGCGCCGAGCTGCTCGTGGTGCAGACCAACAACGCCACCTTCGACGAGTCCGAGGCCCGGCAGCAGCTCGCGATGGTACGGCTGCGCGCGATCGAACACGGCCGGCCGGCCCTGATGGCGTCCACGGTCGGGATCTCCGGGTTCGTCGCCGCCGACGGGACGGTCACCGACGCCAGCGGGTTCAACACCCGGCACGTGGCGGTGCGTACGCTTCGCCTGGGAGAACGGCGGACCCTGGCGACCCGGGTCGGCGTACTGCCGGAGCTGGTGATCGGGTTGGCGGGCCTGGCGGCCGTCGGCGCCGGTTACCTGCTGCGCCGCCGCGCCCCGGCGGCGACAATCGAAACCGCACCGCGCAACGCCGCCGGTGCCCAGCGCAGCGCCGATGGGGAGGACGCGTGACAGAGGAGTCGAGCGCAACCGGTCAGCCGGGAGTGGCCCACTACCCGGGGCTCGGCCGGGTGATCGTGGTGGTGCCCACGTACAACGAGGCCGACAACGTCCGGCAGATCACCGTACGGCTGCGGCAGGCCGTCCCCGACGTGGACCTGCTGATCGCCGACGACAACAGCCCGGACGGCACCGGGCAGATCGCCGACGAACTGTCCGGCGCCGACACACAGGTCACCGTGATGCACCGGGCGGGCAAGCAGGGGCTCGGCGCGGCGTACGTCGCCGGATTCCGGTGGGCCGGGGAGCACGGGTACGACGTCGTGATCGAGATGGACGCCGACGGCTCGCACTCCCCGGAGGAGCTGCCCCGGCTGCTCGACGCGCTGCGCGAGGCCGACCTGGTGATCGGCTCCCGCTGGGTGCCCGGCGGCGCCGTCGTGAACTGGCCGGCGCACCGGCTGCTGCTCTCCCGCGGCGCCAACCTCTACACCCGGCTCGCGCTCGGCATGCCGGTCCGCGACGCCACCGGCGGCTACCGCGCGTACCGGATCGCGGTGCTGGAGAAGTTGGACCTGGACGCCGTCGCTTCGCAGGGCTACTGCTTTCAGGTCGACCTCACCTGGCGGGCGTACCAGCAAGGCGCCCGGGTACGGGAAGTGCCGATCACCTTCACCGAACGTGAGCGCGGTCGCAGCAAGATGAGCTCCTCGATCGTCCGCGAGGCGCTCTGGCGTGTCACTGTTTGGGGAGTGGGTTCCCGATGGGCCGCGGTACGCCGCCGGCTCACCGGCAAGTGACAGCAGGGAGGCGAGACGCCATGCGGTTGCGCCTGATCGTCGCCACGGTACTCGCGGTGCCGGTGGTGGAGATCGCCGTACTGATCGCGGTGGGCCAGCTGATCGGGATCGGGTGGGCGCTGCTGCTGACGGTCGCGACCTCGCTGGTCGGCACGCTGGTGATCCGGCGCGAAGGCCGGCGTTCGCTGCAACGGTTGCGCGAGGCCATGGACACCGGCCAGTTGCCCCCCGACGCCAGCGGCGGCGCGCTGCGGATGGCGGGCGGGATCGGCCTGCTGGTGCCGGGGTTCGTCACCGACCTGGTGGGGCTGCTGCTGCTCGTACCGCCGACCCGGGCGTTGCTCCGGCGGTGGTTGCTGCGCCGGTTCACCGCGCGGTTGTCGCCGGAGACCGCCAACCAGATGTTCGGCCCACGCCGGGTACGAGCCCGCCGGGGCACCGGCGGCGGCACGGCGACGGACACCGACCTGATCCAGGGTGAAGTGCTCGAAGGGGAGATCCTCGACGCGGAATCCGGGGAGCCGGTGCGACCGGCTGGCGAACGTACCCCCGAATAGGCCGGACACGGCAGTGGGGCCGCGGTTTCCCGCGACCCCACGTGGCTCGATGCGCTAGGCGCTCTTGCCGCGACGTTCCCGCAGACCTTCCAAGCGCTCCGCGAGAATCTCTTCAAGCTCCGAGATGCTGCGCCGCTCCAGGAGCATGTCCCAGTGGGTACGCGGCGGCTTGCTCTTCTTCTGCTCCGGCTCGTCGCCGTCGATCAGCTTGGCGGTGCTTCCGTCGAACCGGCACTCCCAGGTGGGCGGCACGTCGGCGTCTACCGCGAACGGCACCTCGAGGCGGTGCCCGTTCTCGCAGAGGTACTCGCGAGTCTGCCGCGGCGCAAGCTCCGTGTTGCGGTCGGACTCATAGCTGATCGCTCCGAGGCGGCTGCCGCGCAACATGCGCTCGCCCATGATTCGCTCTTCCCTCTCAAATCCAGATGGTCAACGTGTGCAACGACATGGTCTGGTCAAATGATTCCCATTGGGTCCGTAGACCTAGTCGGCAGTCCTATCAGGCCACCGAGCCAGTTGTACAGGAGACGCGCACAAGACGGTCGCGTGACACTGCGGTGAGCACCATCACCAGCGTACCTCGCAGATCGAAGCCCATTTACGGCGGTTCATCCGAAACCGGATGACTGTGCGTAGTTGGCAGCGGCAGCTGAGCGGGGAGAGCGCCGGGCCGCCGGCCCGTGCAGTGGGATTCCTCACCAATACGGCTACGGAAGCTCGAGTTGCCCGGCGGCCGGTGCGGCCGGACCGAGATCACCGGCCCGGTAGTGCCGCCGGCACAGCACCTGATAGCGCACCTCGTCCACGGCCGTGTCGCCGATGACCACCTGTGCGCCCTCACGCAGCACCGAGCCGGCCCGTACCCGCGCGTTGAGGTTGCCTTCCCGGCCGCACCAGCAGAGCACCTCGACCTGCAGCCGCATCACCTCGTCGGCGAGCTCGAACAGTCGCTTGACCGCGGGGAACAGGCAGGACCGGAAATCGGTGGCCAGGCCGAAGGCGTACACGTCGACGTCGGAGCAGTCGACCAGGTCGGCCATCTGCTCGACCTGCTCCGGTCGGTAGAACTGCGCCTCGTCACAGATCAGGTAGTCGACCCGCTCGCCGACCGCCCAGTGGCTGCGTACCAGCTCCCGCAGGTCCGTGGCGTCGGTCAGCTCGATCGCGTCGCGGCCCAGTCCGATCCGGCTGGTGATCTGCGGGGTGCCGGACCGGTCGTGCTTGGTGAGCAGCAGGCCGCGGCGCCGCTGCCGGGCGTGGTTGTGGTCCATCTGCAGGGCCAGCGTGGACTTCCCGCAGTCCATCGGGCCGTAGTAGAACTTCAACCGGGCGCCGTCGTGCCGGGACCTGCGGTCGCCCGCCGCCGGCACCACGGACAACGGGTCATCCGGAGCTGTCACGCGGCGTCCCGCGGCCGATGAGTACTCACGACAGCGCAGCCTAGCGGCGGGCCGCTCACACCCGCTGCGGCGCCACGTTGCCGGCGGCCACGATCGCCCGCCGGATCGGCACCACGGCCAGCGCGACCAGGCCCACCACGAAGAACACCAGCAACGACACCAGGCCGACCCGGTAACTGTGTACGAGTTGGAACACCAGACCGAACACCAACGGGCCCAGCCAGCTGGTTCCCTTGTCGCTGACCTCGTACAGGCCGAAGTACTCGGCCTCCTTGCCGGCCGGGATCATCTGGCTGAACAGCGACCGGGACAGCGCCTGGCTGCCGCCCAGCACCAGCCCGATCACGCCGCCCAGGGCTACGAACGGCAGCACCTCGCCGACCGGCAGCCAGAACGCGCCGATGATCACCACGATCCACAGCACCAGACTGAGCATCAGGGTCTTGGCGGCACCGATCCGGGCCGCCAGCGCACCCAGCAGCAACGCCCCGCCGAACGCCAGGAACTGCACCACCAACACGGTCGCGACCAGGGCGCTCTGCGGCAGGTCCAGCTCCTGGCTGCCGAACTGGCTGGCCAACGCGATCACCGTCTGGATGCCGTCGTTGTAGACCAGGTAGGCGACCAGGAAGAACAACGTCAGCGGGTACGTCTTCAGATGCCTGATCGTGTCGCCGAGCTGCCGGAACCCCTGCACCACGACGTTGCCCGGGACCTGTCCGATCGGCGGCCGGTCCCGCAGCCACAACAGCGGGAGCAGGGTGAACCCGGCCCACCACAGGCCCGCCGAGGCCAGGCTCCACCGGGCCAGATCCAGGGTGTCCAGCCCGGCCGCCTCGCCGAGTGTCACCGCGACCAGGTTGAGCGCGAGCAGCACACCGCCGCCGATGTAGCCGATCGCCCAGCCCAGGCTCGACACCTTGTCCCGGTCGTCCGGGCCGGCCAACTGGGGGAGGAACGAGTTGTAGACCACGACGCTGGCGCCGAACGCGACGTTCGCCAGGATGAACAGCACGCCGCCGAGCACGTACCGGTCGCCGGTCACGAACAGCATCCCCACCGTGGCCGCGGCGCCCGCGTACGCGCAGGCCGCGAGCAGCACCCGCTTGCGGGCGATCCGGTCGGCGATCGCACCGGTCACCGGCAGCACGAAGACCGTCAGGAACACCGAAGCCGAGACCACGTAGGGGAAGTACGAGCCGACCGCGACGTCGAAGCCCAGCGGATGCACCACACCGTGCGCGCACTTGTCGCCGGCGTCGCAGCCGGCGGCCTGCTTGGCCACCGCGGTCAGGTAAGGCCCGAAGAAGACCGTCACCACCGTGGTGTAGAACGCGGAGTTGGCCCAGTCGTAGAAGTACCAGCCGACTCGTTCCCGGCGGGTGCTCACGCCCCGCGCCGGCTCACCGGACAACTCCTGCTCGGTGACGCTCATCGGCAACTACCTTCCGTACGTTCCGGCAGCGGATCACGTCGCCTGACCGGGCTGGCTCACCCCGCGCGATCATGATGCACCACCGCCGCGGTCCGCGGTGCCCCAACGTACGGAGGCGCTGGTGCGGCCATCGGTACGGGAGGTAACATCTCGCGTTCAGCCAGCGTCAGGGCGGCTCGGGAGCCAACCGGTCGGGGGACCCGGCACCCGACGACACTGTGAACGCACAGTGACCGTTACCGTGACGCGACTACAGGGGCCGGACCGGCCAAGCTCACGGGCAGTATCGTGTGCGCGGGGGAAGGGAGAGTACGGATGCGGGTGCTCGGCATCGATTTCGGTACGTCGAACACGGTAGCCATGTTGCGGATGCCCGACGGGCGCGTACGGCCGCTGCTCTTCGACGGATCGCCGATGTTGCCGTCCGCCGTGTACCTCGCCCCCGACGGGCGGATGCTGGTCGGCCGGGATGCGGAACGCAACGCCCGGGTGGATCCCACCCGGTTCGAGCCCAACCCGAAACGCCGCATCGACGACGGCACGGTCTTCCTCGGCGAGGAAGAGCTGCCGGTGCCCCGGGTGATGGCGTACGTGCTGGAGCAGGTGCTCACCGAGGCGCGCCGGCAGATCGGCGGCAACCCGGCCGAGGTCCGGATGACCCATCCTGCCCGCTGGGGCGAGCGCCGCCGCAGCATCCTGGTCGAGGCGGCCCGGCTGGCCGGACTGCCCCGGCCGCAGCTGATCGCCGAGCCGGTCGGCGCCGCGAGCTACTTCACCGCCGTGCTCGGCACCGCCGTCCCGGTGGGCCGTTCCCTCGCGATCTACGACCTCGGCGGCGGTACGTTCGACGCCACCGTGGTGCGGCGTACCCAGACCGGGTTCGAGGTGCTGGCCGAGGAAGGCCTGCCCGACGTCGGCGGCCTGGACTTCGACCACGCGATCGTGGAGCACCTGGGGAAGACGTACTCGGAGAGCCACGCGGACATGTGGGGCAAGCTGATCGCCCCGCAGGAGGCCGGAGACCGCCGCTACCGCCGGATGCTGTACGAGGACGTACGCGGCTGCAAGGAGATGCTCTCCCGTACGTCCAGCGCCGACATCCACCTGCCGGCGCTCGAGGTCGACGCCCACCTGACCCGCGAGGAGTTCGAATCGCTGGTCCGGCCGTACCTGGAGCGGACCGTCGAGTGCCTGAAGCGCACCATCGGACAGGCCAGGCTGCAGCCGAAGGACATGGTCGGCATCTTCCTGGTCGGTGGCTCCAGCCGGATCCCGATCGCCGGCCACCTGATCCACACCGAGCTCGGGGTGGCGCCGACCACCCTGGAGCAGCCCGAGACCGTCGTGGTCGAGGGCTCCCTCGCCGTGGGCGGCCCGAGCGGGTCGCAGCGTCGCCCGGTCTCCGGAATGCCGCGTCCGATGCAGGCGCCGCCCCGGCGGCCCGGTCCGCCCGGTCCAGCTGCCCGCCCCGGAGCCCCCGGGCCGGCACGTCCGGTCGCCGCGCCCCAGCGTCCAGCCGGGGCGCCGCAACGCCCCGGTCCGCCGCAGCCACCGCGTCCGACCGTCGGCCCCATGCCACCCCGTACGGTCGGCGGCCCCGGACCGGCACGGCCGGCCTCTCCCGCTCCGGCCGGTCCGCGGCCGCCTGCCGCGGGACCGCGGCCCCCGGCGGGTCCCCGGCCCCCGGTGAACAATCCGCCACGACCTCAGGCGAACAACCCGCCGCCGCGGCCGCCGGCCGGCAACCCGGGCCCGCGGCCGCCGGTAGCCGCGCCACCGCGGCCGGCATCCGCACCGCCCGCGCGTCCCACTCCGGCGCCGCCGCGCCCGCCGATGGCCGCCGCGATGTCGAGTGGCCCGCCAGCGGCCGCGAAGAGCGACAAGCCGCTGATCACCGGGGTGTCGATCCTCGCGGGTGTGATGGGGCTGCTGTTCGTACTGCTGATGGTGTGGGTGTTCATCAAGTAGTGCACTGGGCAGACGTCGAAGGCTGCGACTCCGGGTGGAGTCGCAGCCTGCTTCGCGTCGTGGGCGTCGTCAGCCGGGTGACCGGGCCCGCCGTCAGCTGGGGGCCCAGAACCGGGCCAGGGAGCTCGTCGCCGGGTCCTCTGAGCCGCTCAGCGGCTGCCACGGGTCGCTGCCGTCGGCCGGCGGTTGCCCGCCGTCGTACTCGTAGAGCTCCGCGATCGGGGGAGTGCCGTCGCCGTGCGGCGCGCCCGCGTCGCCGAGCGGCTCGCCGCCCGAGTCCCCGAGCAGGGCCGGGTCGCTCCACGGCATCCCGTCGACCGGCTCCGGCTGGTCCAGGTCCAGCGTCTCCGGGAACGGGTCGGCGTGCCACGCGTCGTCGTCGGCCATCGGGTCGACGTCCGGGTCGGTGCCGGGCACCCCGTCGTGGGCGTCGGTGTCGAGCTGCAAATCGTCGTCCTGGTCGTGGCCCAGCTCCGGGCCCGGGGAAGCGTCGGCGTCGTACCCCGCGTCGTCGAACTCCGACCCGCCCGGTACGTCTGCCGAGTCACCCGGATCGTGGCCGCCGTCGGGCTCGTGGCCGCCGTCTGGCTCGTCCCCGTCGACGTCGTGGTAACCGAGATCGTGGTCTTCCAGGCCAGAGTCGTCGGAGCCGCCCAGGTCGGCGCCTTCCCCCTCGGAGTAGCCCTCTGCGGGCCAGTCGGGTGACTCGTCGTTCTCCATGGCCTATGCCTGCTTCTCTTCGTCGCCGGTCGGCGGCGCTGGTACCAGACCCCGCGCCTTGACCAGGACCTCGTCGATCTTGGTGATCCGGGTCTTCAAGGCTTCCCGCTCCTTGGTGAGCTCGGCCTTGCGCTTCTGACGGGTGGTCTTGTCCTCCACCATCGCCTGGTCGATCTGCGAGATCTGCCCGTCCAGCTGCTTGAGCCGGCGTTCGATCGCGTCGTCGAGCGCGAGCGTAAGCGAGTACTGCAAGTCGGTGAAACGATGCATCACCTCGTCCTGCAGCGCCGCCCGGGACTCGCCCATGACCTCGCGTACCCAGACCTTGGCCTGCTGCCGGTTCTGCTGCACCTTCCGCTTGTACATCATGAACGCGGCCACCCCGAGACCCAGACCGAGGCCGGCGGTGGTCACGGCGAGACCGGCCGCGCCGAGACCCACCGCGCCGGCACCCATGGTGACCAGGCCACGGCCCATCGACAGCGAACCGATGCTGGACATCACCACCATCGAGTTGTCGCTGCTCTCCCGCCGCGGCTTCGACTGCGCGACCGTACGCAGCTGGGCGTTGAGCTTGCGCAGCACGTGCTGCATCTCCTGCGGCGTGAACACCTGGGAGAGGATCCGCTGGGCGATCACCCGGAACCGGTACTCCAGCTCGGCGGACATCCGTACGGACAAGGCGTGCAGCGACCGGTCCACGTCGTACGGCAGCCGGCTGATGTCGCTCTTGCCGGCCTTCTCGATCTGGTTCATGAACTGCTCTTGCAGCTTCGAGAAGTAGGTACGCAGCCGCCCCGTCGCCTCCACCTTGGCCCGATTGGTCTCGGTGTTGAGCGCCAACGACCAGTGCTTCGACTCCGACCGCTTCCGGGAGTTGACCCGGTTGCGTTCCTCCTTGAGCCGGGCGGCCATCTCCGGGTCCGGGTCGGCCGCCTTCATGCCCTGGATCGCGTCCAGATCCAGCCGTACGAACTCGCTGCGGACCGACCGGAGCACGTTGGACAGCTTGAGCAGGTGACCGCGCGAGGCGAGCTTGATCAGGGCGTGCTGCAGGTCGGCGACCCGGGACTCCTTCACCAGCTCGGCGGCGGCCTCCTTCGGCATGGTCATCGCCATCTCGGCCAGCCGCGAGGAGACCGGGTAGAGCGGCGCCGAGCCGAACCTGGGCGCATGCGCCTGCAGCAACGCGACGTTGTCCTCCAGGATGGTGCGCCAACCCGGGTACGCGTCGGTCTTGGTGAGCGCGAACAGCACCAGGTTGACCTTCTTGCTCGCCTCCACCAGGAAGTTCATCTCCGGCTTGGAGAACGGCGAGGACGCATCCACCACGAACAGCAACGCCGTGGCCCGCTCCACCGCGTCCATCGCCACCTCGGCGTGCAGCGAGTCGAGCCCGCCGACGCCGGGGGTGTCGACCAGGTTGACGTACTGCAGCAGGGGAGCGGAGTGGCGTACCTCGATGCGTCGCGGGGGACGCATGCCGTCGGGCATCCGGCCGAGGACCGTACCCCAGTCCCGGATGTCCTCGGTACGCAGCGGAATCGGATCCTCCCGCCCCGGCACGTACGCCCGCGCCCCGTGCTCGGTGGCGTGCACGAACTCCAGGTACGAGCTGGTCGCCACCGCCGCGTCCACCGGCGAGAGATTCGGTACGCCGACCAGCGCGTTGGTCAGCGAGCTCTTGCCCCGCTTCGTCTCGCCGACCACCACGATCGTCGGCTTGGTCTGCTCCCGCCGTCGCAGGTTGTCCATGTCCGAGGCGGCGTCGGGGTCGATGCGGCGCAGCTGCGCCGTCGCGTTGTCGACGCTGCCCCGCATGATCTTCTCGAGCTGGCTGATCGTCATGCCCTGCGGCTTCGCTGGTGCCGTCACGTGGACCTCCTCCCGTACGGTCGTCGACTACTTGCCGTCCTGGCGGTACACGGTCACCACCGGTGCCCGCAGTACGACGCCGCGGTCGAGGTATCCGGGCACTTCCACGGCCGCGATGGTGCCCACCTTCGACGGGTCCTTGGTGGCCGCCGAGCCGCCCGCCTCGTGGTGTGCCGGGTCGAAGTGCTGCCCGGTCGGTGCGACGGTCGTGACGCCCACCTCCCGCAGCGCCCATCCCAGCCGGTCGGCGAGCGCCTTGCTGGTGACCCGGTCCCGTACGTAGATGCAGTTCTGCACCAGCGTGGAGCGCTCTCCGTCGGCGTGCCCGTTGGGGCTGTCGGTCACGGCGACGGGCGCGACCGGAGCGGTTTCCGGGCGCCTGACGAACAGCAGCGCCGCCACGCCGCCGCCGGCGAGCACCGCACCGAAGAACCCGACTATCGCGGCGGGCACCGAGAAGCTTCCCGAGCACTCCGTGGCGGCGTCGACCGCCAGTGGCCGCAGCTTCGAGTCGGCGGTGTTCAACCCGCCTTCGGTGTTGTTGTCGCCGGGCAGTCCGCCGCCGGGCCCGGGCTGGGTGTTCTCGCCGCCAGGGGTCTGGTCGGGCTGGGCGGTCTTCTGGTCGCCACCGGGAGTGCCGCCGCGGCGTCCGGTCCCCGGTGTCGCCTCGTTCTGGTTCTGGCCAGGACCCTGACCGGGCGACTCGTCGGACGTGACGCACTGCTGGGTGCTCGCGGCGGCCATGCCGGTGAACAGGCCGGTGAGCACCGCAAAGATCAGAGCGATGCCTGCGGCGATGATGCGGAGGCTGCTGGTCGTCATCGGCGCTCCTGTTTATGTCACGGATGGGTATGTGCGTACGGGGATGGTTCAGGTTCTTGCGGCCTCGGCGCGCACCCGCTGGGACAGCAGGTGGAAGCCGCGGTGCACGACGTGGGCGACCCGGGCCTGCGCCGGGCTGGCTCCCGCGACGGCGAACGCCCGCCAGCGGGTGGCCGCTTCCAACGCCGCCTTGGCCAGTTGCGGGTTGGGCGCTCCGGCCATGTTGAGGATCCACGCCGGGTCGTGGGACAGCGCGAGCCGGGTCAGCTCGATTTCCATCTGCTCCGGCAGGTCGACGCTTCCGGCGCTGACCAACTGCGCCACCTCGAGCAGCTTGAGCCGGTGGTACTCCGGCTGCTGCACCACCCGCTCGATGGCGTCGCGCAACAACTCCCGGTCCGCGGGGCGCTCGGCCTGCCCGGCGATCTTCTCCAGTGCGGACAGTGCCCACCCGGCCTTGATCGCGTCGGTACGCCACCGGAACGCCTGGTCGAGCGTGTCCCGCAACCGGGTGAACCCCGAGGCGAGGAACAACTTGCGCACCAGGTCACCGGTGGCGAGCGCGGGTTCGGCGACCAGGGTGGCCACCGCGAAGCTGATGCCGTACAGGTCGAGCAGGCGCAGCAGCCGTTGCCGCTCCTCGACCGAGACGGAGCACTCCCGGGCGGTGAACAGGTCGACGGAGGCCAGCAGGATCGCGCGCTCGCCCTCGGAGAGCTTGGCGATCGTGCGGAGTGCCTCGCAGTCGGCCGCGGTGAGCCGTCCCGCCTCGGTGGTCTCCGCCAACAGCCCGATCACCGGTACGACGTCGGAGACCGCCCGCCGCAGTACGTCTGCCTGCTGCTTCGCCAGCGGGCCCGCGACCGGCCAGGGGTCACCGCCGCCGGCCAACTTGTCGATCTTGTTGAACAGCGCGAGCGAGTTGATCGGGTTGCTCGACAGCTTCGCCGAGACGTTCCGGAACGCTTCCAACGCCTCCACGTCGTCCGCCCGTACCGACTGGGTGAAGACGTAGACGATGGCTTCGGCGCCGGACAGTGCGCCCTGGGAGTCGTCGTCGAGGTCGTCGTCGAAGAGGAACTTCTTCGACTCCTCGCTGATCGGGGCGTTGGTGGACGACAGGCCGGGGGTGTCCACCACGGTCAGGTCGCGCAGCCGGTCGCTGGTGAGGGTGCAGTCGATGTAGCTGATCTCGCCCCGGGGGACGTTGAGCTTCTGCGGGATCATGCCGGACTCGTCGAGTGGATGGCTGACCCGCGTGCCGTCCTTCTTCACCACGTCGACCCGGTCGGAGGTGCCGTACCGGAACTGCGTGACCAGCCGGGTGCACTCGCCGACTTCCGTCTGCGCCACCCGCTTGCCGATCAACGAGTTGACCAGAGTCGACTTCCCCGACTTCAACCGCCCGGCGATCGCCACCCGCAGCGGCTCACCCAGCCGCTTCCGTACGTCGGTTACCGCGGCCTGGGTGGCTCCACCGAGCCGGTGGCCGGCCTCCATGCAGAGGCCGGCCACACGAGCACTGAGAGGACCAGGTCCCATCGCGATCAGCCAGTGGTGTACGGGTTGCTGCCACCGTCGCCGTAGCTGACGGTCTCCTGCACGCCGTCACCGTCGGAGTCGGTGAGGATCACGTCGGCCCGACCGTCCTCGTCCCGGTCCACCAGGGTCGAGTCGGCCCGCCCGTCGTGGTCGGTGTCGGCCACCACGGTGTCCATCCGCCCGTCGTGGTCGGTGTCGGTGCCGACCGCGTCCGCGACGCCGTCGTGGTCGGTGTCGACCGCGACCGTGTCGATCCGGCCGTCGTGGTCGGTGTCGGTGCCGACCGCGTCGATGACGCCGTCGTGGTCGGAGTCGACACCCACGGTGTCCACAGCGCCGTCACCGTCCGTGTCGGAGGACATGGTGTCGATCTTGCCGTCCTCATCGGAGTCGACGTACGACGTCTCGAGCTTCCCGTCGTTGTTCTCGTCGGTGTCCAACGTGTCCATCACACCGTCGTGGTCGGTGTCGCTGCCGACCATGTCGGCGTCGCCGTCGTGGTCGGTGTCCACGACCGCGGCGTGGGTGCCGTCGGTGTATTCCACGTTGGTCACGTCGTCGTTGACGCCGTCACCGTTGATGTCGGCGTCGTCATAGCCCCCCGTGTCGGTAGGCTCGTCGGTCGTGGTGTCGCCCAAATCGCTCATCGGACGCTTGTCCTCCTGGTTCTATCCGGGCCGGGTGCCATGTCCGGCGCCAACGGCAACCACACTACGAATATCCTTCCAGCGCAGGATCCCAGATTTGTGCCACCTCGCGGGGGAGGTCCGACGTGCGCAAAGGCCCAGATAGCGAGCCAACTGCTGCCGCGGCGGACAGCGCTGACCAAACCGTCACATCTGGTGACACAGAGCACCCGCCCAGCGCCGATCGTATTCTGGCCGATGTCGCCGCCACACTGGGGGACCCGGGTCTGGTGGTGCTCACCGGAGTGCCGGGCGCCGGCCTGACCGCCGCGTTGCGCCGCATCGCGTCCGCGTTCCGCGGCCCGGTGTTCACCGGCGGCGGCCTGGCGATCCTACGCACCACCGCGGGACTCGCGTTGACCCGGGCGGTGAACGCCCGGCTGCCGGTGCAGGACCAGGCCCTGGTCGCCGAGGCCGTACGGTCCCGGGTACGCGGTGGCCTGCTGGTCGTCGACGACCTGCAGTGGGCCGATCCGCTCACTGTCGGTGCACTTCCGGCGATCGCCGAGCACTGCCGCGTCGTGGTCGCGCTGCGTACTCCCCACTCATTGCCCGCCGAGGCGGTACGCCGGCTGCGGGCGGTCGCCGTCGCATGGCTGTCGATACCCCCGCTCGACGACGCCGCGGCCGCCGCCCTGGTACGCCGTACCGCGCCCAGTCTCGGGCCGGCCACCGTCGCCACGGTGGTACGCCGTGCCGGCGGCATCCCGCTCGCCCTCGAGTCGCTGGCCCGCCATGCGGCGGCACACCGCGACCAGGCCGGCCAGGGCGACCCGACCCCGAAACGCGACACCGATTTGCAGGTCGCGTACGCCGTCGCCGAAGCCCTCGCCGACCTGACCCGCCCCGCCCGTACGGCGATGGCGGCGCTCGGGCTGCTCGGCAGGCCGGCCACCCGGCGGCTGCTGGGCGCCGGCGTCGACGAGCTGCTGGGCGCCCAGCTCGTGGTCGAGCAGGGCGATGACATCGTTGCCCGTTCGCCGTACGTGGCCGAGGTGGCCGCCGGTCTGCTGGACGCCGAGGAACGGCCGCCGCTGCACCGGCGGCTCGCCGAGCTGGTCCCCGCCGCGGAAGCCGCACGGCACCTGGCCGCCGCCGGCGACGGCGAGCACGCGTACCAGCGGGCGGTCGCCGCCGCCGATGCCGCGAAGACGGTGGGGGAGCGCGCCGACCTGCTGGTGCTCGCCTGCGACCTGGAAGGGGTACGGCCCGGCGCCGAGATCCTGACCCGCAGCGCGGAGGCCGCGCTGGCCGCCGGCCGACCCCGCTCGTGCCTGCGGATCCTCGCCGACGCGGCCGGCCCCGACGCGGCGGTGCTGCGCGCGGAGGCGCTGTTACAGGCGGGCAGGACCGCCGACGCCGAAGAGGAGCTCGCCACGGTCGCCGACGCGGCTTCCGAGGACCTGGTCGCCGCCCGCGACCGGATCCGGCTGCTCGCCAAGCTGACCCACGATCCCGGCGACGCCCGGCAACTCGCCGGGGTCGTGGTCGCCCGGCACGGCGCCGTTCCGCCCGGGACGGGGCTGCGGGCGGCGCTCGCCGGGGTGGCCGCGGCCGGGCGTACTCCCGGGTGGGAAGCCGGCCTGGCAACCGCCGCGGCCGCGGCAGGTGCCGCCGGGGACAGCCTGGCCGCGCGGTGGAGCGCGTGGCTGCTGGTGGAGACGCTCGCGGCGGACGGCCGGCTCGGCGAGGCGGTCACCGCCGCGCAACGCGCCGCCGAGGCGTGTGCCGCGGACCTCGCGTACAGCTGGCAGACCCGGTTCCTCGCCGCCGAGCTGTGGTGTTCCGCGCTGCGGGGCGACTCCCTCGACTCGGTGGTACGCCGCGCCATCGACCTGATCGACCGTACGCTGCCCGCCGTGGCCCGCGGGTACGCCGTCGCCGCCGCCTCGCTCGCCGAAGCCGACGGCGGCCTGCTCGCCGCCTCCCGGTCCCGGCTGACCAAGTACGGCGGCGGACCGCCCACGATCGTCGCGCTGCTCGACTGGGTGGCCGGCGAGGCGGCATGGCTGGACGGCCAGCCCGACCGGGTGAAGCCGCCCGACGACCCGGCCGGCCGGATCCGCCTGGTGCAGGGCATGCGGAACATCACCGCCCAGTGGGCCACGTACGACGGCGCACCGGCCGCCGCCCCGCACGACCCCGAGAACCCGCTCGCCCCGGTACGGGCCACGCTCGCCGCCTGGCACGCCGTGCTGGCCGACCCCGAGCGGGCCACCGAGTTCAAGCCGGCCGCCGACTCCTGGCACAGCATGGTGCGCCGGGAGGAGATCCGCTGCCTGCTGGCGCTCGGCCTGCATGCCGCAACCACCGACGACGCGGTGCCGCCGCTGCTGGAGGCCGAACGGCTCGCCGAAGAGTCCGGCCTGGTCGTGCTGCTGGGCCGCGTCCGCCGCGCCCTGCGCCGCCACTCCGTACGCCGTGAGACCCGGGGCCCGCGCGCCGGCGACGACCTCACCGACCGGGAGCGGGACGTGCTGCGGCTGGTCGCCCAGGGCGAGCCCACCCGGCGGATCGCGGGACTGCTCGGCATCTCCCGGGAGACGGTGGAGACCCACATCCGGTCCGGGATGCGGAAACTGGGCGCCCGTACCCGTACCGAGGCGGCCGCGCTGGCTCTGGAGGTGCTGGGATGAGGATTCGCACTGCCGGATGCCACCTGGGACGTCAGCGACCGGAAGCTGCTGCTGTACGGCCGGGTGGCCGACATGGAGACCGCGGCGCTCGCCGTACTGGCCGCGGCCCGGGGTGCCGGTGTGGTGGCGATCGCCGACGCCGACACCGACCCGGGGCGCTCGCTGCTGGCCGACCTGGCCCGGATCGGCCCGGTCGGCCGCGACGCGGCCGAGGAACCCGGCGACGCCGAGGACGACCTGCCGTTGACCGAGGAGCAGCGGGCGCTGCTGGACCGGCTGGCAGCGGGGGAGACCATCGCGGCGGCCGCCACCTCGGAGTTCCTGTCGTTGCGTACGGCCAACCGGCGGATCGCCCAGGCCCGGGAGGCACTCGGGGTGCGTACCACCCGGGAGGCGGTACTGGCCTACCTGCGGCACGCCCGCAACGACGCGGCCAGCTAACCCCTCGGGAACGTGCGGGCGGTGCTGACCGGCCGGGTCGGATCGACATAGCGGGGGAGACCCGGCTCGGTCGTCCGGAGTGGCCGAAGCCCGTCGGTAATCGCCGCCATGATCCGGTTCGACGCCTGCAGCGCGTGACGGGGTCCGTCGACGCTGAGATCGGACAGCTCCACCGGCGCACCGAACCGTACGTGCACCACCGGCCGCCGCACCAGCGACACCAGCAGCCGCCACGCCATCGCGCCGAACCCGTGCCACGGGGTCACCTCGTGCGCACCCCACATCGACACCGGGATCACCGGCGCCCGGGTGATCAGCGCCAGCCGGGCCATCCCGGTACGGGCCCGCTCCGGCCACACCCCCGGATCCAGCGTGATCCGCCCCTCGGGGTATCCGGCGACCACCGCCCCGTCGGCGATCGCGTCGACCGCGGTGTCGAGCGCGTCGACCACGGTCGCCCGACCCCGATCCACCTGCAGGTGGCCGCACCTGCCCAGCACCTTCCCGACGAACGGTGCCCGGAACAGCCCGCCGGTGGCGAGGATCCGGGGCGCGACGCCCAGCCGCCCGAAGACGCCCGTCAACGCGATCGGATCGAAGTTGCCGATGTGGTTGCACGCCAGAATGTACGGACGTCCCCGCAGCTCAGCGGGGATCTCGCCGGAGATCCGCAGCCGGCAGAACGCCGGCACCACCACCCGCGCCAGCCGCAGCAGAAACCGCCAGATCAGCGGCGGGTGCCACGCCGGACTCACGGGCGGTACGGAAACCGGCGTCGGCGCCGGCTCCTGTAACGCGGGAACGTCGGAAGTAGTCATCTGAGGCCAGGATGGTAGTCAGTTGCGCGGAAATTCGGGAGCCGGCCGGTAGCGTCTGGGACGTGCCGAGTCAGCGACCTCCTGCCCGTTGTGCCTGGTGCGGGGCGAAGCTGCCGGAGGTCAAGCTCGGCAGGCCGCGCACCTACTGTCAACAGGCCTGCCGGCAGCGGGCGTACGAGCAGCGCAATCTCGCCCAGCGCACCGGCCTTCCCGACGACGCGGTCGTGGTCAGCCGTACGGAGCTGGAGCACCTGCAGGACAGGTTGTTCCAGATCCGGTGCGCGCTGGAGGACGCCGCGGCGGCACTCGCCGACCGGGCGCCGGAGTCGGAGTTGCGCACCGTGCTGCGTAACACGGTCGACGCCGCGGGGGAGCTCGATCGACTCTGGGTGACGCCCCGGGAGGCCTGAGGCGCGGCTAGGTGGCGCCACCGGGCAGTCCGTGCAGCTGGGGCCGACTCGGCACGGTGGCCCCACGCAACCCCTCGAGGATCATGATCACCGTGTCCTCGACCTCCTGGCCCACCCGCTCCTTGTCCGTGGCGCCGGCGATGGCGGAGGCCCCGGCGGCGAGTGCGCCGAACAACATCCTGGTGACCGTCTCCACCGGCAGCTTCGGGTATTCGCCGGTCTCGATCAGCGACACCACCACGCCTCGTACGATCCCCAACGTGTACTGCTCCTCGCGCTCGCGCCACCGCTCGTACCCGAGCACGGACGGGCCTTCCTGCAGCACGATCCGCTGGTAGCCGGGGTCCAGGCAGGCCTTCAGGTAGACCGCCAGACCGGCCCGGACCATGTCGATCGGGTCCTCCTGCTCGCGAAGCGCCGCGGTCACCCGACCGATCGTCTCCAGTTCCTTGGCGTCGAAGACGGCCTCGAACAGCGCCCGCTTGCCCCGGAAGTGGTGGTAGAGCGCACCCTTGGTGACCCTGGCTCGCGCCGTGACCTCTTCGAGCGAGGTGCCGGCGTACCCGCGTTCCGCGATGAGTGATGCCGCGCTGTCCAGCAGGGCGCGGCGGGTGAGGTCGGAGTACTCCTCGCGACGGCTACGGGCGGGGTGTGCCATGCCCAGAGCCTATGACATACTGTCAGTACATACCAGCGGTATGTGAGAGACGGGGAGTAGGTGACTACATTGTCGTGGCAGACCTACCGCCAACGGCGACAGGCCTTGGACGACGTACTGGGTGATCTTGAATCGCTGGACCAGCGCGCGTCGGCCGACCAGGCCGAGCTGCTCGGCTTCGCGCACCAGCGCTGGCACAACCACCTCAGCACCCACGTCGACGCCGCGTTGGACACGGTCGACGAACCGGCGCACGCCGTGGCGATGGCGTACCGCAATGCCGCCATGGGGCTTCCCGCGGTCCGGCGTCTGTTGGACAACCATGCGGATCACCCGGCGGTCGTCAGGGCGGAGCAGCGGGAGCTGGCGCTGGTCGCGAGGGCGGCGGCACTCGTACCCCTGGATGCACCCGACGACGCGGCCGCCGAAGCTGGTCGCGCATTTCGCGCGGGATTGCGCACCATTCGCCGTTGCGCCAATTCCACGGGTACGACAAGCCACGCTCGTCGCCTTCGCGCAACCGGCTGAAGCACCCAATTACGTCACAGTGACGTAAGCACTCCAGGCAGCCGGAACCAGCCCAAGAGCGAAGGTACCCTGACGAGCCACCTGGTTTTGGTGTCGACGTAGTCCGCCAGGTCCAACTCACGCCCGCAGGTGTGGGAAGCAGTATGGGAACTGACCGGGCAACGGGGCGGGGCTACGGCGTGTCTTCTCGACCGGATGCAGTCGGTATCATCGCAGTGTGCGACCGGTAAAGGGGCGGGTTCAACAGGGTCGAGTAGGCATTCATCCTGCTCCACATACAGTCGTATGTGGCACGATCTCGCAGGAGGCCAGCAGACCGGCCGCAGCGCAGCACCTGCACGACCTCGCACGGCTGCGCCGCGTCCGCGACCGGATCGACCGGGAGTACGCGCAGCCGCTGGACGTCGAGGCGCTCGCCCGGGACGCGCACATGTCGGCCGGGCACCTCAGCCGCCAGTTCCGGCTCGCCTACGGCGAGTCGCCGTACGGCTACCTGATGACGCGGCGCATCGAGCGTGCGATGGCGCTGCTGCGTCGTGGCGACCTCAGCGTCACCGAGGTCTGTTTCGCGGTCGGCTGCGCGTCGCTGGGCACCTTCAGCACTCGTTTCTCCGAGCTGGTCGGTGTGCCGCCCAGCGTTTATCGGCGCCGGGTGGCGCGCGCGGCGGGGATGCCGCCGTGCGTGGCGAAACAGGTGACCAGACCGATCAGGAATCGAGAAGCGCCGGCCCCCGAGCCGCAACTAGCGTGATCGCCATGGACATCACCATTCACACGAGCTTCCTCCCGCACGACGACCCGGACGCCTCCCTGGCCTTCTATCGCGACATCCTCGGCTTCGAGGTCCGCACCGACGTCGGAAACGGCAAGATGCGCTGGATCACTGTCGGCCCCGCCGACCAGCCCGGCACCTCCATCCT
>WNGA01006045.1_pt1 | contig 49588 bp, 48 predicted proteins | sample 5400061 | NCBI WGS metagenome assembly WNGA01 (sample SAMN13153366, study PRJNA577476) | soil metagenome | isolation source: 100 cm soil or saprolite under grassland replicate 2 | place: USA:California | collected 2016-06-15
GTACAACGTCGTGCCTGGCTCCGGCTCACCTGAGCCAGGCGAGCGGCAAATCAAGATCTTCTTCGGGAGCTCGTTCGCCCTTTTCCGCGCCGGTCGATGAATGACATGGTGCCGCCGCGGCCGCACCCCGGGTATCCGTATTCAACGTCATCAGCAGATAGTTTCGTTAGAAGGCTCGGTTCTCATGGGCAACATGCTGGCGTTCCTCGGCCGTGACATGGCGGTCGACCTCGGCACCGCGAACACCCTGGTGTACGTACGCGGGCGGGGGATCGCGCTGAATGAACCGTCGGTGGTGGCACTCAATACGGATACCGGAAAGATCGTTGCGGTCGGAGTCCAAGCGAAAAAGATGATCGGCCGCACGCCGGGGAACATTGTGGCGGTCCGGCCGCTGAAGGACGGTGTCATCGCCGACTTCGACGTGACCGAGCGGATGCTGCGCTACTTCATCCAGAAGGTCCACCGCCGGCACCTTGCCAAGCCGCGGCTGGTGGTGGCCGTGCCCAGCGGGATCACTGGCGTCGAGCAAAGCGCGGTGAAGGAAGCCGGGCACCAGGCGGGTGCCCGCCGCGTTTACATCATCGAAGAGCCGATGGCGGCCGCGATCGGCGCCGGGCTGCCGGTGTACGAGCCGACCGGCAACATGGTCGTGGACGTGGGCGGCGGGACCACCGAGGTGGCGGTGATCTCGCTCGGCGGCATCGTGACCTCCCAGTCCATCCGGGTCGGCGGCGACGAAATGGACCAGGCGATCATCGCCTTCGCCAAGAAGGAGTACTCGCTCATGCTGGGCGAACGGACCGCCGAGGAGATCAAGATGGCGGTCGGGTCGGCCTACTCGTCGCCAGATGAACCGCACGCCGAGATCCGCGGCCGCGACCTGGTCAGCGGCTTGCCGAAGACCATCGTGATTTGTGCCGAGGAGGTCCGGCAGGCGATCCAGGAACCGGTCAGCACCATCGTGGACATCGTCAAGACCACGCTCGACAAGTGCCCGCCCGAGCTTGCCGGCGACATCATGGACCGCGGTATCGCACTCACCGGCGGTGGGGCGCTGCTGCGCGGCCTCGATGAGCGGCTGCGCGAAGAGACAGGGATACCGATCCATCTGGCCGACAATCCGCTGGAGTCGGTCGTGCTCGGCACCGGCAAATGCGTCGAGGACTTCGACGCCCTCCAGCAGGTGCTGGTACCGGAGAGGCGCCGGTAGCGGTTGAAAGAGGGGACCTGCGCATCAGGGCGCGTTCCCATCGGCTCGCGCCCTCCTGGTAATGGCCGCCTGCGCCGGGCCCCCCGGCCGCCCAGGTGCGCTCCGGCCACCGCGCCGCCCACGCACGTATAACCGCCATTCTGGGCGGACGCCGGCTCGATGCCGATCAAGACGCGGGCCGTCCAGATCTGGGCATTCGGCGCGCTGTCAAGACAGCGCGGCCTGCCAGGCGCCGATGTCGGCGGCCAGCTGCAGGGCGCGCCGGATGGCGGGGAACGTTGCTCGGGCGTGGGCCCGGGCGGTGTCCTGGTCGTCAAGCAGCGCCACCCAGCCGCCGATGCCCCATAGCCGGCTGCCGGGCGATGGCCCAGGGCAGCGCTTCGCGCTCGGGCCCAGCCCATCACCGACGACTGGATCAAACGAGGAGCACTCTGGCGCGTCGTGAAAACGCTGGTCCTCGCTGACCCGGACCGGACCGGGCCGAGCGGATCGGCCGCTCGGTCGCCGGTGAGCCGGCCCAGACACAGCTACTGTCCAGCATCGCGGAGGCGCTGGTCGCCTCGGATCCGGACCGGGCCGAGCGGTTCGCCTACTCGGTCAGCGGTGAGCCAGCCAAGACGCAGGCGCTCGCCAGGGTCGCAGAGAGGCTGGCCTCCACCGACCCAGACCGGGCCGAGCGAATCGTCCGCTCGATCACTGACAAGCAGACGAAGCAGCAAACACTTTCGCACATCGCCAAGCAGCGAGAGCAAGCCGCCAGCACAAGGCAGGCCGCTTTTGTCCACGGCGGATCTCAGCGCGGCCATAGAAAACGCGGCGTCTAAGGGCTGCAAGACGCGGTGCTGGCTTTCGGGTGAGTTCGGGATCTCACTCGTGTGGCCACGGTGGCTGGGGAACCTGAGCCGGGCCGTCCGCTGTATGAGGACACCCTCGCCGACTGCACAAGGATGCGGGCGACGACCACCCGCTGACCAGAGCCGTCCGCAGCAGCCTTCGGGCGGTGACCGGGTGATTTGGTCAGACCGTCGCTTGCGTGTGCCGCGGTGGACGTTGGGGTCGGCGGGCACGGCGGGCCAGCTGCTTGGCGCGAGCGATGTCGGGGTCGCGTGCGTCCGGTGGCAGCGGCTCCGGCCACCAGCGCGCTGGGCGCTGGCGCCTGCTGATATGGATCTGCCTCATCGCAGGTCCTTCCGCCCGCTGCCCGGCCTGGAGGTGCGGACCTCCGTCTCCTCGCTGGGCTTGCGGATGAAGATCGGGCGCATGTCAGCTCACCGTTCCTGCAGCGCAGGCTGTCACCGGCCGCGGCGGCCGGCGCAGACGGGGCATACGGGGCATACGAGCGGTCACCTTCAGGTGGGCCGGCTGGTGCGGCGGGATGCTCCGGCCATCGGGAAGCAGCGCGCCGGTGTCCTCAAACACCACGACGCCGTTGCAGAGCAGGCTCCATCCCTGTTCGGGATGAGACGCCACGACGTGGGCCGCCCCGCGATCCGATGCGTCCGCGGGCGGACAGGCAGGTTGATGCTGGCACATGACGCACCCCGATCGTGTTGCCGACGCTAAAGGCCGTGCCTTCGGCGCAGATCCTCCGTGCCCGATCAGGGACCGCTGGCGTCCGTGCCGACTTGTGGGCGGCCGCACCGAACTCACCCGGAACCCGGCTGGCGGTGGTCTGTCGCCGCACTGTTTCGCTCACACCTTGTTGGTATCGGCGGCGGTGGTGACGTTACGTCCTCTCGGCACGCAGATGAGTCCGCCGCTGGGTGGAATGGGCAGCGGGGCAGCGCGACCGGCAGGTCCGCGACGATCTTCCCGGGGTCGTGCCATGAACGTGAAGTCGACCTGGCCCTGGAGAGGACGCCGGCGGCGGTGTCGTTGTTGGTCATTGGGACTCCTTGTCATCTGTTGACGGGATGGTCATGGCTGGCGGAGCGGGATCGCCGCATTGGCATGCGTTCCGGCGGGCCGCCCGCTGACCGCATGTCTCGCGGTCATCGCCGGGCCGACCCGACAAGCTCAGGCAGCGGCTCGGCTGCGGGCTGGGGCGCTTCGCCGCGCGTGTTGCTGGTGCGCAGCGCGATCACCGCGGTGGCGACCACGAAGATGCTGGCCGCTAGCAGCGCCCGGTGGAAGCCCGAGGTGAGCGCGTCGGGCAGGGGGGCGCGGGCGGCCAGCAGGTGGCTGGTGCGGGCGGTCGCGATCGCGGAGAAGATCGCGAGCCCGAGCGCGCCGCCGACCTGCTGGGAGGCGTTGAGCAGCGCCGCGGCCAGGCCGGCCCGGCCGGGGTCCACGCCGGCGTTCGCGGCCGTGGTGACGGCCACGAACACCGCGCCGAGGCCGACCGACACGACCATCAGGCCGGGGAACAGGTCAGTGAGGTAGCGGCGGCCTCGTTGCTGGCTTTTCGCTCTCCTGCACCGGATCAGGGCTGGTGCCCGCCGGTGCCGATGCCCGCGCCGCGATGATGGCACGAGCGCGTGCGGGTCGCGCGAGACGTTCCTGTTCCTGGGGGCCGAGGCCGGTCACGCCCGGCGGTCGAAGTACGCCACCCGGATCTTCCGGCCCGCCGCCGATGGCGTCTACCCGGCGGAGAAACACCGCCGCGGCTACCACACCGAGCGCTGGCGGGTGCACTGCTCACGCGACCCGTTCCCCGGCATCCCGGTTCCGATGAGGGGCATGCACCGGGCGAAGGCCGAGCAGCTGTCCGAATGCTCGTGGGCGGCGCTCATTCCGGGCCTGACACCGCACGGCTTGCGGCACGGCCACCAGACGGCGATGCGCCGCGACCGGGTCCCCCGGGTTCTGCGCCGTGACCGCCTCGGCCACGGCGCCTCGGGCGACATCGCGGACCATTACACCCACATCGCCGACGAGATGATCGAGGAAATGCTGGCCCGCCAGACGCGGCGATGGCAGGCGGCGGTCGCGGCACGGGCGCGCATCGACGAGGCCCGCGGCGCCGGGCCACGCTCGGCCGTGCCCGCTCTGAACGAGTGGCTGGCCGCATTCCGGGAGGGCGACGGGGAATCCAGCTCCCATCTGCGCTCCCATCGGCAGGATCCGGAGGTGGAAGCGTGAGCGTTTTGCCTGGTGGGCGCAACTGGGATCGAACCAGTGACCCCTCGCTTGTAAGGCGAGTGCTCTACCGCTGAGCTATGCACCCGTGCGGACCGCCCGGGCAGCGACGGGCGACGACCGGGGACAGCGTACCTCCCCGGCGCGGGTGGCGGCAGCCGCGCACGCGCCGGGAACAAAATGGTCCGCGGGCTGGACCAGGCCAAGCACGCCGGCGATACTGTTGCCTATGTCAACTAAATCACTGCTGCAGGCAACTATCCCGGATGATGTACCGGACCGGGTGGCAGCAGTTCGCGAGTTCAACCGGTTCTACACGAACGTGCTCGGACTGCTGCGAGAGGGCCTGCTGGAGACCCCTTACTCGCTCACCGAGGCCAGGGTGATCTTCGAACTCGCCGCTGCCGGCCAGGCGGACGCCACCGAGTTGCGCCGCTCGCTCGACATCGACGCCGGTTACCTGAGCCGGGTCCTGGCCAGGCTCGAAGGCGGCGGCCTCATCTCGCGGGAGCGGTCGCCGGCGGATGGCAGGCGCCAGATGATCGGGCTGGCTGAGCCGGGCAAGGCTGCGTTCCTGATGCTGGATACCCGGTCATCCGGCCAGATCAGCGAATTGCTCGCCCGCCTGCCCGGCACTGACCAGCGGCGGCTGATCAGCGCGATGGCCACCGTGCGCGACGTCCTGGAGGATCGGCCACGGCCTGCTGGCTACGTGCTCAGGGCGCCACTGCCGGGTGACCTGGGCTGGGTGATCCGCCAGCATGGCGCCGTCTACGCCGACGAGTACCGATGGGACGCGTCCTTCGAGGCGCTGGTCGCCAGGATCGTGGCCGACTATGCGGAGCGCCACGACCCGAGGCGGGAGGCAGCCTGGATCGCTGAGGTGAACGGCGAGCCCGCCGGGTGCGTCTTCTGCATGCGCAAGAGCGACGCGACCGGGCAGCTGCGGCTGCTGCTTGTCGATCCGCCCGCGCGCGGGCTCGGCATCGGCGAGCGCCTGGTCGACGAGTGCGTCTCTTTTGCCCGCCGCGCCGGATACGCCGATCTCGTGCTCTGGACCAACGACGTGCTGACCGCCGCCCGCCACCTCTACGAGAAGGCCGGCTTCGTTCTCACCCGCACCGAGCGTCACCACAGTTTCGGCCATGACCTGATCGGCCAGACCTGGCGGCTGCCGCTCGGCTGAAGCCAGCTGAAGCCAGCAGGACCTGGCTGGGCAAGGACCGTCCAGGGCCAGGCCGCGCTCGTCAGCCGATCCCCGCGGTCCGCCGGGCGCTGCCCAGTACCCGGGCCAGCGCCCGCTCGACATCCTCGGCGAGCCCGGGCGCGCCGCCGCCGGGTCCGGCTCCGGGATCACCGCCCGGCGGCCCGGCCTGCCCCGCGGCCGCCCCAGCACCGGCCGAGCCAGCACCAGCCGCCGCGCCGCCAGCACCAGCGCCGAGGCTGTCCGCGGGCTCCCGGACATCTCCGCAGTCCTTGCACTCAATCTCGCCGAGCCGCCGGACGAGGTGCACCCCGCCGCAGACCGGGCACCGGTCAAGGTCGGCCGCCCAGTCGAACGTCTCCTGGCAGCCGGGGCAGATGAGCACCTGATGCGCCGCGCGCACCCCGCGCTTCCACGGGCTCTGCCCGCGGTCCGGGTCAACCTGCCGCGTGCCGCAGCGGTAGCAGGGCATTCAGATTGTCCGATCTCTGCCGATCCGGTAGCGCGCTCGCGCTACAAACTGGCCAGCGCCTTCTGGTAGTCGGCGATGTCACGTGCCTGCGGAATGGGGTTCACTATCTTCCACCGAACCACGCCATCCTTGTCGATGATGAAGGTCCCGCGCGCGGCGATACCCAATTTCTCGTCGAATATCCCGTACGACCTGGCGACGCCGCCGTGCGGCCAGAAGTCGGACAGCAGCGAGAAGCCGAATTGCTCAGCGTCCGACCAGGCGCGCAGCGCGTACCCGGAATCCACCGAGACGGTCAGCAGCTCGACGTCGTCCCGCGACGCCTCGGGGAATTCATCGCGCATCGCGGCCAGCTCAGCCGAGCAGACGCCGCTGAAGGCGAGCGGGTAGAACACGAGCACCACGTTCTTCTTGCCGCGGTAACCCGACAGCCGCACCGGCGTGCCGTGCTGATCCTTCAGCTCGAAGTCGGGGGCCTGCTGGCCGACCTCCACCGCCATAACGAGTCCTTTCCGCAAGGGGAGCCCATCCGGGACGCATTCAGTGTGCCACCTAATGGCAACATGGTGCCCACGGCGCCGTTGCGCCGCAGCCAACGACGCGGCAACGCGGCATGCCAGCAGGCGGCACGGCAGATGACGGCAGCGCAGGAGAGCTGACCGGCACGACCACCGTCAGCGGCGGGCCTTGGGCGCGACCAGGCGGGTGCCCGACCAGTCGCGCGCGGCGCTGACGCTGGAGGTCTGCGAGAGCCCCGCGGTTGGCGCGGCCTCCCCGATCTCGCTCGGCTCCACATGGCCCTCTCTGCCCGCCTTGGGCGTAAGCAGCCAGATGTAGCCACCGTCGGCAAGCGGCGTCAACGCACCGAGGAGGGCATCAACGAGGTCACCGTCGCCATCCCGCCACCACAGCAGGACGACGTCCACGACATCGTCATAGTCCTCGTCGACGAGCTCGACGTCCTTCCCCCCGGCGATAGCGTCGCGCAATTCCTCGTCGCAGTCGTCGTCGTAGCCAATCTCCTGCACCACCTGACCCGGCTTGATTCCGAGCCGTCCGGCCAGGTCGCGATGATCCTGCGCCTGGCCTGCGGTCGCGCTCACTGACGCCCTCCCTGGATCCTTTCCCGCGGCCCGCCGCGGCCGGCCCGCATCCCGGCGCTCGGGTGGCGTGGGCCTGACGCGGCGTTTGCGGCATCGGCACTTCTTGATGGGACAGTCCACACTGGGTAAGCGCGGTGCGCAAGTCACAATTCGCGCAGAGTTCGAAAACTGCGGTCATGATTTGAACTTCTCCCCGTCCCGGCCGGGCTGTCCGGCGGCCCGCCGCCACGCCCCCCGTGCGCCCGGACCGGCAGGAGGCGACCGCCCGGAACTCGTGCCGCGCGACCGCCCTAATAATCCAGTTTAGTGCCCCGCATCCACGGGCTGTCACACCGGGTGGCCGCGGCGTCACGATCGCAGAGGTTACTGACCGGTAGAGATGCGCCGGCGGCCACCGCGTACGAGGATTGGTCTGGACGACTGCGAACGCAGACCGGCGGTGAACAGCCACCGCCTCACCACGAGCTCGGGGCCGGGTTGTCCGGCCACCGCGGAAGGCGAGGACACACCGTGGCCTCCGGAAGCCAGCGCTTCTCGATCATCAGCGACGGCCTGCCCACCCAGCTGCCGGATATCGACCCGGACGAGACCAGGGAGTGGATCGAGTCCTTCGACACGGTCGTCCGGACCCGCGGGCGGGCACGCGGCCGGTACGTGATGCTCCGCCTGCTGGAGCGGGCCAGGGCACAGCAGGTCGGCGTCCCCGGGCTGCGCAGCACCGACTACATCAACACGATCCCGCCGGAACGCGAGCCGTGGTTCCCCGGCGACGAGCACGTCGAGCGGCGGATCCGCGCCTACATCCGGTGGAACGCCGCCGTCATGGTCTCCCGCGCCAACCGCCCTGGCATGAGCGTCGGCGGCCACATCGCCACCTACGCATCGGCCGCCAGCCTGTATGAGGTCGGGTTCAACCACTTCTTCCGCGGCAAGGAGCACGGCGAGTCGGGCGACCAGGTGTTCTTCCAGGGCCACGCGGCTCCCGGCATCTACGCGCGCGCGTTCCTTGAGGGCAGGCTGACCGAGCATCAGCTGAACGGCTTCCGCCAGGAGCTCTCGCATCCCGGTGGCGGCCTGCCGTCGTACCCGCACCCGCGGCTGATGCCGGACTTCTGGGAGTTCCCGACCGTGTCGATGGGGCTGGGCGCGATCAACGCCGTGTACCAGGCCAGGTTCAACCGGTACCTGCTGGCCAGGGAGCTGAAGGACACCAGCCGGTCGCGCGTCTGGGCGTTCCTCGGCGACGGCGAGACCGACGAGCCCGAGGTGCTCGGCGCGATCGGCCTCGCCGCCCGCGAGGAGCTCGACAACCTGACCTTCGTGATCAACTGCAACCTGCAGCGGCTGGACGGGCCGGTCCGCGGCAACGGGAAGATCATCCAGGAGCTTGAGGCGTCATTCCGCGGGGCCGGCTGGAACGTCATCAAGGTGATCTGGGGACGGGAGTGGGACCCGCTGCTCGCGCAGGACGTCGACGGCGTGCTTGTCAACAAGATGAACACCACCCCGGACGGCCAGTTCCAGACCTACGGCGTCGAGTCGGGCGACTACATCAGGGAGAACTTCTTCGGCAGCGACCCCCGGCTGCGCGCGATGGTCCAGCACCTGTCCGACGACGAGCTGCGGAACCTGTCCCGCGGCGGCCATGACTACCGGAAGGTCTACGCCGCGTTCAAGGCGGCCACCGAGCAGGTTGGCCAGCCGACCGTGATCCTGGCGCACACCATCAAGGGCTGGACGCTCGGCCCCGACTTCGAGGCGCGCAACGCGACCCACCAGATGAAGAAGCTCACGCATCCCGAGCTGAAGGCGTTCCGCGACCGGCTGTACCTGGACATCCCCGACGCCGCGCTGGAGGCGGAGCTGCCGCCTTACTACCACCCGGGCGAGAACTCCGACGAGATCCAGTACATGAAGGAGCGCAGGGCCGCCCTCGGCGGCTACCTGCCGCGGCGGGTCGTCCGGGCCAGGCCGCTGGCGCTGCCGCCCGACTCGTCCTACGACGAGCTGCGGAAGGGATCGGGCAAGCAGGCTGTCGCCACCACGATGGCGTTCGTCCGGTTGCTCAAGGACCTGATGCGGAACTCGGATATCGGCGACCGGTTCGTCCCGGTGATCCCGGACGAGGCGCGCACGTTCGGCATGGACTCGCTGTTCCCCACCGCGAAGATCTACTCGCCGCACGGCCAGGGCTACGAGGCGGTCGACCGCAACCTGCTGCTGTCCTACAAGGAATCCGAGAAGGGCCAGATCCTGCACGAGGGGATCAGCGAGGCCGGGGCGATGGGCTCGGTGGCCGCCGCGGGCACGGCGTACGCGACGCACGGCACGCACATGATCCCTGTGTACATCTTCTACTCGATGTTCGGCTTCCAGCGGACCGGCGACCAGATGTGGGCGCTCGGCGACCAGCTGGGCCGCGGCTTCCTGCTCGGCGCGACGGCGGGCCGGACAACGCTGACCGGCGAGGGGCTGCAGCACAACGACGGCCACTCCGTGCTGCTGTCCTCGGTCAGCCCGGCCTGCATCGCCTACGACGCGGCCTGGGCGTACGAGCTGGCCTACATCATGCGGGACGCGCTCCGCCGGATGTACGGCCCCTCCCCCGAGCATCCCGACGGGGAGAACATCTTCTACTACCTGACCATCTACAACGAGCCCTACGTGCAGCCGCCGGAGCCAGCGGACTTCCCTGGCGGCCAGGCCGCCCTGGCCGAGGGCATCCTGCGCGGCCTGTACCGCTATGCGGCAGCTCCGGACGCACCCGCCGGGCAGGCCGGCGCCCACGCCGACGCCGGCGCCGACGCGAGCGCGCTGACCGTCCCCGGTCCGCCGGCCGGCCCGGACGCCGCCGGCGGGGAGCCCGCGTCCGCTGAGGGCGCCAGCCCGGCCGGCGCCACGGACCTGACCAGCGTTTTCCAGACCATCCGCAGCGGCACCGATTCCGGCTCCGCCCCCGAGCGGCCGCACGCGAAGATCCTCGCCTCCGGCGTGGCGCTGCGCTGGGCGCTGGAGGCCCAGCGGCTGCTCGCCGAGGACTGGGGCGTCGCCGCTGAGGCCTGGTCCGCGACGTCCTGGACGGAGCTGCGCCGTGAGGCGCTCCGCTGCGACGAGTGGAACCTGCTGCATCCCGACGCCGAGCAGCGGGCGCCCTACGTGACCCAGGTGCTGGAGGGCAGCCCGGGGCCGGTCGTCGCGGTGAGCGACTGGATCCGCGCGGTGCCGGACCAGATCGCCCGCTGGATCCCCGGCCCGTACACCTCGCTCGGCACCGACGGCTGGGGGTTCTCCGACACCAGGCCGGCGGCCAGGAGGTTCTTCCACGTGGATGCCGAGTCGATCACGCTCGCGGTGCTGAGCCAGCTAGCCCGCCAGGGCGAGGTCAAGCCCGAGGTACTCGGCCAGGCGATCAGCAAGTACCGGCTGGATCTCGCCGTCAGCGACGCCCTGTAAAGGACGCCAGGGCCGGGCTCGGCTGAGCCTTGCCCCGGCACCGTTCGGGGACGGCTCGTTCTTTACCGGTTTCATCCGGCAGGCCCGGCGGCATCAAGCGCCGCGCGATCGCGGGCATCCGGCCGGTGCGGCCACGGCAGCCGGCCCAGCGCGCGACGAGCATGCCAAGGATTATTTACGAGAAGTGCACGGCCAGTGCCGCGGCCTGGCCCGTGATTCACCGCCGTCGCTGCCGGTGCCACGGAAGGTAGCCAGGCAGGCGCCGGAAAAGGGGTTCGCCCTGGCCATGGCCGGCCGAAATACTGGCAGCATGAACCGGCCCGCCAGCGGCGACGAGGTCCGCCAGACGTTCATCGAGTTCTTCACCTCGAGGCAGCACCAGCAGATCGGCGCTGCCTCGGTGATCCCGGTGAACGACCCGACGCTGCTGTTCATCAACGCCGGCATGGCCCCGCTCAAGCCCTACTTCCTCGGCGAGGCGGTCCCCCCGGCGCCGGACCTGTGCAACGTCCAGCCCTGCGTGCGCACCGTCGACATCGCCGACGTCGGCGACCGGCACCACCTGACGTTCTTCGAGATGCTCGGCAGCTGGTCGATCGGCCACTACTTCAAGGACCGCGCCGTCGAGCTTGCCTTCGAGCTGCTCACCGACGGCTTCGGGTTCACCGCCGACCAGCTGTACGTGACCGTCTACCAGGGCAGCGAGGAACTCGGCCTGCCCCCGGACGACATCTGTGCCGCGGCCTGGCAGCGGGCCGGGATTCCCGGCGACCACATCGTCTACCTGGGCGACGAGGACAACTTCTGGTCCGCTGGCGACACCGGGCCGTGCGGCCCGTGCACCGAGGTGTTCTACGACACCGGCGCGGAGCACGGCCCGCCGTATCAGCCCGGCGGTGAGTTCGACAGCGCTGGCCGGTACATCGAGATCTGGAATGCCGGGGTCTTCATGGAGTTCAACAGGCTCCCCGGCGGCTCCCTCGAGCCGCTGCGGTTCGCCAGCGTGGATACCGGCTCCGGGCTGGAGCGCATGTGCATGGTGCTGCAGGGCCGCGACTCGGTGTACGAGACGGACCTGTTCGCCCCGATCGTGGCGGCGGCTGAGTCCGCGCTGGCCGGGACGGCCGCCAGCCAGCGGGACGTCAGGCTCATCGCCGACCACGTCAGGGCCTCCGCCTTCATCCTCGGCGAGGGCATCGTCCCGTCGAACGAGGGTCGGGGCTACATCCCGCGGCGGCTGCTCCGCACGGCCATCGCCACCGCGACCCAGGCCGGCGCCGAGTCCTTCGACCTCGCCCACATCGCCGGCACCGCCATCGACCAGCTGACCGGCAACTACCCCCGGCTCGCCGAGAGCCGCGAGCGGGTACTCGCGCTGCTGAGCAGCGAGCAGCGCGACTTCGGCAGGGTGGTGCGCCGCGGCCTGGACCGCCTCTCGGCGCTGGCTGCCACGCCGGGTTTCGAGATCAGCGGCGAGGATGTCTTCGCGCTCTTCGCCACGCACGGCATGCCCGTGGACCTGATCCGCGACTTCGCCGCGAGCCGCGGCGGCTCGCTGGACGAGCGGCGGTTCGCCGAGCTGTTCACCGAGCACCGCGAGCTGTCCCGGCCGCGCGCGGCCCGGTCGGGGGCGGGACCGGGACAGGGCACGCCGGGTGCCGTCGAGCCGGAACTGATCGCGGCGGCCGGGCCGGAGCCGACCAGGTTCCTCGGCTACCAGGAACTCACCGCGCAGGCGAGGGTCGTCGCGCTGGCCGGGCCGCACGGGCCGGCCAGCCTCCTCACCGCCGGCGAGCGGGGCCTGGCGATCTTCGACCAGACCCCCTTCTACGCCGAAGGCGGCGGCCAGGTCGGCGACACCGGCCAGGTCACCGGGCCTGGCGTCGCCGCGGCCGTGCTGGACACGCAGAACGCCGACGGCCGCCACGTGCACGCGATCGAGGTCAGCAGCGGCGAGCTGCAGCCGGGCGACAGCGTCAGGCTGGCCGTTGACGCCGCACGACGCCAGGCCGTCATGCGGAACCACTCAGCCACCCACCTGCTGCACGCCGCCCTGCGGCAGGTACTCGGCGAGCATGTCCGGCAGGCCGGGTCGCTGGTCGCGCCCGACCGGCTGCGCTTCGACTTCCAGCACCCCGGCGCGGTGTCGCAGAGCGCGGCTGACGAGGTCGAGCGGCTGGTCAACGCCGAGGTGCTGGCCAACATCGAGCGGCGCACCGAGGTCAAGCCGTTCCGGGACGCCGTCGGCGGCGGCGCCATCGCGTTCTTCGGCGACAAGTACGGCGACGACGTCAGGGTCGTCTCGTTCGGTGACTTCTCCGCCGAGCTGTGCGGCGGCACCCACGTGCACGGCACGGCGGAGGTCGGCCTGTTCCGGATCGTCAGCGATGCCAGCATCGGCGCTGGCGTCCGCCGGATCGAGGCGGTGACCGGCGAGGCCGCCATCGCCTACACGCTGGAACGCGAGAAGCTGCTCAGGGCGCTCGCCGCGCGGCTGCGGGTCTCCGTCGACGAGCTGCCGCGGCGCGTCGAGGCACTCGCCACCAGGAACGGCGGGCCACGGCGCGCCAGGATCGCCGCGGAGACCCTGGCGGGTGCCGTCCGCACGGCACCGTCCGGCCAGCGCTACCTGATCACCGAGAACCCGGGCATCGAGCCCGCCGACCTGGCCGCCGAAGCGCGGCGGCTCAGCGCGGAACTCGACGCGGTCGTCGTGATCCTGCTGCCGGACGCCCGCGCAGCCGCGCTGCGGGTCGGCGTCAGCGTGCCGGCCGCCGCGCCCGGGCGGCTCGACGCGAGGACGGTGCTGAAGCAGGTGCTGGCGGTAACCGGCGGGCGCGGCGGCGGCAGCCGGACGTTCGCCCAGGGCGGCGGCGCGGAACTCGCCGACCTGCCCGCTGTCGCCGCCAGGCTGCGGGCTGCGCTTGGCCTGGGCGGCGAGCAGGCCCGGCCCGGCTGACCGCGCCCGGCCGCGCCCCGACAGCACTCCGGCCGCCGCGCCCGGCCCGGCTGACCGCGCCCGGCCGCGCCCCGACAGCACTCCGGCCGCCGCGCCCGGCCCGGCCTCCGCGCGATGGGCCCGCCCGCCATCCCCGGGCCGGCCGCCAGCCGCCGGCATGGCAGGCTGGCAGGGTGACAGGCGCAACAGAGCCAGCAGGCACCGGCGGCATTCAGCCGGCAGGATCGCGCGCCGGGAGGCGCGTCAGCGAGGAGACGATACGCAGCCTCGAGGCGTCCATGAGCTCGCTGGGCACCGCCGCGATGACGTCCATGGACCGGCGCCTGCCGTGGTTCCGGCGAATGTCGGCGGAACACCGGTCCTGGCTGGGCCTGGTGGCACAGGCCGGGGTCGCGGCCTTCGTCGACTGGGTCAAGCACCCGGAACGGGGCAGGCCCGCGGTGGCAGGCGAGGTATTCGGCACCGCCCCCCGCGAGCTGGCCAGGGCCGTCAGCCTGCAGCAGGCCGTGGAGATGGTCCGCGTCATCATCGACGTGGTCGAGTCGCGGGTGGACAAGCTCGCGGCGCCCGGCGGCGAGGCTGAGCTGCGCGAGGCCGTGCTCCGGTACACCAGGGAAATCGCCTTCGCCGCCGCCCAGGTATACGCGCGCACCGCCGAGGCGCGCGGCGCCTGGGACGCCCGGCTGGAAGCGCTCGTGGTGGACTCGCTGGTCCGCGGCGAGGTGGACGAGGGCCTGCAGTCCTGGGCCTCCGCGCTGAACTGGTCATCGGCCCCGGTCTCCGTCATCGCGGGCATCGCCGACGGCAGCGAGCCGGAGGGGCTGATCGACGAGCTCCGAATGATCGCCCGCCGGTCCCGGCTCGACCTGCTCGCCGGGGTGCACGGGCACCGGCTCGTGGTGGTGCTCGGCGGCACGACCGAGCCGCTGAAGGCCGCCAGCCACCTGGCCGGCCGGTTCGGGCCCGGGCCCGTCGTGGTCGGCCCGCCGGTCGCCGACCTGCAGTCGGCGGTCGTGTCGGCCGGCGCGGCACTGGCCGGCCTGCGGGCCGCCACCGCCTGGCCGGAAGCGCCGCGGCCGGTCGAGGCGGTCGACCTGCTCCCCGAGCGCGCCCTGGACGGGGACGAGTCAGCGCGCAGGGAACTCATCGACGACGTCTACGTGCCGCTGCTGGACGGCGGCCCTGCGTTGCTCGATACCGTCACCACGTACCTGGAGCAGGGCAGCTCGCTGGAGGCGACCGCGAGGCTGCTCTTCGTGCACCCGAACACGGTCAGGTACCGGCTGCGCCGGGTAAATGAGCTCACCGGGCTGACGCCGGCCAACGGCCGGGACGCGTTCGCCATCTGGCTTGCCGTAGTGCTCGGCCGCCTCGCGCACAAAGGAACTAAGTTGTAGAATTCATACAGATAGCCACGGCAAAAGTTCGTATGCTTCGGCATTCGTATGGCGGAGTTCTACAGTGCAGGCTTAAGGGATGCTGTTGATCGCCGCGCCTGGCCAGGGCGCGCAGGCCCCCGGCTTCCTTTCCGCGTGGCTGGAGCTGCCCGGATTCGCCGACCGCCTCGGCCCCTGGTCCGAGCTCGCGGGCTGCGATCTCATCCGGTGCGGCAGCACCGCCGGCGCCGACGAAATCAGGGACACGGCCATCGCCCAGCCGCTGCTCGTCGCCGCCGCCATCGCCACGGCGGACGAGCTCTTCGGCGGGCTCGGCCAGGCGGCCAGGCTGGCCGGCGCGGCGGCCGGCCACAGCGTGGGCGAGCTGGGAGCGGGCTCCATCGCCGGGGTGATCAGCCCCGAGGACGCACTGCGGCTTGTCCGGGTGCGCGGCCGGGCCATGGCCCGCGCGGCGGCAGCCGAGCCGACCGGCATGACCGCGGTGCTCGGCGGCAATGAGAAGGACGTGCTCGCCGCCATCGAGGGCCACGGCCTTACCCCGGCCAACGTCAACGGCGCTGGCCAGCTGGTAGCCGCCGGGACCATGGCCCAGCTCGCCGCGTTCGCCGCTGACCCGCCCGCGCGGGCCAGGCTCATCCCGCTTTCGGTGGCAGGCGCGTTCCACACCCGGCACATGGCGCCGGCGGTTGAGGACCTCCGCGACGCCGCCTCGGCCATCACGGCCAAGGACCCGCGCCTGGTGCTGCTGTCCAACCACGACGGCGCCGTGGTGCGCAGCGGCACCGACTGGCTGGAGCGGATCGTCACGCAGGTCAGCTCCCCGGTCCGCTGGGATAAGTGCATGCAGTCGATGACCGGCCTGGGCGTCAGCGCCCTCGTCGAGCTGCCGCCGGCCGGCACGCTGACCGGCCTGGCCCGGCGGGCGCTGCCCGACGTGCAGCGCATCGCGCTCAAGACGCCGGATGACCTGCAGGCCGCCCGCAGCCTGATCGCCGAGCACGGCCAGGCCGACGCCGACAGCGACGCGCCCGAATGGCGGCTGCTCGTCGCACCGCTGGCCGGAATCTTCCGTGCCTGCTCGGACGGGCAGCCCGGTGTCATGATCAGCAGCGGCGACGAGCTCGGCCACGTGGAGATCCGCGGCGGCAGTCACCTGGTCACGCCGACCTTCCCCGCGACCATCATCGAGTGGCTGGTCGAAGACGGCGACCCGGTCAGCGCGGGCCAGCCGCTGATCCGGCTGCTGCCGGCTGGCACCGAGTGAATCCCGGCACGCCGGCGGCGAATGCCGCCGGCCTGGCACAGGAAGGCAGGACCCGGATGCGACTCACCGAGGGCTCAGCGGGCGCGCGGATCCTGGCATTCGGCGGCTACCAGCCCGCCAGGGTCGTCACCAACGACGAGCTCGCGGCGACGATGGACACCAACGACGAGTGGATCCGCAGCCGGGTCGGCATCGCCAGCCGGCGGATCGCCGGCCCGGACGAGACCGTGGCCGACATGGCCGTGGCGGCGGGCGGCAAGGCGCTGGCGGGCAGCGGCCTGTCCCCCGCCGACATCGACCTGGTGATCGTCGCGACCTGCACCCCGGAAGTGCATATCCCGAACACTGCCGCCACGGTGGCCCGTCGGCTCGGCATCGCGGCGCCCGGCGCCTACGACCTGAACGCCGCGTGCGCTGGCTTCTGCTACGCGCTCGCCAGCGCCAGCGACGCCGTCCGCACCGGCACGGCCACGCACGTGCTCGTCATCGGCGCCGAGAAGCTGTCCCAGTGGGTCGACTGGACCGACCGCTCCACGGCCATCATCTTCGCCGACGGGGCCGGAGCCGCCGTCGTCGGGCCGGTCGCCGACCCGGCGGACGGGCCCGGCATCGGGCCGGTCGTCTGGGGCAGCGACGGTGACATGGCCGACAAGATCTACGTCAAGGACCGCAACTCGTTCATCTTCCAGGAGGGGCAGGCGGTGTTCCGGTGGGCCACCACCGCGCTGGCCCCGGTCGCCAGGAAGGCGTGCGAGGCGGCCGGCATCGCGCCAGGCGAGCTGGCGGCGTTCGTCCCGCACCAGGCCAACCTGCGGATCGTCGAGGCCATCGCGCGCAGGCTCGGCGCCCCGCAGGCCAAGGTCGCCGACGACATCGTGACTGCGGGGAACACCTCGTCGGCCTCGATCCCGCTCGCGCTGTCCCGGATGATCGAGCGGGGCGAGCTCGGCTCCGGGGCGCCGGCCCTGCTGATCGGGTTCGGCGCGGGCATCTGCTACGCGGCGCAGGTGATCATCCTGCCCTGACCCACGGCCTGCCGGAGCCGCAGGCCCGGCGCGGTGACGAGAACAAGCGCACCCGGGCAGCTATCCGGAGGCTTCGACCGCCGCCTGAAGAGAAGAACACCGAAGTTAAGGAGAGAGCAAGCACATGGCCATGACGGAGCAAGAAATCCTGGCAGGCCTCGGCGAGATCATCGACGAGGTTGCCGACGACCTGGACATCGACTCGCTGTCCATGGTCGAGATCGCCGTGGCGGCCCAGGACAAGTTCGGCGTGGAGATCCCTGACGACCAGCTGAAGGATCTCAAGACCGTCCAGGACGTCGTCGACTACGTGCGGCGCGCTGGCGTGTCCGCCTGACGGGCAGCAGTACGGCGCGGCGCCGCCGTTGCCAGCACGGCGCCGCGCTACCGACCTGAGGAGTGATACCGCAGTGGGCACAGACCGGACGGACGTCGTCGTCACCGGGGTCGGGGCGATCACGCCGCTGGGTGCCGACGTCGCGTCGACCTGGCAGGCGCTGCTTGCCGGGCGCAGCGGCGTGCGCGCGCTGACCGATGACTGGGCAGCCGAGCTGCCGACCCGGATCGCAGCCTGGGCGGCGGTCGAGCCGACCACGCTCATCGACCGCGTCCAGGCTCGCCGCCTGGACCGCTGCGAGCAGTTCGCGATCATCGCCGCGCGCGAGGCATGGGCCGACGCCGGCCCCGGGGACGTCGATCCCGAGCGGCTCGGCGTGGTGGTGTCGAGCGGCATCGGCGGCGTGGCATCGACGCTGGCCGCTTATGACACGCTCAAGGAGAAAGGCTGGCAGCGGCTGTCCCCGTACACGGTGCCGATGCTCATGCCGAACGGCTCGGCCGGGTGGATCAGCCTGGAGCTCGGCGCCCGCGCGGGGGTGCACACCACGGTCAGCGCCTGCGCTTCCGGGGCCGAGGCCATCGGCTACGCGATGGAGATGATCAGGTCAGGGCGCGCCGACATCGTGCTGGCGGGCGGGACTGAGGCGGCGATCATCCAGCTGAACATCGCGGCGTTCGCCGCGATGCGGGCGCTGTCCACCCGCAACGGCGAGCCGGAGCGCGCGTCGCGGCCGTTCGACAAGGGCCGCGATGGCTTCGTGCTCGGCGAGGGCGCGGGGATGGTGGTACTCGAGTCGGCCGAGCACGCGGCACGCCGGGGCGCGACCGTGTACGCGGTCGCCGCCGGGGCCGGCTACTCCGCCGACGCCCACCACATCGCCCAGCCTGACCCGCAGGGAACCGGCATCGTCAGCGCCATCGGGCGGGTGCTCGCCGACGGCCGGATCAGCCCGGACCAGGTGGTGCACGTCAACGCGCACGCGACATCCACGCCGGCCGGCGACGTGGTGGAGGCCCAGGCCGTCGCGGCAGCGCTCGGCGACGCCGCGGCCGGCGTGGTCGTATCAGCCACCAAGTCGATGACCGGCCATCTGCTCGGCGGCGCCGGGGCGGTCGAGTCCGTGGCGGCGATCTTGGCCCTGCGGGACAAGGTGGCGCCGCCCACCATCAACCTGGAGGACCCCGACGACGACGCCGGCCTGCAGATCGCGGGCGAACCGCGCGAGCTGCGCGCCCGGGCCAGCGGCCCGATGGCCGTCCTGAACAACTCATTCGGCTTCGGCGGCCACAATGTCTCGCTTGCCTTCACCGCCGCCTGACCCGTATGTGCCCTCCGCATCGAAGGAGACTGACGTGACCGTTCTCGACAGCCGGATTCCCGTGGCGCCGCCCGCGCCAGCAGCACCGCCAGCGCCCGCCACGGCAGGCGCCGCCCGGAGCTCGGGCGGGCCCCGCGACCCGGCGGTCAGGCTTGAGGCGCTATTCGACGCTGGCTCGCTGGCCCTGCTGACCGAGCCGGACACCAGCGGGGTGCTGGCCGGCACCGGGACGATCGACGGCATGACCGCGGTGGCGTTCGCGAGCGATCCGCGGATCCAGGGCGGCGCGATGGGCACCGCGGGGTGCGAGGCGATCGTCGTGGCCTATGACTACGCGATCATGACCGGCGCCCCGGTCATCGGGCTCTGGCACTCAGGCGGCGCCCGGCTGCGCGAGGGCGTGGAAAGCCTGCACGCCGTGGGCACCGTCTTCGCGGCGATGACCCGCGCGTCCGGGGTGGTACCGCAGATCTCCGTCGTCCTCGGCGCGGCGGCCGGCGGTGCCGCCTACGGCCCAGCGCTCACCGACCTGGTGATCCTCTCCGAGAAGGGCCGGATCTTCGTCACCGGGCCTGACGTGGTGCGGGGCGTCATGCCAGGCGCCTGCACCGGCCTGCCAGCAGCGGTCCCGGCTGGCGCGGGCGCGGATGGCGCCGCCAGCCAGTCCCTCGGCGAGCTCGCCGAGGCCGACCTCGCCGCGCTGCTGCCCGACTCCCCGCGGCGCGCCTACGATGTGCACCCGCTCATCAGCGGTCTGCTCGACGAGCCGGGCATCGAGCTGCACCCGCGGTGGGCGCCGAACGTGGTCACCACGCTGGGCCGGCTGGCCGGGCGGACGGTCGGCGTGATCGCGAACAACCCGCTGCGGCTCGGCGGCCGCTTCGTGCGCATGTGCGACGCGTTCGGCGTGCCGCTTGTCGTCGTCGTGGACGTGCCCGGCTACCTGCCCGGCGTCGGGCAGGAATGGGATGGCGTCGTCCGCCGCGGCGCCAAGCTGCTGCACGCGTTCGCCGAGGCGACCGTCCCGCGCGTGACGCTGGTCACCCGCAAGGCATACGGCGGCGCGTATATCGCGATGAACTCCCGGTCGCTCGGTGCCACCCGGGTCTTCGCCTGGCCGGGCGCCCAGCTGGCGGTGATGGGCGCGGTGGCCGCCGTGCGCATCCTGCACCGGCGCACGCTCGCGGAGGTGCCGGCCGAGCAGCGGCACGGCGCCGAGGCGGAACTGGCCGCCGAGCACGAGCGCGAGGCCGGCGACCTGCACCGGGCGATCGAGCTCGGCGTCGTGGACGAGATCGTCGAGCCGGCCAAGACGCGGCAGGCGCTGGCCAGGGCGATCGCCGCGGTGCCGCCGCACCGCGGCAGCCACGGCAACATCCCGCTCTAAACCGAAGTTCCCCCCAGGCTCATAAGGCCCATCATGTCTGCCCTGGTCATAGAGCTTCAGGTGCCGGACTTACATGCCTACGGTAGTCATGTGCGTCCACGTTCTCCCTGGTGAACAGGGGTGTCAGGTCATCCGCGCGCTGTCGTGCTCCGGCCTGGCCGGCCAGGACCGGGTCTGGCCAGCGCGGCCGGCGGCCGGCCGCGATTGCCCGGGCTTCGTCACTGGCTTGCCATCCCGGCTGCGACCCGCTGGTAGGCGGCCAGCACCAGGTCCCAGAAGCCGTCCACGTGGATGCCGGTGCCGACCATGGCGTTGTGCCGTGCGGGCGGCGCGGAGAAGTCGGTGACGGTCATCCCGCTGGTCAGCCGCCCGGTAGTCTCGACCTCCACCAGCGCCGGCGCGCAGCTGATCAGCCCGGGACTGGTGACCCGGGCGACCGCGCAGACGTCATGCACGGCCGGATCGCCAAAGCCGGCGGGCGCCCTGGTGTCGCCTGGCACCGCCGGTCCCGCGTCGGCCGGTCCCGCGTCGGCCAGTCCCCCGTCGGCCCTGCCTTCGCCGGCCGGGCCTTCGTCGGCCGGCCCGATGGTCCGGTAGCCGGCCAGGCTGGGCAGCAGCAGGTCGCCGGCCAGCCGGCCGAGGCCGCGCAGCCGGTCGCGTACCGCGGCGGTCACCCGGGCCTGCCGGGTCACGTCGAGCCCGATCATGGTCACCGTCCAGCCCGCGCCGAACACGATGGCCGCGGCCTCCGGATCCGCCAGCATGTTGAACTCGGCGGCGGGCGTGGCGTTGCCCCGGCCGGCCGATCCGCCCATGATCACGAAGTCCCTGACCAGCGAGGTGAGCGCCGGCTCGCGCCGCAGCGCGAGGGCGATATTGGTCAGCGGCCCGACCGCGATGAGCGTGATCTCGTCCGGCGCCGCACTGATCGTGTCCACCAGGAAGTCCACCGCATGTCCGGGCGCCGGCCCGGACAGCGCCTCCGGCAGCTTCGCACCGCCGAGCCCGGTGTCGCCGTGCACGTGCCGGGCGTGCAGCGGCGGCCGCAGCAGCGGCCGGGGGCTGCCCGGCACGACCGGCACGTCACCCATGCCGACGAAATCCCGCACGCGCAGCGCGTTGGCTGTCGTGACGTCCAGGCCGACGTTGCCTGCCACCGTGGTGATCCCGCAGACTTCCAGGCCGGGATCGCCGTGCGCGAAGGCGAGCGCGAGGGCGTCGTCGATCCCCGGGTCGCAGTCAATGATGATCTTCTGGGCCACGCCGCCTGCTCCTCCCGCCGTCTCAGCCCATCGTCGCAGGCCCACCCCTCCATGATCACGGAGGATCCGGCACGCTCCGGGGTGTTAGGGAGGAGACCGGCGTGCTAGTGCAGGTGACGGGACTCTTGGGCGTCTACTCCGATCCCGGGCACATCGTCGCCTACGGCGACGGGGAGATACGGCAGGCATACGAAGTGATGCTCCTGGCCAGGCCAGTCGAAGGAAAGCCGGCCGTCAACGACGAGGCCAGTGATGTCCGGTGGGTAGCGCCTGCTGATCTTGACAGGCTAGATATTCACCCGACCCAATGGCAGCAGCTCAACGACTACCTGGACGGCACGTATCCGCACGTAGATTAGCCTGCCCGTGACCAGGCACTCTTGATGCTGAGGCGGCGAGAGCCTGAGTTCGCTTCCTCGGCTCCTTCAAGCGCCCCGGCCTGGGTAGGGTCCTGGTATGACGGGATCGTGGTGGTGGGACCTGCTGGCCGGGGTGGCCGCTGGATTGTTGCTGGCCTGGGTGGTGCTGATCGCGGCACTGGTGATCGTCCGCCCGCGTGGTGGGCTGCTGCGCGAGGCATTGCGGCTGCTGCCGGATGTGCTGCGGCTGCTGCCCCGGCTGGCCGCTGACCGGCGCCTGCCGCGCGGTGTGCGGGTCCGGCTTGCGCTGCTGCTGGCCTACCTGGCATTTCCTATCGACCTGGTGCCCGACTTCCTTCCGGTGGTGGGCTACGCCGACGACGCCATCATCGTTGCCGCTGTGCTGCGTTCCGTGGCGCGCCATGCGGGTGTCCAGGCGATTCACCGCCATTGGCCCGGCACCGAGGACGGGTTCGCGGCCCTGTGCCGTATCACCGGCTTGACCGCGCGCGACGCATCTCGCTCACCAGAACAGCACCTAGCCCAGGAGGACTGAAGTACCGTCATCCGGGGAAGTTCAGTAGTTCGGCCCTCGTTTGCCCCAGATGGGCGGGCCGACAGCCCGTGCCGGGTGCGCACGGGCTTCCAACAGGTTCATCGTCTCGGGCGGTTGTCTGCGGGCTTAGAGCTGGGCTGTCCATTCGACGATCAGCCGGCGGGCCGGCCGTTTCGGATTTGTGATGACACTCTCCTCGGTGCCGGATCCTTCGTGATCACGGACCCAGCCCGGACGGGCGCCGGGACTCGGCGGTCACCCGGTGGCGTGCAGCCAGCGCACCGGCGCGCCCTCGGCGGCGTGCCGGAACGGCTCGAGCTCGTCGTCCCATGGCTGGCCGAGCAGCAGCCTGAGCTCAGCCTCCAGCGAACCGCCCAGCGCCGGATGACGCGGGCCGTGCCGGTCCCTGAGGCCGCGGATCTCGTCTCCCTGGGGTGCCTCGCCAGCGAGCGTGAGCCCGAATCCGGCCGCGGGGCCAGGGTCTTCGTCCTGGCCGGGCCCGCCGGACCCGGACCCGGGCACGGACGCGAGCCCGAGCCGGGAGCCTGCCGCATCGGCCACCGGCCCGGGTCCGGCGAATCCGGCCGGCGCCGACGCCGACGCGAGCGTCATCGCAGCGCGCAGCCTGCCCTCGGGGACCAGCACGTCACCGTTGGCCGAGATGACGGCGGAGAACGTGCCGAGCGAGGGCGTGCAGCTGTAGCGGACGGCGTCGCAGCCGGGGCTGGCCTCCTCGGTGACCTCGAACCTGAGCAGGTTCCAGCCGGCCAGCGCGGACGTGATGGCCCCGGCGGTGCCCGGCCGGCCCTGCCAGTTCAGCTCCGCGCGCAGCGCGCCGGGTGATGCGGGCTGGTCTACCCAGGGCATGATGACGGCCATGCCGAGAACCCCCGCCACTGCCCACTCAATATGCGGGCTCAGCGCCGGGGGCGCGGAGTGAACCTGCAACACGCCACGAACGGTCACGAGGCCTCCCTGCCAGCGGATGAGGTGCGTCTTCCCCAACGACCTCATTGCCCGCAGGCGGCTGGCAACCGTCAGCCCGTGCTGCTCGCAGGTACGGATCACATTGTGCCCCACCAGGGACGCAGGTGCCAGCACTGGCCCGCACCGATTCGGAGCGCCGTGGCCGCCCGGCCGGCCGCGAGCGGCCAGGCGGCGCCGCGGCACCGGGCGTTCGCGCCCGGAATGAGTGGCTTCGCGCCTGCCGCATGATGTGATGGTTGGGTGATCCCGGCAGAAGGGGCTCCGGCTCCCCCGGCCGGCCGTAACCCGGCCGGCCGTAACCCGGCCGGCCGCGGCTCCGCCGGCCAGCAGCCCGGCCGCGGCCCGGCCAGCGCATTAGCCGGGCGTGCCAGCGCCGGCCGCGACTCCGCCAGCGGCAACCTGGCCGGGAGCGATGTCGCCGGGCTGCTGTTCGCGGCCGAGATGTACGGAGTCCAGCTGGACCGGGCGGCAGGGTGGGGCTGCGCGAGCACCTGCCGGACGGCGAGGTGCACTGGCCGGACGGCGCACCGGTCCCGTGCGCTGGTGAATGCTGGGCGGTCGAGGCCGAGCTGACACCGAAGACCGTCGGGCGGACCGTGACGATCATGCGCGAGCTGCTGAGCCGCACTGGCGACTACGGCTGCCTGGCCGCCGACGTGCAGGTGCCCGGCAGGCCGCCGCGGCACGCGCGGGTACTCTACCTGTGCTCCGCCGCCGCCCGCCCGACCGTGACCAGGGCCAGGGACGCCCTCGGCGCGGCCGCGGCCAGGATCGAGATCAGGACGCTGCCACCGGGCGCGGCGATGGCCCCGGCCGTCCGGCCCCGGCCGGGCAGTTCCGGCACCGGCCAGCACAGCCGGGGCCGGCCGGGGGCGGGCCGGTGATCGGCCGGTACGTCAGCCTGCTCGCGGTCCGGGCGGCAGCGCGCGGCGCCTGGCGGCTGACCCGGCTCGCGGTCTCGGCCGCGCTGATCATCGCGGCGGCACCGGTCTCGCTGGTCGCGGCCGGCAGCGTGGCGGGCGCCTGGCTGCGGGGCTGGCCGCCCGCCCGGCTGTACCGCGCCGCCGCCTGCTGCGCGCCGATGATCGCCGTCTGGCTGGCGCTGACCGCAGCCGACGCCGGCTCCTGGCGGCACGTCCTGGCGGCGCCGTACCTCGCCTGGCTCGCGATGTGGCATGACGCCGCGGCCGGCCGCTATCTGGCTGCCGCGGCGGTCATCGCGCCCGCCGCGATCCCGCTGGGCCTGGCGGCCGGCGGGCTCGGCTGGTCCTACCGGATTCGCTCGATGGAAACCGGCACCGGAGGCCTGTCGCCCGGCTCGGCGGTCAGCTTCGACCTGCGGCAGTGGCGCCATCAGGCGCGGGCGGCCAAAGCCAGGATCACCGCCCCCGGCTCGGTACCGTTGACCAGCAGGAACGGGGCCGTCGTGGCCGGTGCCGTGATCAGGGCGATCGGCCATCGCGCGGGGCTGATCGCCAGCGTGCCCTACCCGCGGATGCGCTCGCACCAGGTCGTGATCGGCACGACGGGCACCGGGAAGACCACGCTCCTGCTGAGGTTGTGGGCCGGGTTCATGGCCACCGCGCTGCAGCGGCACGCGGCCGGCGCCGGCCGCCCGCCGCTGCTCGTCGTGCTCGACTGCAAGGGCGGCGCGGACGCGAGGCGGATCGCCGATCGCGCCCGGCGGGTGCTGCGCGCGGCCGGCGCCCGCGCGACCGCGATCTGGCCGGACGAGGCCAGCCTGTCGCTGTGGACGCTACAGCCACGGCAATTGACGACCACGCTGCTCGACCTGATCGAGCACGGCAGCGGCGCGGCCGCCTATTACGCCGACGTGATGGAGGCGGTGGTCGCGCTGGCCGTCGATGCTCCGTGCGGGCCGCCGGCCAGCGCCGATGACTTCCTCGCCCGGCTGGATCCAGGCTGGCTCAGCCTCGCCTACGCGGCCGGCGGCCATGACGCCGAGCTTGCCCTCGTCCGCTCGGCCACGCGGCAGTTCGGCGACATCACGCTGCGGTTCCGCACCTTGTTCCGGCGGCTGGGCGGCGGGCTGGACGGGCCTGGCGGGTTCGGCGACGCCGACGCCTGGTACTGCATCCTGGAGGGCACCGCCGAGATCGCGGTCGCCGAGGGCCAGGCCAGGGCGCTGACCGACCTGCTGGCCAGCTACGCGGCCAGCCCGGCCGGCGACGGCCAGGCCAGGGAGATCCTGCTCGCCGTTGACGAGTTCAGCGCGGTATCCCGGCGGCTGCCGATCTGGCAACTGTACGAGCGGGCCCGGTCGCTCGGCCTGGCGGTCCAGGTATCCGCCCAGTCATGGCAAGGACTGGCCGGGGACGAAGACGAGCGGTACCGGATCGCCGCGACCGCCGATGGCGGCATCTGGCTGCTGCGCACCCCGCACCCCGAGCCGGTGACCGGCCTGGCCGGGACGCGCAAGCTCACCGATACGACCCGCCGGCTGCTCGGCGTCCCGGTCTGGGGTCACCAGGGGATGTCGCGGATCCGCCAGGCCCCGGTCGTGGATCCGGCGCTGATCCGATCGCTTGATGTCGGCCAGACCGCCTACATCTACCGGGGGGGCGTCACCTATGTGCAGGTCAAGCGGCTGGTCGGCGGCCCGGCGGCGCTGCCGGGCCCGGCCCGCGTGACCGCCGACGCGCCGCCGGGGACGGCCGGGGGACGGCTGGCCGGGCAGACGTCGGCCGGGCCGGCGCCGGCTGGCCTCCGCCGCGGCCGGGACGGGCCTGCCTCCCCGCCGGTTCCCGCGCCCGCCGCGAGCCAGCAGCCGGGCACGGAGCCTGCGCCACCCGGCGCCAGCCCGCCGCTGCCGGACGTCAGCGGGTTGCTGGATGAGGCATTCGGGCCGGAGGGCGGCCCGTGAGCGGCCGTCCCGGGCGCCGTCGCGGACCCGATCCGTTCGCCGCGCTCGGCCTGGATGCCAGGCCGGACCTGACCGACGATGACGTCCGCGCGGCCTGGCGCCGGGTCGCCGCGGCCACCCATCCTGACCGCCCGGACGGCGGCGACCCGGCGACCTTCGCCGCGGCGGCCGCCGCCTACACCGAGCTGCGCACCAGGTTCGGCCGCGGCGAGGCCATGGCCGACGCGCAGCCGGGGCGGCGCGCGGCGCGGTTCCGCCGCTGGCGGGCGGCGGCCGGCGGTGGCATGGATGCGCGCGCCAGGCGGCGGCAGGCCCTGGACGGATCCGCCCGGGCCGGATCTTCGCGGCGGCTCCCTGCGGCTGCCGCGCGGCTGGCCGCGCGGGTCCGCCGGGGGCGTCCGGCGCGACTCGGGCTCCGGGTGCTCGCCGCGGCCGCGGCGAGCGCGGCGGCGTGGGCGGTGGCGGGCTCCGAGCCTGCCGGGCCCGCGCTCATCACCGGCGCGGTCACCTGGCTGGTGCTGACCGCCCGGCAGGACCTCGCGCCGCCGGCTGGCTAGCCCGTGGCTAGCCCCGGTCCGGCCCGGTCGCGACCGGGCGTCCGGGGTCGGCGATCCAGCCAGACCATGATCCGACATACAAGGCGGCCGAGCGCCCCGCCAGCCCGAGGGCCAGCACCTCGTGGGCGGCGGTGACGCCGGAGCCGCAGTACGCGCCCGGCGGGCCGCCGAGCCGCCAGCGGGAGTCGATGACGAGCGGGGGCGCGTCCCCGGCGAGTTCGCCGGCCAGCGCGGCCGGGTCGGTCAGCAGGCTCGCAGCGGCGTTCATGCCTGGGGATAACCTCTTGATTTCTGTGGATAACCGTGTCCGGGAATGTCTGGTTCCCAGCGCCGACTGTGGACAAACGTCTTCATCGGCGGCGCCCCTCCGGCCGGCGCCCGGGGCGGCCGGCCGCCGGCCTCGCCGTCAAAATTCAGCGAGTACGAGGTGCGGAACAAGCTGATCCGCCGTGGTCATCGAGCCGTGCATGCCGATCAGCGCGGACTCGCGCGGCTCCGCCCTGGTCGCCACCATGGCCCACGGCCCGGCCGGGGCCGCGACCACGTCGCCGATCCGGTCCGCCATCCGGCCGGCTACCTCACCGAACCAGCCATCCGCTATCGCCTCGTCCCTGGACACCACCCAGGCCCTGGCGCCCAGGACCTCCCGCCAGGCGGCGAGCACGTCGGGCGCCGCGCCCGGCTCGGCGTAGACGTGCCGGGCCCTCGGCTCGCCGCCCAGCAGCGCCACTCCGGCCCGCAGCCCGGGTAGCTCATCGACGTCGATCCGGTCGTGCGGCAGGACGTCCACCATGCCGTGATCGGCGGTCACGTGCAGCACCGTGCCCTGCGGCAGCGCCGAGGCGAGCTGCTCGGCCAGCTTGTCGACATGGCCGAGCTGGTAGCGCCACGCGTCCGAGGTGCAGCCGCAGTCGTGGCCGGTCCCGTCGAGCGCGCCGTAGTACGCCATCACCAGCGCCCGGTCTGACTCCTTCAGGGCGGTCGCCGTCTGGGCGACGAGCGCGCCGAGGCTGTCGGCGGCCCGGTAGCTCGCGCCGCGCATCGCCGCGACCGACAGGCCTGTCGCGCGCAGCGCGGCAGGCGCGACCCGGAATACGGCCACCCCGGCGGCGGCGGCTCGCTCGAAGATCGTCGAGCCTGGCTGCCAGATCACCGGGTCCACCCTGCGGTCCCAGCGCAGCGCGTTGAGCAGCCTGTGCTGCCCGGGCACCGCGACCTGGTAGCCGAGCATCCCGTGCTGGCCAGGCGGCCGGCCGGTGCCCAGCGATGTCAGGCTGGTCACCGTGGTCGCCGGAAAGCCCGCGGTCAGCGGGCGCCCGGTCATCGCGAGCTCGGACAGGAACGGCGCCGCTGCCGGATGATCTCGCAGCAGCTCCCAGCCGAGGCCGTCCACGACGAGCAGGCACACCCGGGCAGCCTGCGGCAGGTCCAGCGGGTTCGGCTCCTCGGTGCCGAGCGACGCGAGCAGCGACGTGGCCAGGTCGGCCAGGGATGCGTCGCCGTAGCGCGGCAGCGTCGGCGGAGCTGTCGGCTGTTCAGTCATCAGCGGTGCTTACGGGCGGCTGGTGGCTTCGGACAGTGCCTGGCCGAATGCCAGGACCTGGCGTACCGCGTCCTCGCCGTCAGCCGCCTCGCTCACCCGCATGGTCAGGTCGTCGGCCGTGATCGTTCCGGTGTAGCCGTGATCTGCCTCGCAGCTCTCGTCACCGCAGTGCGCGGGCTCAAGTTCCACATGCGAGAGCACGTTCCAGCCGATGGTCAGGACGACCTCGGTGGGCATCGTCACGCCGGGCAGGTAGGAGGCCGGGTCGGGCACCACGCGGGTGACCGCCACCGACGAGATCTGGGAAAACCGGACAGCTTCCGTGCTGGTCTCGGCCTGCGGGCGGGAATCGGCGTCATCGGCCGGATGCTCGTCGGTGTGCGAGTAGACGAGCCTCGACGGGGTGAGCACCAGCACCGTCATATGGCGCCGTACCTCCATCCCCGGATCGAACAGCGCGTCATGGTGCACGAAGTACGAGACGACGGGCTCGTTCCCGAGGGCCGCCGAGACCGCGTCAGAGACAACTCCGGGGTAGTACCCGCTTCGCTCGATCGCTGACCGCAGGCCTCCGGCCGAGGCTCTGGTTTCCCTCATGCCCCCATCCTGCACTGTCCCGGGGCGTGCCGCTTACACAGTGCGGGCCAGATCGCCGCCTGGGCCCGGCATGACCGCATTTGTCATATCCAGGCGCAAATCCGCTTCGGGCTCGGGCAGCGAGACGGCACCCGCGCTCGGCACCGGCCGCGGGCGGCGCGGGGACGACGCACCGGAGGCACCGCCGCGGCCCCGGTAGACGAGCAGCCCGCCGACCGGATCGGGCACCGCATCGAGCGCGGCCCGCACGGCCGGCAGCGCGCGGAATGCCTCCCACCGTCCGTCATCGCTGAAGCATGCCTCGAAGACCACGCCCCAGCGGGTCTCGATCCAGGTCCAGTCGAGGACGCCGTTCGAGATCGCGGCCTCGGTCAGGGCGGCGCCGTGAGCCTGCCGCCACTGCGCCGCCGGGATCTCGCCGTCAAAGACCTCCATGGACCAGTACTCGGCCATGATGTCCACGATAGGCCGGTTCGCGGTGCGCGCTATCCGTTCAGCTAACGGCGCAAAACGCCCTTATGGGCGCGGCCGGCCGGCCGCGGCGATGTCCGGCGCAGGCCGGGCAGGCTCGCCGGGGCCGGGCCGGGCAGGCTAGCCGGGAGGCGGGCCGAGCAGGTAGCGGAGCAGGACCATATTCCCGACCGGACGGGCCTCGGCCAGTTCCATCGGGTACGCCGCGTCATGCGGGAACGCCCCGCTGCCGACGAACCGAGGCGCTGCCGGGTCGCCGACGAAGAACGGCGCGATCGCCAGCTGAAGCTCGTCGGCGACTCCGGTCGCGAGGAACTGGGTATGCATGCTGGTGCCGCCCTCGACAAGCAGCCGCCGGATGCCGCGCCCGGCAAGGTCGGCGAGGACCGCGGCAACGGTGACCGGCGCCCCGGCGTCGATGACGGCAGCGGCTCCGGCCAGCCGGGCACGGGCCAGCGCCGCGGCGGCCGTGCTCGCGTAGACCAGCCTGGCCGCGTCGCCGGCGGTGAAGAACCTGGCTGCCGGGTCGAGGTCGCCGCTGCCGGTCAGCGTGACCTTGACCGGGCTCGCGGTCTGCCCGCTGGCCCGCCGCGCGGCGCGGCGGGCCGGCGAGCGCACCAGCAGCCTGGGGTTGTCGCGCCGGATGGTGCCGGCACCGACCATGATGGCGTCGCAGCCGGCCCTGAGCTCGTCTACCCGGTCCAGGTCGGCGGCGTCGGACAGGAGCAGCCGCCGGTCGCTGGCGTCATCGATATAGCCGTCCACCGAGGCTGCCACCGACAACAGCACGTAAGGCCGGTCCGCCACGCTGTCCCCCACCTCCCAGCCGCTCGGCCGCCCGCTGTCAGTCCCGCTCGCCGCGGCGGGCCGGGTGCCGGGCGGCTAGCGGCTGAAATCTCCACCATAGACATCAGGCGGCCGTACGCTCAGTCGCTATGTTCGTGGCCGGATTCCGGGTCGCGGTGACGTTGCTCACCGCGATCCCGCTGCCGGGCGGCAGGGCCGCCGGCCCGCCGTCGCGGCAGGCCGCGGGCGCCGCGATGATCTGGGCGCCGGTCATCGGCCTGCTGCTCGGCAGCGCCGCCGCCGGAGTGCTCTACGTCTTCCAGCGGTTCTGGCAGGCCGGCCCGCTGGTCGGCGCGATGCTCGCCATCATCGTGCTGGCCGCCCTGACCAGGTGCCTGCACCTGGACGGGCTCGCCGACCTGGCTGACGGGCTCGGCAGCCGCCGGCCGGCGGATCAGGCGCTGGACATCATGCGGCGGTCCGACATCGGCCCGTTCGGCGTCGCCGTGCTCGTGCTCACCGTGCTGCTCCAGGTGACGGCGCTCACCCAGGCCGACGCGCTTGGCCGCGGCGTGACCTCGGTGATCGCCGCCGCCGTCACCGGGCGGCTGGCGCTGACCTGGGCCTGCATGCGCGGCGTGCCCGCGGCTCGTGGTGAGGGAATGGGCGCCATGGTCGCCGGAACCCTGCATCCCGCCGTCCCGGCCGCGCTGTCCGCGGCCGCACTGGCCGGGGCAGCCTCGTTCCACTGGATTTTCGCGGTGGCTATCGCGGCTGGACTGGCTGTCTCGGCGGGCGTGACCCGGCTCGCCGTCCGCCGCCTCGGCGGCATCACTGGTGACGTGCTCGGCGCGCTGACGGAGATCGCCACCGCCGGGTGCCTGCTTGTTCTCGCCCTGAGCTGAGCGGGCCCGGCTGCGAAGGTCAGCCGGCCGCCAGCGCGTCGCGGAGGCGCTGGGCGTAGGACGCAGCCTCCTCGTCGCTGGCGTACTTGACCCGGGGCCAGAAGAAGCCGCGCAGGCCGTCGCCGCGGGTCCGCGGCACGACGTGCACGTGCAGGTGCGGGACGCTCTGGCTGACGGTGTTGTTGAGCGCGACGAAGCTGCCCTGCGCGCCGAACGCGGGCAGCATCGCGGCACTCAGCCGCTGCACCCGGGCGAACAGCGGGCCGACCAGGCCGGCCGGCAGGTCGGGCAGCGTCACGTAGTGGTCTCGCGGCGCGATCAGCACGTGCCCCTTGAATACCGGCCGGGCATCGAGGAACGCCACCGCGACCTCGTCGTCGAGCACGACCTGCGCGGGCACGGTTCCGGCGATGATGCCGCAGAAGAGGCAGTCGGTCACCCCGGCACGGTAGCGTGCCTGGGTGGCAGCGGACGGACGGCGGCACGTGCTCGCCATCGGAGGATTCGGCTCGCCGGGCGCGGACCCGGCCAGGCCGCCCAGGCTGGTCGAGCATGCGCTCGAGCTATCGGGGCGGCAGCGTCCGCGTGCCTGCATGCTGAACACGGCGATGGGAGATGATCCCGGCACGTTCGTGCGGATGTACTCGTGGCTGTCCGGCGTGTCCGCGCGGGCCAGCCACCTGCAGCTGTTCCCGATGCCGAACGTCAGCGACCCCGAGGACCTGCTGCTTTCCCAGGACGTGATCTTCGTCGGCGGCGGCAGCGTCGCGAACATGCTGGCCGTCTGGCGGGTGCACGGCCTCGACCGGGTGATGCGGGCGGCGTGGCAGGCGGGCATCGTGCTCGCCGGGGTCAGCGCAGGCGCGCTGTGCTGGTTCGAGGGCGGCACGACGGACTCGTTCGGCACCGCGCTGCGGCCGTTCACGGCCGGGCTGGCGCTGCTGGCCGGCAGCTACTGCCCGCATTACAGCTCGGAGCCCGGCCGGCGGCCGCTGTATGAGGCACTGGTCGCTGACGGCAGGCTGGCGCCCGGAATCGCGTGCGACGACGGCACCGCCGCGCATTTCGCCGACGACGCGCTGGCCGAGGTCGTGGCCGACCGGCCAGGCCAGCAGCATGGCTATCGGGTCCGGCCGGACGGTGCCGGCGGGGTCACGGAGACGGTGCTGGCCACCCGGCTGCTGCCGTAGCGGCCTGGCCGCGGCCGACCGCGCGTGCCCGCACGGGCCGGCCGGGCCGCGAGCCTTCCGCCGCCCGTCCGCCGCGATGCCCGCGACATCAGCCTGCAGGCGGACGACGACTGCCGAAGGCGCGCATACGCTGGACCAGTGTCCGTCCTCTACGCATGGCTGCGCCGCCACCCGGTGCTGGTCGACGGCGTCCTCGCCTTCGTGTTCCTGGTGTCCGGAATGCCGGGGGCAGTGCAGCAGCCATTGCCGCGGCTGCCGCTGACGCTGCTCCTGGTCGTGCCGGTAGCGTTCCGGCGCCGGAATCCGGTCCTGGCGTTCTCCATCGCCGTTGCGGCCGGCTTCGGCCAGGTGCTGGCCGGGATCCGTCCATTCGGGTCGGACCTGGCGATCGTGGTGCTGGTCTACACGCTGGCCGCGTACCGGCCGCGGCGGGAATCGGTCGCCGGGCTGGCAGTCTGCCTGGCCGGCTCGGCGGTGGCCATCGCGGCCTGGATGCCCGGCGGGGACCGCTGGCTCAACCAGGTCGCTGCCGCCGCGGTGGTCTTCGGTGGCACCACGCTGATCGCCTGGGTGCTCGGCGACTCCATGCGCTACCGCCGGGCGTACTACCTGGCGCTGGAGGACCGGGCCGCCCGGCTGGAGCGGGAGCGCGACGCCCAGGCCAAGATCGCGGCCGCCGCCGAGCGCGCCAGGATCGCCCGCGAACTGCATGACGTGGTCGCGCACAACGTGAGCGTGATGGTCGTCCAGGCCGACGGCGCGAGCTACGCGCTGGATTCCGAGCCGGAACGGGCCCGGCAGGCGCTGGCCACCATCGCCGCGACGGGCCGGCAGGCGCTGGCCGAGATGCGGCGCCTGCTCGGCGTCCTGCGTTCCGGCGACTCCCCCGCCGAGCTTGCCCCGCTGCCCGGCGTCGATCAGCTGCGCGACCTGCTGGACCAGACCAGGGCGGCGGGCCGCACGGTCTCGTTCACGCTGGACGGCACGCCCAGGCCGCTGCCCGAGGGCGTCGGCCTGGCCGCCTACCGGGTGGTCCAGGAATCCCTCACGAACACCCGCAAGCACGGCGGGATCGGGGCGTCGGTGGCCGTTTCGCTGCGATACTCGGCCGACGAACTGCTGGTGCAGGTGACCGATGACGGGCGCGGCGCGGCGGCCACGGACGACGGGGCCGGCCACGGGCTGACTGGAATGCGGGAACGGGTGGGCATCTACGGCGGCTCCGTGCAGGCCGGCCCGCGGCTGGCCGGCGGCTACCAGGTGACCGCCAGGCTGCCCCTGCGCGCTGGCGACGGTGACGCCGTGGCGCACGAGCTGCAGGCACTCCGGCCCGGGACGGCGGCATGAGCATCCGGATCGTTCTCGTCGACGACCAGGAACTGGTCCGGACCGGATTCCGGATGGTGCTGGACGCTCAGCCGGACATGACGGTGGTCGGCGAGGCCGGCGACGGGCTTGCCGCCGTCGAGTTCACCCGCTCGCACTCGGCCGATGTCATGGTCATGGACGCGCGGATGCCACGGCTGGACGGGGTGGAGGCCACCCGCCGGATCCGGCTGGCCGGCGACCGTCCCCGGGTTCTGATGCTGACCACGTTCGACCTCGACGAGTACGCCTTCGCCGCGCTGAAGGCCGGGGCCAGCGGCTTCCTGCTGAAGGACGTCCCGCCCGAGGAGCTGCTCTTCGCGATCAGGGCCGTGCACTCCGGCGATGCCGTCGTTGCCCCGTCGACCACCCGGCGCCTGATCGACCAGTTCGCCCCGCTGCTGCCGGCCGGCGACGCGGCGCCGCCGCCGGAACTGTCCTGCCTAACCGAGCGCGAGCGGGAGGTGCTCGGGCACGTGGCTCAGGGGCTGTCCAACGGCGAGATCGCCCGGCAGCTGTTCCTTTCCGAGGCGACCGTCAAAACGCACGTCGGGCGGATCCTGGCCAAGCTCGGCCTGCGCGACCGGGTACAGGCGGTGGTCTTCGCCTACGAGAACGGATCCGTCCGGGCTCGCGGCCCGGCGTAGCGCTGGTGGATCCGGTCCCAGCCGGTGACGTTCACCAGGTCGGCGGGCGTCCCGCCGAGGAAGCCGGCCAGCGCGTCCAGGTGCCAGTGCCAGCCGGCCAGGACCATGGCGCGGTATTCGGCCGGCAGGTCGACCGTGCTGGAAAAGGTCAGCAGCGTCCCCGGCCCGTCCGGCTGCAGCTCCCACCGCAGCGCGCCGTGCAGGTCGCCCGTCGTCTCCAGCAGCCGCGGCGGGTTCAGCCTGGTGATCGTCGCGTGCATCTCGGCACGCTCGCCGTGGTCGCCGGTGTTCAGCCAGCGGAGCACGAACTTGCCGCCTTCGGCCAGGTCGACGTCGGCCTGGCCGCACCAGCCGATCAGCTCGGCCGGCTCGGTCAGCGCCGCCCACACTCGCTCGACCGGGTGCGCGAGCCTGCGGCGGAAGCGCAGCACGACCTGCCCGTCGGCGGCCTGCTCCAGCACTCCGTCGGCCTCCGGGTGCATTTCCTGCCTGTCCTTCCGCTCCAGCCTGTCCTGCGTCATGGCCGGGACCTTCCCTTCGTCTGGCCGCCCGGCGGCCGGTCGAGATTTCGTTCGAGATGTCGTTCGAGCTCGTCCAGCCGGCCGGCCCAGAGCTGCCGGTAGGGCTGCAGCCACGCGTCGATCTCGGCCAGCGGTTCGGGCCGCAGCTCGTATAGCCGCCGCTGGGCATCATGCCGGGCGCTGACGAGCCCGGCATCGCGCAGTATCCGCAGGTGGCGGGACGTGCCGGGCTGGGTCAGCCCGAGCAGGCCGGTGAGCTCGCCGACCGGCCTGGGACGGTCGAGCAGCAAGTCCAGGATCCGGCGCCGGTGCGGCTCGGAGATGACCTCGAACGCTGTGGGCACGCACTGAATATATCTATGTGCTTATATAAATGTCAAGCTATGCAGCGGCTCACGATCACGGCCAGGCGCATGCTCGCTGGCGTCCGCAGGCTCGGCCACATCATTGTGGCCTGGCACACTGCCCGTGACCTGTTGCGCAGGCAGCCGTGTGGCCCGGGCTCGCAGCCGCTACGCTCCTGTACGACCACTAAAGGGGGATATCGTCGCATGCTTCCGGTTCACAACTTCTCGTACGGCCTGCTCACCCCGGCACTCGCCTACTCGATGTCCGTCCTGGGCGCCTTCCTCGGGCTCAGGTGCACCTCCCGGGCCCGGGCCCACACAGGCGCGGCCCGGGCGCGCTGGCTGGTGCTGGCCGCGGTGTCGATCGGGACCACCGGGATCTGGGTCATGCATTTCATCGCCATGCTCGGGTTCACGATCCCCGGGGAGGTCATCCATTACAACGTGGCCGTGACGATCCTCAGCATGCTGATCGCGGTCGCCGTGGTATGCGTCGGCCTGTTCATCGTCGGGTACGGCCGGGAAAGCCGCCTCCGGCTGATCATGGGAGGCGTGCTCACCGGGATCGGCGTGGCCAGCATGCACTACTCGGGAATGGCGGCCATGCGCATGCCGGCCTCGATGAGCTACAGCCCCAGCCTGCTCGCGCTGTCGGTGGTCATCGCCATCGTGGCCGCCACAGCCGCGCTGTGGGCGACGCTGCGGCTGAGCGGCATCTGGTCCACCCTCGGCGCCGCGCTCATCATGGGGGTCGCCGTCAGCGGAATGCATTACACGGGGATGGCGGCCATGCACGTCTTCCGCGCACCGCTGGGAACGCCCATGCCCATGGGCGGCGCCACCGCCGAGGGCTTCCTGTTGCCGCTGATTCTCGGAATCAGCATTCTCTCTTTCGTCCTGACCTCGGCCATCGCCCTTTCGCCGACCGACCAGGAAATCCGCGACGAGGCCGCGCTGATGGAGCGCATCGGCAAGGTCGGCAGCCCGCCGCGGTTATCCGCGAGCGCCTGACCCCGTCACGCACCGCGTTCCGCACCGTGACCTCAGCCCTTGCTCCCGCAACCCGGCGCACGCCGCCGACGCGCCTGCGCGCGCAACGCCGTCCTCGCCGCGCTGCAGGCCAGCAGGCCGGCGGCCGGGCATAGCGGATCTGCCGCCGCCAACCATCCGCGCGGGTGATCGGGCCGGCCTGCCAGGCACTAGCATCGGACGCGTGACGATTACCTTGCTGACCAGCCAGACCCCCCCGCGCGACGTCCCGGCCGATGCCCTCATCATCGGCGTGGTCCAGGGTCCGGACGGACCGCTGCCCGCGCCGGGCGCAGAAGACGTCGATGCCGCCCTTGACGGCAGCCTCGCTGCCACCCTCACCGTCCTCGGCGCCACCGGCAAGGCCGGGGAAGTGACCAAGATCGCAACCGCCGGGCGGCTGGCCGCGCCGCTGATCGTCGCGGTCGGCGTCGGCGCCCTCAACGGCACGCCGCCGTTCGAGGAGGAGGCGCTGCGCCGGGCGGCCGGCGCCGGCCTGCGCGCGCTCGGGCCCGGAAAGGCCCGCCGGGTCGCGCTGGCGCTGCCCGCCAGGGGCGACGCGGAGGCCGAGGCGGTGGCGCTCGGCGCCCTGCTGGGCAGCTATGCGTTCGGCCGGTACCGCGCCGATGGCCAGCAGCCGGCGACCGACGTCACGCTCCTCGGCGGCGACTGGCCTGCCGCGCTGAATCGCGCCCGGATCCTGGCCGACGCGGTCACGCTCGTGCGCGATCTGGTGAATACCGGGCCTTCGCACCTGGTCCCGGCGATGTTCGCGGCCGAGGCGGAGCGAGTGGCCGCGGCCAGCGGGCTCGACGTCGAGGTGCTGGACGAGAAGGCGCTGGCCGATGGCGGCTACGGCGGCATACTCGGCGTCGGCCAGGGCTCGGTTCACCCGCCGCGGCTGGTCCGGCTCGGGTACTCCCATCCCGGTGCCGCGAAGACCGTGGTGCTCGCCGGCAAGGGCATCACCTTCGACTCCGGCGGCCTGTCGCTCAAGCCAGCCAAGGGCATGGAGGCGATGAAGTCCGACATGGGCGGCGCGGCGGCCGTCCTTGCCGCGATGCAGGCCATCGCGGCGCTGGCGCCGGCGGTGAACGTTGTCGGGTACATGCCGCTGGCCGAGAACATGCCCAGCGGCACCGCGCAGCGGCCCTCCGACGTCATCACCATCTTCGGCGGCACCACGGTCGAGGTCCTGAACACCGATGCCGAGGGCCGGCTCGTGCTGGCCGACGCCCTGGCCAGGTCCGCCGCCGACGCGCCGGACCTGCTGATCGACGTCGCCACCCTCACCGGCGCGCAGCTCGTCGCGCTCGGCCCGCGGATCATCGGCGTGATGGCCAACGATGACGACGTGCGCGACGGCGTGGTTGACGCCTCCCGGCGGGCCGGCGAGGACGCCTGGCCCATGCCGCTGCCGGAAGAACTGCGCAAGGGCCTGGACTCCGCTGTCGCCGACCTGGCGAACGTGGCCACCGAGCGGCACGGCGGCATGCTGGTGGCCGGCTTGTTCCTGCAGGAATTCGTGCCCCCCGGGGTTCGTTGGGCACATCTGGACATAGCGGGGCCAGCCTTCCATGAGGGCAAGCCTTACGGGTACACACCCAAGGGCGGGACCGGAGCCGCGGCACGGGCTCTGGTCCAGGTCGCGCTGGACGTTGCGGACGGACGGCTGTAGGCACGGTTTGCACGGGCCGACGGGGCGCCCGCCATGGCACGCCCCGGCAACCGATTAGACAAGGAGCACATGGTGGCGGAAGGCAGCGGCTACGACATCGTCGTCTTCGGCGGCGGCAGCGGCGGCTACGCCTGCGCGCTGCGAGCGGCTGAGCTCGGCAAGCGCGTCGCGCTGATCGAGAAGGGCAGGGTCGGCGGCACCTGCCTGCACCGGGGATGCATCCCGACGAAGGCGCTGCTGCACGCGGCCGAGGTCGCCGACCTGGCGCGCGAGAGCGCGTCGTTCGGCGTGCGGGCGACGCTGGACGGCATCGACATGCCGGGAGTCAACGGTTACAAGGACAAGGTCGTGACCCGGCTGTGGAAGGGCCTGCAGGGGCTGATCTCCGCGCGGCACATCGACGTGATCGAAGGCGAGGGACGCCTCGCGTCCCCGACCCAGGTCAGGGTAGGGGAACAGGTCATCGAGGGCGCGCACGTCGTGCTGGCCACCGGCTCGGACGCGCGCAGCCTGCCGGGCCTGGCCATTGACGGCGAGCGCGTGATCACCAGCGAGCAGGCCCTGACGCTCGACCGGGTGCCGTCCTCGGTGGTGATACTCGGCGGCGGGGTCATCGGGGTGGAGTTCGCCAGCATATGGCGGTCGTTCGGGGCCGAGGTGACGATCGTCGAGATGCTGCCGCACCTGCTGCCGCTGGAAGAGGAGTCAAGCTCCCGGCTGCTGGAGCGCGGCTTCCGGCGGCGCGGCATCGGCCAGAAGCTCGGCGCGCGATTCGAGAGCGTGAAGGACACCGGATCCGGGGTGACCGTCACCCTGGAGGGCGGCGGCACCATCGATGCGGAACTGCTGCTCGTCGCGGTCGGCCGCGGCCCGGTCTCGGCCGGGCTCGGCTACGAGGAGGCAGGCGTGGCCATGGAGCGCGGCTACGTCACCGTCGACGGCCGCTGCCAGACCAGCGTGCCGACGATTTCCGCCGTCGGCGACCTCACGCCCGGCCCGCAGCTCGCCCATGCCGGCTTCGCCGAGGGCATCATGGTGGCGGAGCGGCTCGGCGGCCTGGCCGTCACCCCGATCGACTATGACGGGGTCCCCAGGGTCACCTACAGCAGCCCGGAGGTCGCGTCGGTGGGCATTACCTCCGCCATGGCCGCGGAACGGGGAATCGAGGTCACCGAGTTCACCTACGATCTGGCGGGCAACGGCAAGAGCCAGATCCTGCAGACCCAGGGCGCCGCGAAGGTCATAGCGACGGCCGGCGGCGGCCCGGTGCTCGGGTTGCACCTGGTGGGCGCGCGGGTCGGCGAGCTGATCGCCGAGGGACAGCTCATCTACAACTGGGAGGCAACGCCCGCTGACGTCGCCCAGCTCATCCACCCGCACCCGACTCAGTCGGAGGCGCTCGGCGAAGCGCACCTCGCGCTTGCAGGCAAGCCCCTCCACGTGCACTCATAACCGAGAGCCCGCCCCGCCGGGCGGGCAGCGCCCGTCGCCACGGCCAGCCGTGCGCATTGAACAGCGAAGGAGTCGCGGAACGCCATGTCGGTCTCCGTATCCATGCCACAGCTCGGCGAGAGCGTCACCGAGGGCACCGTCACACGCTGGCTGAAGAAGGAAGGCGAGCGCGTCGAGGCCGACGAGCCGCTCCTCGAGGTCTCCACCGACAAGGTTGACACCGAGATCCCGTCCCCGGTGTCAGGAGTGCTGCGCGGTATCACCGTCGCTGAGGACGAGACGGTAGCGGTCGGCGCCGAGCTTGCCGTGATCGACGAGGAGGGCTCCGCCGCCGGGGCGGCTGCCGGTGCCGCCGCAGGCGGTGCGGCGGACGAGGCCGGGCCGGCCGCGCCGGACGGCCAGGACGGCTCCGCGGGGCCGGCCGACCGGCCGGCCCAGGCAGCGCCGGGCAACGGCGCCCAGCCCGCGGCCGCACAGGCCCCGGCCCAGGATGCCGCCGCTTACCAGCAGCCGCCGTCCCCGCCGCCCGCCTACCAGCAGCCGGCTTACCCGCCGCCCGCTTACCCGCCGCCCGCTTACCAGCAGCCGGCTTACCCGCCCGCCGCCAGCGGGCCCGGGTACCAGCAGTCCGGTAGCACGGTCCCCGGGTTCCCTGCGCCGCCGGCCGAGCCCGCGCCGCCTGCGGTCGCGCCAGAGCAGGCGGCCCAGGTGCGGCCCGCCGAGCCCGCGCACGCGGAGGCCCCGCCGCCCGCGCCGCCGCAGGCCGCTCCCGGGCAGCCCGGGCCGCAGGCAGCCGCGGCCGAGGTTCCGCCCTACGCCGGGCCGCAGCGGGAAGCGCCGCAACAGGAAGCCGCGTACCCGGCGGGCGCCGCACCCGCGGCCCAGGACGGTAGCGTGCCGCTGATCTCCGGCACGGATGGCCCGTACGTAACGCCGCTGGTGCGCAAGCTCGCCGCCGAGCACGGGATAGACCTTGGCTCGGTGGCCGGCACCGGGGTCGGCGGACGGATCCGCAAGCAGGACGTCATCGACGCCGCCCGTGCGCTCCGCGGACCGGGCGCGGTCCCGGCGCCCAGCCAGCCAGGCCAGCCGCCGGCTGTCGCCGCGCCAGGGCCGGCCGCGGTGCCGCAAGCCCGCCCGCCCGCGACCGGGCCGGCCGCCACCGCTGGGCCGGCCGCCACCGCACCGCCCGCCACCGCTGGGCGAGCACATGTCACGGGCCCGCCAGGTGATCGCCAAGCGGATGGTCGAGTCCCTGCAGGTCTCCGCCCAGCTGACCACCGTGATCGAGGCCGATGTCACGGCCATCGCCAGGCTCAGGGACCGCGCCAAGAAGGACTTCGAGGCAAGGGAGGGAGTGAAGCTCTCCTACCTGCCGTTCTTCGCGCTGGCGGCGGTAGAGGCGCTGAAGGTGCACCCGCGGCTGAACGCGGTGATCGACACCGCCAGCGCCCAGGTGACCTATCACGACGCCGAGCATCTCGGCATCGCGGTGGACACCGACCGCGGGCTGATGGTGCCGGTGATCAGGAAGGCCGGCGACCTCAACATCGCCGGCCTGGCCCGCAAGATCGCGGACCTGGCTGAGCGGACCCGCGCCGGGCGGGTGAGCCCGGACGACCTGTCCGGCGGGACCTTCACGCTCACCAACACCGGCAGCCGCGGCGCGCTCTTCGACACACCGATCATCAACCAGCCGCAGGTCGCGATCCTCGGCACGGGAACGGTGGTGAAGCGCCCGGTCGTGGTGGAGGATCCCGCGCTCGGCGAGGTGATCACGGTGCGCTCCATGGTCTACCTGGCGCTCACCTACGATCACCGGCTCGTCGACGGCGCGGATGCCGCCAGGTTCCTCATCACGCTGAAGTCCCGGCTCGAAGAGGGGGGCTTCGAGACCGAGCTCGGGCTCTAGCCACAGGCTGGCCTGGCCCGCCGCTCCGGGAGCGGCCTGGCGGGAACCGGCCGGGCCGGATGACCGCTGGCCGGTCGCGGCCAGCACGCACGCCACGGGAGGACGCCATGAGGGTCATCGTCAGCGGCTCGTCCGGGCTCATCGGAAGCGCGCTGGGCGTCCAGCTGGCCAGCACCGGGAACGAGGTGATCAGGCTGGTCCGCCGTCAGCCGGATTCGGCCGCCGAGATCCAGTGGGATCCGCACGCCGCGGACGGCGGGATCGATGACGCGGCGTTAGCGGGGGCCGATGCGGTGGTGCACCTCGCGGGCGCCCCGATCGCCGCCGGACGCTGGACCGCTGCCCGTAAGCGGGAGATCAGGGACAGCCGGATCGCGGGCACAACCGCGCTCGTCTCGGTGCTGACGGCGATGAGCAGTCCGCCGTCCGTCCTGCTTGCCGGATCGGCGATCGGATATTACGGGGACACCGGCGGCCGCGAGGTCGACGAGTCATCGCCGGCCGGCGCCGGCTTTCTGGCCGAATTGGCCAGGGACTGGGAGGCCGCCGCGGCGCCGGCCGAGAACGCCGGCATCCGGGTCGTGCACTTGCGCACCGGCATCGTGCTGTCCTGCCGAGGCGGCGTTCTTGGCCGGCTCCTGCCGGTCTTCCGGCTTGGCCTGGGCGCGCGGATCGGGCCGGGTACTCAGGTCATGAGCTGGATCATGCTGACCGACCTGGTGCGGATCCTTGCCTTCCTGCTGGACAGCCGCGACATCACCGGACCGGTCAACCTCACCGCACCGCAACCCGCCACCAACGCCGAGTTCACCTCCGCGCTCGCCGCCGCCGCAGGCCGCAAGGCGCGGCTGGGCATTCCGGCCGCTGCACTGCAGCTCGGCCTCGGCGAGGTCGCCAGCGAGCTGCTGTCCAGCGCGCGGGTGATGCCGCGGCGCCTGCTGCAGGCCGGCGGCGAGGGGCTCTGGCACAGCGGCGGCCCGATCGCCGCCGCGCTCGCCGCCGAGCTCAGCTAGCCGAGCCGAGGCCGGGGCTCGCCGTGCTGGTGAATCCCGCGATCGCGTGCCATCGAAGCTGCGCGATCCGCTGATTCATCACCTTCGCCGGAGATCTGGCGGCGTTCGTCAGCCGTCCCGGTCCGCGCACTCCCGCACCTGCGGGACCGGGTCGCGGAGGGCCTCGGCCGGGGTCTCGGTGAACAGGGGTATCCGCCACAGCGGCGGTACCAGCGCCTGCCGCCCACTGCGGGCCGTCACCATGCCGATGGTCAGCCGGAGCAGCCGCCTGGCCGCCACGATCGCCAGCGCGGCGAGCGGTAGCTCGATGATGATGGCGGACAGCAGGCTCAGCTGAAACCCGGGCGTGCGCAGGTCGAGCACGACGTCGAACCAGGCATCGCAGAGCAGCAGCGTGGCCAGGACGATGAGGCAGACAATCAGTACCCGCCGGCCACGCCAGGCAGCCCAGCCGGTAGCGGCGAGCGCCGCGATCAGCGCTATGTCGAAACCCACCCAGGCCCCGCGCCAGCCGCCCGACCGGTAGTACCGCGGCAGGGTGACGGCCAGGACGCCGGTCCATACGGACAGCGCGATGCAGCACGCGACAATGATCGCCACCGTCGCCAGCCGGCGGCGCGCGATGCGGGCCGGCGGGCTGGCCATTCCGCCGGATGGGGCAGCCCCGTCGATCTCGGCGAGTGCTTGCTGGAGCCTGATCCGCTCCGCCGGGCTCATCGCCCGCAGCTCTTTCTCGTCGAACACGACAGCTACCTCCCCGGCCACGCCCACCCCGGTTGCCGACCGGAGCATTGGGCGAATAGGTGCTATATGCCCCGGCTGGCTGGATGCCTATCGCAGGTTCACGAGAAAGCCGGCCATGCCACGTAGGCTGTCAGCGTGGACGGAGAGCTGATTTTCGCCCGGGCCGGATTCGGCACCCGAGCAGTCGGTTACCTGGATGGCTGGGACCTGCAGCGGCGGCTGCACGAGCGGCGCAGCAGCGGCGCGATACCCGACAGCTGCCTGCTCCTTGAGCACCAGCCGGTGTACACGGCGGGCAAGCGGACAAGCCCGCTCGACCGCCCGGCCGGCGATCCGGGCGCGCCGGTGATCGATGTCGACCGGGGCGGCAAGATCACCTGGCATGGTCCCGGCCAGCTGGTCGGCTACCCGATCGTCGGGCTCGGTGACCCGATCGATGTCATCGCCTACGTCCGGTCCCTGGAGGAGGCACTGATCAGGACCTGCGCCGACTTCGGGGTGGTGACCGCGCGGGTCGACGGGCGGAGCGGCGTGTGGGTAACCGGCGGCCCGGCAGGGACCGGCCGCGGGCCGGACCGCAAGATCGGAGCGATCGGCATCCGGGTGTCCAGGGGCGTCACGATGCACGGGTTCGCCCTCAACTGCGACTGCGACCTGGCCTGGTTCGACCGGATCGTGCCCTGCGGGATCCGCGATGCCGCGGTATCGACGCTGTCGGCGGAGGCGGGCCGCGCCATCGGGGTCCCGGCCGTGCTCGATGTCGTGCAGCGCCACCTCGCCGACGCGCTCGGCGCCCGCAGCTGGCGGACGGTCGAAGGAACGGACGAGCTAGTCCCGCCCGGCGCCGCTGCCGCAGGTCAGGCCGGCCGCCCGGTCCCCGCCGCCGTCGGCTGACAGCCACGGTGGGCGGCCGCGCGCGGCCCGTCAGCTCAGCCGGGCAGGCTGGTAGACCGTGCCCCCGGCCGCGCGGGCGGCGAGCGCGGCCGCGATCCGGTCGGTGATGTAGCCCGGCGCATAGCGGTCCAGCCCGCCTGGATCGGCGAACTGATAGGCATCAAGCTCCGCCTCCTGCACGACGATGCGCGTGCCTGCCGGGGCGGTACCGCCGTCGAACACGAAATGCATGATCGGCCGGGCGCCCTGACCGTAGGGCTGCGACCAGTCCACCGCGAGCAGTGCGCCCACCGGCAGGACCAGCCCGATCTCCTCGGCCACCTCGCGGAAGCAGCCGACGTGCGGCGGCTCGCCGTGCTCGCAGACGCCGCCAGGCAGCGTCCAGTGGTCGCGGTAGTTCGGCTTGACGATCAGCACGTTCCCCGCCGGATCCGTGATCAGCGCCCCGGCTGCCACCACCACGCCCGGCAGCTGCGCGAACCACTCGTCATGGTCGGCGTAGAACTGCCCGGCCGTCATGGCCTTTTCGCAGGCCGGGCCGCCGCCAGGCCGGCCAGGTGACTGGTGAGCCCGGCGACGGGCACGGCGGACTGCGCCTTGCTATCCATGTCGCGCACGGTCACCGTGCCCGCTGCGTCCTCCGCCGCCCCGTAGATCAGGCACCAGCGGGCGCCCTGGTCACTGGCCCACTTCAGCTGCCTGCCCAGCTTCCCGGAGGAGCCAAGGTACATCCCGGCCCGCAGGCCTGCCGCGCGGGCCGCGCCGGCCAGGGCGAAGCTGCGCCCGGCCAGCTCATCGCTCATCACGGTGACAGCCACGTCGAGCCGCCGGCGACGGCCCGCCTGGCCGCCGGGCATCAGCTGCAGGATCCGCTCGATGCCCAGTGATCCGCCGGTGCCCGGCAGGTCAGGACCGCCCAGGTCGGCGATCAGCCGGTCGTAGCGTCCGCCGCCGGCGATCGAGCCCGGCACGTCCGGCGCGGTCGCCTCCCAGATCGGCCCGGTGTAGTAGCTGAGGCCGCGCACCATCCGCGGGGTAAAGACGATCCGGCCGTCCGGCACCTGGCCGGCCACCAGCGACAGCAGCTGGTCGACCTGCTCGAGCCCAGCCGCGCCCTCCTTGTTGGGCTTGAGCGCGTCCCGCACCCGGTCGGCGGAATCGGGCGCGGCCAGCACCTCGACCAGCTCCCCCGCCCGGTCCGCGGCGAGGCCGCGCCCGGCCAGCTCGGCCCGCACGTCGGCGGGCGCCAGCTTGTCCAGCTTGTCCAGCGTGGCCAGGACGCCTGGCCCCAGATCGGCCGGGACGCCGAACACCTCCAGCAGGCCGGACAGCACCAGGCGCGAGTTCAGCTGCAGGGTGAACTGGCGCAGGCCCAGCTCACCGAGCACGTCATGCTGCGCGCACAGCACCTCCGCGTCAGCCATCAGCGAGGTGGAGCCGAGCGTGTCAAGGTCACACTGCACGAACTCGCGATAACGGCCCTTGCCCGGCCGGTCGGCCCGCCAGACCGAGCCGATCGCGTAGCGCTTGTACGGCGACGGTAGCTGGCTGCCGTAGGCGGCGGCGACCCGCGCCAGCGGGACGGTCAGGTCATACCGCAGGGCCAGGTCCGCCTCGCCGGACGCCTCGTGCTCGCCGCGGCGCAGGATCTTGAAGACAAGCTTGTCGCCCTCGTCGCCGTACTTGCCGAGCAGCACGTCCAGCCGCTCGAACGCCGGGGTCTGCAGCGGCTCGAACCCGTAGCCGGAGTACACCGCATGGATGATCGCGAACGCCCGCTCCCTGGTCTCAAGCTCGGCGGCGAGGAAGTCACGGGTACCCGACGGGGGGTCGAACTGCGTTGGCATGCGCCTATGCTCCCCGACGCGGGTGCCACTCGTCACATCGGCCCGCATCGGCCCAGCTAAGGCGCGGGCAATAGGTCGTGTTAGCGTGATCGGCGTGCTGACGGACTAGCGGCGAGCCGACCTGACCGGATACTGCCCTAGCCCGAGGAGCGCCTGCATTGTCCCGGCCCGAGACCACCGGCCGCGCCCCGGCGCGGCGGCCGGGCAGCGACGGCCGCGGTCAGCGGCGCACGCTCAGCCTGGCGATCATCCTGCAGGCATTGATCTCGGCCGGCGACGGCCTGGCCATGATCGCCCTGGCCAACCGGGTCTTCCAGAGCTCGCACGCATCGTGGGCGGTAGCCGCGGTGTTCCTGGCGGTGACCGTGCCGATCACCGCGCTCGCGCCGGTCGCCGGCGTCCTGCTTGACCGGCTGCCCACCCGTCCGGTGCTGGTCACCGCGGCCCTGCTCGAGGCGCTCGTCGCGCTGGCGCTCAGCCTGGCGACCGGCGTCGGCGCCACGCTGGCCCTGTCCGTCGGCTTCGGCGTCTGCGCGGCGGTGCTGCAGCCCGGGCTCGGCGCCATCGTGCCGCGGATCGCCGGGTACCAGGGCGTGACCAGGGCCAACGGGTACCTGCAGGCTGCCACCTGGGGCGGCTTCACCGCCGGTCCGCTGCTGGCGGGCGCGCTGACCACGGCTGGCGGTTCCGGCCTCGCGCTGCTGGCCGACGCCGTGCTCTACGCGCTCGGCGCGGCCGGGCTGTACTTGCTGCGACTGGCGCCGCTGGCATCCCTGGACGGCACCGAGCCAGGCCAGCAAAAGACCCCGCTCGGCACCCAGATGAAGGCCGGCTTCCGGTATCTCCGGGCGGACCGGGACGCCGGGATGCTGGTCGTCATCGTCGGCGTGATGGTCGCGTTCGCGAACATGGCGGTCGTCGCCGAGGTTGTCTTCGCCGAGCAGGTGTTGCGGTCCGGCCCGGGCGGCTACTCGATCCTGGTGGCCGGCTTCACCGGCGGGATGGTCATCGGGACGCTGGCCGGCGGCCGGCTGCCGCGCCGCTGGCTGCTGCTCGCGGCGCTGGCCGGGACGGTGGCAACCGGCATCGGCATCGGGCTGGCCGGAGCGGCGGTGGTGCTCTGGCAGGCGACAGCCGCGTACGGCTTCGGCGGGCTGGCCAGCGGCGTGGAAGGCGTCGCCACCCGCAGCTTCCTCAACTACCGCGCGCCGCCCGAGGTGGCGGGGCGGGTGTTCGCGCTGTACTCGGGCGTGCTGTTCGGCGCCGCCTCGGCAGGCATGGCGGTGGCAGCCGTCCTGCTCGCCGCGCTGGGCGCCCGCGGGGTGCTCGCGGCGGCCGGCGGCGGCGGGATTATCGCCGGCGCCGCGGGCTCGGCCGTCTACGCCCGGCGCGTGCTCCTCGCCCGCCGCGCGGGCCGGGCGCGTGAGCGCAAATACCCATGAGATGCTATTGCAAGTTTGTCGCAGCTAACCCTACCCTGGTGACCGCCTGAGATCTCCAGGGAAAGGCGCCGATAGATGCCCGATTCGCGCACGCGTCCCGCGGTAGGCGCGCGGCCCCGGGAAAGCGCGCGGCCCCGGGAAAGCGCGCGGCCCCGGGAAAGCGCGCGGCGCCGGGAAAGCGCACGGCTGGCGAGGATCCGCAACGGGCTGACGCCGCGGGAATGGGCCAGGGCAGGCGTGATGGCCGGGGTGGTCATCGGCCTGCACGTGGCCGGCTGGGCCATGCTGGCCGCCGCCGTCGCCGGGCACTACCACATCAGCGGCAACCAGATCTTCGGCTTCGGCACCGGCATACTCGCCTACACCCTGGGCATGCGGCACGCCTTCGACGCCGACCACATCGCCGCGATCGACAACACCACCCGCAAGCTGGTCAGCGACGGCAAGCGACCGCTCTCGGTGGGCTTCTTCTTCTCCCTCGGGCACTCCAGCGTGGTGTTCGCGCTGGCGATGCTGCTGAACCTCGGCATCAGGTCCCTGGACGGCCAGCTGCGCGACAACGGCTCCGGGCTGCACAGCGTGACCGGGATCGTCGGCACCACGGTGTCCGGGACGTTCCTCTACGTCATCGCCGCGCTGAACCTCGTCGTGCTGGCCGGCATCGCGGCGGTCTTCAGGGAGATGCGGGCCGGCCGCTACGACGACGAGCAGCTGGAAGAGCAGCTCAACAAGCGCGGCCTGATGAACCGCTTCTTCGGGCCGCTCGCGCGGCGGGTGGACACGCCGTGGAAGATGTACCCCATCGGCGTGCTCTTCGGCCTGGGGTTCGACACCGCCACCGAGGTCGCGCTGCTCGTCCTGGCCGGCACCGCCGTGACCAGCGGCCTCCCGTTCTACGCGATCCTGTCATTGCCGATCCTGTTCGCCGCGGGCATGTCCCTGTTCGACACCATCGACGGGTGCTTCATGAACTTCGCCTACGACTGGGCCTTCGCGCGCCCCGTTCGCAAGGTGTTCTACAACCTGACCATCACTGGCCTCTCGGTGTTCGTCGCGCTGTTCGTCGGCACCATCGAGTTCCTCGGGCTGATCGGCACCGAGTACAAGCTCAGCGGCGGGTTCTGGGCGTTCATGGCCGACTTCGACGTCAACAAGGCTGGATTCGTGATCGTCGGCATGTTCGTCTGCACCTGGGCCATCGCCCTGGCCATCTGGCATCTCGGCAAGATCGAGCAGAAATGGGACCTCGCGTCCGCCAAGGCGGCGCCAGGGAATGAGCGCCCGGCTGGCCATCGAAACCTCGTAAATCCCGGCATTTCAGCTGCCGCGCCCGGGAGCACATGCACTGCCGTGCCGCCCGTCACTGCCCCGGCCGTACGCACGTAGGCTAGTGGCGTGGTACTCGCACCTGACGGACGACGGATGCTGCGCCTGGAGGCGCGCAATAGCCAGACCCCGATCGAGCGAAAGCCGCCGTGGATCAAGACGCGGCTGCGCACCGGGCCGCGGTACGCCGAGCTGAAGCGGCTGGTGCGCAGCGAGGGACTGCACACGGTCTGCGAGGAAGCCGGCTGCCCGAACATCTTCGAGTGCTGGGAAGACCGCGAGGCCACGTTCCTGATCGGCGGCGACCAGTGCACCAGGCGCTGCGACTTCTGCCAGATCGCCACCGGCAGGCCAGGCCCGCTGGACACCGACGAGCCGCGCCGGGTGGCCGAGTCGGTCGCCACGATGGGCCTGCGCTACGCGACCGTCACCGGCGTGGCCCGCGACGACCTGCCGGACGGCGGCGCCTGGCTGTACGCGCAGACCTGCCGCCAGATCCACGCGACCGTGCCCGGCTGCGGCGTCGAGCTGCTCATCCCCGACTTCGACGCGGAGCCGGCCCAGCTGGCCGAGGTGTTCGGCGCCCGTCCCGAGGTGCTCGCGCACAACATCGAGACCGTGCCGCGGATCTTCCGCCGGATCCGGCCCGGCTTCCGCTATGACCGCTCGCTGGAGGTGATCAGCCTGGCCAGGCGGGCGGGCCTGATCACCAAGTCGAACCTCATCCTCGGCATGGGCGAGGAGCGGAACGAGGTCAGCGAGGCGATGGCTGACCTGCGCGCGGCCGGCTGCGACCTGCTCACGATCACGCGGGCCGCAGCGCGAAATGGCGGTGCAGAAAGCCGTTTCAGGGCGCTGCCGGGCGGCTTACCGGCTGGCCGCCTGAGCGTCCATGGCCCGGCGGTACAGCCGGCCGGCCCGGTAGGACGACCGGACCAGCGGGCCGGCCATGACGCCGGCGAAGCCGAGCCCGCGCGCCTCGGCGCCAAGCTCGTCAAACTCGGCCGGCGGTAGCCAGCGCTCGACCGGGTGATGGCGTACCGACGGCCGCAGGTACTGCG